>Ga0105105_10000035_pt1 | contig 56167 bp, 54 predicted proteins | sample PPLLaktember2015_4_FD_79108 | JGI IMG/M metagenome (GOLD analysis project Ga0105105, IMG submission 79108) | Freshwater sediment microbial communities from Prairie Pothole Lake near Jamestown, North Dakota, USA - PPLs Lake P8 Core (1) Depth... | ecosystem: Environmental > Aquatic > Freshwater >...
AGCAGGGTGCTCTTGCCCATGCCGTTGTGGCCGACGATGCCGATCGCCTCGCCTTCGCGCAGCGTGAGCGAGATGCCGTGCAGCACGGGCACGTGGCCGTAGCCCGCGTGCAGACCGGACACCTCGAGCACCGCATCGCGGCGCGCGGCGTCTTCGGGGGCGGCCGCGGTCACGGGGAGGATCGGCCCGGCGTTCATGCGGCTCGGCTCCCGATGTAGACCTCACGGACCTTGGCGTCCGAGAGCACGGCCTCGGCGGGTCCTTCGATGAGGATCGAACCCTGGTGGAAGACGGTGACGAGGCTGTCGAGCATCCGGACGAAGTGCATGTCGTGATCCACGACGACGACCGCCGCCGTCTGGTTGATCCGGCGGATCGCGCCGACCAGCCGCTCGAGCTCGGCGCCCGTCAGACCTGCGGCGGGTTCGTCGAGCAGCACCAGCCAGGGGCGCTGGGCGAGCACCATGCCGAGCTCGACCATCTGTCTCTGGCCGTGGCCGAGCTCGCCGACGCTGCGGCGCGCGATCGGACCGAGCTCGAGTTCGCCCACGACTTCCTCGACCGCACCGTCGGCACCCGCCTTGCCGTGGATGCGGCGGGCCGACAGCCACAGGTTCTCGAGGACGGTCAGCCCGTTCATCACCGAGGGCACCTGCGTCTTGATGCCGACGCCGAGCCGCACGATCCGATAGGGCCGCCAACCGGTGACGTCCTGACCCCGCACCAGCACGCGGCCGCCGTCGTGGCCCGGGTCGAGCTGGCCCGTCAGGCACTTGAAGAAGGTGCTCTTGCCGGCACCGTTGGGGCCGATCAGGCAGCGCAGCTCGCGCTCCCGCAGCGTGAAGCTCACGTGGTTGACGGCGACCACCCCGCCGAACCGCATCGACAGGTCGCGGGTCTCGACGACGGGTTCGCTCACGACGCGCTCCCCGCGCCGTCGCCCGGGGTGGCGGGCACGGCGACCGTCCGACGCTTGCGACCGGAGGCCTGTCCGCGTCGGCTCGCCACCGATCGCTCGCGCCGGCTGCGCCAGCCGGCGACGGTCGGCACGATGCCCTTCGGGATCAGCAGGACGACGATCACCATGATGGCGCCGAGCACCAGCGAATTGTCGATGAGCGTCTGCTGGCCGAGCATCAGCTTGAGCAGCGTCAGGGCCGCCGCGCCCATCATCGGGCCGATCAGCGTGCCGAGTCCGCCGGCGATCACCCAGACGATCATCTCGGCCGACATGCCGAGCGCGAACACCCCCGGCGTGACGATCTCGGCCCACATCGCGAAGAAGGCGCCCGACAGGCCGGCCATGCCGGCGCCGATGGTGAACACCGCGGTCTTGTGGGCAGGCACGTCGTAGCCGAGCAGCTCGACGCGCAGCTCGTTCTCGCGGATGCCCACCAGCGTGCGGCCGAACGCCGTCGACAGGATCCAGCGGCACAGCAGGTAGCACAGCGCCAGACAGACCGCGATCACGTAGTAGAACGGGACACCGAAGATCTGCGCGCTCGGGTCCCCGGGCACGTTGAGGATCTGGAAGCCCGGGATGCCGTTGAAGCCGCCGAGCCGGGCGTCGCCGATCTTGTAGGCGTCGCCCGCGGTCGCGTTCATGAACTTGAAGAGAATGAGGCTGACGACCAGCGTGATCACGCCCAGGTACACGTCGCCGATGCGCCCCCAGAACATCATCGCGCCGATCACCGCCGCCAGCAGCGCGGGGACCACGATCGACAGCAGCAGCGGCACCGTGCTCTCGCCGAAGTTCACCGCGGCGATCGCGTAGGTGTAGGCACCCAGGCCGAAGTAGGCCGCGTGTCCGAAGCTGAGGATGCCCGCATAGCCCCACATGAGCGCCAGCGACAGGCCGGCGAGCGCCGTGATCGCCATCAGGGACAGCGTGTGCGTGTCGTCGAACACCAGCGGCAGCACCGCCATCACGACGACCCACGCGATGAACCAGCCCCAGCGGATCCGCCCTGCGGACGGCGCGTCGTGGATCATGTCGAGTTCCGGAAGAACCGCCCGGTGATGCCCTGGGGCATGAGGCGCAGCAGCACGATGGCCAGCGCGAGCATCGCGATCTCGCCGATGACCGGCGTGGAGGCGAACGAGACGATCTGGTTGACCGCGCCGAACATCACCGCCGACGACAGCGTGCCCGACAGCACCGCCGCACCGCCGGTGATGACGGTGATGAAGGTCTTGGCGATGTAGGCGCCGCCCGAGGACGGCAGCAGCCCGGTCAGCGGCGCGAGCGCGCCGCCCGCCAGGCCCGCGAGTGCGGCACCGACCGCGAAGGTGGTCATGTAGACCTTCTTCGGGTCGTAGCCCAGCGCCGACGCCACCTCGGGGTTCTGCATCGCGCCGCGCGCGATCAGCCCGAGGCGCGTGTGGCGCAGCACCACCCACATCCCGATCATCACCACCGCGGCCAGCGCGATGATGAACAGGTTGTAGCCGCCCATCTGGTAGGCGCCGAGCGTGTAGCCGGGGATCGGCGTCGGCACGCCGACCGCCGAGCTGCCGAAGATGAGCGTGACGATGCCCACCAGCAGCAGCGACAGACCCCAGGTCGCGAGCATCGTGTCGATCATCCGTCCGTACAGGTGCCGGATGACCAGCCGCTCGATGATCAGGCCGATGAGCCCGACCACGATGGGCGCGATGATCAGCATCGCGACGTAGACGTTGATGCCCGCCTGCACGCAGGCGAGCGTCGTGTAGCCGCCGAGCATCACGAACTCGCCATGGGCGAGGTTGATGACGCGCATCATCCCGAACACGACCGCCAGCCCCGCGCTCGCGAGCGCGAGGAAGGCGATCATGTAGACGATCTCCAGGAAGACGACGCCGGCGTAGTCCACGTCGCGCGCTCCGTCAGACCTTGACCTCGAACTGCTTGTTCTCGGCCGGGTTCTTGATCAGGTCGCAGGACTGCGCGGTGTCGGACGGCGGACGCTGCTTCGAGGTCTCGAGGATGGTCAGCTTCTGGCCCTTGACCTCCATCAGATGGATGTCGAGCGACGCATGGTGCGTCTTCGGATCCATCGCGACGCGACCGGTCGGGCCGTCGATGGCCACGCCCGACTCGAGCGCCTTGAGCATCGCGTCACGTCCGAGCGAGCCCGACTTCTTGACGCCCTCGGCCCACAGCATGATGCCCTGGTACTGCGACACGGCGATCTCGTGGACGATCTTCGTGTCGCCGAAGCGCTTGGCCCACTTGGCGAGGAAGTCCTTGTTCGAGGCCGACTGCGCCTCCTGGCTGTAGTTCCCGGCGATCAGGATGCCGTCGCCCTCGGCCGGCGACAGCGCGAGGTGCTCGTTGCCGACACCGAAGGTGGTCGAGGCGAGCGGGATCTTCTTGTTCATGCCCGAGGACGCCCACTGCCGGTAGAACGACATGTGCGCGCCACCGACCAGCGCCGACACCACCCAATTCGGGCCCGCCTGCTGGATCTTGGCGATCGTCGAGCCGAAGTCGGACACGTCGAGCGGGAAGAAGCCGGTATCCGCCACCGAGCCGCCGCGCAGCTTCACGTAGTGCTGGAGCCACTTCGCGGTGATCTGGCCGTAGTTGTAGTCGGCCGCGAGGATGTAGACCTTCTTGCCCCACTTCTTCGTGGCATGGTCGACGATCGGCTCCACCGCCTGACCCGGCGTGGTGCCGGTGACGAAGCAGTTGCGGTCGCAGACGCCGCCCTCGTACAGCACGTTGTAGAAGTACATCGTGTTGCCGCGGCGGAACGTCTGACGGATCGCCTCGCGGGATGCCGAGGTGATGCCGCCGTGCACGACGTCGACCTTGTCGTCCCGCACCAGCTGCTGGGCGAACTTCGTGTAGAGCGCGATGTCCGACTGGGTGTCGTACTGGATCGCCTGCACCTTGCGGCCGAGCAGGCCGCCGGCGGCGTTGATCTCCTCGACCGCGAGGGTCGTGGCCATGACCATCGGCTTGCCGTAGATGTCGAGGTTGCCCGAGTTGTCGAGCACGGAGCCGAGCTTGATCGGCCCGGTCTGGGACCGGACGATCGACGGGGCGCCTGCGATCAGGCCGGCTGAGCCGGTGGCGGCGATGAAGTTGCGACGCGAGATGGCCATGCGGATCTCCCGATGGAGAGGGGTGGGAACGACGAAGGGACGATGCGGCCGGGGACGGCCCGGCGCCGGACGGACGGGGTGGGCGCCTCAGCTCCCGCCGGCCCCGCCCCGCGGAGCGGGCGGCTGCGTCGCCGATCCGACCGCGGACGAGAAGTCCACGCCGATCTGATCGCCGATGCTCTTGAGGGCCGGCAGCTGCAGCGCCATGCCGAGGATGCTGTCCATGACCTGGTTCACCGGCGGCTTGCCGCCGGCATCGATCGTGTTGCCGCCACCGCCACCGCCGCCGGTGGAGCCGCCGAAGCCGGTGATCTGGTGGATGCGGATGCTGTCGATCTTCTCGGCCGGCTTCATCATCTGCGACACGATCTCGGGCAGGCGATCCAGGCGGTACTGCTCGAGTTCGTGATGCATCAGGGCTTCGGAGCGCGAGTTCTTGGCGGCGATGACCGCGCGCGCGCCTTCCGACTCGGCGAGCAGCTTGAGCCGCTCCGCCTCCGCCAGGGTGCGGGTGGCCTCGGCCTCCGCCTTGGCCTTGCGGATCAGGACGGACGTCTCGGTGACGGCATTCGCCTCGGCGACTTCACCGGCCTCCACCACACGCTTCATGGCGATCTCGCGCGAGCGGTCCGCGACCGCGCGCTCGCGATCGGTCTGGACCTTCTCCTGCGCGAGGATCACCTCGATGCGGGCCAGTTCGGCGAGCGCCTGGGCCCGCGCCTCGTCGGCATGCTTGGCGGCCAGCGCGATGGCGCTGTCGGCCTTGCGCATCTCCGAACCGAGCTGCGCCTCGATCTCGAGGCGCCGCAGCTCCCGGCCCTTCTCGATCTCGGCGGCCCGGGTGTCTCGCTCGCGAGCGATGCGCGCCGCCTCCGAGGCGACCGTCGAGGCCTCGCGCGCACTCGCCGCCTCGGCATCGCTGGTGGCCCGCACCTTGTCGAGATCGAGCCGCTGCTTGATCTGCGCCTGCTCCTCCTCGCGCCCGAGCTCGAGCCGCTGCTTGGTGGCGGCGAGCTGCGTCTGGCGGACGGAGATATCGGCGTCCGCCTCGATCTCGGCCCGCTTCTTCTTGTTGACCGCGATGATCTCCGCGAGCCGGCGCATGCCCACCGCGTTGAAGGCGTTGTTCTCGTCGAGGGCGGCGAACGCGGCCTGATCCAGGCGCGTCAGGGACACCGAGTCGAGCTGCAGGCCTGCGTGGGAGAGGTTCTCGCCGAGCAGCGCGCCGACCTTGCGGACGAACTCGCCGCGCTTCTCGTGCAGCGAGTCCATCGTCTGCTCCGCGGCCACCGCCTGCACCGCATCGACGAACCGGCCCTCGAGCAGGTTGCGGATGCCGTCGGGGTTGAAGGCCCGCGCACCCAGCGCCTGGGCCGCCGTCGCGATGCCTTCGACGCTGGGCTGCACGCGGACGTAGAACTCGAGTTCCGCGTCGACGCGCATCCGGTCTTCGGTGATCAGCGACTTCTCGCCGGTGCGGCGGACCTCGATGCGGATGGTCCGCATGTTGATCTCGTCGACCTTGTGCAGGAACGGCAGCGACAGGCAGCCGCCCGAGATGACGATCCGCTGGCCGCCGAAACCGGTGCGGATCAGCGCGACGTCACGGGAGGACTTCCGGTAGAAGCGGTTGAGGAAGACGACCGCGATCGCAATGACCACGATCGCGACGACGATGCCCAACAACCAAGCCAGCAGGACCATGCACCCTCGCCCACGGTAGGAGGAACCACGGGTCGAGTATCGTCAGCCGATATTTTCCATGTCAAGGATTTTGTTTTCCACGGAAACAATCGACCTGCATCGATGCATGAAGTGGAGCGCCGATCGGCAGACCGGAGGGTCGACGGTCACGGCGGGGCGTCGCGGGACGTATTCGCGGGACGTATTCGCGGGACGTATTGGCGGGCAGGCAGACGACGGCACGAAGGTGCCGGCGGGGAGTCTCAGGCGCCGGGGTGGCGCAGGAATTCCTCGAGCAGCCGGCGCAGCTCGCGGCCGCGCTCGTCGCCCAGACGGGTCTCGAGATCGTGTCGGGTCCGGCGAACGCGATGGCGCAGCAGCCGGTGCTTCTCGAGACCGATGTCGGAGATGTAGACCAGCACGCGGCGCTGGTCGACGGGATCCTGGGCGCGCTGCACGAGCGCGCTGCCGACCATGCGATCGATCAGCTTCGAGAGGGCCGGCAGCTTCATCTCGACCTCGTCGGCCAGCACCGACATGGTCAGGCCGCGCCCATCGGCGAGTCGCTCGAGGACGCGCCACTGCTCGACCGGCAGGCCCTCGGGACCGAGGACCCGCTCCAGGTCGGCCGAGGCCCGGCGGCTCGCCTCTGACAGGAGAGCGGCCAGGGATGGTGCATCGTCCGCACCGGATCTGCGCCTGATCGAAGACATTCGCGCATTCTAGGGGCACGGCCGTGCCGAATCCAGCGCCGGACGACACGCGGACAAGGTGGAACGCCGCGTGCTTGTAAGACCCCTGAACTGCTGCATCGCATCGTGACGGCCGATCCCGGGTCGGTGAACATGTCATCCGACCGTCAGCATCGTGCGCGGCAGGCTTCGCAGGGATCGAGATTCCCCATGATTCGTGACTCGACCGGCCCGATCGCCCCCACGGGCGTGACCCTACTGCCCGCACGGCGCAGACTCGGGCTGCGCACGGGCGGGCCGCATCGCCCCCTGCGGGATGCCGGACGGATCGGCGGGGGGCTCGATCCCGAGCCGTACCGGCTCGCACTGTGCGTGCCGACCTCGGGAACCGCCGGACTCTGGGGGGCGTCCAGCCTGGCCTGCGCGCGCCTCGCCGTCGAGCAGTGGAATCGGGAAGGCGGCGTGCGCGGTCGCGAAGTCCGGCTGCACCTGATCGATGCCAGCGACGAGTCGGACACGGTCGAGGACGACCTCGGCGCGCTCGCGGCCACCACCGGCATCGATGCCATCGTCGGCATGCACACCAGCTCGGTCCGGGAGCGGATCACGACCGCGGGTGCGCTCGGGGTGCCGTTCGTCTACACGCCACTCTACGAGGGCGGCTCGCTTCCCGACGGAGTCCATGCGATCGGCGAGACCCCGGCGATGCAGCTGCTACCGCCACTCGACTGGATGATCGAGCGCTGGAACCTGTCGCGCTGGTTCCTGGCGGGAAACGACTACCTCTGGCCGCGGCGCACGCATGCCCTCGCCCGGCGCCGGCTCGTCGAGCGCGGCTGCTCGGTGGTGGGCAATGCCTTCGTGCCGCTGGGCCACTGCGACCATGACCGCCTCATCGATGCGATCCGTGCGAGCGGCGCGCAGGCCGTGCTGCTGTCGATGGTGGGGCAGGACGCGATCGACTTCGGCCGCGCGTTCCGGGACAGCGGACTCGCCGAGCGCATGCCGCGGCTGGGCTGCGCGATCGAGGAGAACGGCCTGCTGGCGATGGGCGCCGACTGCAGCGAGGGGCTGTTCGTCGCGTCCGGCTACTTCGCCGGACTGCCCACCGACCGCAACGGGGCCTTCCGAGAGCGCTACTGGACCCGTTTCGGCGAGCGGGCACCGGTGCTGAACGCACTCGGGCAGTCGACCTGGGAGGGGGTGACCTTTCTGCGGGGCCTGCTGGACGGCAGCCGCCATCCCGACGGCAGCGTTCGCTACGACTCGGTGCGCGGCACGCGGTGGCGCTCGAACGAGCACAAGGCGACCCCCATCTACCTGGCGGCGGCCGAAGGGCTGGGGTTCGGCATCGTGCGCACGTTCTCGCCGACCTGAGCCGGCCGAATCATCCCTGGGCGCCGAGCTCCACGGCGCGCGCACGGCGCTCGACCAGCAGCTTGTCGCGCCGGACCGAAGCCTCCGCGTCGAGTGCCAGCGTCGGCCAGCCCGACACCTGCCGCTCCACCAGACCCGCCAGGCCGTCGATGAAGGCCGGCGCGCCGTTCAGGCATTCGATGTACCGGAACGACTCGCCCCCCGCGTGCAGGAAGGCCTCCTTCGCCTCCATCGCGATCTCCTCGAGGGTCTCGAGGCAGTCGGCGACGAAGCCCGGACAGACCGCATCGATGCGACGAACGCCTTCGCCGGCAAGCCGCTCGAGCGTCGGCTCGGTGTAGGGCTGCAGCCACTGCGCCTTGCCGAAGCGCGACTGGAAGGTGACGACCCAGTCCTTGCGCTCGAGGCCGAGCCGTTCCGCGAGCCGGCGGGCGGTCGCATGGCATTCGCAATGGTACGGATCGCCCAGATCGAGCGACCGGCGCGGTACGCCGTGAAAGCTCATGAGGAGCCGTTCGCCGCGCCCGTTGCGTGCCCAGGACTCGCGCACCTGCGTCGCAAGCGCCTCGATGTAGCCCTCGTCGACATGGAAGTTCCGGACCCAGCGCACTTCGGGCAGATTGCGCCAGCCGGCGAGCACGCGATGCACCTCGTCGAAGACCGTCGCGGTGGTCGAGGCCGAATACTGCGGATACATCGGCAGCACCAGCAGGCGCGTCACGTTGCGCTCGCGCAGTCCGTCTAGGACCGACGCGATCGACGGCTCGCCGTAGCGCATCGCGAGCGCCACCTCGATGTCGTGCCCCCGCTCCCCCAGCGCACCGCGAAGCAGCTTCGCCTGGCGCACCGAATGCACCATCAGCGGCGAACCCTCGTCGGTCCAGACACTGGCGTACTTCTTCGCCGACTTGGCCGGCCGGGTGTTGAGGATGATGCCGTGGAGGATCGGCCACCAGAGCAGCCGGGGAATCTCGACCACCCGCGGATCGCCGAGAAACTGCGCAAGATAGGGGCGCAACGCCGCCGCGGTCGGCGCGGCGGGCGTGCCGAGCTGGACGACCAGCACGGCCGTGCGGGGCCGTGTCGCGTGGTCGAAGGCGGGCGGAGGGGAGGTGCGGGGCATAACCGCACAGTCTACCAAGCCCGGCCCGGGGTCTCCCCAATAGGCGATCTGCGCCGCCGCCCACTCACCCCATGCCGGCGTCCCCGCCCTGCTCCCCTACTCCTTGACCGCGCCCGTCATCCCTGCGACGTAGTACTCGACGAAGAACGAATAGAAGATCGCGACCGGCAGGGAGCCGAGCAGCGCGCCGGCCATCAGCGGCCCCCAGTGGTAGACATCGCCCTCGACCAGTTCGGTGACCACCGCCACCGGCACCGTCTTGATCTCGGAGTCGGACACGAAGGTCAGCGCGTAGATGAACTCGTTCCAGGACAGGGTGAACGCGAAGATCCCCGCCGAGATCAGGCCGGGCACCGCGAGCGGCAGGATGATCTTGACCAGGATCTCCCAGCGCGAGGCGCCGTCGATCAGCGCACATTCCTCGAGTTCGTACGGGATCGAGCGGAAGTAGCCCATCAGCAGCCAGGTGCAGAACGGAATCAGGAAGGTCGGATAGGTGAACACCAGCGCCCAGCGGGTGTTGAAGAGCCCGAGGTTCTGCAGCACGATCGCCAGCGGGATGAACAGGATCGAGGGCGGGATCAGGTAGGCGAGGAAGATCCCGAGACCGGTCGCCCGCGAGCCCTTGAAGCGCAGCCGCTCGATCGCGTAGGCCGCCAGCACCGCGGCGAACAGCGACACCAGCGTCGCGATCACCGACACCAGCATGGTGTTCATCAGCCAGGCGGGGTACTCGGTGTCGAACAGCAGCTTCTTGAAGTGCGCCAGCGTCGGGCTCGACACCCAGAACGGGTTGCCGTCGCGCGCGAGCAGTTCCTCGTTCGGCTTGAACGCGGTGATCCCCATCCAGTAGAAGGGAAACAGCAGCACGAACAGGAACAGCGCGATCGGGATGTAGGTCGTCATCCAGCGTCGGCCGGACGTCTGCAGGAAATCCATCCCCTGCGAATCGGTTGCGTCGTCCTTGCTCACTTGTCGCCTCCCTGCTGCCAGGCCCGACGCTGCAAGCCGAAGTACGAGAACATGATCGCGCCCAGAAGGAAGGGCACCATCGCCGTCGCGATCGCCGCGCCCTCGCCGATCGCACCACCCGAGATGCCGCGCTGGAAGGCCAGCGTCGCCATCAGGTGCGTCGAGTTCAGCGGACCGCCGCGCGTCAGCACGTAGATCAGCTGGAAGTCGGTGAAGGTGAACAGCACCGAGAACGTCATCACGACCGCGATGATCGGGGTCAGCAGCGGCAGCGTGACGTTGCGGAACTGCTGCCAGGGCGTCGCGCCGTCGATCGCCGCCGCCTCGTACAGCGAGGGCGAGATCGTCTGCAGGCCGGCCAGCAGCGAGATCGCGACGAACGGGATGCCGCGCCAGACGTTGGCGGCGATCGTCGAGAAGCGCGCGTTCCACGGATCCCCGAGGAAGTCGATGTAGCCGTCGATCAGGCCCAGCTTCACCAGGATCCAGCTGACGATCGAGAACTGGGAGTCGAAGATCCACCAGAACGCGATCGCCGAGAGTGCGGTCGGCACGATCCAGGGCAGCAGCACGATCGCACGCAGCAGCGTGGTGTGCTTGAGGCGCTGGTTCATCAGGATCGCCAGCCACAGCCCGAGCACGAACTTCAGGATGCTGGCGATGAAGGTGTAGAAGAGCGTGTTGAACAGCGCCAGGCGCGTGACGCTGTCGCCGAACAGGAACTCGTAGTTCTCGAGGCCGACGAACACGCCGGCGCGACCGATCTTCGCGTCGGTGAAGCCCAGCCAGACCCCGAGCCCGAGCGGATAGGTGAGGAACAGGAGCAGCAGCACTCCCGCCGGCACCATGAAGACCAGGCCCAGGGCGTTCCGGTTGTTCTGGAGCCGCTCCAGCATCGACATCTGTGGCCGCGCCGGGGCTGTGGCACCGGGGGCGGTCTGCACGCGCTGGTGCATGGTGGGGGGTTCTCCGAGTCAGGCAGGTGAAGCGAGAGAAGCGGCGAGGCGGTGCTCGACCCGATGAGGTGCCGCGGGTCCGCGGGCTCGGGCCGGCAAGCATGCCGGCCCGACCTGACCGGGCGGCGAGCAGTGCTCGCCGAAACCCCCGGTCAGACCTTGTAGTACCGCTCGGCGCGCTTCTGCGCGCGCTCGGCTGCCTCTTTGGGGGTCTTGGACCCGGTAGCCGCCTCGGCAACCATGTTGGCCATGATGAAGTCGGCAAGCGCTCCGGCCGACGCGTAACCGAGCTTGCCCGCAAAACCGGCCGGACGCATGTTCTTGGTCGCGTCGCGGAACGGCGTGTGCTTCGGATCGACCGTCCAGATCGGGGTCTTCTCGTAGGCACGCAGCGGCTGCGAGATGTAGCCGCCCGCCCCCGTCAGCCATGCGTCGAACTGCCCCTGCTCCATCATGAAGCGCAGGAACTCCTTCGCGGCCTTGGGGTACTTCGTGTACTTCATGACCATCTGGTTGAAGAACAGGTGGAACTCGGTCGGTTTGCCGACCGGACCGATCGGAAACTGCGAGTGCTGGATGTCCGCGGCGAGCTCCTTGAGTTTCGGATCGTTGGAGTTCTTCGCCGCGTAGTAGATCGAGATGCCGTTGTTGGTGGCGCTGACCTGCCCGTCGAGGAACGCCTTGTTGTTGTTCGGGTCGAGCCACGACAGCGTGCCGGGAACGAAGCTGCCGTACAGCTCCTTTGCGTACTCGAGCGCCTTGATCGTCTCGGGGCTGTCGATCACCACCTTGTTGTTCTTGTCGACCATCTGGCCGCCGAACGCCCACACCAGCCAAGAGGTCCAGCCGCTGTCGCCGGTGGCATTTCCCAGCGCCATGCCTCCCGGCGTCCCCTTGTCCTTCAGCGCCTTGAACATCTTCAGGAAGCCGTCGGTGTCCTTCGGGAAGGCGTCGAAGCCAGCGGCCTTCAGCTGGCTCTCGCGATAGACCATCATCGCGCCGGCCGTGCCGAGCGGGACGCCGATCCACTTCTTGCCGTCGGGGCGCAGGTAGGCTTCGCAGCCTTCGTACCAGCCGCCGTACTTCTTGCCGAGGTACTCGCACAGGTCGGTGACGTCGACCAGCTTGTCGGGGTAGAGATTCGCGTCGTCGTTGGTCGACAGGATGATGTCCGGCCCGCTGCCGACGTTGGCCGCGACAGCCGCTTTCGGACGCACGTCCTCCCAGCCTTCGTTGTCCACGCGGACCTCGATGCCGGTCTTCTCGGTGAACTTCTTGACGTTCGCCATGTAGGCGTCGATGTCGCCCTGGACGAACCGGCTCCATCGCAGCACGCGCAGCTTGGCGCCCTTCTCGGGCACGTTGTTCCAGGTGGCCTGGGCATGGATCGCAGGCGCGCCCATCATCGCGCCCGCGCCGATCGCGGCGCCGGAGCCGGCCTTGAGCAGGGTACGGCGGGGATTGTCTCGAGTCGTCATCGTAGGTCTCCTTCCCTCTTGGGTGGGGTGCCGGGTCGCAGCCCGGCCGGTCCGGCGCACCGGCGCCGGCCGCGATCACGCCGCCAGGCTGCGTCCGCTGGCGGCGTCGAACACGTGCAGCTTGTCGAGCTCCGGCGCGAGCTGCACCGGATCACCGGGGCGCAGCGTCACGCGGTCACGCACGACAACCGTCAGTTCCTGGCCGCCGAGCGAACACATCAGCAGCGTGTCGGCACCGGTCGGTTCGATCACCTCGACGCGTGCGCCGAGCGCACCGCCGGCGGCCGGCGTGAGGTGCTCGGGGCGCGAGCCGAGCAGCACCTTCTGGCCGTTGTCGGCCCGCATCGGGCGCGCCACCGCGATGTGCACGTCGCCGACCTTCACGCCGCCCTGCTCCCAGATCCCCGCGACGAGGTTCATCGCCGGGGAGCCGATGAAGCCGGCCACGAAGGTGTTGACGGGGTTGTCGTAGAGCTGGAGCGGGCTGCCGGTCTGCTCGACGATGCCGTCGCGCATCACGACGATCTTGTCGGCCATCGTCATCGCCTCGATCTGGTCGTGGGTGACGTAGATCGAGGTCGTCTTGAGCCGCTGGTGCAGCGCCTTGATCTCGGTGCGCATCTGCACGCGCAGCTTGGCGTCGAGATTGGACAAGGGCTCGTCGAACAGGAACACCTGCGGGTCCCGGACGATCGCGCGCCCCATCGCGACCCGCTGACGCTGGCCGCCCGACAGCTGGCGCGGATACCGGTCGAGGTAGGGCTCGAGGCCGAGGATCGCGGCCGCCTCGCCGACCCGCTTGTCGATCTCCGACTGCGGGCGCTTGGCGAGCATGAGCGCGAAGGCCATGTTCTCGCGCACCTTCATGTGCGGATAGAGCGCGTAGTTCTGGAAGACCATCGCGATGTCCCGCTCCTTCGGCGGGACGTCGTTGACGACCGTGTCGCCGATGCGGATCTGGCCGCCGCTGATCTCCTCGAGACCGGCGATCATGCGCAGCAGCGTCGACTTGCCACAGCCGGACGGCCCCACCAGGACGCAGAACTCGCCGTCGTCGATGCCGACGTCGACCCCGCGGATCACCTTGGTCTGGCCGAACGCCTTCTCTACGCGCTCGATCGCTACGGACGCCACAGTCTGAGTCTCCTCGATGGATGCCGCGTCGGAATCGCGAGGCACCTCGGTTCTCGCCGGGCGGTAGGCCCGCGCCGGGAGCGCAATGCTACATCCATTCCGAAGGGCGCGGTCAACCGGGGCGGTCGGCCACGCGCATCGGCTCGCCGGTCTTCACCCGTGACTCAATGCACTCGAGACGAGTTTGGCGGTGATGTCGACGATCGGGATCACCCGCTCGTAGGCCATCCGGGTCGGGCCGATGACCCCGAGCGTGCCCACGATCCTGCCGTCCGCGCCGTAGGGCGCGACCACGAACGACAGCTCGTCCATGGGCACCAGCTGCGACTCGCCGCCGATGAAGATCTGCACCCCCTCGGCGTGGCTGCTCGCGTCGAGCAGCTGCACCAGACCGGTCTTCTGCTCGAAGAGTCCGAACAGCTGGCGCAGGCGATCCATGTTGTCGGACAGCTCGTGGACGGCGACGAGGTTGCGCTCGCCGCTGATCATCAGCGTCTCGGCCTTCTCGGCGGCGGCCTCGTTGCCGGCGGCGACCGCCTTGTGCAGCAGGCCGGTGATGTCGTCGCGAAGGCTCGTCAGTTCGTGCTGGAGCCGCTGGCGGATGGTCTCGAAATCCTGGCCCGCGAAGTGCAGGTTGATGTAGTTCGAGGCCTCCGTGAGTTCGCTGTGCGAGTACTCGCGGTCGGCATGCAGGATCCGGTTCTGGACGTCGCCCTCGGGCGTGACGATGATCAGCAGCACGCGCTTGTCGGCGAGGCGCAGGAACTCGACCTGCTTGAAGCTCGAGCTGCGCCGCGGCGTCATCACGATGCCGGCGAACTGGGTGAGGTTCGACAGCAGGTGCGCGGCCTGGGTCAGCACGCGCTGCGGCTCGTCGGCGAGGATCTTGCCGTGCAGGCGCTCGGCGTGCTCGACCTCGAGCGGCTGGACGGTGATGAGACGGTCGACGAACAGGCGGTAGCCACGCGGCGTGGGGATCCGGCCGGCCGAGGTGTGGGGGCTGGTGATCAGGCCGAGGTCTTCGAGGTCGGCCATCACGTTGCGCACGGTCGCGGGCGACAGGTCGAGCCCCGAATAGCGCGAGAGCGTCCGAGAACCGACCGGTTGGCCGTCGGCGATGTACCGCTCGATGAGGGTCTTGAGGAGAGTCCTAGCGCGCGGGTCCAGCATGGGTGGGATTTATAGACCGAATCGCAGGCGTTGCCAACGGCGCCGACCCGAAGGCTGCCGGACGGCGGGCCGTGGAACCGATGCCGCCCCCACTTCGGGCCTAGGCCTTCGGCGGCGAGGTGGTGCGCAAACTGTGGTGAAATGGCGCCATGTCCCCCCCGTTCAAGACGATCGCGCTGTTCGGCAAGCAGCAGTCCGACGGCACGGCCCAGACGCTGGGCGAGATCGGTGCCTTCCTCGACCAGCGGGGCCTGCGCGTGCTGTTCGAGGCCGGGATCGCGGGCACGCTCGGTCTGGGCGCGCTGCCGACTGCGGATATCCACGAGATCGGCGAGTCCGCCGACCTGGCCGTCATCGTCGGCGGCGACGGCACGATGCTCGGCATCGCCCGCGAACTGGCCCCCCACGGCGTGCCGCTGGTGGGCATCAACCACGGGCGGCTCGGCTTCATCACCGACATCCCGCTGCTGCAGTGGTCCGATGCCCTCGGTGCCGTGCTCGACGGTCACTACGAGGCCGAGGACCGCTCGATCCTGCAGGCCCGGGTGACCCGAGACGGCAGCGTGGTCTTCGAGGCCAGCGCGGTCAACGACGTCGTGGTCAGCCGCAGTTCCCGGGCCGGGATGATCGACGTTCAGGTCCACGTCGACGGGCTCTACATGTACAGCCAGCGCGCCGACGGCCTGATCGTCGCGACGCCCACGGGCTCCACCGCGTACGCGCTGTCGTGCGCCGGGCCGATCCTCCATCCGTCGCTGGACGGACTGGTGCTGGTGCCGGTCGCGCCCCAGGCGCTGTCGAACCGTCCGATCGTGCTGCCCTCCTCGTCGGTGATCAGCATGAGCGTCGCCGACGGCCGCGAACCGCGGCTCAACTGCGACATGCAGACCTTCGTCGACCTGCAGATCGGCGACGTGATCGAAGTGAGGCGCGCCCCCTACAGCGCGCGCTTCCTCCACCCGAGCGGCTACAGCTACTACGCGACGCTGCGCTCCAAGCTGAACTGGCACGAGATGCCGAGCCTCGCTCCGCGCTCCTGACCCCGCGATGCTCACCGCACTGCGTCTGCGCGACTTCGTCATCGTCGAAGCCGTCGAACTGGACTTCGGCCCCGGCTTCACCGTGCTCTCGGGCGAGACCGGAGCCGGCAAGTCGATCCTGATCGATGCACTCGGGCTCGCCACCGGCACGCGAGCCGACCCGGGCGTGGTCCGCGAGGGCGCGGGCCGCGCCGACATCGTGGCCGAGTTCACCACCGATGCCCGCCTCGACGCCTGGCTCGCGGAGCGCGACCTGTCGGGTGACCCGGGTCTCGTGCTGCTGCGCCGCGTGGTCGAGGCCGACGGCCGCTCGCGCGCACTCGTCAACGGCCACCCGGCCACGGTCGCGCAGCTGCGCGACATCGGCGAGCGGCTCGTCGAAGTCCACGGACAGCATGCCTCGCAGTCGCTGCTCCGTCCCGACGGGCAGCGCGGGCTGCTCGACCGCTTCGCCGACGTGTCGGCCGAGCTCGCGGCGGTCGCCCAGGTCCACGCGGCCTGGCGCGCGCTCGAACGCGACCTGGAGCGCGCCCGCGGCAGCGCGCGCGAGCTGTCCCTCGAGCGGGAGCGGCTGCAGTGGCAGGTCGACGAGCTCGCAGGGGTCGCGCCGCTGCCGGGAGAGTGGGACGAGCTGGCCGGCGAGCAGAAGCGCCTCGCGCACGCCGCCACGCTGATCGAAGGCGCACGCGGGCTGGCGGACACGCTGGCCGACGGCGACGAGGCCATCGCCGATCGCCTGCAGGCGGTCCATCAGAAGCTCAAGGCACTCGCCGCGGTCGATGCCACCCTGGCCCCGGTGCTCGAGATGATCGAGACGGCGGCGATCCAGGCCGGCGAGGCCGGCTCGACGCTGTCGGCCTACGCCGACCGGGTCGATCTCGACCCCGAGCGGCTGGCAGCGATCGAGGCCCGGACCGGTGTGCTGTTCGCCGCCGGCCGCAAGTTCAAGCTCCCGCCGGAGCGGCTCGCCGACGAGTACGCGACGCTGCGGGCCCGGCTCGCGGATGCGGCACAGGCACAGGACGTCGACGCGCTGTCGCAACGCGTCGATGCGGCGCGCGCCGAGTTCGACCGGCTGGCCGCCGCGCTGTCGCGCAAGCGGGCCGTGGCGGCCAAGGCGCTGTCGGCGGGCGTATCGGAGCGGATCGGGCGACTCGGCATGCAGGGCGGGCGGCTCGACATCGCGATCGAGCGCGGCGAGCCGGCCGTCCACGGCATCGATCGGGTCGAGTTCCGGGTCGCAGGTCATGCCGGTGCCACGCCACGCGCGCTCGGCAAGGTCGCGTCGGGCGGCGAGCTGTCGCGGATCAGCCTCGCCATCAGCGAGCTCGCGGCACAGGCGAATCCGGTCGCGACCCTGATCTTCGACGAGGCCGACTCCGGCGTCGGCGGTGGCGTCGCCGAAGTGATCGGCGAGCTGATGCGCCGACTGGGCGAGACGCGGCAGGTGCTCTGCGTCACGCACCTGCCCCAGGTCGCCGCCAAGGCCAACCAGCATTTCTCGGTGGCCAAGCGTCAGGTCGACGCGCGCACCACCAGCCTCATCGAACGGCTCGACCGCGGCCGCCGCGTCGAGGAGATCGCGAGGATGCTCGGTGGCATCGAGATCACCGCGACCACCCGCAAGCACGCCCGGGAACTGCTGGGCTGAGCAACGGCTGGGCTGAGCGACGACCCGGCCGAGCGCCGCGCCGCGCCGCGATCCGCCGCGGCACGCACATCGAACGGCCGGCGCGCGTCCTCAGGAGAGCTTGAGCCAGTCCGGGCCGGGCAGTTCGTTGAAGACCTTCTTCAGACCCTGGCTCCAGCCCTGACGGATCGACGCGAAGTAGCGGTCGTCGGCGTCCACCCGATGCCGGAAGGTCACCCGCAGCGCATCGGTCTTGACCAGCGCCACGTCGAGCGGCAGGCCGACGGAGAGATTCGAGCGCATCGTCGAGTCGAACGAAACGAGCGCGCACTTGAGCGCCTCGGCCATCGTCGTCTGGGGCTTCACGACGCGGTCGATGATCGGCTTGCCGTACTTGCTCTCGCCGATCTGGAAGAACGCCGTGTCCTCGGTCGCCTCGATGAAGTTGCCTTCGGGGTAGACCAGGAACAGGCGCGGCCGCTCGCCGGCGATCTGGCCGCCGATGAGGAAGTTGCAGCTGAAGTCGACGCTCGCCTGCTGGGGCTGGCGGGCACCGTGATACGAGATCACCTGGCTGACGGTCTCGCCGAGCAGGGCGGCGCAGTCGAACAGGCTGTCCGCCGACATCAGGTTCGGCGCGTCGGTGCCGATCGCCTTGCGCAGCGTGCTGACGACCGTCTGGGTGGTCGCCAGGTTCCCGGAGTTCAGCAGCACCAGCACCCGATCGCCCGGTGCCTCGAGCACGGTCATCTTCGAGAACGTCGAGACGTGGTCGACACCGGCGTTGGTTCGGGAGTCGGACGCGAACAGCAAGCCCTCGTCGAGGGCCATCGCAACACAGTAGGTCATGGCGGGAGGCGCGGCAGCGATGCGGCCGGTGCCGCCGGCGGCGGCGCGGCGGGCGCGTGCCGATCATACCGCCCGACCGTGGCCGGTTCGGGGCCGGCTTCGACGACGGGCGCGGAACGGCGGGCCGGCGGCGCCCGGCGGCGCCCGGCGGCGACTCACTGGACCTGAGTCTGGCCCTGGGTCTGGCTCTGGCTCTGGGACTGGGACTGGGACTGGCCCTGATGCTGAGCTTCGACACGGGCCGAGGTGTGCAACTCCTCCTCCCCGCCGCCCAGACGGACGCCTCTCACCGGGCAGGCATCGAGGTAGTCGAGACCGACCGCGAGCTTGAGGTGCGCCTCGCCGGCCTTGCCCGCATTGCTGACGTCGAACGCGATCCACCGGTTGGACAGCCATGCTTCCGCCCAGGCGTGACTCGCGACGGTCTGCCGATCGGTGGTGTAGACGTAGCCGCTGACGTAGCGGGCAGGAATGCCGAGTTCGCGGCAGCAGGCGACGAACACGTGAGCGTGGTCCTGGCAGACCCCGCGACCGGCCGCGAAGCCCTGCGCCGCGGTCGTGTCGACCGAGGTATGGCCCTTCTCGTAGGGCATGCGCTCGATCAGCGCATGCATCAGATCGGTCACGCCCATCAGCGGCCGCGACTTCACCATGGCACGCAGCGGGCCGATGAACGCGCGGATCGCGTCGTCCGCGGCGGTGAGCGGCGTGTCGCGCAGGAACACCCGCGGATTGATGCGCCCGGCGGGCTCGCCGTCATCGGTCTCGTCGACCTCGACCCGCCCGCGCGCGATCAGCCGGATCTCCTGATGGGGGGCATCGAGCGTCAGGATGTGGGTCAGGTTGTCGAAGGCATCGGTCATGGTGACCGCAGGCACGGGCAGCTCGACCTTCCACTCGATCACGCGCTGGCGCGGCGTCGCCGCCGGGCTCAGGCGGATGTACTGGGTGCTGCGCGCGACCTCGGTCGCGTAGCGGTACACCGTTGAATGCCATACCGACAGCAGCATCTCACTTCATCTCCATGTAGGCGGCCTGGACCGCCTCGCCGAGCCGGATGTTGTTCTTGAGGAAACGCTCGAGGAAGGCGTCGAGCCCCACCCCGTAGACGTCCTCCAGCTCGCCGTGCTCGAGCAGCGCGAGGATGTGGGCGGCGAGTCGGCGCGCGGCCCGTGCCGGGGCCTGGGGGAGTTCCGCCAGGTTGCGGACCACCTCGTCGAAGCAGAAGCGCAGCGACCGCGGCAGGGAGGGATCGAAGATCAGCAGCTCGGCGACGCGGCGGGCGTCGATCGCGTCGCGATAGATGTCGCGATAGGCCTCCAGCGAGCTCACCGAGCGCAGCACCGCGCTCAGCCGGTAGTAGTCGGTGAGGCCGTCGCCGCCCGCCTCGGCGGCCTGGCGCGCCTGCTTGACCGACAGGATCCGGGCGGTGTTGTCGGCACGCTCGAGGAAGGTGCCGAGGCGGATGAACTGATAGGGCTGGTCGCGGCGGATCGTGGCGAAGGTGATGCCGCGGAACAGATGCGAACGCTCCTTGACCCAGTCGAAGAACGCCGCGTCGACGGGCTCCGCGCCGCCCTGGCGCTTGGCGGACAGCTGCAGCCACGTGTCGTTGATGTTCTCCCACATCTCGGAGGTGATCGAACCTCGCACGGCGCGTGCGTTCTCCCGGCTCGCCTCGAGGCAGTTGACGATCGACGACGGGTTGTCGGGGCTCCATGCCAGGTAGCGCGCGACGTGCTCGGGGGTGAGCGGCATGCCGGTCGCACCGAACGCTTCGAGCGTGTCGGTGATGATCAGCGGCTCGCTCGCGGCGCGCTCGTCGCCGGCGCCGGAGAGCAGTGCCAGCGAGGCACCGACATCGAGGATGCGCGCCATGTTCTCGGCGCGCTCGAGGTAGCGGGACAGCCAGTAGAGGTGCGAGGCGACACGGGACAGCATCTCGTCGCTCCTCCTCAGGCACCGGTCGACGCGGTGGCGTCGCCGTCCGGGTCGGCGTCGCCGCCGACGTCGACGACCCAGGTGTCCTTGGTGCCCCCGCCCTGGGACGAGTTCACCACGAGCGAACCCCGTCGCAGCGCGACGCGGGTCAGCCCGCCCGGGACGATCTTGGTCTCGCGACCGACCAGCACGAACGGGCGCAGGTCGATGTGGCGAGGCGCGACGCCCTCCTCGACGAAGGTCGGGCAGGACGACAGCGCGAGCGTGGGCTGCGCGATGTAGTTCCCGGGGTTCGCGATCAGCACCCGACGGAACGCCTCGATCTCGGCCTTGCTGCTGGTCGGCCCGACCAGCATGCCGTAGCCGCCGGCACCGTGGACCTCCTTGACGACCAGCTCGTCGAGGCGCGACAGCACGTGGGCGAGGTCGTCGGGCTTGCGGCACTGCCAGGTGGGGACGTTCTTCAGGATCGGCTCTTCGCCGAGGTAGAAGCGGACCATCTCCGGTACGTACGGGTAGATCGACTTGTCGTCGGCGACCCCGGTGCCCACCGCATTGCAGATCACGACGTTGCCCAGGCGGTAGGCAGCGAGCAGGCCCGGCACGCCGAGCATCGAATCGGGGCGGAACGCGAGCGGATCGAGGAAGTCGGCGTCGAGGCGGCGGTAGATCACGTCGACGCGCTTCGGGCCGTCGGTGGTCCGCATGAACACGCACGCGTCCTTCACGAACAGATCCTGGCCTTCGACGAGTTCCACGCCCATCTGCTGCGCGAGGAACGCATGTTCGAAGTAGGCGCTGTTGAAGCGACCCGGCGTCAGCAGCACCACCGTCGGCGAGTCGATCTCGGCGGCGGCGCGCAGGGTCTGCAGCAGCAGCGCCGGATAGTGCTCGACCGGGCGCACGTGATAGCGGCGGAAGAGGTCGGGGAACAGCCGCATCATCATCTTGCGGTTGCTCAGCATGTACGACACGCCGGAGGGCACCCGCAGATTGTCCTCGAGCACGTAGTAGCTGCCGTCCCCATGGCGCACGATGTCGACGCCGACGATGTGCGCATAGACGTCGCGAGGCACCTTGGTGCCGATCATCGCGACCGCGAACTGGTCGTTGGCGACGATCTGGTCTTCGGGGATCAGCCCGGCCTTGAGGATCTCCTGGCCGTGATAGATGTCCGCGAGGAACCGGTTGATCGCGGTCACCCGCTGCACGAGGCCCTTCTCGAGCCGCTCCCACTCGTCGGCGGCGATGATCCGCGGCACCACGTCCGAGGGGATCAGCCGCTCGGTGCCGCCCTCCTCGCCGTAGACCGAGAACGTGATGCCGATCCGCCGGAAGATCAGGTCGGCCTCGGCACGCTTGCCGGCCATCTGCTCGGGCGACATCGACGCCAGCCAGTCCGCGTACGCGGCATAGTGGGCGCGCGGCACGAGGCCGGCATCCAGCATCTCGTCGAACACGCCCGGGGGCGGCGGGAGGGGAGTCAGGGCGGATGCACTCATGACCCTACCTTAGCAATAACCATGCCGTCCGAATAGCCGTCGACGGACCCGAACCGGCCTCATCCCCGATGGGGACAGTCGGTCTTCGTGCAGTTGGCGTACAGCGCGAGCGCATGGTCCTGCAGTGCGAAACCGCGCTCCTGCGCGACGAGATGCTGGCGACGCTCGATCTCGGCATCGAAGAACTCCTCGACGCGCCCGCATTGCAGGCAGACGAGGTGGTCGTGGTGCTGGCCCTCGTCGAGCTCGTAGATCGCCTTGCCGGACTCGAAATTGCTGCGCTTGAGGATGCCCGCCTGCTCGAACTGGGTCAGCACGCGGTAGACCGTGGCCAGACCGATGTCCTGCTGCTCGGCGAGCAGCTCACGGTAGACGTCCTCGGCACTCATGTGCCGATGCAGACGCCGGTCCTGGAAAATTTCCAGGATCTTGAGCCTGGGCAGCGTCGCCTTCAGGCCCATGCTCTTCAGTTCGTTCGGTGTCGGCACCGAGAGGCTCCTGAAGCGTCGCGAAGACGGGGTGGGCGCACGGCAGCCCGGGCCACGCGAACGCGTATCATAACGGCTTTGACGGCCCTACCTCCGCGCCCGCCCATGCCCCAATCGCGGCCATTGCGCCTCGCCCTGCTCGCCTTCGGTTCGGTCACGCTCGCGGCGGCGACCGCCGGCTGCGCCTCGTCGGACCGCAGCAGCAGCGGGCTGTTCGCGCCCTATCGGATCGACGTGCCGCAGGGCAACTACGTCGACCAGACGATGCTCGGTCAGGTGAAGGAAGGCATGTCGCGGGACCAGGTGCGCTTCGCGCTCGGCACGCCGCTGCTGGTCGATCCGTTCCGCCCCGACCGCTGGGACTACGTGTTCCGCTTCCAGCACCCGAGCGGCGAGGCCGACCTGCGCCGTGCCACGGTGTTCTTCGCGGAAGGCCGGGTGGCGCGCATCGAGGCGGATGCGCTGCCGGCTTCGGACGAGGGCTCCGATCCCGCGCTGCCGGGCTACCGGCGCAAGCAGGGGCGCTTCCGATGACCCTGCGCGTCGCGATCGCCGGCGCGTCGGGTCGGATGGGGCGGATGCTGATCGAAGCGGTGCTCGACGCGCCCGACACTGAGCTGGTCGGAGCGCTCGACGTCGTCGGCTCGCCGGGTCTCGGCCGCGATGCGGGCGAATCGCTCGGCAGACCGACGGGCGTGGCCATCACGGCGAGCTTCGCCGAGGCACTCGGCATGGCCGACGTGCTGATCGACTTCACGCGACCCGAGGGCACGCTCCATCACGTTCGGGAGTGTGCGGCGCGTCACGTGCGGATGGTCATCGGCACGACGGGGTTCGACGATGCGGGGCACCGGGAGATCGAGGCGGCGGCCGCGCGGATCGGAGTCGTCTTCGCCCCGAACATGAGCGTCGGCGTGAACGTGACGTTCCGGCTGCTCGAGGTCGCCGCGGCGCTCCTGCGCGACGGCTACGACATCGAGGTCATCGAATCGCACCATCGGCACAAGGTCGACGCGCCTTCGGGAACGGCCCTCGGCATGGGCCGTGCGATCGCGGGGGCACTCGGCCGCGATCTCGACGAACTCGCCACCTGGACCCGCCACGGCATCACCGGCGAACGCGAGCCCGGCACGATCGGGTTCTCCGTGGTCCGCGGTGGCGACATCGTGGGCGACCATACCGTGCTGTTCGCCGGTACCGGCGAGCGCATCGAGATCACCCACCGGTCCGGGAGCCGCGCCACGTACGCGCAAGGCGCCCTGCGGGCCTGCCGATTCCTGGCCACGCGTGGCGCCGGCCTGTTCGACATGCAGGACGTGCTCGGGCTGCGGGGCGACACCGCCGCCTGATTCCGGGCTCGGACAGCGTCGGCGATCCGTCGACGCATCGGGATGACCGTCGCGACCTCGCCGGCACCGTTGGCCGAACTCGCGATCACGCGATCACGCGATCAGACCGACCGCTTCCGCCCTGTTCCCGTCGCGACCGCTCGTATGCGCGCATCGACCGCCGGTCCCGCGGCGCGACACGCTCATCGGCGGCGGCTCGCCGGCGCCTCGTTGCACCGATACAACGTCGTCCCATCACCACACCTGGTCCAGGTGCCCGGCCCCCGGCCGAGCCGGACGACTCGAACGGATGCGACTCGACGGATCAATGCGGGCACTCTGCGCGGCGGGCGCACTCGGCGTCGCCCTCGCGACGGCAGCCGTCCCGGTCCGCGCCGACGATGCGCCGGACGAGACGCTCCGCGCGCTGGCCGATCTGGTGCTCAACGGCGTCCGTGAGCAGATCGCGGACTGCGAAGGCCGGCCTCGCGTGCTCGCGCTCGCCGGGCCGGGCACCGCGGCCCTGGCGAATCCACGCCCGCCGCTGCGCTGGAATCCGCAGCTCGGCGAGGCCGCCGCGCGGCACGGCGATGCGATGGCCCGCACCCGGCTGTTCGACCACGTCGGCGCCGATGGATCGACGGTGCGCGAGCGCGTGGACGCGACCGGCTATCGCTGGCAGGTGATCGGCGAGAACCTGGCCGCCGGGCATCCGCGCCTCGAGGAGGCGGTGGTCGGCTGGCTGCGAAGCCGCAGCCACTGTGCCGCCCTGCTCGACCCGCGCTTCACCGAGTTCGGCCTCGCGCGGACCGAATCGACCAGCCCCAACGACGCCTACGGCACGTACTGGACCCTGGTGCTCGGCCGGCCGCGCTGAGCCAACCGAAGCGCCGACGCATCCCGCACGCGGCCCGCCGTCGCACCGGGATGGCGCGCCGTGCGCCATCCGGAGGCGTTTCGCCCGCTGCAGTCGCCATCGGGCCGCCGACTATAATCCGCACATGGATGCGCGCCGCGTCACCGCTGCGGCCGGCGCGGTGGGGATCCACGCACTGGTCGGAATCGCGATGCTCGGCCTCTCGGGCACCGCCCAGCCGCTGCGTCCGGCACCTGCCGAGCCCGTGTCGGCACGACTGATCGAGCAGCAGCCCGTTCGGGCGGTCAGCCCACCGCCCCAGGTCCCGAAACAAGTGCTCAGCGAGGCACGCGCGCCGCAGCGGGTGGCCAGGGCCAACGAGCCGCCGCCCCGGGCGACGCCCCCCGTACGCGCTACGCCCTCCATGCAGACGCAGCGCCCCGTGGCGACGCCTTCCACGCAGACGCCGCGCCCCGTGGCGACGCCTTCGCCGCCCCGGGAGGCTGCGCCACCGTCTCCGATGCCGGAGCCGACACCTCCCGGCCCGACGCGGTCGCCCCTCGCCGCAGCACCCGATGCGCCGGCGAGCGCGAGCGCGCCGGCCGGCATCGCGCCGACGCCGGCGCCGGCGCCCGCGCCGGCTGCGGTTGCGGCGCCGCCGTCGGGCGGTCCGACTGCCCCACCGCCTGCGGCCTCGCCGTCCGGATCCGGACCGGCGAGTGCGACGGCGGGCGCCTCCGATGCGGCCCGGCGCATCGGGCCGCGGGTCGATGCGAGCTGGTCGGGCAATGCAGCGCCGCCCTACCCGGCCGTTGCGAGGAGAATGGGAGAGCAGGGCGAGGTCAGGCTCGACGTGCACGTCGGGGCCGACGGCGCGGTGATCGACGTGCAGGTGCGGGCGTCGAGCGGCTCGCCCGCGCTCGATCGCGCCGCGATCGACACCGTCAGACGGTGGCGCTTCCGCCCGGCCACGGTCGATGGGCAGGCGGTGGCCGAGTGGTACCGCGACTGGAAGTGGGTCTTCAGACTCGAAGGATAGGCATGGACAACCGTCCCCTCGGATTGATGCATTTCTGGCAGGCAGGCGATGCGGTCACGCATACGGTGGCGTGGCTGCTGCTCGCGATGTCGATCGCCAGCTGGTACTTCATTCTCGCCAAGGCCTGGTCGGCCTGGCGGATGCGGCGCAGCGCGCGGGCCGCGCTCGAGCGCTTCTGGTCGGCCGGTACGCTCGACGAGGCCGTCGAGACGCTCGCCCGCGACGACCGCGAGCGGGTGTTCGCGCCGATGGCCGACAAGGCGCGACGCGCCGCCCGCATGCAGGGGGACGGGACGCTCGCGGGCGCGGTCGATCGCGACGAACTGGTCACGCGCGTGCTGCGCCAGGAGATGACGCAGACCTCCTCGCGGCTCGAGTCGGGCCTGACCTTCCTTGCCTCGGTGGGGAGCACCGCGCCCTTCGTCGGCCTGTTCGGCACTGTCTGGGGCATCTACCACGCGCTGCTGGGCATCGCCGGCAGCGGCCAGGTGCTGATCGACCAGGTCGCGGGTCCGGTCGGCGAGGCACTGGTGATGACCGCGGCCGGGCTCGCCGTCGCGATTCCCGCGGTCCTCGCCTACAACGCGTTCACGCGCATCAACCGCGTGGTGCTGGCCGAGCTCGACGGCTTCGCCCACGACCTCCTCGCGCTGGTCACCCACGGGCGTCGGATCGATCGCGGCGACGGCGACGCCTTGCGCGCCGCCCTGCCGGCGACGGAGTCGATGCAGACGGTCGGTCGCTGAGCCGGATCGGAAACGGGGACGGGGACGGAGACGGGGACGGAGAAGGACATGGCATTCGGCGGATTCGACTCGAAGGACGGCCCGATGCGGCCGATGGCCGAGATCAACACCACGCCGCTGGTCGACGTGATGCTGGTGCTGCTGGTCATCTTCATCATCACCGCGCCGCTGCTCACGCACGCGATCCGGCTCGACCTGCCGAGCGCGCAGGCGCCGGTCTCGGCCGAGACCCCCGAGACGGTCACGGTCTCGATCGACGGGAAGGAAGCGCTCTTCTGGAACGACACGCCGCTGGCCGACGCGGATGCGCTGCGCGAGCGGCTCGCGCAGCTCGCGCAGCGTTCCCCGCAGCCGGAGCTGCACCTGCGCGCAGACCAGCAGGTTCGCTATCAGCGGATCGCCGAAGTGATGTCGGCCGCCCAGCAGGCCGGCGTGACGAAGATCGGCTTCGTGACGGATCCCAGACCGGGCCCGCGCTGAGCGGTCTCGGACAGCCCGCCGCGGGGTTCGCCAGCGCTGGTCGTACCGCGGGCGCCTAGAGCGCGAAGCGCAGTGCCGACACCAGTGCGGACGGAGCCTCCAGGCCGCCGGTCGCACGGCTGTCCCAGGTATCGGTCGACGGCATCCGCAGCGGCGTATCGCCGAGCGCCTCGAGCGCATCGCCCAGCACCCGGTGCACGGCGTCGTCGAAGCGCATCGCCTCGATCGGGCCGACCGGCTCGCCGTCCTCGACCCAGAGGCTCGCGAAGCGCGTCATGCCGGTGACCCGGCCGGCGGCCCGGTCGGACCAGTTGAGGTACCACAGGTTGGAGACCGACACGCCGGTGCCGAGTCGGGCGAGCGCCTCGTCGGCGCGCAGGGTTCCGGGTGCGACGCGCAGCGACTCCGGCGACTCGTGATCGGACGCCGCGTTCGACGAGAGACCGAACTCGCGCGCGGTACGCGGCGACGCCAGGGTGTCGACGAGCCGGCCGCGTTCGATGAGCGGCACGCGTCGCGGGCGTGGATAGCCGTCGGACTGGAACGCGGGTGCGAAGCCCGCGTCGAGGTCCTCGACGACCGACAGCAGCGGCGACATCGACACCTCGCCCCGCGCGAGCCGGCCGAGCGGAGACTGTCCGGTGCGGTGGGCACGGGCCGAGAAACCGCCCCAGCCGAACATCTCGAGCAGGTCACCGAGCGCGCGGGGCGCGAGCAGGACGCGGTAGTCGCCCGGCGCGAGACGGCGGACCGGGCGTGCGAGCACGGATGCATCGGCGCGGGATCGGCCGATGGCCGCTGCGACGGCTGCGGCATCGAGCGCCGGCCCCGACCAGCCGGCCTTGACCGCCCGGCGCGTGCCGGCATCGTCGGGCAGGTGGATCGACCAGTCGAACGCGAGGCTGTCACGCCGGTACCACTGCCGACTGCCGGCCGAGCTGCAGAACCCTCGTGCCACCGGCCCCGCCGCGCAGAATCCGACGAGGTCGGCATCACCCGCCGCCTGCGCCACGAGGTCGACGAAGGCCGCGCGATCGAACACGGCGTCCGGCGCATCGTCGTCCGAGACGACCGGCGAACGGTTCACGTCGAGCAGCGGATCGGGCTCGGAGGCGGCGACCGCGGCGCGCAGGTCGACCACGGCTTCGGCGATCCTCGCGGCCACGCCATCCCGGCCCGTTCCGAGCCCCGGCAGCGTCACCGCGCAGCCCGCCTGCCGATCGCCGTCGATCAGGCGGAGCCGGGCCACCGCACGCTCGAGACGGCCGGCCTGGCGCACCCTGGCGTGGTTGAACCGGACGAACTCGGAGGCCTCGGCCTCGAGCGTGGCGACGAGCAGTTCACCGGGGCGCGCCTGCGCCTCGAGGACCTCGGCGAGGGTGTCGAACAGACGGCGCACCGTCAGCTTCCCCCGCCGAACACGTCGACGCCGCGGAACAGGCAAGGCGGCGATGCATGGCCCACGCGGACCACCTGTCCCGGCTCGCCCTTGCCGCAGAAGGGCGTGCCGTGCACCTCGACGCTGGCTGCGTCGCCGACGGCGGCAAGACTGCGCCAGAACGTCGCGGACACGCCGCGATAGCCCGGGTTGCGCACCACGGTCGTCAGTCGGCCATCCTCGATCAGCTGCCCCCACTCGCAGCCGAACTGGAACTTGTTGCGGGCGTCGTCGATGGACCACGACACGTTGGTGCGCATGAGGACGCCGCGCTCGACCGAAGCCACCATCCCGTCGAAGGGCGTGGTGCCCGGCTCGACGTTGAGGTTCGCCATGCGGTCGATCGCCGGGCGGTGCCAGCCGACCGCGCGCGCATTCGCGGTGCCCTCGAGCGGCACGCCGAGCGCGGCCGAGCGCGCGCGCGACAGCTTGCCGCCGAGCGGGCGCTGCAGGATGCCGCCGCGGATCAGCCAGACCTTTCGCGCCGCCTCGCCTTCGTCGTCCGCCGCATACCCGGCGAGCTCGCCGGGCACGCCCGGATCGAAGCTCACGTCGAGCAGCGGCGAACCGTATGCGTAGCGGCCGAACATGTCGAGCGACACGAAGCTGCCGCCCGCGAAATTGCGCTCGTCGCCGAGGATGCGGTCGAGCTCGAGCGGATGGCCGATCGACTCGTGGATCTGCAGCATCATCTGATCGGGCATCAGCAGCAGGTCGCGTGCGCCCGTCGGACACTCGGGCGCGGCGAGCAGCACCAGCGCCTCCCGGGCGATCCGCTCGCCCCCGCCCTCGAGACCGCTCGCCCGGATGACCTCGAAGCCGCCCTGCCGGCAGAACCCGTTGTACTGCCCGCCGAGCGAGCGCGTCTGCGAGACGGCGCCTTCGGCAGCCGTGACCTCGAGGTTGGGCTCGACGATCCGCACCGACTCGTGCGAGCGCAGGTCGCCATCGACCCACAGCCACTGCGTGCGCCGCACGAGTCGCAGTTGGGCCGACCAGGACACGATGCGCGGGTCGATCCGCATCGCCGCGGACTCCGCCCGCAGCAGCGCGATCAGCGCCGGACGATCGGGCATCGGCTCGCCGGGCGCCGCCCCCGAGGTCGGCAGCGGTCCCGCCTCGGGCAGCGTCCGCAGGTCGAGTCCGTCGAACACGCCGTGACGCTCGACCGTCGCCGCCCAGTCGTCGGCGATCGAGGCGGCACGGGCGAGGCCGTCGGCCGACAGGTCCGCGCTCGCGCAGTAGCCGACACCGCCGCGGCGCCAGACGGTGACCATGGCGCCGCGATCACGCGAGAGTTCGATCGGCGAGACGATCGAGCGGCGCACCATCAGCCGCTCGGCGTCATCCTCGACGATCCGGACCGTGACCCGCGAACCGGGCGACGGCGGGGCGGGCAACGCCGCCCCTGACTGCTCGGAGTGTTCGCGCGCCAAGGCCATGCTCGGACGCGGCGAGCGTCAGTGCGTGTTCAGCCAGCCCACCAGCGACTGCCAGGTCGCACGGTCCTGCTTGACGGTGCTGGCCGGCACGTCGAACAGCGACAGGCCGTGCGCGGCGAGATGGACGTAGTTCTGCGTGTCGCGCAGGTAGCCGGCCACCGGCACGCCGATCTGCGTCACGAAACGCCCCAGCTCCTCGGCCGCACGGGTGCGCGGGTCGATGCGCATGCCCACGATCGCGACCTTGTCGGCGAGGCGGCGACCGCGACCGTACTCGGCCTTGAGCTCCTGGAGGAAGTCGCGGGTGGCGAGGATGTCGAACATCGACGGCTGGAGCGGCACCAGCACCTTGTCGGCGATGCGCACCACCTCGGCGAGGCGCTTGCGGTCGATCTGCGCGGGCGTGTCGAGCACGACGTGCGTCACGCCGCGAGGCGGACGGGCGACGCTGCCGTCGATGTCCCAGTTGCGGATCCGTGCGGCGGCCTCCGGGCGCAGGTCGAGCCACGCACGGGCCGAGGCCTGGCGATCCACGTCGCCGAGCATCACCGGCGTGCTGTCCGCGGCGTAGTAGCCGGCGATGTTCGTGGCGAGTGTCGTCTTGCCGACACCACCCTTGGGATTCACGACTGCGATCACTGGCATCTTCGGGAAGGCTCCGTAGGCGTGCGTTCTCCGCACGGGTGCGCGACGTTGGACCGACAACCCGTGATTGTAGCGACGAAGCGGTCGGGCGTCGTCGGCGGGATCGTCGATCCGTGGCACGCACGCACGCTCGCCCGCATGCGCGACGTCGCCCTCCCGCGGCTAGCGGATCGCGTCCAGGACGATCGATGCGGTGAGCAGCTCGGGCAGCACGCGCGGGCGCGGCTCGCCGGGGCGCAGCACGAGGTACAGCGGCACGCCGTTGCGGCCGTGTCGGGCGAGCGCGGCGGTAATCGCGGGATCGCGCTGAGTCCAGTCGGCCCGCAGCGCCACGACGCCGCGCTCGCGCATCGCGGAGGTCACGGCCTCGCGCTCGAGCACCAGCTTCTTGTTCGCCTGGCAACTGACGCACCACGCGGCGGTGAAGTCGACGAAGACGGTTCGCCCATCGGCGAGCGCACGCTCGACGGCCGACTCGGACCAGGCCGCCCATTCGACCGTGTCGGACCCGGCCGAGCCGACGCGCGGTCCGGACGCGGTGGCCGCGGTGGCGGGGGAAGGGGCCGACTCGTCGAACAGAGGCCGCATCAGCGCCCCCACGACGAGCAGCGAGGCGATCACGAGCACGGACGCGACCGCGCCGCGCCGCGGCGTGCCGTTCATCCAGCGCCCCCAGGCCCAGGCGGCGGTGGCGATCGCGATCGCCGCGAACAGCAGTCGGAGCATCGCGTCGGCGCCGGCCTGCTGCACCAGCACCCAGGCGAGCCACGCCGCGGTCGCGTACATCGGGAAGGCGAGCACCTCGCGCAGCGTCTGCATCCAGCGCCCGGGCCGCGGCAGCCGGCGGACCCACCCCGGCATCAGCCCGAGCACCAGATACGGCGCGGCCATGCCCGCACCGATCGCCGTGAAGACGGCCATCGTGAACGCGGCCGGCTGGGCCAGCGTGAAGCCGAGCGCCGAGCCCATGAACGGCGCGGTGCACGGCGTGGCCACCAGGACCGCGAGCACGCCTGCGCCGAACGAACCCGCGGTCGACGTCCCGCCGACCCCGCCGAGCCGCGTGAGCGCCATGCCGAACTCGAACACCCCCGAGAAGTTGAGTCCGACCGCGACGAACAGCAGGGCCATCGCCGCGACGAAGGCCGGTGACTGCAGCTGGAACCCCCATCCGACCGATTCGCCCGCCGCCCGCAGGCCGAGCATCAGCCCGGCGAGCAGCCAGAACGACACGAGCACGCCGGCCGCGAACGCGAACGCACCGCGTCGCATCGCGACGCGCGCGCCCCGTGCGTCGCCCGACGCCTGCGCGAACCCGAGCACCTTCAGGCCGACGACGGGGAAGACGCAGGGCATCAGGTTCAGGATCGCGCCGCCGAGCACACCGAACAGCAGCGCGAGGGCGAGGCTCGCGTCGACGGACTCGGCCGGGCCGTCCGTTCCCGACGCCGAGGACCCTGCAGGAGCGTTCTGCGAGCCCGCCAGGAGCGACCCGCCGGACTTCGACAGGCCGGCCGGCTGGGCCGCCACCGAGACCTGGGTACCGGTCGCGGCCGGTCCGGATGTGATCGGGGCGCGCAGCTCGAAGGGGCGGCCGTCGACCAGCAGCAGACCGTCGACCGTCCCCGGGACCGTTGCGCCGTCGGCCAGTTCGAGATCCAGTCGCCAGCCGGCGGCCGTCGTCGACAGCGTCTGCGGCGCGGGCGCCGACACCACGCCCTCGGCATACGGGAAGAACTCGGCGCGCCCGACGGTCGCGCCGGCCGTGGGTGACCCGAAGACGAGCGCCAGCCCCCTGCCCTCTCGGTGGGCGGCGCCAGCCACCGGCGCCGCCGGGTCCGGCGTGCGGGCGGCCATCTGGTCGAACAGCGCCGCATGGCGCGAACGGGCGGGCTCGGCCCCACCGGCCACGGCGAGCGGCAGCTCGAGCGCCAGCCGCGCCTCGCCCGGGATGCAGACGTCCTTGCAGACGAGCCATTGGGCGGCCGCTTCGATCCGCATCCGCGGGCCGGCCGCATCGCGGGGCACGTCGACCGCGAACGGCAGCACCACCTCGTCTTCGTAGCCATAGTTGGCGAGGGGCCCCACCCAGAGCCGGACGGGGGCGGGCCAGCGGATCGCCTCGAAGCGGGTCCCGGGCGGACCCGAGGGCTCGACCTGCGTGGCCAGCCCCGAATCGCCCGGATTGCGCCAGTAGGTGTGCCAGTGAGGATCGTGCCGGATGCGCAGCCCGAGGACCACACGCTCACCGGGACGGACCGCCGCGCGTTCGGCGACGAGCTCGACCTCGACGGCATCGACGCGCTGGACGCCGGTTCGCGCCTCCGTGGCGGATGCGACGGGCGGTGCCGGCGCCTGGGCCGCGGCGAGCCCGGCAGCCGCCAGCCAGATCAGCCCGATGCCGAACGCCGCCGCCCGACGCATCGCCCGCGCGATCGGGCCGGCCGGTTCGTTGCGGTGCAGCGCGTGCGCGTCCATGCGCCGATGCTACCCGATCCGCCCTGGCCGCCCGTCGCGTCCGACAGCTCGGCCGTCGGCTTGACCCTGTGGGGGCGAATCCCTACCATCGGCCGCATGGAAGAAGAACTGCAGGCGCTGCAGGAGCGCATCGAGCGCCTGCTCCAGGGAGCCCGCCGGCTCGCCGACGAGAACCGTCGGCTGCAGGCCGAGCTGATCGAATCGCGCGACGCGCGCGTGCGCCTCGAGCGTCGGATGGGCGAGGCGCGCAGCCGCGTCGAGGCGGCCCTCTCCCGGCTGCCCGCCTTCGCGGACGATGTCCGCGACGCCGCCCACTGACATGGAGCAGATCGACGTCCGCATCCTCGACCGGGACTACCGTCTCGCCGTACCCGCCGAGGAGAAGGACCGACTGCTCGATGCGGTGCGGGTGGTCGACGAGAAGATGCGCTCGATCCGCGACGCCGGACGCGTGGCGGGACTCGATCGCATCGCGGTGATGGCGGCGCTGCAGCTCGCGCACGACCTGCTCGGGACGCGTGACGCGGCCGATGCCGAGGCTGCGCCCGCTGCGGAGACCGCACGCCGCATCCGCAAGATGACCGAGGACCTCGACGCCGAGCTGCGTCGGCAGGACTCGCTGTTCTAGCCGCGCCGCGTCGCGCGCGGGCAGCACCCCGGACGGCGCTGATCCATCGGTCGTAGGTCTTCGGCATGGATGCATCGGCCGATCGTCGGCCGAGCTTTGTACCTCGCGTCGCGCGACGTACAATCGGTTCACCCTGCGGTGTTCGCTTAGGCCATACATTCCTTGAACCAATGCGAAAGCACCCAGGTCGCGGGTCTAGTAGCGCGTCACTGTTGCGATCGTCCCTAGTCGGACGAACCTGATGTGATGCCACTCGCGGCCGCCCTGAACTTCATTGTTCAGGATGCTGGTCGACCGGCACAGGCGGGGTCTCTCATTCACGGCGCGCGCTCCACGGAGCGCGCGCCCCACCCTACGGCGCAGTCCGCATCCCGGACCGGCCGCCGAGCCACTGCGGCACGGCGCGGCCCCGAGCCTGCCAGGCCCCGCCGCCCGGGCCTCGCCCCTCCGGATCCGCTCTCCGCGCTCCCCGGCTCCACCCGCGCCGCCCCTTGCCATGACCGATCGAGCTGAGCGTCGCTACTGGCTGATGAAGTCCGAGCCGGGCGAATGCTCGATCGACGATGCGCTGGCCGCGCCGGGGGCGACCGTGCCATGGGTCGGCGTGCGGAACTACCAGGCGCGCAACTTCATGCGCGACGCGATGCGGCCCGGCGACGGTGTCGTCTTCTGGCACTCCGGCTGCGAGCCCCCCGGCGTCGCGGGGCTGGCCGAGGTGGCCTCGACGGCCTACCCGGATCCGACGCAGTTCGACCCCGCCTCGCCCTACCACGACCCGACGGCTCGCGCCGATGCGCCGCGCTGGATGCTGGTCGACGTCAGGGCACTGCGACGCACCGTCTACCTGACTCCCGCCGCGCTGCGCGCCCACCCCGAGCTCGTCGACCTGCAGGTGCTCCGGCGTGGCAACCGGCTGTCGATCACGCCGGTGACGCCGCAGGAATGGGCGCACCTGAACCGACTGCTCGACTGACGCCCCGGGACGCTCCGATGGACCCCATGCTGATCGCGGCATTGCTGGTGCTGGGCGCATTCACCGGGCTGGCCGCCGGGCTGCTCGGCATCGGCGGCGGAATGCTGATGGTGCCGTTCATGTCGATGGTGCTCGACGCCGTCGGCGTGCCGCACGACGAGGTGGTCAAGGTCGCGATCGCGACCTCGCTCACCACGATCGTCTTCACCTCGGTGTCGAGCGTCCGCGCGCACCAGCGGCGCGGTGTGGTCCGCTGGGACATCGTCCGCGCGCTGGCGCCCGGGATCCTCGTCGGCTCGCTGCTCGCCGCGCAGGTCGCGCACGCCGTGCCCGGCCGGGCGCTCGCCGCGTTCTTCGGCCTGTTCATCGGCTGGTCGGCGCTGCGCATGCTCTCGAGCCGCCCGCCCGCGCCCGACCGGGACCTGCCGGGCGCCCCCGGAATGTTCGCGGCCGGCGGTGTCATCGGCGCACTGTCGGCGCTGCTCGGGGCGGGCGGCGCCTTCATGACCATCCCCTACCTCGTGCGTCGCAACGTGCCGCTGATCGGAGCCGTGGCCAGCAGCGCGGCCTGCGGCTTCCCGATCGCCCTGGCGGGTGCGGCAGGCTATGCGTGGGCGGGCCGTCACGTCGCGCTGCCGGGCGGCACGCTCGGCTACGTGTACCTCCCCGCCCTCGCCTGCGTATCGGCGGCCAGCGTGCTGACCGCACCGCTGGGCGCACGCCTCGCGCATGCCCTACCGGTGCGCACGCTCAGGCGGATCTTCGCCGGACTGCTGTCGGCACTCGCGACCTACATGCTCTGGCGAGCGGTCCGCGGCGCCTGAGCCGAGGACGCGGACCGTCTGGCCGTAGCGCGTTCAGGTTCCCGCGAACCGCTTCCGGAGTTCGTTCTTCTGCACCTTGCCCATCGCGTTGCGTGGCAGCTCGTCGACGACGTGCACGCGCTTGGGCACCTTGAAGCCGGCGATCCTCGACTTGAGGGCCGCGACGATGGCCGTCTCGTCGAGGGCCGCACCGGGCCTGCGCACGACGACCGCGGTCACGGCCTCGCCGAAATCGCGATGCGGCACGCCGATCACCGCCGACTCGACCACGCCGTCCATGTCGTCCAGGTACGACTCGATCTCCTTCGGATAGACGTTGTAGCCACCGGTGATGATCAGGTCCTTGCTGCGGCCGACGATGCTCAGGTAGCCGTTGGCATCCCATCGTCCGACGTCGCCGGTGCGGAACCAGCCATCGCCGGTGAACTCCTCGCGGGTCTTCTCGGGCATGCGCCAGTACCCGGAGAACACGTTCGGCCCCTTGACCTGGATGCTGCCGATCTCCGGCGCCGCGAGCTCGCTGCCGGCATCGTCGACGATGCGCACCGACACACCGGGCAGCGGCAGGCCGACGGTGCCGCCGACCCGGTTGCCGTCGTAGGGGTTCGACGTGAGCATGATGGTCTCGCTCATGCCGTAGCGCTCGAGGATGCGCTGCCCGGTACGGGCCTCGAACTGCTTGAAGGTGTCGGTCAGCAGCGGCGCGGAGCCCGATACGAACAGGCGCATCGAGCGCACCGCCCGCGCATCGAACGACGGCTCGTCGAGCAGCCGCACGTACATCGTCGGCACGCCCATGAACACCGACGCGCGCGACAGGTGACGCACCACCTCCTTGGGATCGAACCTCGGCAGCCAGATCATCTTGCTGCCCGACATCAGCGCCCCGTGCGAGGCGACGAACAGACCGTGGACGTGGAAGATCGGCAGGGCATGCAGCAGCACGTCGCCGCGGCGCCAGCGCCAGTAGTGGTGCAGGACCTGCGCGTTGGACGACAGGTTGCCGTGCGACAGCATCGCACCCTTGCTGCGCCCGGTGGTGCCGGACGTGTAGAGGATCGCGGCGAGGTCCGAAGCACGGCGCAAGACCGTCCGGAAAGCGTCCCGATGCGGTGCCGCCGCGTCGATCAGCGTGCCGCGCCCGTCGTCGCCCAGCGTGAAGACGTGACTCGAGCCGCGCGCCTTCGCGATCGGCGCGATCCAGCTCAGGTTGCCCGGGGTGCAGACCACGACCGCGGGCTCGGCGTTCTCGACGAAGTAGTCGATCTCGGCCTGCTGATAGGCCGAGTTCAAGGGCAGGAACACATGGCCCGCGCGGAGCGTGGCGAGGTACAGGCACAGGGCCTCGACGGACTTGTCGACCTGCACCGCGACGCGCGATCCGTCGGGCAGCTTCAGCGAGGCCAGCAGGTTCGCGATGCGGGCCGTCGCGCGGTCCAGATCGGACCAGGACCAGTAGCGCGCGTCGTGCGTCTCGACCGCGCAGGCGTCGAGATCGGCGGGGAAGCGTGCGGCGATCAGTGCGTAGAGGTTCTCGTTCATGGAGGCGCCGTCGAGGGCAGTGGCGTGATGCCGCGGTTCAGTCCAGCTTGGCGCCCGAAGCCTTGACGGCCTGCGCCCACTTCGAGATCTCGGCCGTGACGAACTGCTGCATGACCTCGGGTGTCTGGCCGCCCGCCTCGGCGCCGAGCGCGTTCCAGGTGTCCTTGAGCTCGGTGCCCGCCAGCGCCCGGGCGACTTCCTGCTGCATGCGCACGACGATGTCGCGCGGCGTGCCGGCCGGGGCCCAGAGCGCATACCAGGTGCGGGCGTCGTAGCCCTTGACGCCGGTTTCGGCCAGCGTCGGCACGTCGGGCAGCGCGAACGAGCGCGTGTTGCTGGTGACGGCGAGCGGCACGAGCTTGCCGGCCTTGATGTGAGGCATGGCGCTGCCCAGACCGTCGAACATCAGGTCGACCTGGCCGGCGAGCAGGTCCTGCAGCGCCGGCCCCGCGCCCCGGTACGGGATGTGCGTCATGAACGTGCGGGTCAGGGTCTTGTAGAGCTCGACCGTCAGGTGGTGCGAGGTGCCGTTGCCCGCCGAACCGTAGTTGAGCTTGCCCGGATTGGCCTTGAGGTACTTGAAGAACGCGTCGTAGGTCTTGACCGGCACCCGCTGCGGATTGACGACGAGCACGTTCGGCACGTAGGACAGCACCGTGACCGGCACCAGGTCCTTCTGGAGGTCGTATCCGAGCTTGGGGTAGATGCTCGTGGCGATGGCGTGGTGGATCGCGCCGACCAGGAAGGTGTAGCCGTCCGGCGCCGACTTCGCGGCGAGTTCTGCGCCGAGGGTCCCGCCGGCGCCGCCGCGGTTGTCGATCAGGATCGGCTGCCCGAGCTGCGCGGTCAGCACCTTCGACAGGGGTCGCGCGAAGGCGTCGGTGCCGCCTCCCGGCGGGAACGGCACGATCAGCCGGATCGGCTTGTTCGGCCAGCCGGTCTGCGCGAAGGCCGTCGCGGGGGACAGGGCGGCGGCAGCCGCGCAGGCGAGCAGCCCGCGTCGGCGCGCGGGGCGGAAGGTCTGGGTCATCGGTCGTCTCCGGTGTCGTTCACATCAGGGAGAGGACCGCGCGTGCCGCCGCGACCTCGCCATGCATGAACTTTTCATGGTTGGCCTCGATCTCGTCGAGATCGTACAGGTAGTTGACCATCATCCCGAACGATTGCTTCAGGCCCTTTCGGGACAGGTCGCCGGCGGCATTGATCCGCTGCAGACGCGCGCCGTTGTTCAGATGGAAACGCCCGACCGGGTCGGCTTCGGGCGCCTCGGTCGCCGTCCGGTGAACGAGGTAGTGCGCGCACAGCGCCGAGAGCGCCGCGCGGTCGGCCGCATCGTCGGCGGGCGCGACCGGCACGCCGCCGCCGGGCAGCGGCAGCAGGCCGGACAGGTCGGCTCCATGCCGGGCGCGCAAGCCGGCGAGGGCCTCCTGGAGTTCCCGCCGGTTCGCGGACCGCATCCGCGGCGCCCCGAGCGACGCCGCCTCGACGCGGGTCAGCCAGCCCGCGAAGCCCGGGATCGGCGAGAGCGTGCAGAACGTGCGCAGTTTCGGGAACTCCGCCTGCAGCCGCTCGGCGACCTGCTTGATCAGGAAGTTGCCGAGGTTGATGCCCCGCAGCCCGGGCTGGCAGTTCGAGATCGAATAGAACACCGCGACCTTGAAGGTGCCCGGGTCCACCGTCGAGGGAACGGTGCGGTCGAGGAGCGGCGCGATCGCCCCGGGCATCGCCGGCAGCAGCGCGATCTCGACGAAGATCAGCGGCTCGTCGGGCAGCACCGGATGGAAGAACGCGAAGCAGCGCCGATCGGGCTCGAGCCGGCGGCGCAGGTCGCTCCAGCCGTCGATCTCGTGGACCGCCTCGTGGTGGATGATCCGCTCGAGCAGCGCCGCGGGCGAACTCCAGTCGACCTGGACGAGCTTCAGGAACCCGGGGTTGAACCACGACGACAGCAGGTGCTGGAAGTCGGCGTCGACGGCCTTCAGCGACCGGTCCTGGCGGAGCCGGTCGAGCAGCCGGGAGCGCATCTGGACGATGCTCGCGGTGCCCCCGTCGGCCCGGTTGAGCCTGCGCAGCAGTTCCTGTCGAGGCGGCTCGGCCGCCCGCGCGAGCTTCACCAGGTTGTCCGGCGAGCGGCTCACCGCGTAGTTCTCGGCGAGCCTGAGCACCTCGCCCGGATCCGGGTCGAAATCGGCGGCGAGCACCTTGAAGAACCGGTGCATGCCTTCGGCGTCCAGGCGGCGCCAGCGCTCGATCGCCGCGCCCGCCAGCGCCCGGCTGTTCGATTCGCCGCGCTCGGTCAGCAGCTGCCTGCAGGCGTGGGCGAGCTTCCACACGTCGTCGCGGTCGGCACTGTCGCGTCTGAGGGTCCGGATCACGTCGAGCATCGTCGCCTCGCTCCGAGGAAGTGGGGCGGTCGCGGGCACCCTGCCCGCCCGCCGTCAGCCGAGCAGCAGGCCACCGTCGACCGGGATCGTCTGGCCGATCACATAGGCCGACAGCGGCGACGCGAGGAACAGCGCGACCCCTGCCATGTCCTGCGGCGTGCCGAGCCGTCCGAGCGGGATGCGCTGCAGCGCACCGGCGAGCCGATTCGGATCCTTCGTGGTGACCTCGGTCATCTTGGTGGCGACGAAGCCGGGCGCGATCCCGTTGACGCGCACGCCGTCCGCGGCCCAGGCGTCGCCCAGCGTCCGGACCAGGCCGACCGCGCCGGCCTTGGATGCCGCGTACGCCGGGTTGCCGCGGGTCGCATGGAAGGCGGCGGTCGAGCTGACGACGATCGCGCTGCCGGACGCGGCCTTGAGCTTCGCGTGGAAGGCCATGCAGCAGGCCATCACGCTGGTCAGGTTCACGTCGAGGACCGAGCGGAAGCCGGGCATCGCGTACTCGCCACGGCGGTATCTGACGATGCCCTGCGACAGCACCAGGACGTCGAGTCCGGTCACGGCCTCTGCCGCCCGGGCGACCGCGGCGTCGTCCGCGACGTCCACCTGCGCATAGTCGAGCCCCGAGAGGTCCGAGCCGGGCTCGTCCGAATAGTCGGCCGCCGCCGTGCGGGTGCCCCAGACGGCGACGGTCGCGCCCCGCGCCAGGAAGGCACGGGCGATGCCGTTGCCGATGCCGGACGAGCCGCCCACGACGAGGACGCGGCGGCCGGTGAAGTCGAGGGGATCGAACGGATCGGACATGGTGTCGGGGACAGTCGGAGGGCGTCGAAACGGCGCGGGTCGGCGCGGGTCGGTCGGGTCGGCCGGCGCGAGGTCAGCGGTCCGCCGGCGGCACCGCGACGTGCGCCGGCGGCGCGCTGCGCAGCATCAGCCACAGACCCGCCGCCACCATCGGCAGCGACAGCAGCTGGCCCATCGTCAGGCCGCCCGCGAGCAGCCCGAGGAAGGCATCGGGTTCCCGGGCGAACTCGGCGAGGAACCTCAGCAGGCCATAGCCGATCAGGAACAGGCCCGAGACACGTCCGATCGGCCGAGGCCGCGACGAGAACCACCACACCACCGCGAACAGCAGCAGCCCCTCTCCGGCGAACTGGTAGAGCTGCGACGGATGCCGCGGCACGGTGGTGCCGGACTGCGGGAAGACCATCGCCCACGGCAGGTCGGTGGCCCGGCCCCAGAGCTCGCCGTTGATGAAGTTCCCCATCCGGCCGGTGGCCAGCCCGATCGGGACCAGCGGCGCGACGAAGTCCATCAGCGTCAGGAACGGCAGTCCGCGTCGGCGCGCGAACCATGCGCACGCCACCAGCACGCCCACCAGCCCGCCGTGGAAGGACATGCCGCCCTGCCAGACCGCGAGGATCTCGAGCGGATGCTGCAGGTAGTAGGCCGGCTTGTAGAAGAGGACGTAGCCCAGGCGACCGCCGAGCACGACGCCGAGCACGCCGTGGAAGAGCAGGTCCTCGACGTCGGAGGGCCGCAGGCCGGTTCCCGGCCCGTAGTGGGTGCGGCTCACCCGCCATCGGCCGAGCAGGTAGAACGCACCGAAGGCCACGAGATACATCAGCCCGTACCAGCGGATGGCCAGCGGACCGAGTTGCAGCGCGATCGGATCGAAATCGGGATGGGTCAGCATCGACGAGGGCGCGTCGGACGCGCCCGGCGCAGGGGCACGGGACGCCGCATTGTCACACGACTCGCGGGCGGGCCCGTGCGCCGCCCGACGCCGCGCTCAGGCGTCGGCCGGGTGATCCTGGCGCACCCTGTCCGGCGGGCCGCCGAGCGCGTCGATGACGCGCGCGACGTCGAGCGGTTTGACCCAGTAGTCGTCGAACCCCAGCGCCCGCGCCCGTGCGATGCTCTCGCCATTGGCATCCGCCGACACGAGGACGATCCTCAGGTCCGCCCACCGCGGATCCAGCTTGAGGCGCCGCTGGACCTCGAGCCCGTCGATCCCGGGCAGGTCATGGTCGAGCAGCAGGAGATCGGGATCGAAGCCGGCGATCGTCTCGAGCGCCTCCTCCCCGCTCTCGACGACCTCCATCGTCACGCCGTCCACCTGCCGCGCGATCTGCGCCATCAGCAGGCCGTTGAGCCGGTTGTCCTCGACGTACATCACCCGGCGCGGGGGCCTCTGCGGCGGCGGCCGCAAGGGCTCGACGGTCGGCTGGCGCGCGGCGGGCTCGGGCGCGAAGGCCGGTGCGGCGGGCAGGTGCACGGTGAAGCGGGTCCCGCGCCCGGGCTCGCTGTCGACGACGATCGAGCCGCCCATCGCCTGGGTCAGCCCCTGCGCGATCGACAGCCCGAGTCCGAGCCCCTCGGGATGCGCGCCTTCTGCATGCGCGAGCCGCTCGAAGGGCCGGAACACCCGGGACACCTCGTCGGGCGTGAGGCCCGGCCCGGTGTCGATCACCGAGATCTGCGCGAATCCGTCGCCGGGGTCCCCCTCGGCCTCGAGGCGCACCCGCCCCTGCGGCCGGTTGTACTTGACCGCGTTGGAGGCGAGGTTCAGGAGGATCTGGCGCAGCCGCGTCGCATCGGCCATCACCCTCAGGCCCTCGGGAACCCGGCCGCCCTCGAGCGCGATGCCGTGTCCGGCCGCCTGCGGCGCGATCATCCGAAGGCAGTCTCGCACGACGGCCGCGACCGGAACAGGTTCGCTGCGGATGGAGAGCCGGCCGGCCTCGACCTGAGACATGTCGAGCAGGTCGTCCAGGAGGGCCGCGAGGTGTTCGCTCGCCGTGACGACGTGACCGACCATGGTCTGCCGCGAGGACGCGCCCTCTCCCGCCTCGCGCTGCATCACCTGGGCGAGTCCGCGGATCGCGTTGAGCGGCGTCCGCAGTTCATGACCGACCCGCGAGAGGAACTCCGACTTGGCGCGGTTCGCGAGTTCGGCCGCCGACTTCAGCCGCTCGGCCTCCTCGGCCCGGCGCAGCGCCGTGACGTCGCGACGCACCGCGACGAGCCGCCGCGGCCGCTCGGGCGTGGCGGTCTCCAGCGCGACCGCGATCGACAGCCGGCGCGGCTCGACGGGCACGTCGATCGACACCTCCTCGCGCAGCACCGCGAGGCGCCCCTCCCAGACGGCCCGAAGTCCCCGTCGCAACCGCTCCCGATCGGTCTCGACGACGCGTGCGAGCCAGTCGTCGACCACTCCCGAGAGCCGCGGCACCGGATCGCCCGCAGGGGCCTCGCCGACCATGCGGAAGGCGCCCGTGTCGAGATCGGCCTCCCAGATCGTGAGCCCGGCGGCCGACAGCGCGAGCGTCAGACGGTGCGCGCCGTCCATGGCGGCCCGATGTTCCGCGCGGATCGCGGTGACGTCGGGCCCGGTGGTGACGCAGCTGCCGTCCGACAGCACCACGTCGCGCAGCAGGTAGTCGCGACCGGCACGCCGCACCTCGATGGGACCCGGTCGGGTGCCCCGCCGTACGGTCCGTTCCGCCAGCCACTCCGCTTCGCGGCCCAGCGCGTTCTCGATCACGCCCTGGTCGAGGTGCTGCATGACCAGATCGTCCCAGCGCTCCGGCAGCGGCTTGTCGCCGAGCTGGTTCAGCACCCGCCAGCGCGCATTCGCGAGCACGATCCGACCACCCGGGTCGGTCATCACGAACGGCTCGTCGATCGCCTCGATCGCCTCCGCGAGCCTGCGGTCCGCCAGGGCGGCCAGCCGCGCGGCGGCATGCGCCGCGGTCTCGTCTCGGGACACGCCGCGATACCCGACGAAGCCGCCGTCGGCGTCCCGGACCGGCACGCCGCTCTTGACGATCACCCTCGAGCCGTCGATGCCGTCGCGGCGGACGTGCAGGCCGCGGAACGGCGCGTGGGCCCGGATCGCAGCGAGCGCGCGCGCGTTGTGCTCGCGCACCTCCGTGCCGTCGTCGAGGAGGCCTTCGATCATCAGGTGGCCACGGTAGGCGGCCGCCTGCACGCCGAGCACCCGCTCGACGTTGTCCGAGACCCACGAGACCCGCAGCCCCGCGGTCTCCCACAGCCAGTCGCCCGAGGAGACCAGGAAGTCGGCGAGCCTCGCGTGAGCGAGCGCCCCCGCGGCCGAGCCCTCGTGACGCAGCAGCTGGTCGACGACCAGCCCGGCGATCCGCTCGAGCGCCGAGCGATCGCGCGCGGACAGGCTGCGCGGCCGGCTGTCGATCACGCACAGCGTGCCCACCGACCGGCCGTGCACCCGCAGCGGCACGCCGGCATAGAAGCGGATGAACGGGTCTCCCCGGACCAGCGGATTGGCCTCGAACCGCGGATCGGCCAGCGCATCCTCGACCAGGAACAGGCCGTCCTGGGCGATCGCATGGGCACAGAACGCGTCCTCGCGCGGCGTCTGGCACGCCGACATGCCGACCCGGGACTTGAACCACTGCCGGGTACGGTCGACGAGGCTGACGAGCGCGATCGGGGTGTCGAGCACGTCCGCGGCCAGCCGCGTCAGCTGATCGAACGCCGGATCCGCAGCGGTGTCCAGAATGCCGAGCCCTCGCAGCACTGCGAGGCGTTCGGCTTCGTCGGACGGGATCGGCGGGAGCACGGCGAGGGCGCGATCGGGAACGGGATGGTTCGGAAGGTGACCGGACTCTGACACGGCCGAGCTGCCAAGGGAATGACTCGCCCGCCGGACTTGTGGGCAATCAGCCCATTCGTGCGGGTTTTCCGAGGGGGGCACGGCAGGAACCGCGAGGGCCGGTCGACCTCCGGAGCGAGTCACCACGGCTGCGCGTCACCCCGCGTCCGCCCAATGGGCCACGAACCGTGCGAGCGCCGGCGACGGGTCGTCCGCGCGCCAGGCGAGGCCGACCTCGATGCGGGCCGCGCGACCGGCCGGTGCCCGGTAGACGACGCCCTTGCGCTGCAGGTTGCGCAGGCTGGCAGGCACCACTGCCATGCCCAGTCCGGCGGCGACCAGGCTGACGATGGTCTGCATCTGGATCGCCTCCTGGCCGATCACCGGCGTCAGACCCGCTCGCGCGAACAGGCCCAGGATCTCGTCGTGCAGCGCGGGCGCCTTGTCCCGGGGGAACAGCAGCAGCGGCAGGTCGGCGACGCTGGCGAGGCGAAGCGGCCGGCCGGCCGCGCCCCGCGCCCCCGGATGCGCGGCCGGGAGCGCGAGCAGCAGCGGCTCTCGAAGCACCCGCCGCCACGCCAGGCCGCGATGGGGAACCGGCGGCAGGGCGAACCCCGCATCGAGTTCGCCATCGCGCAGCGCGTCGAACTGGGCATCGCTGGTCATCTCCCGCAGCACGAGCCCGATGCCGGGGTGCCGCAGTCGGAACTCGCGCACGCCGCCGGGCAGGAAGCTGTACTCGGCGGGCGTGACGAATCCGATCCGCAGCGCGCCGACCTCCCCGCGTGCGGTCGCCCTCACCCGGCCGAGCATGTCGGCGAAGCGCGGGAAGAACGCGTCGAGCTCGCGCGCGAGCGCCGCGCCCGCGGGCGTCGGCACGACACCGTCCCGGCGGCGCTCGAGGAGCGTCACCCCGAGCCGGGCCTCGAGCCCTCGCACCGACACCGACAGCGGCGGCTGGGACATCGACAGCCGGGCCGCCGCCCGGCCGACATGCCCCTCGTCGACGACCGTCCGGAAGTAACCGAGCGCGCGCAGGTCGATGCCCTGCAGGTCGGGCGGAAGCTGGGGCAGCGATACTCTTTTCATATGGGAGCAGTGTCTTCCCAATATTTTACGTTCCGGTCCGGGCGACGTACCATCGGCCCCCTCCGCGCCTGCCCGGGCGCCACGACCCAACGAACCGGAGACCCGCGATGACCGCGAACCGCCGCTCCCGCAACATCACCGAAGGCGTCGCCCGCGCCCCGAACCGTTCGATGTACTACGCGATGGGCTACCAGAAGTCCGACTTCGCGAATCCGATGATCGGCATCGCCAACGGGCACTCGACGATCACCCCCTGCAATTCCGGCCTGCAGCCGCTGGCCGACGCAGCCGTGGCAGCGGTCAAGGCGGCGGGCGGCAACCCGCAGACCTTCGGCACGCCGACGATCTCCGACGGCATGTCGATGGGCACCGAGGGCATGAAGTACTCGCTGATCTCGCGCGAGGTCATCGCCGATTGCGTCGAGACCGCCGTGCAGGGCCAGTGGATGGACGGCGTGCTGGTGCTGGGCGGCTGCGACAAGAACATGCCCGGTGGCATGATCGGCATCGTCCGCGCGAACGTGCCGGCGATCTACGTCTACGGCGGCACGATCAAGCCCGGCCACTGGAAGGGCAAGGACCTGACGATCGTCTCGATCTTCGAGGCCGTCGGCGAGTTCTCGCGAGGCCGGATGAGCGAGGAGGACTTCGAGGGCATCGAGAAGAACTCGGTCCCGGGCACCGGCTCCTGCGGCGGCATGTACACCGCCAACACCATGTCCTCGTCCTTCGAGGCGCTGGGCATGAGCCTGCTCGGTTCCTCGACGATGGCCAATCCGGACGCCGAGAAGCTCGACTCCACCGCCGAGTCCGCGCGCGTGCTGGTCGAGGCGGTGCGCAAGAACCTTCGCCCGCTCGACATCGTCACGAAGAAGTCGATCGAGAACGCCGTCGCGCTGATCATGGCCACCGGCGGCTCGACCAATGCGGTGCTGCACTACCTGGCGATCGCGCACTCGGCCGGAATCGACTGGACCATCGACGACTTCGAGCGCATGCGCAAGCGCGTGCCCGTGATCTGCGACCTCAAGCCGTCGGGGCAGTATGTCGCCACCGACCTGCACGCCGCCGGCGGCATCCCGCAGGTGATGAAGCTGCTGCTCGACGCCGGTCTGATGCATGGCGACTGCATGACCATCACCGGGCGCACCATCGCCGAGGAACTCGCGAACGTCCCGTCGGTGCCGCGTGCGGACCAGAAGGTGATCTTCCCGATCGACAAGGCGCTGTACGAGCACGGGCACCTCGCGATCCTCAAGGGCAACCTGTCGCCCGAGGGCGCGGTCGCCAAGATCACCGGCCTGAAGAACCCGGTCCTGACCGGCCCGGCGCGCGTCTTCGACGACGAGCAATCGGCGCTCGCCGCGATCATGGGCGACAAGATCAAGGCCGGCGACGTGCTGGTCCTGCGTTACCTCGGCCCCAAGGGCGCGCCGGGCATGCCCGAGATGCTCGCACCGACCTCCGCCATCATCGGCGCGGGTCTGGGCGAGTCGGTCGCGCTGATCACGGACGGGCGGTTCTCGGGCGGCACCTGGGGCATGGTGGTCGGCCACGTCGCGCCGGAGGCGGCCGCCGGAGGCCTGATCGGGCTGGTTCAGGAAGGGGATCCGATCACCGTCGACGCCTACAAGCTGCTGCTGCAGCTGGACGTCGACGAGGCCGAGATCGCGCGGCGCCGTGCGCAGTGGAAGGCCCCCGCGCCGCGCTACACACGGGGCGTCCTGGCGAAGTTCGCGAAGCTCGCCTCGAGCGCGAGCCGCGGCGCGGTCACCGACGCCTTCGACGACTGACGGACCCGGGCGGCCGCCTTCCGACGACCGCCCGGCGACCGAGACGCCGCCGCTCCGGCCTGCTCCAGGGTCGTCCGGGGTGGCGGCCTCAGCGCCGGGGAGGCGCCTTCTGGGGGAACTGCGCGGCGACGCGCTCCTTGCGCCGCTTCTCCCATTCCGCCGCCTCGATCTGGCGCTTGTCCTGACCGAAGATCCGCTCGAAGGTCTCGAACCAGGCGAAGCACAGCACCAGGGGCGCCAGCACCCACCACCACGACAGGTCCGCGAACGGACCGACCTCGAGCCACCGCAGCAGCACGAGCAGCACGCCGATCCAGAGAAGAGGCATCGCGTCGATTCCAGGGGCGAAACCCGCAGCGTCGTCGACCGGCGCGGCCCGCGTCCATGCCAGGCGGCCGGGCGGCCCGGGTCAACGCACGAACGGACGGAACCGTTAGAATCGGAGGGCCCCAGGGCCGACGCCCGTCCCCCCGCCCATCATCGCACTACCCCGGAGATCGAATGAACCGCACTCTGCTCGTCACCCTGTCGTCGGTCGCCGCGCTGCTGGCCGTCGCGCCTGCGCACGCCAGCCTCGACCTGGCCAAGGCGAAGAACTGCACCGCCTGCCACGCCGTCGACAAGAAGCTGATCGGGCCTTCGTACAAGGACGTGGCCGCCAAGTACGCCACCGACAAGGACGGCCCGGCCAAGCTGGCCAAGAAGGTGCGCGAGGGCGGCGTGGGTGCCTGGGGTCAGATCCCGATGCCCGCGAACCCGCAGGTCAACGCCGACGAGGCCGCCGCGCTGGTCAAGTGGATCCTCACCCAGAAATAAGCCGGCCTCGCCTCACCCGGACGGGCGCCTGCGGGCGCCCGTTTGCATTTGTGCAACAGGGGTCGGTCGGCCTCGCCGTCCGTCCGCGGACAGGTTCCGTCGATCCCGGACGCATGCGGGCGCAGGGCATCGGGGGCTAGATTTGCATGGCGGACCCGGTCGACGCGACCTTCCGGACCCGCCAGTCTCCTCTCCAGCCCGTACAGATTTCTTCCTCCCTGGCTGGTTTGCCCCGGACCGAGTTCCGGGGCTTCTTTTTTTTGCGGCGTATCGCAGCCCCGGCGAAGCAAGTAGAATCCGGCGATTTTTGGAAGCCGGACCGCGCCCGATGGACTTCGACATCCTGCTGCAGCAGATCCTGAACGGCCTGGTCCTCGGCAGCGTCTATGCGCTGGTCGCCCTCGGCTACACGATGGTCTACGGCATCCTGCAGCTGATCAACTTCGCCCACGGCGACGTGCTCATGGTCGGTGCGATGGTCGGCGTCACCGTCGCCGGACTGCTCGCCAACTCCGGGTTCCCCGGACCGGCCGTGCTGATCATCGCGCTGGCATGCGCGATCCCGGTCTGCGTGCTGCTCTCGCTGTTCGTCGAGCGGGTCGCCTACCGTCCGCTGCGCAACGCCCCTCGCCTCGCGCCGCTGATCACCGCGATCGGTGTCTCGATCGTGATCCAGACCGTCGCGATGATCATCTGGAAGCCGAACCCGATCGTGTTCCCCGACCTGCTGCCGACGACGCCGATCGAGATCGGCGGGGCGCTGCTCGCGCCCAAGCAGGCGCTGATCCTGGTCGTGTCGGCGGTGATGATGATCGGCCTGATGCTGCTGGTGAATCGCACGAAGCTCGGCAGGGCGATGCGGGCGACCGCCGAGAACCCCCGGATCGCCGGTCTGATGGGCGTGAACTCGAACCAGGTGATCGCCGCGACCTTCGCCATCGGAGCCTCGCTCGCGGCGGTCGCCGGCGTGCTGGTCGCGATGAACTACAACATCGCGCAGTTCAGCATGGGCTTCATCCCGGGGCTCAAGGCGTTCACCGCGGCAGTGCTCGGCGGCATCGGGAACCTCGCGGGCGCCGTGGTCGGCGGCCTGCTCCTCGGCATCATCGAGAGCCTCGGTGCAGGCTACATCGGCGACATCACCGGTGGCTTCCTCGGCAGCCACTACCAGGACATCTTCGCGTTCGTCGTGCTGATCGTGGTGCTGGTGTTCCGACCGTCCGGCATCATGGGCGAACGCGTCGCCGACCGGGCCTGAGCCCCGCCCTCTCGAAAGAACCCTCCAGATGGCCGCTTCGCACGCCTCCTTCTTCCCGTCCTTCAAGGACAACCCGGTCGCCGCGTACGCCTCGGCGCTGATCGTCGCGATCGGGCTCGCGGTGCTGCCTTTCGTGGTCGGCAGCCAGGGCAACGCCTGGGTGCGGATCCTCGATTTCGCGCTGCTCTACGTGATGCTCGCACTCGGGCTGAACATCGTCGTGGGCTACGCCGGACTGCTGGACCTGGGCTACGTCGCGTTCTACGCGGTCGGCGCCTACATGTACGCGCTGCTCGCCTCGCCCCACCTGGCGGAGAACTTCGAGTTCATCCAGCAGATGTTCCCGGACGGCCTGCACAATTCGATCTGGCTGGTGGTGCCACTGGGGGCTGCGATCGCGGCGCTGTTCGGCGTGATGCTGGGCGCGCCGACGCTGCGGCTGCGCGGCGACTACCTCGCGATCGTCACGCTCGGGTTCGGCGAGATCGTCCGGATCTTCATGAACAACCTGAACTCGCCGGTGAACATCACCAACGGGCCGCAGGGCATCAGCAACATCGATCCGATCTCGTTGGGCGGGATGAGCCTGGGCAAGACGCAGACGATCCTCGGCATCACGATGCCGTCGGTCTACCTGTACTACTACCTGTTCCTCGCGCTCGCGATCGTGATCATCGTGCTGACGATCCGCCTGCAGGACTCGCGGCTCGGACGGGCGTGGATGGCCATCCGCGAGGACGAGATCGCGGCCAAGGCGATGGGCATCAACACCCGCAACGTCAAGCTGCTGGCGTTCGCGATGGGTGCCTCGTTCGGCGGCGTGGCCGGGGCGATGTTCTCGGCCTTCCAGGGCTTCGTCTCGCCCGAGAGCTTCACCCTCATGGAGTCGATCGTCATCGTCGCGATGGTCGTGCTCGGCGGCATGGGACACGTGCCGGGCGTGATCCTCGGCGCGATCCTGCTGTACGCGATCCCGGAGGTCCTGCGCTACGTCGCCAAGCCGGTGCAGGAGGCCGTCTTCGGTCACGAGGTCGTCGCGCCCGAGGCCTTGCGCATGCTGCTGTTCGGCCTGGCGATGGTCGTCGTGATGCTGTATCGCCCCGAAGGCCTGTGGCCGGCGCCCAGGCATGGAGCGAAGCGGCTTGCCGGAAAGGACGAGGGCGGTGGCGGTGGCGGTGGCGCCGGTCTGACATCGCCCTCGGCCGATCCGTCCCCCGTCGGCGGCGCAGTCGCGGCCGCGGCGTCCGACGCGAAGATCGGAGGGGTGCGATGAGCGCGGTGCAGTCGAGTCCCGGCACCCGACCCGCGGCCGGCGGCACGACGCCGCTGCTCGCAGTCGAGGGCGTCAACAAGCGCTTCGGCGGTCTGCAGGCGCTGTCCGACGTCGGCGTGCGCATCGAACGCGGACAGATCTACGGGCTGATCGGACCGAACGGCGCGGGCAAGACCACGTTCTTCAACGTGATCACCGGCCTGTACACGCCGGACTCGGGGAGCTTCACGCTCGACGGCACCCCGTACGAGCCGACCGCCGTGCACAAGGTCGCCGAGGCCGGCATCGCGCGCACGTTCCAGAACATCCGGCTGTTCGCCGAGATGACGGTGCTCGAGAACGTGATGGTCGGCCGCCACATCCGCACGAACTGCGGCGCCTGGGCGGCGATGCTGCGGCTGCCGGTGCAGCGCCGGGAAGAGGCCGCGATCCGGGAACGGGCGACGGCGCTGCTCGACTACGTCGGCATCGGCCGCTTCGCCGACTACCAGTCGCGCACCCTGTCCTACGGTGACCAGCGACGGCTCGAGATCGCGCGCGCACTGGCCACCGATCCGAAGCTGCTCGCCCTCGACGAGCCGGCCGCCGGCATGAACGCGACCGAGAAGGTGGCGCTGCGGGGGCTGCTCGAGCAGATCCGCGACGACGGCAAGACCATCCTGCTGATCGAGCACGACGTGAAGCTGGTGATGGGCCTGTGCGACCGCGTGACCGTGCTCGACTACGGCAAGGTGATCGCGCAGGGACTTCCCGCCGACGTCCAGCGCGACAAGGCGGTCATCGAGGCGTACCTGGGAGCGGGTCATGACTGAGACCGTGCTGTCGGTCAAGGGCCTGAAGGTCGCCTACGGCGGCATCCAGGCGGTCAAGGGCGTGGACCTGGAGGTCCGCTCGGGCGAGCTGATCGCGCTGATCGGGGCGAACGGCGCCGGCAAGACCACCACGATGAAGGCGATCACCGGCACGCTGCAGCCGGCCGCGGGCGAGATCGCCTACTACGGCCGCTCGATCAAGGGCCAGGGTTCGTATCAGCTGGTCGGTCAGGGGCTGGCGATGGTGCCCGAAGGCCGCGGCGTGTTCGCGCGGATGACCATCGTCGAGAACCTGCTGATGGGGGCGTACACCCGCGACGACAAGGCACAGATCCAGGCCGACATCGACCGCATGTTCGCCACCTTCCCCAGGCTCAAGGAACGTGCGCAGCAGCTCGCCGGCACGATGTCCGGAGGGGAGCAGCAGATGCTCGCGATGGCACGCGCGCTGATGAGCCGTCCCAAGCTGCTGCTGCTCGACGAGCCCAGCATGGGCCTGTCGCCGATCATGGTCGAGAAGATCTTCGAGGTGATCCGCTCGGTCCACGCGCAGGGGACGACGCTGCTGCTGGTCGAGCAGAACGCCAAGCTCGCGCTGATGGCCGCGGACCGCGCCTACGTCATGGACTCGGGCCTGATCACGATGACCGACGAGGCCAAGCGCATGCTCAGCGATCCTCGCGTGCGGGCCGCCTATCTCGGCGAGGCACACTGAGGGGACGGCCCCGCGGGGCCGCCCCGACGGACCGCTTGACCGACGGGCCTCAGACGGTGTCGGGCGACATCCGGGCGACTTCCACCAGCCGTTCGTAGGGCATGCCCGCACGCTCGTTGAGATCGACCACCGCCTCGCGCGTCGGTGCCTCGAAATAGCAGTGGGTCTGAGACGTCTCGGGCAGGAAGAAGCTCTGCAGCCAGCGCACGTCGCACCCCTCGGTCTGCATGCCGACCGCGCAGGACTTGATCCGGGCACCGGCGCCCTTGAGGGCGTCCTGGGTCAGGTCGGGGAGGTGGCGGATGGCGACGTACAGAGGCATGGCTCGGAACTCCGGATGCAGGCCTGCCGGTGATCGGCCCGCCTGATCAGGATTCTACCGGCGCTCCGGCCTGCGGATGCCGCCGCGCGGGAATCGGATGGTCGAGGGCGTGCAGCAGCGCCAGGAGCGCGGCCAGGTCCTCGCGGCGGATGCGGACGGTCAGATGGTCACCGGGGACGCGGAACGCGGGCAGCTTGCCGGCCCGCACGTAGCCGCGCAGGACATCCAGGGACACGCCCAGTGCACGCGCCGCCTCCTCCTGGGGGACCAGCTCCTCGAGCCCGACCAGCGGCGGGGGCGGCGCCGGGCGCGACGGCACGTGCGGCCGGCGCGGCGGCGCGATGGACGAGAGCAGCCGTCGCCAGCCGGTGGGATCGATGCCGTGCTGCACGGCGATGCGGGCGAAGGTGGGAATCGAGTGATCGCCGAGCGCCACCAGGAGGTGGATCGGCGCGATCCTGACCTCGCCGTCGGCGCGCGCGACGCGTGCCGCGCGCTCGAAGGCCGCCGCCGCGGCCGGCGTGTAGCGGGGCCTGACCCGGACGTCCACGTCGGGCAGGTCGAAGCACGGCTCGAGCTCGGAGAGATCGATCATCCGCTCGCCGAGGTCGACCATGCCGAAACGTGCGATCGACAGCAGCATGCCGGCGAGCAGGTCGTCCGGTTCGACCCAGGCGGCGCCTCGGGCCCGCGCACGCTCGATCGCCTGGGTGGTGCCCACCAGGACGCGATCGGGGTCGTGAAGCCAGGCAGCGAGGGTCAAGTCGAAGGGGAGCGACACAAAGATTCACAGACAATGGGCAAAATACCCACGCCTGTCAAGCTTGTGCGATGCCCGTCGTCGGGAACGCCCCACGCGATGACCGACGCCCGCCGGGGCCGCCCTGTCCGGGACGCCCCGCGGCTGGAGGGACTGCCGCAGGCCCTGCCGCGCCCGCTTCAGCCGGCCGCGGCGGGCGAGTCTGCAGCGGTCGTGAACGCGTCCGCGAAGAACTCGTCTTCGGGCAGCCCGCAGCGGGCGGTGAAGTCGGCCTTCGCGGAGTCGACGACGATCGGTGCGCCGCAGGCGTAGACCTGGAAGGCCGACAGGTCGGGGAAGTCTTCCATGACCGCGCGATGGACGAATCCGCCGCGCCCGCTCCAGCCGTCCTCGGGCAGCGGATCGGACACCACCGGCACGTAGCGGAAATGAGGCATTTCCGCCGCCCAGCGCTCGCACAGCTCATGTCGATACAGGTCCTGCGGCCGGCGCCCGCCCCAGTACAGCGTCATCGGGCGGGTGATGCCCTTGTGGCTGGCGTGCTCGACGATCGCCTTGATCGGGGCGAAGCCGGTGCCGCTCGCGACGAGGACGATCGGCTTGACGCTGTCCTCGCGCAGGAAGAAGGTCCCCATCGGCCCTTCGAAGCGCAGGATGTCGCGCTCCTTGACCGCCGGCTGCACCGCGCCGAAGAGCGGGTCGGTGAACTTGCCGCCGGGCATGTGGCGGATGTGCAGTTCCACCTGGTCGGCGGCGTGCGGCGCGCCGGCCATGGAGTAGCTGCGGCGCGTCCCGTCCTTGAGGATCAGTTCGACGTACTGCCCGGCCAGGTACTGCAGGCGTTCGTTGGCCGGCAGCTGCAGGCGCACGACGACCACGTCCGGAGCCGCGCGCTCGATCGACGCGACCCGGCAGGGCATCTTGCGGATCGGCACGTCGCCGGCCGCCGCGATCACCCGGGCCTCGATCGTCAGATCGCCCGTCGCCTTCGCGCAGCACAGCAGCGCGAACCCGCGCTCGGCGTCTTCCGGCTTCAGGGCGGCCGGCTGGTGAGGCCCCTGGTGGATCGAGCCTTCGACGACCTTCGACCTGCAGGAGCCGCAGGCGCCGTTCTTGCAGCCGTACGGAAGCACGACGCCTTGCCTCAGACCGGCCTCGAGCACGGTCTCGTCGGGCTCGACCGCGAACTGCTTGCCGCTGGGCATGACGGTGACGGTGAATGTCATCTCGTAGAATCGCCGGATGGGGACGCGAAGGCCGCATTATCGCTCACTGCCGCGGCGCTTCCGGCGACCGGCGGTGCTCGTGCTCGGCTGCGGCGACGTCGGACTGCGATTCGCGCGCGCCCAGGCGCATCGCATGCGCGTCATCGGCGTCGTGCGGCGCGCAGAGGCCGCCGATGCGGTGCGGGCCGCCGGTGCGGTGCCGATCCGAGCCGACCTCGACGACCGTCGCACCCTGCGCCGGCTGGCTGGCCTGGCGCCCCGCGTGCTCCACAGCGCCCCGCCGCCTGGAGAGGGACGCGACGATCCGCGCACCCGGCGGGCACTCGCGGCACTGCATGCGGCGCGCATCTGGGTCTACTTCAGCACCACCGGCGTCTATGGCGACTGCGGCGGTGCGTCCTTCGACGAGACCCGCGCGGTGGCCCCGCGCAACGATCGCGCGGTCCGGCGCGTGGCCGCCGAGCGCCGGCTGCGGCGGCGGGCCGCCACCGGTGCGATCCGCGTCACGGTGCTGCGCGTGCCGGGCATCTACGCGGCCGAGCGCCTGCCGATCGAGCGGCTGCAGCGGGGCACGCCGGCCCTGCTGGACGCGGACGACGTCCATACCAACCACATCCATGCCGACGACCTCGCCCGCATCGCATCCGTCACGATGTGGCGCGGCCGTTCGCAGCGCACGGTGCACGCCGTCGACGACACGACGATGAAGATGGGGCAGTACTTCGATGCGGTCGCGAAGGCGTTCGACCTGCCGCGCCCTCCCCGCCTGAGCCGCGAGACGCTCCGTGCTGCGGTCTCCCCGGTGCTCTGGAGCTTCATGTCGGAGTCGCGCCGGCTGGACAACCGTCGCCTGCGCCGCGAGTTGCGCGTCCGTCTGCGCTGGCCGACGGTCGATACGTTCCTGCGGGCGCACGGCACCTCCCGCGGCCCGGGCGGCGCACCCTCGGCAGGGTCGCCCGTGCTATGATGAAAGGCTCTGCTCGGAGAAGCGGCGATGGCCGTGGAACCGACGCACGCTGATGTAGCTCAGTTGGTAGAGCAACTGATTCGTAATCAGTAGGTCGGAGGTTCGACTCCTCTCATCAGCACCAGGATCCATGGCACGAACGGCCCCTCGCGGGCCGTTCTGCTTTTCCGGAGCCGGCGCTAGAGCCGAAGGTCGCGGGTGTTCTGACGCCCCCCGCGCTCGATGGCGCCGCGCATCGCGCCGATCGCGGTCTGCGAGCCGGCGAGGGAGAAGCGCAGGACCCGGAAGGCATCGCCGTCGATCGGGAACGCAATGCCGATCCGCTTCGAGCCTCGCACCAGGGTGTCGATCTGATCGAAATTCTCGAACGCGTACCGGAACAGCGGACGGCCTTCGGCATTGCGGCCGTCGAGCGCACCGCGGCAGACCAGCGTGACCGCGTCGGCGCCGCCCTCGCCGTTGGCCACCGCGGGATAGCGTGCGCCGTCCCGGCACGAGGCCGTGAACGCGACGAGGTACGTGCAGCTGCGGTCCTGCGGATCGCACCACTGCCCGAAGACATTGCCGCTGTCGTTGACGGTCGCCGCGTAGAAGCTCTTCTGCGCGTCATGGATCCAGTCGCCTGACGCCTGGGCCTGAACGGTCCAGGGCAACGCCGCGGCAGCAAGCGCCGCAAGCGCGCGAATCGGTCGGTGCATCGCCTTCTCCGATGATCACGAGGGGGCGTGCGTCGTGCCGCGGCCCATGGCACCGGAGTATCGCGAGGCCTCCCGCGCCCCGTGACGGCCCTGCCGGCTCGCCGGCCGGCCACGGCCGCCGCACGGCCGGTGCGCAGCGCCCGCCTCCGGGCCCCCCGGGCGCCCGGCTCAGGTGCCCGAGAGTCCCTTGGGCAGCGGGAACTGCACATGCTCCTCGATGCCCTCGAGCGCCTGCACTCGATTGACGCCGAGCTCGCGCAGGCGCGCCACCAGGGCCTGGACCAGCAGTTCGGGGGCCGATGCGCCCGCGGTCACGCCGATGCGGCGCCGGCCGGTCAGCCAGGCCGGATCGAGTTCGGCCGCCGAACCGATCAGGCGGGCCTCGCAGCCCATCTTCTCGGCCACCTCGCGCAGCCGGTTGCTGTTCGAGCTGCTCGGGCTGCCGACGACCAGCACCAGATCGCACTGCGGCGCCATGAACTTGACGGCGTCCTGGCGGTTCTGGGTCGCGTAGCAGATGTCCTGCTTCTTCGGCTCGGCGATGGCCGGGAAGCGGCGCTTGAGCGCCTCGATCACCACGCGGCAATCGTCGACCGACAGCGTCGTCTGGGTGACGTAGGCGAGCCGCTGGGAGTCGGCGACCCGCAGCCCCTCGACGTCCTCGGCGGTCTCGACGAGATGGATGCCGTCGTCGGCCTGGCCCATCGTGCCCTCGACCTCCGGATGGCCGGCGTGGCCGATCATCACCACCTCGCGCCCCTCGCGCCGCATCTTCGAGACCTCGACGTGGACCTTGGTGACCAGCGGGCAGGTCGCGTCGAACACCCGCAGGCCGCGCTGCTCGGCCTCGTCGCGGACCGTGCGCGAGA
>Ga0105105_10000036_pt1 | contig 55332 bp, 50 predicted proteins | sample PPLLaktember2015_4_FD_79108 | JGI IMG/M metagenome (GOLD analysis project Ga0105105, IMG submission 79108) | Freshwater sediment microbial communities from Prairie Pothole Lake near Jamestown, North Dakota, USA - PPLs Lake P8 Core (1) Depth... | ecosystem: Environmental > Aquatic > Freshwater >...
ATCACCGTCGTAATCCCAGTTCCCGGTGAGATCCGCATAGTAATAATCAGTAGGGATATCATGGATACCATCAGGTGCATGATTTGTCGGGTCAGGATAGCATGTCCGCATAGGTATTGATGCATGGGTGCCGACTATCAATACATATTGAATTCCCCATGAAGCATAGTTTGCAATCAAAAAATCTCGTATGCTTTTCTGAGTATCAGATGCAGGGTAGTTGGCAAGTATCCAGGTTAAAGTGACAATATTGACATTATAACCAGCGAGGGTTTTCCAATTTAAAAAACCGGTTAAAGTTGTTACAAGACCACTGGTTGTAATAATGACATAATCATATGTTTGTCTAGAGGTTTCAGTTCCTTGGTAATATTCAACGATATCCTTATAATTATAGATAGTTTCAGCAGCGACAGCATCAAGGGCTGTGTCCGATAAGAGAACGTCTGATAGTTTTTCTTCAACCTGATAATGGACTCGTAAGGTAATGCGTTCATGGAGAATAAGCACACCACGTACCTGCTCATAAGTCATTGGTGAGAACCGTATCATGGCAAGTGAATATTTTCTCATATGGCTCATCCCCTGGTATTCATATATCGCTGAAGGATACGCTGCAGGGGCTAGAGCGGAATCACTTTCTTCGTTATTCTCATCAGTTTTTATTGAATCGCCGCAAACGGGTAGTGCTTGTTTGATGCGATACATTCCAGGTAACTCCGTGGTTTTTTTCGTCATCAGTTCGATTGATTCAACAACGCATCCTGGGGGAAGGCCAACAAAGAATGTTTTGGTTGGAAGTATTGGTTTGCCTGATTCCAAGAGATTTCCATAATCTGACATATAGATTTCTGAAAAACCAGAAGAAAGCGTGTTTATCACGTATTTATTAGCTGTCAAAGTCACGTCGAGATATTTCTCGATAGTTTCGTTATCATCTTGAAAAGTTTTCAAAATATCTTTTCTGATTTCTCCATTGACTGGATATTGGAGAGCTCCAAGGATCAACAGCATACAAATCAAAGTAGAAATTATTGCTTTTTTCATAACATAATCCTCCGACTGATAAGCTAACGCATATCATATATATAAATTTATACAAAAATCGGGTTTAAAAAGGGATATAAAAACGCGACTTACTCATAAATAATTGTAAAAAACTTTAGAGATATCCATCATATAAAACAATAAAATGTATTGCGAGATGATTTTATACATTAAAAACACAGGAACTTAATTTCATTTTCTGATCGCATGTTGTTTCCATAAATATTTTTAGTGGTTTTTCCGAATGTGCGTAACGACAGGTTTGATAAACTTAAAAAATAGGAAGCCAATACAGACTTGATAGTGCCGTGCCACAGGAAGTGGAATGAAAAATGGTATCTATCAATGAATTTTTGGAAATGCAGCAATCGAAGGCGACCATTGTCGGCTACAGAACTTCTTTGACGCAATATTTTGCGTTTCACAATGTAGACCCAGACAAATATTTTGACCTTTATAAGAAGGCAAGAACACTCACAAAACGTGATGAATCTCTCGAAAAATACAAGCTCGATGTATCCCGTTATATTGCCCATATGAGAAGCACAGGTGTAGCTCCCAAATCAATCCAATGTAAATCAGGAGCAATCCGTTCCTACCTGCTTGAGAACCATATCGACCTAGGACGGCCATTTTGGAAAAGGATGAAAGTCACAGGTCAGGCGTTGACAAGAGATAGAATTCCCACAAAAAATGAAATCAGGATGATTGTCAACCACCTTGACCTGTTGGGACGAGCAGTTCTGTTTATCCAGATTTCAACAGGGATGCGATTGGAAGACGTTCAAGGGGTGGAAATCAAGAACATCGATTTCACCAAGACTCCTGTGAGAGTGTTCTACTATTGCCACAAGATACGCAGATGGCTTTATGGTTTCCTGACGAAGGAAGCTGTCATTGTCATCCAAGAATGGATGAAAAACAGGGATGCATATATGATGGAATTCAACAAGGTCAAGTACAAGCTCCTTCCGACCAAGAAGAGAGAAACGAAACGAAAGAACTCTCTCCTACAAAACACCATAATGAAAGAAGACATCACATTCGAAGATTACTGCAAACAAAGGAACGCCAAGCGTGAAGGTTTGCTCTTACCAATCACAAAGTCATCTATCTACTACCGATACTGGAACGCCTTGGACGATGCAGGGTTGGGTGAAAAGGACAAACTAACAGGCATCCGACTGTTACATGACCACACACTAAGGAAATATGCCTACACACAAGCAAGTCGTGCCGTTTCTCATCTCGTTGCCGAAGCGATTGTAGGACACACCAAAGGTCTGAATGCACTCGAAACGATTTATGGTCATCACGGAGACAATACTGATAATCTTGCCCAAGATTTTCTAAAGGCAGAAGCTGAACTTTCGTTGTCCATCGAAGTGCTTCCCACGACAGAGCTTGAACAAGTAAATCAACGATTGAATAAGAACGAAGCGAAACTAGAAGGCAAAGAACAGAAGCTCGATTTAATCCAGAAAGCGAACGAAGATCACTTTCAAATAATCCAAATGCTCTTGGGGGAAATCGGGAAGCTCAAAGCAGAGATAGACCACCGTAACAAAGCCATCATAGATCAGAGGGAACTCGAATGGCAGAAGAAAATCGAGAAAGAATACGTTGACAAAGCCGAGAGCATACGAAAATTCAGAGAAGGAAGCCAGTTGATATTGGACAGAATGGTTGCCACGGGAAAACCCAAAGCAGAGATTCGGAAATACAAGGAGAACATCGAGCATGGGATACAACTGTTATCCTAATCTCTTCTTTTAGAACGTAATTGACTTGACCTACTTCCTCTTTGATTTCAAGTATATGATGTTCGAGAAGTTCGAAAACCTTGAAGATATGTTGCCTTACATGTTCAACAGGGATGTCATCCTTGACAGAAGAAACGGAACACGACTTTTCGGTGTTCTACTCTCCACTGAGAACCACATAATCACATACAGGACTCAAGGTGGATACATCAAGAAAGTCCCGATCTCAGACCTGATAGATGCCCGACTCAAGGCAGAGAAGAGGGAAGTGCATCAATGGATGCAAAACAGAAGAAAATAATCACCACCGATCACAAACACACATAAGAGATTCACTTGTTGCAGATGAATTTGAGACCCATCTATATGTCAATTGTGGATATGGCAATGACTACCAGAGAATATATATTGATGCTTCCAACAGAGGGGAAGGTTATATAATTTTTGTTGAGATCTTATTAATACAGGAGGATATGGGAAATGAAGGACTCCATCACCATCGGCTGTTGTTGTTCATTGGGCCTGTTGCTATCTGGACTCATCCAACAGGAGTAATTTTCGGCAACAGAATACGGTTTTTCGATGTGTTGGTTTTTCCGGACGGTTACATCTATCTCTTTCTTTTTTTCTTTTTTTAACGGTAAATCATTGCTTTGATATATATACGATATATATGGTTGGAAAAAGGAGATAGGTGCATTGTTTTTGATGTATATTTCTTTGTATTTATCGAAAAGAAAGGTGTGAAATTGTGATCTTGGAATGATTTCAAAATTATGAATCATGCTTGGAAATACATATTAAAAATGATACATCTTTTGTGTAAATTTCTCATTTTTTCAATTAGCATATATATGGTCTTTAAGTCAATATATATTAATCAAAATGATGGCAATATATATTCGGTCAAAAAAAGGTATTTTGAAAAATTAGTATTTTTTTATTGAAAAACATATTTCTTGATATATATGCAATATATATGGAAAAATAGAAAATAGAGGTGGATATTTTATATATCCTAGGTGTCATTTTATTGTGATATATATTGAATTAAACGGACATTATATCAACGTAAAGAAGGAATTAATAGGACCTAGGGGAGGGGGGTTGAAATAGCCAGGGATTTTATTATTTACTTTATTTTTGAGCATTTTTTTTATATAATTTCTTTGCAAATTTTTCAGCAGTAAATCAAAATAATCAACCTACGAATAATGAACGTTTGGTAACTCATTGTATCGAAGCTAACGTGCTTTATGAGCGTATCATTCACCCTAAATAAACATGGGACATTGTTTGAACGATAACCACTTTGTGAGCCGCCTAAGTTGCTGTGTTATATGGCGAAAGACGAGTTATCTGGCGCGATTCACACATAGCTATTGAGTGATCCAGCCATTCTGTTTGGGGCACTGAACTATTGGTACGTAATCCCGACAGGAGCACTCCTCGAGCATTGAAGATTAAACACTTATGCTTCTGTGGAGATTTTACTCTGGCTCAGGAATCCCTACTGGGACACCAATGCCAGGGGTTCAAATCCCTTCCCCTGCACTTTTATCAATCTACAGGAGAAAATCATAATTTTAGTATAGCTCATAAAATTTAGGCTGAAAAATGAGATTTGAACCTATAATTAAAGATTAATGAATGCTTAAATCCCCGCACGGGGCTCTGATAATATGGATTAAAAGCCGCTTTTTCAAAAGAATAGTAACAAATGTGAGTTCGAGTCTCTAAGTACAACTGGAATATTAGCAATTAATAGTGAATTATTTTTTAATTGTTTTCAATTCATTTTTAAGTTATGATTTTAAATATACATTAGATTGATATATTGTATAATGCAGATGGAAAATATAGGGGTTGTAGAGCCTAAAATGAATCCGTTTTTTTTGGCATCCCATCCCTCCTCCCCTCTGAAAGGACGGCTCCACGGCTCTACAATGCCTAACTTCAATCTGTGATTTTTTTCAAGGTAATCGGTATCGAAATATGAATGTAAAATTAATTCAGATATTAAACTGTTTTCAATTTATTTTTTACTTGTTTTTTAGTGATATTTTAATAATCTCTAAGAAATCAAACAATAGAACATTTGGAATGGTGATAGAATATGAAAAAATCAAAACGTCGTGTAACGAAAGCGGAGGATTTTCAAAGAATAATATTGCCGGTTGACGGTTCTGATGGTTCAACACGGGCGGTTGCGAAAGCCTTGCATCTAGCTAAGGAAACAGGTGTTGATGTCACTGCCCTACATGTTATGGAATTTCCATATCTAGCTTCGACAGAATTGAGCTATACATATCCAGATATTATGCAAACGATAAAAAAAGAGGGGAATGCTATGCTTGATAAAGTAAAAAAACAAGGGTCGAAAATGGGGATTCATGTGAATACGAAACTGGTAGAAGGAATACCTGATGATCAAATTATCAAAGAGGCAAACAAAGATGATCTCATTGTTATGGGATGTAAAGGAAAAACAGCGCTAAGTAGAATACTTGTGGGAAGTGTATGTGAAAAGGTATTACATCATTCGAAATCTCCAGTGATGGTTATTCGATAAGGAGTAAATGTCTCATGGATAAATGGGTATGTATTATATGTGGCTATATTTATGATCCTGAAAAAGGGGATCCTGATAATGGCGTAAAACCAGGTACTAAATTTGAGGATATTCCTAGTGATTGGGTTTGTCCGGTATGTGGGGCAGGTAAAGACCAATTTAAAAAATTGAATTAGTTAAATTTGGAGGAAAAAGAGATATGGTGAAATGTAAAGATGGACGGAAACATGTGATTGTAGGCCGGTACGAAAAAAAAGACGGAAAACAGATATCAAGATATGAGCGTAGTTGCCCAACATCTAAATCAGACAAAGATTTGTACTATTGCTGTATCTGTGGTAATGATTTTGATGATGAAGACACTCTTCGTGAAGTAAATATTAAAGGTGAAACAAAAACTATCTGCAATGAATGTGTTGATACTATTCATGGGTTGATGTAGATAGTTGATTGTCTAACTTGTGAGAAAATGGGTAAGATAATTGCGGTAATCATTGATGATCTCTTCGAAGATGCTGAGTATTCACAGCCTACAGCAGCATTTGTGAAAGCCGGCCATACAGTGGTTCATATTGGTTTAAAGAAAGGAAAGATCGCGGTTGGGAAAAAACGAGGGGTAAAGGTTCGCATTGATGAAGCGGTGAAAGATGCGACCGTAGAGAAGTTTGATGCGCTTCTGATTCCCGGTGGATATTCTCCTGATAAACTTCGTGTTGATGAGGATGCAGTTCAGTTTGTGAAAGATTTTGTTGAGAGTGGGAAACCAGTATTTTCTATCTGTCATGCTCCTCAACTTTTAATTACCGCTCAGGTTTTGAAAGGACGGAGAGTAACCGGATGGAAATCCATTGTTCAGGATATAAAGAATGCAGGTGCGGTTTTTCTTGATCAGGAAGTTGTCGAGGATGGTAATCTGATTTCGAGTAGGAGTCCACAGGATCTTCCTGCGTTTATCAAAGCATCGTTGCAGAAGTTACAGACATCTTAAGTGAAGAGTGATAGTGATGAGTATGTATAAAAAACCTGATAATGAAAAAATCATCTCATACGCTTCAGGGACGGAAGCACGTGAAGATCTTCTGAGAGAAATAAAAAAGATTAAACAAGAAACTGTGGACATTCCCTTGATCATCGGGGGTAAACAACTAAAAACTGATGAGGTGGTGGAGGTACGCTGTCCCCATGATCATGCATGTATTCTTGCTCGGGTTCATGTAGCGAATAGTGAGCAGGTACTCAAAGCAGTTGATGTTGCTTTAGAGGCGCACGTTCGTTGGGCGTTTTTAGAGTGGCAGTATCGGGTCGCGATTTTTATGAAAGCAGCGGATCTGCTTTCTCAGAAAGAAAGAATGCGTCATGTTGCAGCAACGATGATGAATCTGTCAAAAAACCCGTACGAGGCTGAAAATGATGTTGCTGAGTTGATTGATTTCTTCCGTTTTAATGCGTTTTTTGTTCAGCAGATTTCAACAGAGAATCCTAATCAAGGAGAGTACGAGGTGAATCGATTGGATTGGCGTCCTTTGGAGGGATTTGTGTTTGCGGTGTCGCCATTTAATTTCTATTCTCTTGGTGGAAATCTCTCAACGACTTCTGCGATGCTGGGGAATGTCGTGCTCTGGAAACCTGCAACAAATGCGGCGTTCGCAAACTATGAAATCATGAAACTACTCACGTATGCTGGGCTTCCTAGTGGTGTTATTAATTTTGTTCCTTTTCGAAAAAAACATGCTGATGTTCTTCTAAAACATCCTGATTTCGCTGGTTTACATTTTACAGGAAGTTATGAAACATTGGTGAAACTCTGGATGGATATAGCAAAGTATATTCCAAAATATAAAAATTTCCCAAGGATCGTCGGTGAGACTGGTGGGAAGGATTTTATCTTTGTGCATCATTCAGCGGATGTTCGACATGCCGCGATGAATATTATCCGTGGTGGATTTGAAAGTCAGGGGCAGAAATGCTCTGCAGCCTCGCGGATCTATATTCCAAAAAGTATGTGGAATGCTATGAAGACTCTTTTAAAGAATGAATTATCAAAGATAACTTATGGAGCAGTTGATGATTTCCATAACTTTATGGGAGCAGTGATTGATGAAGACGCTTTTAACAAGGTTGTATCCTATATTCGCTATGCACAGTCAAATCCTGATTATGAGATTATTTCAGGAGGAACATATGATAAAACTAAAGGTTGGTTTGTTGCTCCAACCTTGATCAAAACAAATGATCATCAAGGAAAGTTAATGAGTGAAGAGATTTTTGGTCCTGTAGTAACCATTTTTGTCTATGATGATGACAAGTATGAAGAGATGTTACAACTCTGTGATTCGACTTCCCCATATGGATTAACCGGTTCTATTTTTGCTACCGATCGAGAGGCGATAACGACTGCTGAAACAATTTTACGGTACAGCGCAGGGAATTTTTATATCAATGATAAACCAACAGGGTCTGTTGTTGGGAGACAACCCTTTGGTGGTGCACGACATTCCGGAACGAACGATAAAACAGGACTCTGGTTAAGTCTTCTGCGATGGGTGAACCCACGAGCGATAAAAGAAACAACGACTCCTGTGTATGAATGGAAACGTAATTATATGGAGGATTCACAGGTTGATAGAAACTGATAGTATATCAAGAGATGAAGGATGAAAAAAGAAGCTTTCCTCTATGAAAAACTCGGAGATAAAAAGGTCCATTGTTATCTCTGTGCGCATCAATGCAAGATAGCTGAATCAAAGTTCGGGGTCTGTGGTGTCCGCCAGAACATCGATGGTCTGTTGTATACGCACGTTTATGGTGATGTGATCGTAAGTAATGTCGATCCAATTGAGAAGAAACCTTTGTATCATTTTTATCCCGGGTCAACATCATATTCGATTGCGACCCCAGGGTGCAATTTTAGGTGTGGTTTCTGTCAGAACTGGCGGATATCTCAACTCCGAAAAAACGATCCATCACCGCCAAATATCCCGGAAACATCGCCAGATGATGTTGTCGCAAATGCTCTCTTGAACGACTGTCAGAGCATCGCTTATACGTACACAGAGCCAACCATTTTTTTTGAATATGCGTACGACATTGCTCATCGAGCCAAGAAGAAAGGACTTTCCAATGTGTTTGTCACAAATGGGTACATGAGCAAAGAAGCCATTGAACTCATCCATCCAGATTTGGACGCTGCGAACATTGATTTGAAGAGTTTTCGGGAGGATTTTTATCAGAAAAATTGTCATGGACATCTTCAACCGGTTTTGGAATCGATTCATTTGATGAGAGAGTTAGAAATCTGGGTGGAGATAACGACCCTCGTAATCCCGGGGAAAAACGATTCGAAACAGGAGCTTACTGATATCGCGAGTTTTATCGCCAAAGAGGGAAGGGAAATCCCCTGGCATGTCACCGCTTTTCATCCTGATTATGAGTTCAAAGACCTCAAACCAACAACGGTAAAAGCATTACAAAAAGCCAAAGAAATCGGAGAAGAACAAGGCCTCCGATATGTGTACGTCGGTAATCTTCCAAATGAAACGAATAATTCAAACAATACAATCTGTTCACAATGCCATTCCCTGTTAATACGACGCTCCTATATGGTGGTGGATGAAAACCTGATTGTGCATGGAAAATGTCCATCCTGCGGAGCTATCGTTGACGGAATATTTTAATCTAGTGATTTGAATGAAAGAGGACTATGTTTAATGATAGAACTGATGCAGGAAAACAGCTTGCCTCGGCATTAAAAAAATATAAAAAAGAAAAACCATTGGTCTTAGCGATCCCTCGTGGGGGCGTCGAAGTCGGCTATCAGGTTGCCCAGTACTTACAAGCAGATTTTTCAATGATTGTGACAAGGAAATTACCGTATCCAGATAATCCCGAGGCGGGGTTCGGTGCTATCGCAGAAGATGGAAGCCTGTATCTTTTGGAGGAAGCGAAACAATGGCTTTCTCAGACTCGAATACAACAAATTATACAGGAACAGAAACAAGAAATCCAGCGCCGCATAACGGTCTTACGCCAGGGGAAACCATTACCCGAGGTGTCTGGGCGAACCGTCCTATTGGTTGATGATGGGATCGCGATGGGATCGACTATGCATGCTGCAGTCCTGGTTTGTCAAAAGAAAAAGGCAAAGCAGATTGTCGTTGCTGCCCCTGTAGCAAGCGAACAAGTCGCGGAGGAATTTGAACAGATTGTTGACGAGGTCGTTATCTTAGAAAAACCGACATTTTTTTATGCTGTCGCCCAAGCCTATCGATATTGGCACGATCTGACAGATAGAGAAGTTTTAAAGTATGTAGAACCTCAAAAAACCAATGAACCGATTCCCTGGAGGAGGACATCATCATATGTCTGAAGAGAATGTCATGGAAGTGGAAGGAACTGAGATTTGGAAAATGATTGTGGAGAAATCACAAGATCCTATCCTTGTGATGTTTTACAGTCCAAATTGTCCCCATTGCCAGATGATGGACCCGTATTTCGAATCTTATGCAAAAGAATTTGAAGGAAAGGTCAAATTTATCAGAGTGAACATTATAGATAATCTTGTCATCGCAGCAAAATATAGCGTACTAGGGACGCCGACCTTCAAATTATTCTGCAAGGGTCGACCCATTCAAGATTATGTAGGAGAGATGTATCCATCGTTAATCAAAAAAATGGTGGAGGACGGGCTCATGGAACGAGCGCAGTGTGTCGAAAAAGCTAGTTGGCTATATCCAAATATCACTGGATATGAGTAGATAAAAAACATAGAAACTTTGTTCTATTGTTGCTTTCTCAATTACTTTCCTTTCCTAGTATGTTATTAGAAAAATATGAATCATAAGTATTTTTAACATATTTTTTCAGTGTTTTTTCAGTAGAGATTAATAGGGATGCTGCTATTGAATCTATTCGGAGGTGAACCAAATATGGCAACCAGAAAAATATCACCTGATATCTGCGCCTATTATGACGAAGATGAAGAGAAACTGAAAATCGAAGTCGAACTCCCCGGTGTGAAAAAGAAAGACATCGAATTTAGACTCCGAGAAGATAGTTTCTACATTCGTGCACCAAAAGAGGACTACGAATACATAGGGTCATTTGCAGTCTGCTGTCCCGTGATACCCAAGAAAGCGGAAGCTACATACAATGACGGACTTCTTACCGTAACCGTCCCCTATAAAGAGCCAATGGAAGAAGCTATTAATGTTGAAATTAAATAATATATAACTAATAAATTTTTTCCTTTTTTTATGAATGAACGAACCATTAGACAATACATTTTATATCATCTTAATTCATTCTTTAATTCTGTATTCGTTTATGTATTTTTATATTATATTTAAATTGTTTTTTCAATATGCTTGTATACTCGATTAATATTTTAGAAGATTGTACGAAATTATCGGAGGTATGAAAAATGAAGAAAAAAACAATTCTTAGTACGATTGTCCTGCTTGTTATCTTTATTATTGTGATAGTAGTGTTAGGTTATACCTTAAACTTCTTCCCTGCGCTGACTTCGAATCCTTCCAAAAATGGACAATCGACCAATCCCCCTTATTCACCGACAATCCCAACTAGTTCTGCTCCCCCAGTGAGTCCTTTTACAATCATCACTTTTGATTTTGATAAAGGGACACCTGCTGTAAATGAAGGCTTAAACACTCCATTTACTCAGACGTCTGGTGAGGTAACAGCTTATTTTAGTTCCCCATCTGATCCATCTACATTTTCAATCCAAAGTTATGCTACGACGTTTTATACTCTCTCTCAATTCTCTGGTAATTATCTCTTTGATAATAAAATAGTGAGAGACAAATTAGATATATCTTTTAGCCAACCCATGAACAACATTTCCTTAACCTTTGCGACGGCTGAGTACTACGGATCCGGTCATGTCGAAGAACCAAGTATTATGAAAATAACTGCATATATGGATAATACAAACACGATAATAGGATCAGCAACCGCACAAGGAGTTGTTTCAAATAATATCTTCCCTCAAGGAACATTATCATTTGATGCAATGGGACAATCCTTCAATCTGGTACGAATTGAAATGCTATTTCAACAACCTGGGGGAACAGACTTTTTAGTAGACAATATTACTGTCTCCACAGCACCATAGCTCAAACTTAGAACATAATAAGATCTCCTATGATTTTTTCAAAAATGGTTTTACCTAAGTATGTCTAAGTAATTAAATAGAATACCCTTTTTATATATCAGATTTGTTTTATCATTAGTTATTTTTTTTCTAACATTATATTTGGTAGTATTTGTGGTTAGTAAAATTAAAACTCTATGAGATAAGAAAAAATAAATTTTTTTTAAATCATAATTTTTAATTATTTTTAAATTGTTTCTTCATTATTTTTAAAATATATTTAGATGACCGTTCAGAATTAAATGCTTTGGTGAAATAATATATGGGAAGTAATGTAAATAAAAACAAAAAAATTAGGCAGGTGACCAGTGGGTTCATCATGTTTATGATGATGTCCACAGCGTTTCTGACGTTAGGCATAGGTTTTGGAGGTATCCAAAGCACCTCTGCAGAGATGTACGTAATCCCCGATCACGTGAATGCTCCTGATGGATCAATCATTCCGCATTATTTTGGGCCATACCCAAATTATGCAAATAGTCCACTTCCTTCAGGTCCCGTCACTACAATAGTCGTTGAAGATGGGGGTATTGGTTATATTGCCCCTACCGTCACTATCTATGATAAATATGGTCTTGGTGATGGAACAGCAACAGCTTCTGCAACAGTTGTTGGTGGAGTGGTTACTAATATTACTGTCACGAACGGTGGTAGTGGGTACGTAGCTCCTAAGGTTTCGATTAGTGATGCTAGTGGAACAGGAGCTATTGCTTCTGCGATGATTGGAGGTGCTCTTACTGGTGGGATAAAAAAATTCGTTGACTCATTAGCTGGACTAGGACCAGCAAATGCAAATAACCTCGGTCAGTATATCCCAGTGGCGATTGCAGATAACACAACATTCCCCGGTTGTGATTATTATGAAATTGCTGTAGTCCGGTATATTGAAAAGATGCATACGGATCTCCCACCAACACTTCTAGAAGGTTATGTGCAACTTGAAACACCTTTTAATTATGATGTGAGCAATCATATAGCGTTGGTGAATCCTGATGGTACACCTATTTTGAAAGCGGATGGCACACAGGCTATTGCTGTTGACAATCCTCATTTCTTGGGTCCGACTATTGTTGCTCAACGTGACGTACCGGTTCGAATAAAATTTAGTAATTTACAACCAACTGGAACCGGAGGGGACCTCTTCCTACCGGTAGACACAACGGTCATGGGTTCTGGGCCTGGGCCAAACATGATAATGCCCATGCATACGCACTACAATGCGAGCAATCCTCTGTTAGTTTCCATCCATGCAATGGAGCCGCATATGCTCAGTGTCGGATCATTGGTAAAACTTGAAGGATTCATTCCCGAACAATATAATGGTGAGTATCGTGTTGTCGAAGTGCCAAGTAATGTAAGTTTTAGAATCATACTGAATATGGATCCTGGTGATGAAGCTACTACTATTGGTACCGTAGCGGAGATGTACGCGCAGAATCGTGCGACCATTCACCTTCATGGTGGATATGTTCCGTGGATAAGCGATGGTACTCCACATCAATGGACCACCCCCGCAGGAGAAACCACGAATTATCCAAAAGGTGTCAGTGTTAAATATGTTCCAGACATGTGGTACCTGAATGGAACTGTGATACCAAACACAGTTGGCATGACCACCCCACCCGTCCCAGGTGCAACAAACGACCCAGGTGACGGTTCAATGACGTTTTATTATAATAATCAACAATGTGCACGACTACAATTCTATCATGACCATTCCTATGGTATCACAAGAATTAATGTCTATGCTGGTGAAGCCGCTCCCTATGTCATTACCGATCAGGTAGAAGAGGATATGATTCTCGGTACCGATGATACTGGTATAAATCCAAATCATCTGCAAGTATTACCTGATATTGGAATTCCGTTAGTCATTCAAGATAGGACATTTGTAGATGCAACAACCATAGGATTCCAAGATCCCACATGGATTTGGGGATCAACACCTGGAACACCTCGCACTGGTGATTTTTGGATGCCACATGTTTACATGCCGAACCAAAACCCATGGGACCCTAGTGGGATGACTTCCGATCCTTTAGGTCGATGGCATTATGGTCCTTGGTTTTGGCCACCTACAATGAATATAGAACACCCCCCAGTACCAAATCCATATTATGATCCAATTAATGCACCCAAGGAACCACCAGAGATACCCGCAACACCAAACCCATCAATGGCTATGGAAACATTTATGGATACTCCACTCGTAAATGGTGTTGTTTATCCCTACATGAATGTAGAACCGAAAGCTTATCGATTCCGAATATTGAGCGTTGGGAATGACCGTCATTTTAATTTACAACTCTATGTCGCAGACCCAACAATTATAACCTCAGATGGAAGAACAAACACTGAGGTGGCCATGGTCCCAGCAGCTCTACCATCACCCTGTTCACCTGCATTACCAGCAACCTGGCCTGTTGACGGACGAGATGGCGGAGTTCCTGACCCAGCAACTATTGGACCTTCCTTTATTCAAATTGCCAATGAGGGAGGTTGGTTGCCTGCACCAACAGTGATAAATAACCAACCGGTCACCTGGAATCTTGATCCAACAACCTTCAACTTTGGTAATGTTGACCTACATACACTCCTTTTAGGTCCAGCAGAACGTGCGGATGTCATTGTAGACTTTTCTGCCTATGCTGGACAAACATTGATTTTGTACAATGATGCCCCTGCTGCATTCCCTGCCCGCGATGGTCGTTATGATTATTACACATATAATCTTGACTTAACAGATGACGGTGGCGCCCCTACGACACAACCCGGATATGGACCGAATATCCGTACCATCATGCAAATCCGGGTCAATAATACAACTCCTGCTGCACCCTATGATGTCGCTGCTTTGGAATCCGTATTTGCAAAAACCGCAACCAAGAGAGGTGTCTTTGAAGTTTCTCAAGACCCAGTGATAATCCCGCAAACAGCGTACAGTACAGCCTATGACCAAATTTTCACAGATGATCACTATGCAAAGATCTTTGACACATCCTCAACGTTCCAAACTATTACAGGAACTACTCTGACGATTCCTTTCCAACCAAAAGCTGTGCAGGATGAACAAGGAGAGGCGTTCGAAACCGAATACGGCCGAATGAGTGCAATGTTGGGTCTTGAACTCCCGGGTAACGGAGGTGGAGCGCAGAACTTCATGCTCTATCCTTATCCTTCTCCACCAGTCGATATTGTTATGGACTGTCTTACACACAGTGAACCAATAGCGGGTGATGGAACTCAGATTTGGAAAATTACGCACAACGGTGTGGATACTCATACCTTGCACTTCCACTTATTCAACGTCCAATATATCAACAGCGTTGCTTGGGATAACCAAATCATGCCTCCGGATGCAAATGAGTTAGGGTGGAAAGAGACCCTTAGAATCGATCCGCTTGAAGACGCAATCGTAGCTTTACGGCCAGTGGCTCCAACACAACCATTTGACATCCCCAATAGTGTACGTTTGATTGATCCGACCATGCCCGAAGGTGAGTTATTGAGCGGACCACCAAACAAACTATTCCAAGATCCAAGTGGTGAACCGATTGCATTCCCCGGATTACCTGAAGGTGGGATACCAAACCATTACGTCAACTACGGTTGGGAATACGTCCAACACTGTCACCTGCTAGGTCATGAAGAAATGGACATGATGCACGCTGTACTCTTCGCGAAGGCACCAAATGCACCATCGAATCTCACTCTAACTTTACTTAATGGACCAAGAAGAGCTGAGTTGAATTGGTTGGATAACTCCATCAGTGAAACTGGATTTACTATCCAACGAGCAGATAATAGTGATTTTACTGTTGGTCTCGTTACCTTTACTGTTGGAGCAGATGTAACAACCTACACAGACACCACCATCGCTAATAATAAAATCTATTATTATCGAGTGCAGGCAAATAATGTCGTTGGTGATACGATGATATACCCAGAACCATCGATAGGATTCCCACATGTTCAAATGGATTCTGCGTTTAGCAATGTCGTCGTCGTTGTTCAACAACTTTCAATTACCACGCAAAATCTACCAAATGGACGGGTAGGAATACCTTACTCAAGGACTTTAACAGCTACTGGTGGGGTGCCACCCTATACATGGGCTATCATTCAAGGCAGCATCCCACCTGGGCTAAAATTGGACCCAGCAACAGGTACCATATCAGGTATTCCAACGGCAGCTGTAGGATCTATATTCACGGTGAAGGTCACAGATAACGTGGGAAGTACAGCAACAAAAGCTCTCTCGTTACGAATCAACCGGTGAGCTCTGAACCATAGGACAAAAATTGGTAGGAAATCGCGTTCCTACCGCTCTATCTTTTTTTTCTTTTTCTCTAATTTCAATTGTTCTTAAAATATTGTTTAATTGTTTTTGAATAATGGCTTTAAGGTATTATTCTTTTAACAAATATAGGTGATAAAAATTAAAAAGAAAATAATTGGAATTCTAATATGCATGCAACTAATTATTACAATAACTTCAGTGACCGCACAACAAATTATACAGACACCGATTGTCAATGTCATTTCTCCATTAGAACAGAATATTACAATTGTAGATTTTCAATATATTCCAGCGAATATTACAATATCTATTGGTACGAAAGTAATTTGGACGAACAACGGTCCTAGTCCGCATACGGTGACAAGTGATACCAATATCTTTAATTCAGGAAACATGGGTGTTGGTGCAAAGTGGAATTATACGTTCAACCAATCTGGATCGTTTCCCTATCATTGTGCGATTCATCCTTCAATGCTTGGTATCGTCATTGTAACTGGTGGAGAAAACTTCCCACCGAATAAACCAACACTAGACGGTCCAAGTTCAGTAAAAACAGGAATTGCTATAAGGTATACAGCTGTGACGACCGATCCAGAGGGTGATAACATCCAATATTACTTTGATTGGGGTGATGGGACAAACACAGGATGGTTATCAGAAGTTGCTTCTGGTACGATATCACACCAAAGCCACACATAGAATACAAAAGGAACCTATATAATTTCGGTAAAAGCACGAGACACTTCATTTGCTGAAAGCCCAATCGCGACATTAAGTGTAATAGTACCTGCAGACATTTCTCATTCACTTTATTCCCATTATATAACATTTCAGTGGCTCTTTACAAAATTCGTTCATATGTTTCCCCACTTCGGGTATTTTATCCACATATAAATCTATATAAAACTTCCTTCTTTTTTTCAAGTTTTATTATTTTTACATGAAATGAAAAAATTAATTTTAATATAAAATAATAGGAGGATGAAAAATACCTTGATTAGATTTACATCAAAAAAAGTTGAACTATAAATAAAAATCTTCCCTTATTTATTTTAAAATTTTATATGTTTTTAATCTTAATCTTACATATTTTTTAATTATCTATATATAGCGAGAAAAAACTCATATAATAGTGAAAGATATGCTAATTAGAAAAAAAATTTATATAAAAATAATTGCGGCAGGAGTTTTTATCGGACTAATATTAACAGGCATTAATTCAACCGTAACAGTATCAGCCCATCCACCACAAGGTCTTGAATTACAATATGATTTCGCTACACAAGAATTATCCGCAGCAATTACTCATATTGTAGTTAATCCAAATGTTCATTACGTAGCAAAAGTGGAAATAACAAAAAATGGATTATTATTTGCTGCATATAATTATACTTCACAGCCAACTAATTCACAATTCACATATACGTATGATGTTCCAGCAGTCGATGGCGATGTTTTAGATGTAGTACTTTATTGTAGCTTATTTGGATCCCGTACAGCCACTTTGATTGTGAATGAAAGTCAACAGAGTTTGGGAGAAATCGAGATAGGAAAAGTAAAAAGTGGTATTTTTTCCATCCAAGCTGAAATAAAGAATATTGCAACCGAAGCTTCAGAAAACGTTGATTGGGAGATCTCTGTGAAAGGTGGATTATTCGGGCTGACCAATAAAACAAAATCTGGGACTATATCAATAATTGAACCTGGCTCCTCAAAGACTGTTCGCTCTGGTCCAATATTTACTTTAGGAAATGTATTAGTCTCTGTACGAGCTGGACCACGGGAAGATCTTACGATTGAAAGAAATCTTAAAGGGACGGGTAGGTTCCTAGGTCTGACTGTTCAACCGGAGCTTACTGTTGGTTTTCAGACTATTGCCGAAGGTTTTACGTCTCCAATTGAATTTGCGGTTCCCAACGATGGGACAGATAGATTTTTTATTGTTGATCAAGTCGGTCAAATCTATATTATAAAAAATGGAACATTACTTGCAGAACCATTTTTAAACATAAGTGATAAAATGGTTCCTTTGATGGGTGGTTTTGATGAGCGAGGACTTCTTGGCATGGCATTTCATCCCGATTATGCTACTAACGGGCGATTTTTTATTTTTTATAGCGCCCCAGCATATACTGAAGGTTTTAATTGTACATCAGTAATTGCAGAATATATTGTTTCGAATGATAATGAGGATTTGGCTGATCCGACCTCCGAACGAATCATTTTAACGGTGGATAAACCTGAATTTAACCATAATGCAGGGAAAATACTCTTTGGCTCAGATGGCTATTTATATATCGCGTTTGGAGATGGCGGCGGAGCGAACGATAATCATGGGACAATAGGGAATGGTCAGAACATATCAACCCTGTTAGGATCAATAGTACGTATCGATATTAATAGTGGTGAGCCGTACGGGATTCCCCTTGATAATCCCTTTGTTGGCCAAGAGGGGTTGGATGAGATTTACGCGTTTGGGTTCAGAAATCCCTGGAGAATTTCTTATGATGCCCCATCTGATAGATTTTATGTTGCTGATGTTGGTCAGAACAAGTATGAAGAGCTTGATATTATAGAACGAGGGAAAAACTATGGATGGCGTATCATGGAAGGGTTTCACGAATTTGATCCTGCATTAGCTGATGATTTAGGAATCAGTATTGAAAGTTTGGCTAAACCAATTGATGAGTATAGTCATGGGATGGGTCTTTCTATTATTGGCGGTTATGTGTATCATGGGAATGCTTTTCCGGAATTACATGATAAATATATCTATGGCGATTGGAGCGATGGATTCATTCCTGGAAGAGCCCGTTTATTCTATGCGGAAGAAACAGAGAAATACGGTTTTACGCGATATGAGTTTAGAATGGATAGTAATGATTCAATTTCATATCTTCTCGCATTTGGACAAGATACAGATGGTGAAGTATATGTATTAACATCGGAGATTCTAGGTCCAACGGGTACGACAGGAAGAGTTAGTCAAATGATAATAGAAGCACCCTTAAAGGGTTAACCTGATCAGTCGTTTATATTATCTTAAACACTGTATCATTCCAATAAACTTGAATAAGAATATTGGGTGCGGACAAGTAAAATAAAAAAGGTGAATCAAAATGGCACAATATTCAGATAGTAGGAAAGAGGCAAATATAGGTAGAGTCATTGTACCAATCGACGAATCAGCAGAAATGGACAAAGTCGTAGAAAAAGCCTTTACTCTTGCAAAAGAAATAAAACGAAACGTCGTTGCCTTGTATGTCGTAGATACTCCTCGCTTGACTGAGGTCTTTCCACCCAGTGAAACCTCTGTCGCATGGGATGCTATTCTTTCAAAAGAAGGACAGAAGATTCTTGATGATATAGAAAAAAAAGGAAAAGAGAGAGGAATCCAAGTTGTAAAAAAGATTGTGACGGGTATCCCTGATAATGAAATCCTTAAGGAAGCAAAAAAACATGATCTTATCATCATGGGATGCAGATCACGAGATATTTTTGATAGACTCTTAACAAGTAACGTCTGTGAAAAAGTCATCGATCAAAGCTCCTCCTCGGTCATGACCTACCGGGTTAATTAAAACAAACCCTACCCGATTCAAAATTAAGCTGTTCTTCAATCATTTTTTAATTGAAATGAAGTTATGTTTTAGTAATTCATTTTGAATCAGTCAATGAGGAAAAACAAATGTTGGATAACAATCTCTATAATCTCATGACACAAATCGTTGAAGAACACAAGAGTTTGTATCGGATAAAAAATATGTACATCGCCGATGCAAAGAAATGTAAAGAATGCCAGCAGTATTGGAAGCGGATGATAGATGACAAAGAATGCCATATCCAGGATCTCCTCTGCCTCATCCAAAACCATCTCCCAATGGACGACATGAGCAAGAAAAAATAGTATTCCTATGCGAAGGGAGAAAAAAAGGCTAGTGCCCTCAAAAAAACCCGTTAAGAAACCAAACATTCGATCTTATGTCGACCTCACGTCAATGGAATCTATTATATTGAACTATTTTTAACTTATTTTTTACTTGTTTTTAAGTCATCCTTATATCTGTTTCAGGGGTTTTTTGGATATCATCGAAACTAAATGAGGTGAAGAAAAATATGGAAACTGTTATAGAAACAGGTGAATTATTTCAAAAAGCTGATTGGAAAAAAGAAAAGCACGTCCCTGTTATCGAATGCCCGAACACGATAAAAGCAGACGAGATATGTGAAGTGAAAGTGAGTATAGGTAAAGAAATCGCCCATCCAAATACAACGGAACATCATATCGCATGGATTTCAGTACTGTTCAAACCAGATGGTGAGAAATTCCCTTATCATATCGGACAGTTTCTGTTCAATGCCCATGGTGCTTCTGCTCAAGGTCCTAACACGAGCACGATTTACACACACCATGCAATTACTACATCTCTTAAGACATCAAAATCAGGCACTCTCCTTGCTATCGGATATTGTAATATTCATGGTCTTTGGCAGTCATCCAAAACTATTACTGTCAAGTAAACAAAAATCAGAGTCGTTAGAAGGATCGTTGTATGTTGAGTACCGAATGTGATTTACCTGGAAAAGTCGCGATTGTCACAGGTGGGAGCCGCGGGCTTGGAAAGGCAATGGCGATTGGGCTTGCAAACGCTGGAGCACACATCGTCGTTTGCGACCTGTTAGATACGAAAGAAACGGTGAGTCTCATCCAAGGTTTAGGACGAGAAAGTATAGGGTTGAAGGTTGATGTGACCAAACCCGCTGATATTGCGATGATGGTGAAAAAAACTGTAGAGAAATTTCATACCATTGACATACTGGTGAATAACGCAGGGATTGTGAAGAGCGCACCTGCGGAGTCCATGACTGAAGAAGACTGGAAAAGAGTAATGACCGTGAACCTTACCGGAGAATTTCTCTGTGCACAAGCAGTGGGCAATCAGATGATCAAACAAAAACACGGCCGCATTATCAATATCGCGAGTGTCGCAGGGATGTTTGGTTCTGCGCAATCAGCAGCGTATAGCGCGAGTAAAGCAGGGATTATCCTCCTGACAAAAACCTTAGCTGTCGAATGGGGAAAATACGGGATCAATATCAATGCGATTTGCCCAGGGGTCTTTCTCACAGATATGACCGACAGTTACCTAAAGGATCCAGGGTTTGATCAGATGATTAAAACACGGGTTCCTCTAGGACGATACGCACACCCTGAAGAGCTCATGGGCGCAGTCGTCTTTCTTGCTTCTAATGCCTCAACCTATGTCACTGGGCATACCTTAGTTGTTGATGGCGGTTGGACTGCAGGGTTGTAAAACATTCTTTATTAATGGAGGCTATGGTATCAAACCTATGAATGACGACGTATTCACATACCTGATTGGTGGAAAAGCTGGTCAGGGTACAAAAAAAGCAGGTATTGTTGCTGCAAATTTCTTTTCTGCGTTGAAACGTAATGTATTTCAGATGAATGATTACCCGAGTCTCATCCGTGGCGGTCATAACTTTTCTCTTGTAAGTACAGCAACGCGGAAGATTTACAGCCATTATATGAAGGCGGATCTTGCAGTACTGCTTGATCAGCGAAGCTATACGATTCATCGGGATCACCTTACAGAAAATGGTGTGCTGGTGTATGATAGTACGGCTGTGAAACAAGGTCAGGGTATCGGACTTCCTATTGCTTCTCTTGCGAAAAATTATGCTGCCCCAGATTTAATCGTTGGGGTTGCAGGGATCGCAGTACTCGCAGCCGTAGTCGGTGCTGATCGTGCGAAGCTGGATGCGCTCATCCAAAAAGAGTACCGTCGGAGTGCTGAGGATAATCTCAAATTTGCTCATGAGATCTATGACGAAGCAGAGAAAAAAATCACGCAACGGTTTGAATTACGGGATGGGAATGAAACCCATCCGATCCTTGCAGGTGCTGAAACCATTGGTTTGGGTGCGTGTGCTGCTGGTCTTGACCTTTATTTTGCGTACCCGATGACACCATCGACTCCGATTTTACATTTTCTTGCGGCACAGGCGAAACAATTAGGGGTTGTAACGGTACAGCCAGAGAATGAGATTGCTGTTGCGAACATGGCGATTGGTGCTGCGTTCACCGGTGCTCGTAGTATGGTTGGGACAAGCGGCGGAGGGTTTTGTCTCATGCAGGAGGCGTTTTCTCTTGCGGGGATGGTTGAGGCATCGGTCGTGTTCTTTCTTGGTCAGCGTCCTGGTCCCAGTACAGGGGTGCCAACGTATTCTGAACAGGGTGAGCTGCTCTTTTCGTTATACCCTGGTCAAGGTGAGTTTCCAAGGATTGTCGCCTCACCAGGCAGTATTGAAGAAGCGTTTTATGTAGCTGCTGAACTGCTTGATCTCGCATGGCGATTTCAGACACCAGCAATCTTACTCTCGGAGAAACACCTGACCGAGAGCAGTATGAACGTGGATCTTGACATAGAGAAAATCAGAGAGGCAGCACCTGACATGCATACAAGTGGAATCTATCAGCGATATCGTCAGACAGAGACAGGTGTCTCACCCCTGCTGTTTCCACCGTCTGATGCGATGATTAAATGGAATAGCTACGAGCATGATGAACAAGGATTCACGTCTGAGGAGGCTGATGTGATCGCGCGGATGCATGTGAAACGTCGGACGAAACAGGAGAGTCTGATTCGGTATCTTCGGGAGAAGGTACAGACGGTAAACGAGTATGGAACTGGTGATCCCTGTGTGTTTACGTTTGGGTCGACGACGATGAGTGTTCGAGAGGCGGTGCTACACGCCGGTCTTTCGTGTACTGTGGTGCAGCCTATTTACCTGCAGCCGTTCCCTTCGTGGAGCCTCATGAAGTATGTGGGGCGTAAAGGGGTCGTGGTCGAGCAGAATTGTACCGGACAACTAGAGCAGCTTTTACGGGAGAAAACTGGTATCATACCGATATCGTCGATTCGGCAATTTGATGGAAGACCTTTTAATCCAGTGGATCTCGCTGAGCAGTTAAGGAAGGTGATCGGTTAGATGGCAGATGAGTTAACAACCCCTGTAGAAAATACCTGGTGCCCCGGGTGTGGAAATTTTGGTATATTAAATGCGTTTAAGAAAGCGATACCGAAGTTAGAGCAGCATGGAATTGATCGGAAGCATCTGGTGATTTCAGCTGGCATCGGGTGCCATGGGAAGATTTTTGATTACGTGCCACTAAGTGGGTTGTATTCACTTCATGGTCGGTCAATGGCAACGGTACAGGGAATAAAACTGGGGAACCCGGATTTGAAGGTGCTGACATTTGCTGGTGATGGAGATGCATTTGGTGAAGGGATTTCTCATATGATTTTTGCGGCGAAACGGAACGCTGATATCACGGTGATTGTGCATAATAATGGGACCTATGCGTTGACAACAGGACAGTTTTCTCCAACGAGCGGGAAAGGGTTTAAAGGACCATCGCTGCCGAGCGGGAATGTGGAGGAACCACTGAATCCATTGTCGTTGATGCTTGAGGCGGGTGCATCGTTTGTTGCGCGTGGGTACGCCGGGCGTATCGATCATCTTGCCGACCTTATTGTTGAGGCGGTGTTACATGAAGGATTTTCATATATTGATGTGCTGCAACCGAGTGTGGTGTTCAATAATACGTATAAGGAATATAACGCATTGGTTGAAATCATTGAAAAACCAGCGGGTCGGTTGGAAGATGCAGTGCAGCTCGCAAAACGATTTGATCGGTTACCGATTGGCGTGCTTTATAAGGTATCAAAACCGGTGTATCATAAGGAATTGTATGGAAAATGGAATCCGGCAGTGAACCGGCTGATGCATGAGGAACGGAAGCGACGTATTGCTACGTATCTCTCCGAGCGATTACAAAAATAAGATGGAAGTTGTGATGGAAATGAAAGTGAGAATAGACCAAGACGTATGTATTGAATGCGGGCTATGTGCATCAACATGCCCTGATGTGTTTGTGTTAAACGCAGGTGAAAAAGCGAGTATCGTTGAATGTTATCAGAATGGTGGTTCAGATATCGGAGAGGTGGGCGAGCCACTCCGTACCTGTACTGAGGATGCTGCTGGGTCGTGTCCAGTTGAGGCGATTAGTACTGGTTAAGAGTTGATGAAGATGGTTGAGAAAAACAGGTTTATCCAACGTTGAATCAAGGGATTCTGAAGGAGAGTAGAAATAATGGAATTTACTGATATGATAAAACAGCATATGAAAAAAGATATCGTGTATACGACAGAGGATGAACGGCTAGCAGATGTTGTTTTTAAGATGTCAAACGCTGAAGCAGATATCGCTATCGTAAAATCAAAAAACGATATCGTAGGAGTAATCACAGAAACAGATATTTATTATGCACTTGTGAAAGAAGTGTTACCAGAGAATGTGAAAGAAGAAAAAAAATTGAGAACGTTTGATGATATGAAAGTCATTGATCTCATGCAGGGGCCACCAGCAAAGAACGTGATGACGTCTTGCGAGTCTCTTGGGTGGCATCCTTGTGTTGATACCTTTGAGGATGATACTATAGAGAACGCTATTCGAATCATGCAACGAAGTGGGCTCCATCATTTATTAGTTTTTGATAAGAAAAACAACCTTGTTGGTACGCTCTCTTCTCATGAAATCATAAATAGTATCAGTAGAAGAAAAACAAAACCAATGAAAAAATAATTAGATTTTAAATAATATGTATGTGTTTTGTAGATATTTTTAACTTGTTATGAAACTATTTTTAAGTTATTTATTTTAATAATAGAGAAACTTATGACTCTATACTATTTGGAGATATACTATGAGGAAAAAAAACGCAATCATTTTTGGCATCATGCTAGTTTGTTTTTCTAGTGTAGTAGCCACAATATATCCCTTGACTCTGGGGAAAGAAACGATAACAATGGATGAAACCACCCTAAGTATTGATTTTGTCAGTAGCGGTTTTAATGTTGATTATAAAATCTCTGAACTTTTTGGTGTGAGTGCAGTGATTAGAAATACAGGTAGTGTGAATGCAACCGATGTTCACTGGAGTATTTCTTTATCAGGTGGATTTGTCATTGTCGGTAAACAATCATCTGGAACGATTCCTTTGATTTTTCCAGGCGATGTTTCCATTGTTAAAATACCTGTCATTCTTGGATTTGGGAAACCACACATAACAGCAACAGCAAATGCGTTAAATGCGAATACAACGACGACTCTTGCACGGGCAAAGATTTCTGGATCTAAGGTAACTCTCTTACCCGGAACTGATGATTCGTTAATCGTCAAACTTGATCGTACCGCTCGTGGTTTGAAAGCCCCCATTATTTTAACCTATGCTGATGATGGTTCCGGTCGGCTTTTTGTAGCAGAACAAACCGGTAAAATATTTGTTCTAGACAACGGAGTTCTACAGTCTACCCCGTTTCTTGATTTGTCCAGTAAGATAGTGAAACTCATACCCGTGTATGATGAACGCGGGCTGTTGGGTTTTGCGTTCCATCCAGATTTCAAGAACAATAGTCGTTTCTATGTGTATTATACTGCTCCAGCCAATGAATCGGGAGTTGATCATCATGACATTATCGCTGAATATCAAGTGTCAGACTCAGATCCCAATCTCGCAGATCCGAATTCCGAACGAATTATTATGAGTATTAATCAACCAGAGTTCAATCATTGCGGTGGACAACTAACCTTTGGACCGGATGGCTACCTCTACATTGGTGTTGGTGATGGCGGCGGTGAAGGTGATCCCAATGGCATCATTGGAAATGGACAGAATATCAATACCTCGCTTGGAAAAATACTACGGATTGATGTTGACCACGGCAATCCCTATGCTATACCCGCGGATAATCCATTTGTCAGTGTGGACGGTCTTGATGAAATCTATGCGTATGGGTTCCGTAATCCGTTTCGTTTTTCCTTTGATATGACGACCGGTCGACTTTTTGTCGGTGATGTCGGCCAAGATCTCTGGGAAGAAATCGATATCGTCGAAAAAGGAGGAAATTACGGGTGGAGGATTATGGAAGGCAATCATCTCTATGATCCCGCGTTAGCCGGGTATTTAGGAATTAACATAAGTTCGCTATCACCACCTGTTTATGATTACAGCCATTACGTTGGTCATTGCGTTATCGGTGGCGTTGTCTATCGAGGCACGCAGTATCCTGCTCTGGATGGTAAATATGTGTTTGGTGATTGGAGTGCTACGTATTTCCAGCCCCGAGGGAAACTCTATTATCTTGACGAAGTTACACCGAATGTTTGGAAGAAGATGGAGTTTCGTTTCAGTGATGATAAACCGTTGAATCTTCGGGTGTTGGGTATCGGAGCAGATGAATCTGGAGAATTGTACGTGCTTACACAGCGGACTATAGGCCCGATCCTCAATACTGGTGAAATTTGGCATATAACGGTGGAATGAGAGGTGCTTCAATGAAATATATGAAATACATTGGAATTATTTCCATCGCATTATTCTTGAGTGTGTCCCTGATTCCACTGGGCGTACATGCTACCCCCCCACGGTACATCAACATTCAATATCAAGCAAATACACATACATTAAAGGTTACAATCTCTCATATCACTCCGGTTCGTTCCATTCATTATATCTATCGGATTGTTGTTGAAAAAAATGGTGTACTTGATCAGGTGCATTTCTACAGTAAACAACCTCGTTTTTTCCTCAATACTTATGAATACAATATGTCTGCGAATCCTGGCGATGTCATTACTGTTTCAGCTTATTGTGTGCTTTTCGGGTACAACAGCAGATCAATAACCGTATCATAATCAATCCGTATGTAAACAGAACACTGCAGGTAACGACTGTGGTTATTACCTTCGGGGGAATTGTGTATAGATTCAGCAACCGTCATTCGTATCGTTAAACTCGGGCGTTTGATTATACATGCTGTGTTCTTGGTGTACCTGTTAGGTGCACTGTTTGCTGTGAGCGTCGGTGCATCGTTTGATGTGGTCAAGTTTCTCTTTGTCTATGTGATTCTTTTTACCGGGACTCTTTCAGCGATGTACAACAACAATTACAATGATGTGAATGTTGATAAGAATGCAACGCAAACCGTTTTTTCTGGCGGAAGTCGCATTCTTGTTGATCACCCTGAGTTAATGAGCATAGCAAAAAAGTTGTCTCTATTTTTCCTTGGTGTCTCGATAGTACTTGGTTTTGTCGGCATGGTTGTTTTTTCGTATCCTGTGACGTTTTTTGTGTTTGTTTTGTTTGGGAATATACTGGGGTGGTATTATACCGCACCGCCGATTCAACTCATGTATCATGGGCTTGGGGAGGTGTGTACGATGCTTGCCGTAGGGCTTATTGTGCCTGGGCTTGGTTATTTTGCCCTCGCTGGTCAACTTGATGCCTCCTATGTCGTTCTGTTAGTGCCATTTCTTTTCCAGGGATTTGCGTTGAGTTTTTATCTTGAGATACCTGACAGAGAGGCGGATCGTCAGGGTCATAAGAAGACGTTAGTGGTTCGCCGGGGAGTTTCCTTTGGATTTGTGGTAGGTGCGCTCTTTTCAACACTTGCGACCGTTTGTTTTCTTCTCTATGCTATTTTCCATGTTAATTCAGGTGATATTAATTATTGGGTGGTTTTTCTTTTTTCTCTGATACCGTTATTCTTTTGCGTTCATAGTCTGGTGAGATATCGTGCTGATAAAACAAGAGTGAATCCTTTGGTGTTTCGTGCTGCTGCGTCGTTCTTTGTTTGTTATATTCTTCTGGTTGGTTATTTTCTGTATGTCATTTTACTACCATAATTTATTCGACATCATAAAACATGATTAGAATGATAGATATAATCCTGGAATCATGATTGGAGTGTTTTTTCAGTTTTATGGGAGAAAAAAGAAAGAATAATCGTAGGTCATAGATTAATGAAATCATACTTCATTTATAACCGCTTGATAATAAGACTGATTACTCTCATAAAAACAATTGTTTTTGAATCGTTTTAGAGGCATTATTTCTATAAGATATTATACTATCACACAATCTAAATAACAATTCTTTAAGAAAAAAGAAAGGAGATGAAAAAAATATGGAAGAAATTTTAGATACGCTACACGCAGCATCAAATGTGAGTAAACTCGTCATGGAAAACGACCGCGTACGGGTATTCGACGCTCGGTTTAAACCCGGTGAAAAAGCAGCGATGCACAAGCACTTTGATCATGTGATGTATATGTTCAACGACGGGAAAGTAAAAATAACGCCATTAAACGGTAAAACACAAGAAGTAGATCTCAAAGCCGGGCAAGCACTCTGGATGGAAGCCACAGCTCATACCGTTGAAAATCTGGGAAAAACTGATTTTCATTTTTTGGTTGTAGAATTAAAAAAGTAAATCACTACTGATTCCACTAGAGCTAACGAGACATCGATTACGACTTAATCTGTTAATGTTTAGATGGTTCCTGTAATGGTAACAATAATAAAACATTTAATAAAATAAATTGAATGTATTTTTTACTTATTTCTTAATTGTTTTTAAATCAATTTTTTAACCTGTTAACACATTAAGAGTACTAAGGAGAAAAAAGATCTATGTTCTTTGACTCTGAAGATACGTTACGGGAGAAATATCTTACCCCGGAAGAAAGGGATCTCCTTCAATTGATCCACAACCCAGCAAACTAATTCATTGAAACTATTGAAGGAGAGTCATATATGGCAAAACCGAAAGGAAAAAAACTTACGATACATACTGAAAAAAGAAAGGAGCCGATTCTGCAGAAATCCTTGATGCCCATGCTTGAAAGCCCTTTTGATATTCGGGATTATATCAACAAGATGTGTCACGAAAACAACTGGGCAAAGTCATGGTGGAACAACTGGATAATAAATCAAGCACTTGAAACACCTACAGAGAATCGTATGAAAGTAATTCCAGTCGATTTCGTCGATACGGGAAAAGGATATCAAATCACAACTGAAATGCCAGGTGTCAATAAAAAAACATTGAAGTTATTGTTACGTCTAAAACCATTAGTATCTGTGGTCTTACAGAAACACAGATTCGCAAGGAAAATGAAGGATACGTAAAGCGGGAGCGGGGGTACTTTACGTAGTGTCGATATCTTCGGTTTCCTGAGGATGTCAACCCAGATAACGCTGAGGCAAAACTCATGAATGGGGTTCTCCAAATCCAGGTAAACAAAAAAACACCTTCAAAACCGGGGACACGCGTTCCTGTACAATCACAAGAGAACGTTTGATTGATTTTATCAAGAAATGTTGTGGTAAGCGAGATAAATGCAGCCGATAGGATTATTGATGAGAGAACACCGCCTGATTGAACGAATAATACCCTTGCTTAAAAGCGAACAAGAAAGAAGTAAAAAGACCAAAAAGATAAATTCCATATTTATCAATACTGCTATTGATTTTTTTCAGACTTATGCAGATAAAATTCATCATGGGAAAGAAGAAGATATCCTTTTTAAGGCGCTATTACCTAAAAAACTTAACACGGAGCAGAAAACGATAATGAAACAGTTACTTGAAGATCATCAACGGTCCCGACAGGTTATACATAGCCTTAAGGATGCAAATCAAAAGTATCTCCAGGGCGAGATTTCAATACTTCCTGCGATACAAGATAGTCTAGGGCAGCTTATCGCCTTATATCCACATCATATCGAGATAGAGGACAAGCATTTTTTCTTCCCAATTATGGAGTATTTCTCTCGCAAAGAATGCGACGATATGCTTCAGAAATTCACTGATTTTGATAGAAATATCATCCATGAACATTATACTTTGTTTATTGAAGAACAAGAAAAAAAAGGGAGCTGAATAGGTTTTTTTTTGAGTTGTACTTCTTTAGTGTAAAAAATTAATTAAAAGAGTCATAACGCTAATGACTAGTAAAAGACGGACAAACAACCATGTACCACCGTATGCCGTAGAAGAATACGTCTCTTTTTTTTCCAAAACGTTTCCCCCCAATTCTTTTTATAGAAACTAATAGCTCCTCCCTTGTACTGCAAGTAAGAGTTCAAGTTCTGTTATATGTTCTTGTTCTTCCATGAGGATATGTCTAATTTCATGTTCAAGCAGATGATCATAGTAGCCTTGTCCTTTCTCTTTCTTTAATTCCTCAAGGATTTTCCGGTATGTGTCAACCGCTGTTTTTTCGTCTTTTAAATTCACTTCAAGAATCTGTTTGATGGTTGTTGCCGGATGTCTTGGTGTAAAATCGACGCTTGGTACCCCGCCGAGATCACCAATTAAGGTTCGGAATTTCTCTTGATGTCCTTTTTCGTCGTTGGCGATTTCTTTGAGACGTGCAATGATCGGCTCAGCGTTGATCCCATCAACGATTTCCGCATGACTGAGGTATTGCACAAAGGCGGCGTGTTCTAACTCCAGCCCATGATTTAATAATTCAACGATTTTTTCTTTTGTCATTATTTTCTACCTCCATTTTTAAGATACATTAGAGCAAAGAAAAAAGAAGAGAAATGATTATTTGATTTTGACTTTGGTTGTCTCATATTTAGGTTTTGGTTCTGCTTTTGGCAGCGAGAGCGTAAGGATCCCGTCTTTGAGTTCTGCTTCTACTTTTCCGGTTTTTAAGTTTTCAGGGACCTGGAATGAACGGTAAAAATCCGTGCTCATTCGTTCTTGCCGTAGCCAGTTCTTCCCCTTATCCTCACTTTTTTCTTCATGTTCAGCGCTGATCTCAACCATCGTTGGTGTTACTTCAATACAAATATCTTCTTTTTTGATTCCTGGCATTTCTACATGCATTTCGTATTTATCGCCATGGTCAACAATGTCCATGATTGGTGTCCGATACTCAGGAATCGTTATAAGATTTGTTTGCGGCCCCCAAAACAGTTCATCAACGTTTGTTCTGAGTCGATTAAAGAGTTGGTCCATATCTGACCACAGTTCATACGGTCTCTGTGCGAGTACCTCTGCTCTTTGCTTTGGAATGACAGCAAGTTTTCCTTTTTTTTCTTTTTTAAGTGCCATAGGTTTTTACCTCCAAAACTATTGAATGCTTCTTACCTTAAAACAATGACTTAAAATCGATTAAAAAATAGTTAAAAAATGATTAATTTTTTTATTTCTTCGATAGCCATCTCAACAAATAAGTCATACTCTTTAATCATAATCTTCGATCCCGAAGTTGTGTGCCAATAAATTGCTTTTCCCGATCAGCCACCAGTACATTTCCCCGGTCTTATCATGGGGCAATTTCCCAACGAGTGCATCATCAAGTTCTTTAATAAATTGATTCATTTCTTCCTTATCCTCAATATTACTCCCACCGTAAGCATTGACATCTGATAATTTATCAAGTTCTTTTTGAATCGCATCTTTTAATCGTTTGATTGAATTATCTGTTCTGGCTACCTCGTCGAATCTAACCATTTCTAATCCTCCGAATATTCTTTTTCTCGTTTTTTATTTTTACACATACAAGTGAAGAATTATTTGTTATTATTCTAATATTTTTTTATCCTCCACGGAAATCATCACAGGCATCATCATGTTCCATGGGTCGGGCATGTTCTGCGTGGAATGGTTGGAGACAAATTTCACGAGGTATTTTCTTCATGGGTTTCCCGCAGCATGTCGGTGGTTCTTCGCTTGCTTCTACAAACGCTGTTCTATGGCATGAATTACATTCGTACGTTTCTTCTGTCATAGGTCTTCACTTTATTTTTTTTGCAACATATTCTGCAAGCTCTAGCAATCGTTTTGCATAGCCTGCTTCGTTATCGTACCAGACAAAAACCTTTACCATTTTATCATCGATGACTCGTGTTAAGGTGCCGTCAACGATCCCTGAATGAAGGTCCCCGATGATGTCAGCGGAAACAAGGTCTTCTTCACAATAATCTAGAATCCCTTTAAGCTCATTGTTTGCTACTTTTTTATATGCATCATTGACATCTTTAACTGTGACATTGGTTTTTAATTCTGCAACAATATCTGAGATAGCTCCATCAGGAATTGGGGCTCGAAGTGCAATCGCATCCATTTTGCCTTTTAGATTTGGTAACACCAACGTAGTGGCTTTTGCCGCCCCTGTTGTCGTCGGAACTATGGATACTGCTGCCGCGCGGCCTCGTCGTTTCACTTTAGAGGATCGATCGACTAACGCTTGACTTGCTGTATATGCATGGACCGTGGTGACCAACAGATGTTCAACCCCAAAGGTGTCATCCAATACTTTTATTGCAGGGGATAATGAATTTGTTGTACATGATGCGTTAGATAGAATATGATGTTTTTTAGGATCATATGACTTTTCGTTCACCCCGAGATTTATTGTTATATCCACTGTGTCTGATGGGGCACTGATAATAACTTTTGATGCACCTGCTTTTAAGTGTTGTTCCGCATCTTCTCGCTTTCTAAAAAGACCTGTACATTCTAAAACAATATCAATTCCAAGTTTCTTCCATGGGAGATTTATAGGATCTTTTTCATTCGTAATTGTTATTTTTTTTGATCGGTATTTAATGTAATCGGACCCGTATTCTATGGGATATGGTGCCCGTCCATGGACGGAATCATACTTCAGAAGATATGCAAGTTCATCATTTGGGGTCAAATCGTTTGCTGCGACAATCTCTATATCTTTTGAGTTATATGCAATATAATGATGTAAAACCAATCGTCCGATTCTTCCTAATCCATTGATTGCAATTCTCTTCATTTTTATCATAACCAATTTTAGTATATCACCCAACATCTTTCTTTTTTATAAAAATGACTTAAAAACGTATAAAGAATAGATAAAAATCAGTTTCAAATTCTTATATAACGATCAATTAAAATAGTACGTCCTCCAGATGACATTAACAAGACTGAGCAAAATGGTTTTGGTATATTCTATATTTTCAAATCATTTTTCATATGATTTTGAGTAATTGTTATATATGATTGAAATGTTTTTGAAGTAAAAATGTTCTGCTTTAAAATATATTGCTCTAGTGGGAATATAAATGGCATCACAAACAAATGATTGGGTAACTGATGTCTATTGGTTTGATATTATTAAAAATATTCTATCGGATAGCAAGCATTATTTGTTTACTATTGAAATATGGGAAAAAATGAGGGATAACTATGGGTATTCATATGGGGAGGATAAGGTAGAAAAAGAATTATTGAATCTTCAGAGATCAGGATATATTGTTCCTGTTGATAAAAGAGGAAAACAAGCATGGACATTTCCTTCTGAAAAGAAATTACTACAATTAGAAAGAAATAAAATAATTGACTCATCTATTGCGGAATTTATTAACGCAAGAAATCGTCTTCCTACGATTAAAGAAGTAATTGCATCAATAGATGAGATCATCCTTCAAAAATTTATATCTGAACGTTTGGTAAAAATATTAAAACTAACCAAAGCTATAGATGAAATTATTACACAATCATACGAACAAAACTTGAAAAAAACGAAGACAGATAAGAATCATAAACAATGGATTGAACCTTCATGCAAAATTGATGAACGAGAAATGTCTTTCTATGAAACTGTAATCGACAAACTTGATGGTATAATCGTGGATGTCGATATTTTAACCATAGTAAACATCATAAATGCTCGTAAAAGGAAATTAAATATTCTCCTATAACGTTCTCATAAAAAGATTTCAGGCTTATGAAAAAAGTAGCTATACTGACACGGGATTGCGCAGGCGTAAACGCAGCAATACGAGCCGTCGTACGAACAGCTTGTGAATACCATATAGAAGTTATTGGGGTCTTAAAAGGCTACGATGGTTTAATCGACGGGAAATTCATCCCGTTAAACCGGGGCTCAGTTTCAGGCATTATTAATTTGGGTGGGACTGTTCTAAAAACCTCACGTTCAAAACGATTTCTCACGGACGATGGTCAAAAACAAGCAGTCAATAACATCCAAGAACAAAAAATAGAAGGAATAGTTGTAATAGGAGGAAACGGCTCATTAAAGGGCGCACATCTCCTTGCAACGAAATATAAAATTCCTGTTATTGGTATCCCAGCAACAATCGATAATGATATCACTGGTATTGATCTCTCGATTGGTGCCGACACCGCGGTCAATGTTGCGTTAGACGCGGTAGATAAAATTCGAGATACTGCAACAAGTTTGGAACGAATTTTCATTGTAGAAGTTATGGGCCGTGAAAGTGGATATATTGCATTGCAGGTTGCGTTAGCAGGAGGCTGCGAGGAAGTATTGCTTCCTGAGCGAGAATTTACTATTGAGGCTATGTGCAAAGAGATACGCCAGGGGGATGTAAAAGGAAAATCAAGCTGGATTATTATTGTCGCCGAGGGAAAAGCAAAAGCTCATGACGTCGCTTGTATTATTACCAAAAAAACAGGTCTTGAGACGAGGGTTGCAGTGTTAGGTCACATTCAGCGTGGAGGCCATCCAACCGCTGTTGACAGAACTCTTGCATCACATCTTGGTAGTTATGCAGTAAAGGTCTTACGCGACGGCCAAACCGATCTTTGTGTAAATATGAAAAATGATACATTAGGTACTATTCCCTTGTCCGTGGCAATTCAAGCGAAAAAAATCAAAGTATCAGAGACCTATAAACTGATAAAGCTTCTTACAAAGTAAAAAAAATTGATATAACATTAGAAGGCATTTACCTAAAAATACGTAATCAGAATTTGAAATGAGGAACATAGTATGCAAAATATTAAAAATTCATTAGAAGGGATCCCAGAGAGAATATCTGGTCTTTCAGAATTAGCGTATAACTCCTGGTGGAGTTGGCATCCGGAAGCACGTATGTTATTTAAAATGATAGATAGAGCTTCTTGGAAATTAAGTGTTCACAATCCTGTTAAAATGCTGCTTTCTATCGATAATACCATGCTGAAGAACGCGGTAAAAGACCAAAAGTTTTTACGGCAGTATGATTCGGTTATTGCACGATTCCATGAAGATATGAAAACAAACACGGGCTGGTTTATCGATACTATTACTCCCCAAGATGATCTGTCTCTTGCGTTTTTTTCCGCGGAATATGGTCTACATCATTCCCTCCCATTTTATGCCGGAGGGCTAGGATTTCTTGCAGGAGATATGCTAAAAGAAAGCAGCGACCTTGCGATCCCTGTTGTCGCTGTCGGATTCATGTATCCGGAGGGGTACTTACAACAACGAATCAACTCTGATGGATGGCAACAAGATGATAATGAACCTATTGACAGAGAATCAGCTCCCATCACCCGTATATTGGAGACAAACGGGAAACATCGAGTCATTAAAGTCCCTTTTATTGAGCCTGATCTTTTTGTGGAATTCTGGAAGGTCCAGGTTGGTCGTATTGAATTATATCTCATGGACACCGACATCAATGAGAACGATCCATGGAATCGAGGGATCACTTCCCATTTGTACATCGGTAGCCCTGAACAACGTCTTCGTCAAGAAATCGTCCTTGGAATTGGTGGAGCAGAAGTACTTCGGCAAATGGGGAAGAAGCATTCTGTGCTTCATCTAAATGAAGGGCATACCGTGTTTGCTATCTTGGAACGAATCAGAGAGAAAGTAGCAACAGGCATGAGCTTCAATGAAGCATTTGAACAAACACGGTCTACGACGATTTTTACCACGCATACACCAGTCCCAGCAGGAAACGATGTTATTCCATTTACATATATGGAAAAATATTTTTCTGGTTATTGGCCATCTCTCGGTTTAGATCAGAACTCTTTTCTCGCATTAGGTATTGACCCAAAAGATCCGAACGCAGGGTTCAATATGACTGCTTTAGGGTTAAAAGGATCACTCTACCACAATGGAGTCAGTAAACGCCATGGAGCAGTTGCTCGAAAGATGTGGCATTCACTATGGCCCGTAGTACCAGAACAAAAAGTCCCTATTGATTCGATTACCAATGGAATCCATGTTCCGACATGGATTGAACCAAAAATGCAGCTCCTTTTCAATAAATATCTTGGATCAGATTGGATATCAAAGCATGACGACCCTGAGATTTGGAAACATGTTAATGATATACCAGATGAGGAACTCTGGCAAACGCATTATTGGCTCAAAACAAAATTAGTAATGCGCATTATAGATCGTGCACGTCAACGACTGAATGAACAACCGGATCCTAAGATTGTTCTTGGATCTGGCGTATTGCTTGACCCGAATGTGTTGACCATTGGTTTTGCACGAAGATTTGCAGCCTATAAACGAGCGACCTTGATTTTCCAGGAGATTGAACGTCTTAAAAACATTATAAATGATCGTTGGAAACCCGTTCAAATCATTTTCGCAGGGAAAGCGCACCCAGCGGATGACCAGGGAAAACGACTCATACAGCAGGTGTTCAACATCGCAAAAGATACTTCTTTCGCTGGACGAATCGCATTTGTTGAGGATTACGACGAAAACCTTGCCCAATATTTAACACATGGTGTTGATATTTGGTTGAATAATCCTAAACCTCCCTTCGAGGCATGCGGGACGAGTGGGATGAAAGCCTCATTAAATGGCGTCCCGAATCTAAGTATTTTTGATGGGTGGTGGATTGAGGGATATAACGGGAAAAACGGATGGGCATTTGGAGATAAAGAGGGAAATCGAAGCGATATAGAAGACGCATCGGCAATCTATGAACTTCTTGAAAAAAAAGTCGTACCCATGTACTACGATGTTGATGATGACGGATTTCCTGACAAATGGGTTAAATTAATGAAAGAAGCAATAAAAAGCACTGCTGCTCCTTTTAGCACACGCAGAATGATGAAAGAATATGCAACAAAATTTTACCAACCTGCGTTACAATTTGCTTCCGATATTCAAATGGTGAAAAAAATCACATAAAGCATCGTTACATTATTCTGCTCCGATAGTAATGATTCCAAATGAGTCTGTCCCACCTGGTTTCTTTGAAAATGAGTGAACGATAATTTTCAAAAGGACATTCGTAACTGCATTGAAAAATAGAAATCCTTTTTTTTATTTCACTGGTATCTCGTTTACGTCACCCCAATATGTAACAATTTGCTGGAGTATGGATGTAAATTTTCCAGAGTCAATTGGTTTTCGAACGTAGCTGTTTGCACCTAAAAGATATGACTTTGTGATATCTTGGTCCTCTTTTGAGGAAGTGAAAACAATGACAGGTATTAGTTTTGTCTTTTCATTACTTCGAATACGTTGAAGGATTTCAAAACCATTTAGTCTTGGTAAATTCAAATCTAAAAGAAGAATCATTGGTAATTTACCTTGTTGAGAAACGGATGCGTTATCGATGTCATGAAGATAAGAAAGTGCTCGGTTTCCATCCTGTGCAATGATCAATTCGAACTTCTCAGAAAGTTTGATTTTATGAAATGCGCGCTGAATAAGGAGGATATCATCCTTGTTATCTTCAATTAGTAAGATTTTTTTCTTGTCCATAATAAAATATCCTTTTATCTTATAGTTCAGACTATTCTATCAATATATGAAAAAACATAATGACTTAAATAGATTATGAATAAATATCTAAAAAATATATTCATAATGATTAAAAAAGCTGTATCTGCTTCGTTCAATTTTTTCTGGAGGAATTCTTTACATGATATTTTCAAATAATCGAATTTAGTGCAACTATTTTTTACGATTATACTGTTCATCTTTACACAATATTTCATTTTTTCATCAATGAAAAAAATATTATAGCGAATAACGTTGAACAACACTATGGTACTGTGCGAGTGTTCGTTCCGCGACTCTATCCCACGTGAATAATTTGATCTCATGTGTTCCATTTTCTACCATTGTTTGTCTCAGAGGAGGGTAGCGAAGAAGTGCGATAATCTTGTTCGCGGTTTCATCAATATCCCAATAATCAACCTTAAAACAATTCTGAAATGTTTCAGAAACACCAGAGGCTTTCGAAACAATAGTTGGAGTCCCTGCAGAAATAGCTTCTAATGCTGTAATTCCAAAAGGTTCACTCACCGATGGCATAACATAGATACTTGCAATCTTATAGATATGTTTCACCTCTTCTTCGGTAAGCTTTCCAGTAAAAATTACCTTATTAGCGATTCCTATCTCCACTGATTGATCAATCAATCGAGGAAGCATCTCACCGCAACCAGCGACAACAAATTTCACATTCTTTTCCAGTTCTAACACACGTTTCGCAGTTTTTAGAAAAAATTCAGGTCCTTTCTGAATAGTAAGCCGCCCTAAAAATAACACAATTTTCTGTTTTTTTCCTGCCCCAAGAGGATACACCGCATTGTGAATGACCTGTACTTTATTTGAAGAAATCCCGTATTTTTCGATCATGACCTTCTTGGTAAGTTCACTGACAGCGATCAGCTGATCTGCGTTTTTCATTCCTTCTTGTTCGATATCGATAAACCACTGATTGGGATTCAGCCAACCTGATCGATCATATTCTGTAGAATGAATGGTTAACACAAGAGGGATTCCGAGTTTTTCCTTTAACTGTACCCCTGCTTTCATGGTCAACCAATCATGACCATGAATAAGATCATAGTTTCCTTTAACTCTTTGTACTATGAGGTTATTGTACCGATAGACCGATTCAAAAAATTGACCACCTAATTCTTTTTCTTCAGGACGATCATAGGGGAAAACCTGCGTTTCTCCAACTTCGATAATCTGAATTCTCTTATGATTACTTTTTACCTTCTGCTTTGTTTTTGGCATGTAGAAATCAATAACGACTCCTTTCTGTGCGAGTCCATTTGTCAGTCCATAACAATGAGTCCCGAGACCTCCTACCTTAAATGGTGGGTATTCCCACCCGATCATTGCAATTTTCATCTACACTCTCCATCTTTTTCATAGAGTAGAGAAATCACTCCCCCTGATGAATCAACATGAATCTTCAGCTAGGCTAAAATATGACTTTGAACGTCATCATCATGTTTGCAGCGGAGTCGCGTATAAATCAAGCTGTCATCGCGTGATTCTAAATTGTCTCTTTTCAGATAGTTATCTCTAAGGAATTTATTTCAACCGGAAAACAAATTGGTTGTTTTTTCCCACCTGCGCTTCGATTTTGTTTTCTCTGGCAAGCCAACCGATAGCAGCATGTACATCCTGTTCATCGATATTAGTTCGTCTTGTAATTGTTGTGATATCTGCTTCTTTTTGAGATACAAGAAGATTCCAAATCTTCCCAGCGTTTGTCCCGATTTTAGGTGTAAGATTCGTGTCACCTAGTCGATATATCATTCCTGTTCTGTTAATTTTGTTTTCCCGTGCGAGCCATCCGATAGCACCATGGAGCGCTTTATCGGAGATATTTGTTGTTTTTTGTAGTTGGGTTTGTGAAAGCGCGGTACCATTACTCTTCAGGGTTTCCCATATTTTTCCTGCATTTCTTCCAAATTCATCGATAGGATTATTCATTTTTGATCACCTTTTTTTATCATTAATAAAATATTTAACTATAAAACAATGATGTAAAAATAAGTAAAAAACATATATAAGACAATTAAAGTTCCATTTTCTATGCGGTCTGTCGTTTATGCAAAAATGTTTTTCCCTTGTCTGAAATAGTCACCGTCCGCGACTTGCCTTGTTTCTTCGTAAAGATAAGTCCTTTCGCTTCTAATACTTGAAGCCGTTTCGCTACTGTTGAATAGGCAAGCGTGAATCGACCCATAATCTTCTTAATGGGAACGATCGCATTGTTCTGATTCTGTTCATAGATGAATCGGAGGATATCATACACCTCATCTTCGATGGTCAACCCCTCGATTTTTTGACTTGGTAATAACTGTAACTCGTTTTCAATTAACGCCATCTGTGTCTTCTCAATGGTAGCTGGATCGATTCTGAGCAACAGGAGACACTTATTCTTTGCTATATGATCGTTAATTTCATAGAGCACATCCATCACTTTTTCAAAAGAGAATTTATTGATGAGGTAATCAAGTCTTTCTAATAAAATCACCGTCTCCTTCTTTTTCGCACACATTTCCTTAATTTTCTGAAGCAGGATCTGAAGATTAGGGATAGCGATGGATCCTTTGCCACGGTCTTGACCTAAAAGATAAAGCTGGATGTTCGCTGGCGAGGTTATATTCTTAATCGACTCAGGATTCATCCGGGTGATTATATAACCAGAATAACCGGATGTCGCTAAATCCACAAGCAAATCAACAGCCGCAGTATTACTTCTCTCTGGAATCAGGTAGCTATTCCCAGCAAGTAATCTCCCATGGATGTCCATCTCTCGCGTAATATCCCTTCCAATGAAAAGAACCCCGCTACTCTGTTTTTCCTTCTCTTGTATGATAGATCCAGTGATTCGAAGAATTTTCTTTGTCTGATTTTTTGTGATAATGACGAAATCTTCGTAATTATTTTTGGTCTCCGTGGAAAGATTTTTCATAAGATCAACGAGTTTCTGTATATTCTCAAACAGTGAAAGTTTTGCGATATTCCAGTTCAATACGTCTTTCTGTTTATAACCAATCACCGTCTCTGCTGCTTTATTCCATGTAGTGATCCTCTTATTTGCATCAACTGAGATAATGACTTCCGATGCACTATCAATCACATTCTGCAGATGCTCCTTCATCTCAAGCGTATGTTTCTCTGCTTTGTGTCGCTCCTCAATTTCTCCTCGTAATTGTTTATTTGTTACTTCGAGCTGAGCAGTCGTATCAGCTAACTCGTGATAGGAACGGCGTAATTCCTCCTCCGCGTTTCTGCGTTTCTGCCGATTATTTGCCTCTGCGATTTCTCGTTCAATCGCTGGGATAAGACGAGTAAGATTTCCTTTCATGATGTAGTCGTGAGCACCTGCTCTCATTGCCTCAACTGCAGTATCCTCTCCGATTTTTCCTGATACAATGATAAATGGTAAATCTTTACCGGTTTTTTTCAGCACGTTCACTGCATCGAGTCCGCTAAAACGTGGTAGGACATAATCAGCGATGACGACGTCCCACTCTTTTTTCTCTAATGCTTTTTTCATTGTCTCTGCGATTTCTACTCGTTCAACAACAGGTTGAACCCCGCTTTTTTTCAATGCTCTTGTGAGCAATGTTGCATCATCTTCCGAATCTTCAACTAATAACACACGTAGTTGTTTATTCATTGGTTTTTCCTCCTAAGGTAAAATAAAATGTTGCTCCTTTCTCTTCTTCAGCTTCAGCCCAGATGCGTCCTCCATGACGATGGATAATACGGGATACAATACTCAATCCGATACCAGTTCCAGGATAGTCAGTATCATCATGGAGACGTTGAAACGGAATGAATAACTTATTAGCATATTTCATATTGAAACCAGCACCATTGTCACGGATAAAAAACACGGTTTCTTGACCTTGTTGTGTTTTTCCGAATTCGATTTCTGCTCGCTTGCGTTTCTTGGTAAATTTCCATGCATTACCAAGCATATTTTCTAAGAGGATATGAAGAAGATTTGTATCTCCTTCCCCAATGAGGTTACCGTGTTTGAGAAAATCGATCTTTCGAGTAGGATCCTCTTTCTTGAATTGGCCCATAATTGTTGTGGCTTCTTGACCTAAATCAACAGTTTTTATAGTCATTTCAGCACGGGTTAACCGTGAAAGTCGGAGCATATCATCAATCAGTTGTCCCATTCGCTGTGTTGCATTCCGAACACGCTGAATATATTCTTTGCCTTGTTCATCAAGTATATCAGCGTAATCTTCCGATAACGCTTGACTGAAACCATCGATGCTGCGTAACGGGGCTCGTAGGTCATGTGAGACTGAGTAACTAAAGGATTCTAATTCCTTATTCGCAACACCAAGTTCAATACTACGATGCATGAGGCTTTCATTTAATTTTTTAATTTTATCTTCTACCGTCTTTCGTTCTGTGATGTCTGCAATGACACTGACGATCGATTGGAGCTTTTTATTTAGGAAAATAGGTGCCCATGAATGAGAAATCCATTTTATTTCTCCTTGTTTTGTGAGAATGCGATATTCGAAACCAGACCCTTTTTCTCCTTTTAATGCTTTGGATAATACTTGTTTTACTTTTTTTACATCATTCGGATGGAATATTATAGGATTTGTTCCAATTAACTCATCAGGGGAATAACCCAGTATTTCCTTGCATGAGGGGCTTAGATATGAGATGATTCCATCTGGTTGTGTGGCCATAATGACATTCGTTGTATTTTCAACAATCTTTCTATATTTTTCCTCGCTTTTCTGTAACTCCTCTTCCATTTGTTTACGTTCAGTGATGTCGGTACTATAAATACGAATCCGTTGGTTTTCTGGAATATAAGTAATTGTCTGAAGATAATATGAATCATTAATCTTTACTTCTCGGACTATTGGATTTTTACCTTTCTTCTGTAAATCTGGTATAAGATTTTTTATTCCTTTTAAGAATTGATGATTACACCCTTTATTCTCCATTTCTGGGAAAAACTGTTGGGAGGATGGATTCAGATACTGGATTTTGCCAGATAAATCAATTTCAGCGATTGGATTTGGATTTTTTTGAGGAAACGACGCAAGTCGAATGAGTTCTGCTTCTGCTTGTTTACGCTCGGTAATATCATGTATCATTCCAATTGATCGTATAGTCTTACCAGATTCATTTCTGATATGTTCGCATTTTTCATGAACGAAGCGGATTTCACCATTTTTTTTCACAATCCGATGTTCTATCTCGTAGGTGTTCCTTCCTTCACGTAACGATCTGGTATATGCGTTATCAACTGCTGCACGATCATTAGGGTGAATTGCTGTAAGAAATGCTTCATAGGTCGGATCAAACTCCTGCGGTTTCAGACCGAAAATTCGGTATACCTCATCTGACCAAGTGAGATGATTATTCAGGAGATCAAGTTCCCAGCTCCCAAGATCCGCAATCTCCTGCGCCTTGTTCAATCGGTTTTCGCTTTCCTTGAGCATATTTTCGATTATTTTACGTTCAGTTATATCTTGTCCTTGTGCTATTGTTGCAAGGAGTGTTTTTCTTTCTTTATCGTATATGTTCGCTGAATTCCAAAGAGCTGTCCGGGTATTTCCATCTTTACGAAGAATAGGAATTTCTACTGATTCCCAATATTCTCCGCGTAAAGTCTGATTTATCTTTTTTATTGACTCTTTTTGGCTTTCGTTGGGGAAAAGGATGCTGAGTTTTTTATCTACCACTTCGTTAGATGTATAACCGGTAAGATGCTCAAAGGCATGGTTGAACTTCATTATCTTGAAATTTTTATCCCAGACAATAATTGGTGCATTTGCATAATTCAATAGATTATCTAGATAATCATGTGTTTCACGAAGTTTCTCTGATGCTTGTTTATGTTCCGTGATATTCAAGAAAGCACCGACCGCACCGTCTGGTTGTCCTTGAGAATCAAGGATGGGGGTGACGTTACCAAGTAAAGAGCATATCATACCGTCATCAAACACGATATCAAACTCATAATCATTGAGAGGTTTGCCAGTTGCTGCAACAAGTTGCATCGGCATTTCTTGTGGTTTCAGTTTTTTTCCATCCTTATATACATCGTAATGTCTCATCTGATTAGCTACTGAACTTGATTTCGAGACATTCGATGAATCTTTTACTCGTAAAAGTTCATATGATGTACGGTTTCCAGTGATCGTAAGACACTTGCAATCATGAGCAATCCAGATGATAGCCGGGGTGGTATCGAGAACTGTTTGTAATTTCTGAGCTTGCGCATGGGCAGTTTCTTCACTGGTTTTTAGGGCTTTTTCAGTTTGTTTACGCTCGGTGATATCTTGTCCCTGTGCAATTGTGGCAATAAGTTTGTTCCCAGTTTTATTATAGATATTCGCAGAGTTCCATAAGGCGATACGAGTTATTCCATCTTTACGAAGAATAGGAATTTCTACTGATTCCCAATACTCTCCACTCAATGTTTTTTCTATCTTTTTAAGCGACGCCTCCCGCGTTAAATCTGGGAACAACATATGAAGGTTCTTGCCAATCACGTCATTAGGCGTATATCCTGTAAGATGCTCAAATGCATGGTTAAACTTAATTATCCTGGATTCGCCATCCCAAACAATAATCGGTGCATTCGCATAATTTAACAGATTATCAAGATAATCACGGGTTTCACGCAACTCTTCTTCTGTCTTTTTACGTTCAGTAATATCGATGTTGACGCCGAGTACACGTACAGCTTTACCATCTTTTTCATAAAATGCACCACCTTTGGCATTGATCCAGCGAATCTCACCCGAGCGGTGGAGAATTCGGAATTCCAAATCGAAGGGTTGATGATTGGTAATCGCTATGTCTCTCTCTGTCTCAATTCTCTCAATGTCGTCCAAATGAGTAAGATTTCGCCAGTCTTGATATGTTTTAATAGAGCCTGGAGCAAGACCGTATAATTGGTTGAGTTCAGGTGTAAAAAATAAATCATTTGTCTGTATGTTCCAGTCCCAGATTCCAACATTGGCACAATTCTGCGCTAGTCTTAGTCGCTCCTCGCTTTCTCGTAACGCTCCCTCAATAAGCTTACGTTCGGTGGTGCGACGGTTGCTACCTCGAAAACCTAAATATCGTCCCTTTCTATCATAGACCGGTTGGCAGACGTGGGAGATCCATTGTATTGAACCATCTTTATGAACGATACGATACTCTGCTTCGCCAGCAATATATTTCTTCTCTTCATGGATATGGTGATCAAATATTGCATGGTCACCAGGATACACAATTTTTTTACGTAACGCAGGATCTTTAAGGAAATCCTCGGTTTTATATCCTGTAATTCTCTTACAAGACGGAGAAGCATAGAGAAACTTTCCATTTGGATCGATCCAGAACTCAAAATCATAGGTGTTATTAGCTACAGTACGATATTTAAATTCAGCTTCTCGCAGAGCTGCGACTGCTTTCTCTCGATCAGTTACATCTCGGTATGTTACTACATACCCAGAAATATTTCCTGTCTTATCCTTAATTTGTGTTGAACGGACTGCTGCAATAATTTCAGTTCCATTTCTATCCTTCGTTCGTATGGTATTTATCGAAGAGCCGGAACGATTCAGTTCATCAATGATTTTCTCTCGCTCTCCTGGAGCGTATATCGGACGTAGAAGTTCTTGCGTTGTTTTTCCAAGCGACTCTGCTTGGCTATACCCGAACATATGTTCCGCACCGCTGTTCCAGTAAGTAATCCGGAACTCAGGGTCAGCAACAATGATACCATCTTGCACCTGATTCAATACCTGTGCTTGGCGAACTAATTTCTGCTCGGATTTTTTCCGTTCGGTGATGTCATGTCCGATCACGAGAGCGCTGTCGAGTTTACCGTCTTTATACGTCGGTTTAATATTGAGAACGACTGAAAGTTTCCGTCCATCCTTCACAAGTACGGTATACTCAACTTTTTCTTCAATTGACTCTCCGGTTAACCCTTTCTTTATTCTTTCTTTGAACCGTTTTTGGCTTTCAGCATCTAAGAGGTCAAGAGGACTTAAGCAGAACAACTCATCCTCTGAATACCCTGATAACCTACACATGGCCTCGTTTACACTTTTAAACCGGGGACCCTGAAAGTCTATCTCATAAATCGCTGTTGGTGCATATTGAATGAGTTTCTCAGTCGTTTCCATTGATTTTTTAAGCTCAGCCGTCCGTTCCTCTACCTTTTGTTCTAGCTCATCATGTGCTTTTTGTAATTGTTTCTGGGCTTCTTTGATTTGTCGAAGATCCGTTAAAACAATGCATAGTTCAGCAGTATCTATCTGAAGTGGACCACTGGAGAGAAGGATAGGAATTATTTTCCCATTCACGTTCTGAATATTAAGTTCTTCTCGAACCGTGCTGCGTAGCCCTTTTGATAATAACGTTTGGAACAGAGTGACGTCCTGAGGCGAAATAAAATGAGTTAGTTGTCGACCTGTCAATTTTTCTAACGGGACATTAAGAAGTTGGGAGAAGCTTTTATTGCAGTACACCACCACACCTGATGAGGTAAGGGTCGCAGCGGCTTCGTTCATCGTCTCAATGAAGACGCGATAGGAGTAATCCGCGCCTTTGAGGGTATAGATCTGCTCCCCCTGTGGACCAGTGGTGACGATGGCGTCTATCTCCCCGTTTCGAATCGCACTGAGAGTCTCTTCCATCTCCTGAAGCTTTCCACGAAGTTCTTCATTTTCCTTTTGCACGGTGTCAATGGTTCTACCCTTTACCATCTCGCTTCCCCTTCCAAACACGAATCATACTTATTTTGAGTGTAAATCCAATCCCACAATCATTTTCTTCGTATCGGACATATCCCCGATGAACCGTCGAATCGGAGGCGGCAACTCTTTTATCAGTGTCGGTGCGGCAATAATCTGCCCGTCCTTCGCAATGATAGGGTTCTGATAAATATCAATGATCTCCAGATCAACCCTGTCCTTCAGATACTCGTCGCAGAGTTTCTTAATGTTATCAATCGCCCGCATCGACTTTGTCGATATCCCGGCAACGAAGAGCCGCAGGACGTACCGTTCCTGGTCTTTTGCCATTGCTTTTTTTCGAAGTGTTTTTTTAATGTTTTTCCCATCAGTCATCATTTTCCTTTCACCTCTTCTTCTTTAGATAGTCCTTGGAACAATATCTAATCCAATCAGCACCCGTTCGGTGTTGGATAAATCCCCGATGATCCGCTTCAACGGAGGAGGCAGTTTTCGCACAAGTGTCGGGACCGCGAGGATCTGATCGCCTTTTGCAAGCTGAGGATTCTTGAGCAAATCAATGACTTCGATTTGGTACTTCCCCTTCAGATGCTCGTCGCATATCTTCTGAAGATTCGCAAACGCGGTCACCGATTTCTGGGTTTGACCAGCGACATACAACTTCAGCATATAGATCTCCTCAGGTGCCTGTGAAAGGTTTTTTTCCTTGGCGGCCTTCATGGTTTCCCTCCTCCTGTTTTCAACTGAACGCCTTTGTCAGTGATCACAAAATTGTTCACCAGATTGGAATGATTCATCCCCCGTGATTTCACGATAGTGAGGAACCGATTTTGTCTCAGATTCTCCTCGACGTTATCCAGACGAATAATCGTATCCGTGAGAGAGGAAATCCCGATTTCCGAATTGTCATTGGTTTCTTTATTCAAGGTCAGATTCGTCATCAGGACGGTGATATGCTGCATTTTCAGATAATCCATCAAACGGGTCAGCATTGCCTTAGTATCGAACATCGTACCGGTTTGCACGAGATTCGAGATAGGATCAATGACGACGACATCTGGTTCAAATTCATTGATGGAATCATGCATGCTCACCAGGTGCATCTCCAGTCCTTGGAATGATGGTCGATTCGCAGAAAAATTCAACAATCCTTTTTCAACCCATTGTTCGAGGTCGACCCCGATAGTGCCCATGTTCCGGATGATCTGGCCCGCGGGTTCCTCAAAAGCGAAATACAGGCAGTGCTTCCCCTTACTACACGCATGGTTAACAAAATGAGCAGCCATAATTGATTTACCGGTACCCGCAGTCCCCGATATCATGACGGCAGATCCTCGATAATACCCTTTGTTATCAAACATCGCATCAAGCGTTTTGATGCCCGTGGAAATCCGCTCACTGGTTACCGGGTAATCCAACCCAAGCGACGTGATCGGCAGCACGGAGATCCCCTGTTGACTGATCAAGAACGGGTACTCATTGGTCCCATGCCGGGACCCACGATATTTAATGATCTTCATCCGCCGGGTGGCAATCTGCTCATTCACCCGATGATCCAGCAGAATAACACAATCAGCGACATATTCCTCAAGGCCAAAGCGGGTTAATGATTCATCACCACGCTCAGCGGTGATAACCGCAGTCACGCCCTTAGTCTTCAACCAGCGGAACAGCCTCCGCAGCTCAGCACGCAGGATATTTTCATTACCAAGCCCGGAAAACAAAGCCTCAAGAGTGTCCAAAGCGACCCGTTTCGCACCAATGGAATCAATAGAATACCCAAGGCGTACGAACAACCCATCAAGGTCGTACTCACCGGTCTCTTCAATCTCACTTGGCTCAATGTACACATGGTCCAGCACAAGCATCTTCTTCTGGACAGCATCCTGTAAATCAATACCTAACGATGCAAAGTTTTTCGTCAGCTCTTCACTGTTCTCCTCAAAAGAAACAAAGACCCCTGGTTCATTGTATTCAAGGGCACCATGGACGATAAACTCCATGGCAAAGAGCGTTTTACCGCTTCCTGCACTCCCACAGATAAGGGTGGGTCTTCCCTGAGGAAGTCCCCCATACGTAATCTCATCAACACCCTGGATACCGGTCGGACATTTTTGCAGCACAAGATCTTTAAGGTTGAGTCCTTTTTTGTTTTTCTTCACCAAGGTTGTGTTCAAGGCACCGGCTTTGGAAGAATGCTGATTTTTCCTCATTCCCCCTCTTGTTCCTTGCTCTAAAATCGTTTTACCTTCCTGTCTCATAACTCTGTTCCTCCTCCCTTTCGAATATCCCGTTTCCCAACAAAATCAGTGAATTTCCATCTAAAATAAACACTAGTCGATTCATCGAAACCATAAATATGAACGCTCTGTGGTTCTTCGGCTTTATTCACTGAACTCCCCCGTCAAAGCATACTTTTTTAAAAAAAGAAGGACTGGTTTTATAAAAACTTTTCCAAAGTCGTTTTTTCCATGAATCATGAAACATTCCTCCCATATCATGCAAAAGAAAAGATATAATTCCCTTTCATCTCCAGATGGATAATCCACTTCACTGTCTACAGACGCCCCCTCTTTTTCCATCATTCTTTCCGTCTCTCAACTACTATTTCTTTCATCATATTTGTTATATAAATCGCTCAAAACGATCCTTTTTCGCTTTACACACCGGACAAATCTCCGGGGGGTCATCTCGTCCGCAGAGATACCCGCAGACTTTACACCGCCAGACCGGCTTTGATAAGGTCCCAAGGTTTACCGCTGGTTTCTGTGTTTTCGCTTTCACTTGAGATCGGCCCTCACGATTCAATGGTCGGCGTTCTGGAATCGAATGAATCGGTCGTTCACCTTTCAACGCAGCTGTTGACACATACAACGCACAGTAACAGGCATCATATTCCAAGACATCAGCATCTCGGTAATCACAGGGGCAGATGATATCCAGATCCTCAATTTTATCACCTGTTGCAAGACGACACGGACAATTCCAGTACCCATACCGTCGTTCATTAATCAGTAATCCCTTTACCAAATCTTTAGTAAACTCCACGTCAGGATTCAGATGATATCCACCAGCCTCTGCTTCTCGATTCAAACGTTGATGCAATTGATCTATTTCCTTCTGTGTTATATCAACGGTCATACGTGCAATGCCTCCTTGATGTCATTTTCTTTGTATCCTACAATACATTTCGTATCATTAATTACTACTGTGGGGTAGTTGCGATTCGGGTTCCATTTCGCTACCTCAGCCGCTATTTTATCATGTTGTTCATCGTCTAAGAGATCCACGTCAATATATTGATATTCCACCCCTAATTTATTCAAGAAATTTTTTGTCTTCTTGCACCATCCACAGGTACTCAGGCCGTATAAAACGATTTTCCCTCGTTTTTCCCCTTTCACGATACTTGGCTCCATATCATTTACCGCCTCATTTTTTTATACCTCTTTCAGATTCTGCAACGTTACAAGAATCAATTCAGGTAACGCAGGATGTATATGCAGACCTTGGAAAATAGAAGCTGGCGTCCCATCAGGTGATGCCATCGCATTAATGACTTCTTGAATAAGCATCGGCGCATACGGTCCGATAATATGAAACCCTAAAATCCTCCCGGTTTTCTGTTCGATAATCGCCTTCGCAAACCCTTTTTGTTCCATCATTGCGATACCCTTGGCCGTTTCAGAATAGAATGCTTTCCCTAAAAGAATATCATGATTCTTTTTTGCCTGCTCCTCAGTCATCCCCGCTGAAGCAATCTGCGGATGGGAAAAAATAGCATAGGGGATTGCGTGATATTCCATTTTTGCTTTATGATCATGAACGATGTTGTGTGCTACAAGATCAGCTTCTTTGTTAGCCACATGTTTAAACATATATTTTCCGATAGCATCACCAAACGCCCAAATGTTCTTCTTGCTCGTCTCTAAAAATTCATTTACTTTGATAAAACCACGTTGATCAAGGTTCACACCAGTATTTCCGACTTTTAACAGATCAGCATTTGATTGTCGTCCTGCAGCAACTAATATCGTTTTCGCGGTGAACATCTTTTCTTCGCTGGTTCGAACATCCTTTCCTATAACAAGGTAGCCGGAATTTTGTTTCCTCACGACTATGACGTCGATGTTTGTTTGAATCGACATTCGTTTATCCATCTCTTGCTTAAGTAACTCTGATATTTCAGGTTCTTCTTGAGGAATTAATCGATCCTGTCTTTGCAATATTGTCACCTGTGTTCCCATCGCTGCAAAAAAATGACCATATTCAGCAGCAATATACCCCCCACCGATAATAACCATGCTCTCTGGTTTTTCTTCAAGATCCAACATGGATTCATTGGTTAAAAAATCAACAGCATCAATGCCCTTAATCGGTGGAATCAATGGGCGTGTCCCTGTAGATATAACGATTTTTTTACCTCGTATCTTTTCGTCATTGACTTCTATTACATAATCTTCAATAAAATGTCCTGTTCCGTCGTAGTAATCAAAATTTTTCACCTGTTTCACACCTTTCCGTTCGTGGTCTTGTTCCTCTTTTCGGATTTGTCTCATTCGATCCATAATTGTAGTAAAATCAACTCGCTGCACCTCTGCATACACACCCAGTTTACTCGCTTCTTGAATTTCCATGATCCTGTCTGCTGGAAAAATAAGCATTTTTGAGGGAACACAACCAAAATTCTGACAGGTGCCTCCAATCGGTGGTTTATGAACAACAGCAACTTTCAACCCATGCATTAAGGCAAATTCTGCGATATTCATTCCGGAACCGCCACCAATGACAATCACATCATATTCTTTCATAGTTCCATTTTTTTACCCAATTATTGTTTGTTGATAGTTGTCTCGTTCTCTGCTGAGTTCATCAATTTTTGCTGCCATGATAAAATCATTTTCAGATAGCCCACCCACCGCATGAGTAAACAACGTAACATCCACTTTATTATACGAAATGCACATATCAGGATGGTGACCTTCTTTTTCCGCAAGATCTGCAACTTTATTAAAGAAAAGTATGGCTTCTTTGAAATTCTTAAATGAAAAACGTTTTCGTATCTTATGAATATGTTCGCGATCAAGGATCCATGATGGAATATCTTTACTATAGACACCTTCTTGTTCATTAGAAAACGGTGGTGTACCACCCTTGCAAGGAACACAATGCTTTTTTGCTAACTCCATATCCTATACTCCTTTCATTTTCATCGCTCGTAAAAGATCAGACCAAGAAATAATCCCAAGATATTCCCCATTTTTTTGAACAAGCAAACGTTCATGATTATTTTTCATCATCGTCTTAAACGCTGAGATCGCTGGTTCATCTGAAGAAATCGAGACAACGTCCTTCCGCATGACATCCTTGACAATGGTGTTCTCATGCTTCTCTTTTTCCACCTTATGAAGTTCATTAATCGTCATCATACCTAGAATATGATTATTTTCCATTACTGGATAACCAAGATGCTTATGTGTAAACATATATTCAGAAAATTCTCGGAGAGTCATATTCGGAGAAACCGAATCAATCGAAGGTGTCATCAGATCCTTTACTTTAAAACTCTCAAGCGCTATCGAAATCTGAAGCGCTTTATCTTCCTCGGAAGCTCCAATGTAGACAAAGACGGCGATCAGAACCAGCCAGAAGTTGAAGAAAATTCCAAAAACTGCCATTGCAACAGCAAAACCTTTTCCTATATTCGATGCGATTTTTGTTGCCCGTCCATATTCCATCCGCGAAGCGAGAATAGATCGCAGAATCCTTCCGCCATCAATAGGAAAGGCAGGAATCAGATTAAATAATCCTAACAGTATGTTGTAAAATGCAAGCGTCCCTACAGTAATTGACATGATCTGAAGATTTAATGAAGTACCGAGATCATTTATGAGGAAATAACAAACATAAAACAAGAAACCTAAGAGAATGCTAATCGCTGGACCAATAGCGGCGATTTTCAGTTCCATTTTTGGGTCATGTGGTATTTCTTCAGCTTGAGAGACGCCACCGAAAATATACAACGTTATTCCATTAATTTTATACCCATATCTCTGTGTAAAATATGAATGACCTACCTCGTGAAGTAGTACACATCCGAATAAAAGCACCGCAATAAAAATTCCTAAAATTATCTTTACAATGAGATCAATCGGTAAGGCTCCATATCCAATAATAAACCCAAAAAGAGTTACGCTATCTGTTGAAAATGACCATGCAAAAAGCGCGAGAATAATAAGAAATGTGAAATGGATCCTGATAGGTATCCCAATAATTTTACCAATTTGAACCGAGGATTTCATTGAGTTGATTAACTTTAAATAGATATAAAAGAATGATTTAAAAATGATTTAATAATGAATTAAAAATAGTTTTATCAAAGTTAGATCAAATCTTGATATTACTATATTCATCACAAGTCCATAGCTTTTATACAATATCAATATTTTTCGAGAAAATAGTAGCTAATATAATACCGTCGACTTCATTTTTTGATATATTATAAATTTACTGGTAAATTCATAATCCCTCCAAAGATTTCATGTTAACACGTGTCATTGTTAATTTTTATTAAATTTTCTTACACTTATCTGTACTATTTTTTCCTTGTTTTGGCGACCCTCGAAAAAGCTATCTCGCACGGGGCTTTATGAGTATGGGTTAAAAGCCCTTTTCCTTGGAGCACTTAAGCATTGGCACATATTCCTAAAGGAAGCATGCTGTTTATTAACATTATTAGTTTACAGAAGAAAACGTTAAAATTAGATTTTTTCACATTTTTTAAATGTTTTTTAACTATTTTTTATGTGTTCTTATAGTATATTCTTATAACATCTGAATGTTGAATTACTTACAATGAAATAGGTGATTGATATGAAGAAAGGACACGCTAAAATAAGTCATCATGAAGATTTCAAACGTATTATCGCGCCTGTTGATGGATCAAGTTATGCAACAAAAGCTGCGAAGAAAGCTATATCTCTTGCTAAATTAAACGGAGTTGAAGTGGTCGCACTTTATGTAATAGACACACCTCGTTTAACCCAAACGATTCCCTATGATAATGATGTGTCAACCCCATGGGAAGCAATTTTAACAAAACAAGGTAAGGAAGTACTCAACGACGTTGAAAAAATGGGAAAAACAGAAGGTGTAACTGTCATTAAAAAACTCGTCGAAGGGCTCCCTGAAGAGGTTATTATCAACGAAGGGAAAAAAGATGATCTCATTGTGATGGGCTGTAAAGGCTTGACCGGATTAGATCTCGTTTTACTCGGGAGCGTCTGTGATAAAGTATCCCATCATGCCAAAGCACCAGTGCTGATTGTTCGATAAATGAACACATGTGGTGAATGAACATTGAATTGAAAAAAGAGACAGGGAAGCGTGAAAATTATGTCAGGAGTGTTATGTGATATCTGTAAGACGAGGCCTGCAACAGCCGAAGTGACCGTGTTAGATAATGGACGGAAAAAAGTTTTACATGTCTGCGCGCAAGATTTGCGAAAACTCCAACAACAGTCTGCTTCACCCTTTGATCGAATGTTCGGTGGCTCTTTGTTAGATAATTTTTTTCAAGACAGTGACGAGTTCGGAGATTTTTCCTCAGGACGGGAATATCCCTCGCCTCGTCATCGTGAAGCAGTGGACATTGACCAGTACCTCTCCGCGCACACCAAGGAATTGCTTCAAGAAGCTGCTCAGACAGCTTTGAAGTTCAAACGTGACGAAGTGGATACGGAACACCTGCTCTATGCGATTTCCAATAGCGATGTTGTCAAAGAAATTTATAAGCAGTTCAAAGTCAACCCGGACGACATAAAAAACTATATCGAAGCAAACACGCCTAAAGGTTTACGGGAAGTCAAGAAAGACGAAACAACCCAGCTATATATTTCACCAAGAATCAAAAATGTGTTCGAACTAGCTTTCCAAGCAGCTCAGGAGCTCGGCCACAGTTACGTTGGTCCAGAACATCTGCTTGTCGGTCTTGTTGAAGAAGAAGATGGTATGGCAGGGGACCTTCTCCGCAAGTATGGTTTGTCGCCAGAAGCAGTCAGGCAAAAAATCATCAAAGTCGTCGGCAAAGGAGCCCAAGAAGGACGTGTAGAAACGCAAAGTTCCACGCCTCAGTTAGATAAATATTCGAGGGATTTAACAAAGCTTGCCCGAGAAGGAAGACTCGACCCTGTCATTGGTCGTGCTGATGAAATCGAGACAACAATTGAGATTTTGGCGCGTAGAACAAAAAACAATCCAGTATTGATTGGTGAACCTGGTGTTGGTAAGACTGCAATTGTCGAAGGACTTGCTCAGAGAATACTTCATGAAGAAGTTCCTGAAGTGCTTCAGGGTAAGCGATTAATCGAACTGAACATTAATTCGTTGGTTGCTGGTTCGAAATACCGTGGAGAATTTGAAGAAAGAATTAAAAAAGTTATAGATGAAGTGTTAGCCCAGAAAGGCGATCTGATTTTGTTCGTCGATGAACTGCATACGATTATGAAAGCCGGCGGTACTGGCGAAGAAGGCGGTTTGGATGTTTCCCAGGTTATAAAGCCGCACTTAGCCCGTGGTGAATTGCATCTCATTGGAGCGACAACTCTGAATGAATACCAGAAATACATCGAAAAAGATGCGGCTCTTGAACGGCGGTTCCAGCCAGTTTTCATTTCCGAGCCTACAGTGCCACAGACTATCGAGATTCTGCGAGGTCTGCGCGACCGTTACGAAGCTCATCATAAAGTAAAAATCACGGACGAAGCAATTGTTGCCGCCGCAGAATTATCAGACAGGTACGTTACAAACCGCTTCTTACCCGACAAAGCCATTGACCTTATTGATCAAGCGGCTGCCAGGGTCAGAATCGGCATTACCTCGCGTCCACCAGAAGTTGCTGAATTGGACAAAGAGATTCATGCATTGAAACGGGAGCGTGAATCGGCTTCTTTGCGCAAGAAATTTGAAGACGCTAAGAAGTTGGAAGCAAGTATTGGGAGGCTGGAGAAACAACGTTCTGAGACTGAAAATAGGTGGCGTAAAAAGAAAGGTGTTACTACTTCTGAAGTCAAGCGGGTGCATATAGCTGAAATAGTCTCCAAAGTCACAGGTATTCCCGTGGCAGACTTAACTCAAGAGGAGAAAGAGAAGCTGCTGAAGATGAAAGAAAGACTGCATGAACGAATTATTGGCCAAGAAGAAGCGGTGACAGCGGTATCAGATGCTATTCTGCGAAGCCGAGCAGGTCTTACAGAAGGTAAGCGCCCCATCGCAGTGTTTTTATTCCTTGGCCCAACGGGGGTAGGGAAAACCGAGCTTGCCAAAGCGTTAGC
>Ga0105105_10000037_pt1 | contig 55251 bp, 64 predicted proteins | sample PPLLaktember2015_4_FD_79108 | JGI IMG/M metagenome (GOLD analysis project Ga0105105, IMG submission 79108) | Freshwater sediment microbial communities from Prairie Pothole Lake near Jamestown, North Dakota, USA - PPLs Lake P8 Core (1) Depth... | ecosystem: Environmental > Aquatic > Freshwater >...
AATAGTAATGTAGTATCCATAATATTTTTTTGTTAGCATGATCAAAGAAGAAATGCTACGCATTTCTTCGGAGCCTTATATCACCGGCATAAATGCCGGTGCCTTACGGCACGGAAGGTAAAACTCCAGATCCCAACATTCAAACCTCGGAGCAGCAAAGATGTGTTGTGAACATACTAAAATCGAAACCATACAGGCAACGAAAGACGTGGCTGGTCTTACCTTTAACTATGATGCAAAGCGTTGTGTCTCATGTGGAAATGTTCTTTGGAGTCAAGATACTGAGAATCAGTTTCATTTTTGGCTTGGTGAACAACGAAAACAAAACCCAGATAAGTTTGTAATTCAAAAAGTAGCATTACCTAGTTCGTTGGTAGATTTTGCCCGCGAATTATCCGTGACTAATCACAACACAGAATCTGCGGTATATAACGCCTGTTTGGCTTTGTACTTTGTTTTAGGTCCGTCAAAAGCTACTTTAGCGACGAAAATAGAAGCCGTAGTGCCTGAATTTAAAGGTGAGATCGTACAAAAGAAGTTTAGAGTTAGTCCTAAGCTATTTGCGAAGATCAATTCCAATGCGAAAATTTTTGAATTGGAATTGAATGAAATAACATCTTGGGTTATCGAAAGAGTCCTTTGGGCAGCAAAATACGATATCGAGCAAACCCGTCTTGAGCTTGAGTATGTTTTGGTCGCTTAAGGTGGGCTAGAAATACCATATCGACGTCGCAACTTACTAATCGAGAATAACAAGAATTTCTGGATTAATAGATAATATAGTTTTAGCTGCTCTATCTGTCATATGATTTTGTGGGATCTCGATCCCTACTATATTAGGAAATGGTAATGTGAGCGAAGATAAAGCACGTAGATTTGCGGTGGTTTCCGCCTCTGGCGTTACGGAAAAAAGGATATTAATATCGTATTCTTCTGCTGCAAGATCGATATATTCTCTAAGTTGGTCCTGATATTCATTAGATAACGAATTAAGATCCACAACTAGTCTAAGCGTATTTATCCCTTCTTGGTGTATTTGTGACAAAAAAGAGAAAGAATTTTCTGTGATGGAAGCATCTTTTATTTTTAATTCTATGGGATTATCTAGTGTTTTGTAGATAACGTTGTCTTCTTGATACCAAGAAGTTGTCTTTCTAATAAACCCCTTATTAGGATAAACGGCTAAAGACAAAGCAGTATCTGCTAAAAGTAATAGAATTAAAGTTAATTTGCGCATCGACACTCCAAAAAAGAAACTGTATTTAAAACATATCGACAAAAAATTAAAGATGTCAAAAGGGGATAGTGATGAATAAAGAAGAAGTGAAAGAGTACCTACGCAACAATCTTGTTGTCAAAGTAGAGACCCATAACAACGGTCTGTATGTTACTCTGCTATTAGAAGATGAAGTCATATCGGAATCAGCAGTCCGGATTAACTAAGAAAAATAGATGGTACGAAGAAGAGAAAGAAGTAATAGTGGTTTTATCTCAACAAGTGCTCGAAGTACAAAACATAGATACGCAGAAGAGTAAATCATGATTTATTTAACCGGTGATACACACGGTGAGTTTAGTAAACTCTCGAACACAAATTGGCCTATTAGCACATATCTAACAAGAAATGATTATGTGGTTGTGACTGGCGACTTCGGTCTTATCTTTCATCCCACACAATCTAAGGATGAAATTTGGTGGACCAGATGGCTCACACAAAAACCTTTCACTATTCTTTTTTTGGATGGAAACCACGAGAATCACACTAAACTAAACAAACTCCCAAGAGAGGAAAAGTTTGGTGGTACTGTTGGTAAAGTTGCAGATAATATTTACCATCTTAGACGCGGTGAAATATATGAGATTGAAGGTAAGAAGATCCTTACTTTTGGTGGTGCAGCGAGTGTCGATAAGGCATATAGAACTGAGGGAATATCGTGGTGGGCTGAAGAAGTACCAAGTTATGCAGACACAGATAACTGTTACCGATCGCTAGAGAAACATAATTTTGCGGTAGACTATATTATGGCGCATACCTGTCCACAAGCATTAGCTCCTGTCATTGCAGGTCGTAGAGGCTCAAGTAGTGTATTTGACGATCCTACACAAAGAATGTTAGATCATATCACATCAGGATGTACATTTAGCCATTTCGTTTGCGGTCATTGGCACGAAGATGTATCGTATGGTAATTATCATTTTCTTCACAAGAAGATCATTAATTTGAAAGATTTTTAAAATGAAACTTGTAGTGAGCAAAATTGATTATAGTATTCTTTGTGTTTTTCGCTCTCTGATTAATATATTTTTAATGTTAACTTCTCCTATCTGGATTATTCCATTTTTTGTTGCCTGTACATTTTCTGGGGGATTAACTGAAGAAATACTAGGAGGACGTTGGTTGCTTGGTGGCGAGGAACGAATAGAATGACACGGTGGTATTCAGTTAAAGAAATAGCAGAGTATTTGGGTGTGTCGAAAGAAACTGTATATAGGTGGTTAGACAAGAAAAAGATTCCTGCTCATAGAGTAGGTAAACTTTGGAAATTTAAGCCTGAAGATGTAGATGTTTGGATTAAAAGTGGAGGTGGATGTGAGTGATTTGCCGTTAAAAGTTCAGTTAGTTCCTTTAGTAGGGCCGAGCATTGAAACAAATCTGTGGGCTTGTCCTAACTGTCATTGGATATGGACAAAGTTTAGCATTGCTAACGCGTGCTGCGAGAAAAAAGATCCACTCGTCACACACGACAATGTTGTTATGAGGCTTTCTTGTGACACAGACAGTGTGAAAACATATAATGCACCTGAGACTACAATTTGCGATTGAAAGGGCTGTAGGATGTTATTTGAATATCGAATATTACACCGAGACGATTGGTTCTGGCCTTACTATATCCAACGTAGACCGAAAAATTGGTTAAAAATATTTGGTTGGGTTAATATCTCAATTGGTTCTGGTGCATTTAAAAATACCAAAACATTTGAGTCTTTAGATGATGCTAAAGACTATGTTTTTAAGTTAATAGCAGAAGATAGTGTATCAAAACGCAAAGTTCAAATAGATGTTGCGTGGACACAAGACGATGTTCTGCTTTAAAGGAATTGACGCATGAGACTTAAATGGACCAATTGGCAGATTTATCAAGAGCTGGCTAATAATACATTTCAGCAAGTAGACCGCCGACTATCGACGGTGATTCTTAAATGCGGTTTCAGTTGGTCACCTGCCATGTCTCCAACTCAACCGATCCTTCTTACTCCCCTTAGAAGCAAGCCGGATATTGGTACTCTTGTAAAGATCGGATTTACGTTTGAAGAAGCGAAGATAGAAGAGCCCTCGATGGAAAATGGATTTGCTTATATGGGTTACCTTAACTCTGCTTGGGAATCGCTAGGTATCAAACGCTGATGGCGCGGATCTCTAAATATGGCGTGTCTCATCCTTTTCTAATTGCCCAACAGTGGCTTCTTGCTGATGGGCTTGTTGCGAGTAAGTAGACTTTTGATTTTGTGTAGCATATCAGTTTTTCTCCTTGTTCTTAATCGTTTTTGGTCGTGTGGAGGTAGCTAGCTTAACGACCATTAAATATCTCCCAGACACCAAGCGACGAATCTTAGATGTTTCACCGCTTCTTTGATCTCGCGAACGGATTTCGCTTCAATTTTACCAGGTGTAATAATCACATCAAGGTATCTGACTTTGCTGGATATCCCAAAACACTGGGATTGGTCCGAAGTTCCGGCGTCCAAATCTTCGCAGCCACTTGCCAAGTTATTAAAGCCAAGCTCTGTAGCATCATGCAATGAATTTCCCTTTTTGCTCAAAATCAGATTATCGATCGTACTATCGACAATCCTAAAAATGCCTTTTCCAGACCTTTCCAAAACAATTTTCTCTGTTTTCCCACCATTGACGTTAACCGTAATTTGTTTAGATCGTTCCATTTTTATCTCCTTTTTGTTTCGTCGGCTCTGGTACCATACCAGTCCGACCACCATTAAGATTTTGGAGGATATACGAGAGGATAATAGTGTCTCTTTGTGCGCTCCTTCTGGCTGTACCATCCTCATAGGGCTTTCCGAGCAGTACTCTTCTCGTCCTCGCCCATGCCCCTCGCTTTGATGGCCTCTTGAGCTGCCTCAAGCTCTTTCGCGTCTGCGGACATTCCGCTACCATCTCCGTTTCGGAAGCGAAACGCTTAAACAATTAAAAACTGTTTAGGAAGCCCCTCCCTAAAGGGAGGGGAGGCTTCACCGCATAACCTATTTTAAAATAGTCAAAAAAGCAGGGGCGACTTCATCCCATGCCAGATCTCTAAAGTAGCTATCAAATTTTGCACTTGATATAAATTTTAAAATCACCTCAATCTCATCAAACATAGGGGTGTAGTCGAAGGCGTGGACGAGGTGTGGTTTAGCGGTGAGGCACCCTACCCCAGGCCGTTGCTCCCTCTTTCTCACAACAAGTGCGTTGATGTGTGGAACTTCTGTGTCGTGCTTTAAGTTGTAGACTTCTATCGCAGCTTGAATCACACCTATGAGCTTTCCGACGTGCCGGTAGTGCGTATCAATTAAATTTCCTAATGCATCGTAAGAGATCATCTCTTTTTCTGCCCATAACCTTTTTAATTCCAACCAACTTTTTAATACTTTTTCTTGTTTTGTCATCTTAAATACCTCCTAAGTACCATCTAAATACAACTACACTTGCACCTGAATACATCCTAAAATGTTCCTTGTCAAGGAACCAAATGTTGTTCAGATCTATTGCGTGCAATTATAATAGTTTAGTTACTGAAAAATTAATTTCACCGAAGACCAAGATTATCTAAATAATGGGTTCGATGGACATTACTTATTTTGCTTTTGTAAGGGCTTAGATCAGTGAATAACAAAATACTTCTAGTGGACGATGACGTAGATATATTGAGCGTAACTAAAGATATATTATTGAGTATCTGTCCGCATCTCGTTATAACGACATGTACAGAAGCACGAGATGCCATTCATCATATAGAAAATGTCAGTTATGATCTTGTCCTAACAGATATGGGAGTAGGCAAAATCGTAGGTGGAGACGAGGTAGTTAAAGCAGCAAAAGAAAAAGGTATCTTTGTCGCTATGGTATCCGGAGGTTGTATTCCGCCTGAGTTTAAAAAGATGTGCGATTACACACTTAAAAAACCGTGGTCTGCAGCAGACATAAGCCGTCTTTTACGAGCAGCAAATATTCCTATAAGCTTCACTGCATCAGTTAAAGCGCGTTACGTATTAGCCTCACTACTACTTCCAAAAATAAAATGGTCGTATCCTACAGATAAAGAAATATTGAACGAAATTAAATCAGAGCACGATATAGAAAAATTATTAAATCCCTTTATTAGCAGTTATCCAAAAGAAGACGATTACGCTTTGTTTGTTGCCACATTAAAGGAGGTTTCTAACCAAGAGGTGTTAAATCCAAAAGCAGTAAAGGGAAATCATCACTGGGAAAACTATGATGATTTAGTGAAAACAGTTAAAAATTTTGGTTTACCAAAAGATCCAGATAAGATGCTAAATGCAATTAAAGAAGGAAAACCTCTTCCTATGCCCATTGCTCTTCGATCGGATACAGGAGAGATGGTTATTTTAGGAGGAGCAACAAGAGCTGGTATTGCATCTTTAGCAGGACAAAAGATAACAGCATTAGTACTAGACGAGAAAGCAGCGAAAAAGAAGTTAGCAGAAAAGATAGAACAACATGCTGATGCTCTAGCTAAAGAAGATAAGAGAAAAAATGCTTTTCAAAAAATGAGGGATTATTATCTCAATCAAAAAGAAAAGCCGGAATTCGTTACGAAAGAAGAGCGTTTTCACGCTCTTTTGGCAGAACATCTGTATAAAAAAGTAGCTGAATTAAGAGGCTTACCTACACGAGAATGGGTTACGAAAAAAAATTAGGATCGATTTTTACGGTAGAAGCTGTTTCTACAGTCTACCGAACAGTAGAAAGCACGTCCTGTGAGACTTTCTGTAGTAAAACCCTTCCCACATTCTAGACAAGTTTTTGCATAGGGATTTTCCTCTACTTCTTTTTTACGTAGATGAAGGGCTTTTTTCGCGTGTTCTTCCGATTCTTTGGACCTATATTTTCTAACTGTATTTGCGGTGCTTTTAGGTGTGGGCGGATTTAGTGCTATTCCTATCGTGGGCCTGCGAGATAGGTTTTTTGATGTGGTGGATGATACAATACCGCTTGAAAGATTGAAACCTGCTAATCGTTTAAATTCTTCCGATGAAATGCCATGCGCTTGGTTTAGGTGTAGTGATAGAAAGTGCCCTCGCCACGAACAACCTTCGATGAGACAGGGAAGCTCTGCTTGTGTTAGAAATTCGTCATAGTTCTGCGGAATAGATATTTGTTCGGGAGACGCTACCCAGCGGTCAAATCTTTTTGCCATATACTCTCGGTAGCAAAGATGGGAACAATATTTTTTAACTGCTAGTCTCCCCTTTTTTCCTACCATTTCTGCACCACAATTAAGGCAAGGTTTAGACACATCTATAGATACTTTTTTTCGTGTCTCATGTCCTTTTTCCATATTGGAGCGCTGCATTTTTTTAATTTGCTCTGATTTTAAATAGCAGTCCAAACCACAAAAAGTTTTGGCTGTTTTAGAGTGAAAGAATTTCCCACACGTCGGACATGGAGAGGAGGAGCGTGATGGAGGTTTTATCCTTGCTTTTCTTGCTGCACTTCTACAGGCAGAAGAACAATAATTAATAGGTCTTTCGTGTCGATGGTCCCACTGTGATTTAGTAGCTAGAAACTGACAAGCACACTGTGAGCAAATCAAATGTGTCATATTTTGAATTCCCAGTACGTTCTTTTTCCACAGAGAGCTTCCCAAAAAGTTGGGTATATTTTTCGTCCTATTGTCTTTTTGAAAAGAATCGGAGAAGTGCATCCGCCTTCTTTATTGTGTAAGGAAATAGCAGTTTCTCCACATTTTGGGCATAGGAAAAGTTCGTTTCTTCTTGTATGTTGACAGGATCTACACACAAACAATTCAATATAATCACTACAGTACATAACCACCCCCATGTATCAGTATGACGATTATAGATACATGCTGTATACTTTACTACCTAAAACTTTCTATGGCTATTAGCCCTACCATGTGCATGTTGGCAATAAGATTCTTCTATTACGACTAGAAACAGTTATAAGATAAGGAGCGTTACTATGGTAAACTCTCTGTTATTGCTGGTGTATCTTGTTATCCCCCCCACACATGGAAGTCTTTGTGCGGCTGAAGATCCAGATTTTGATGAGTATCGATACGAAGAAGCGATCCCTCATTGCATGAGGAACGTGTCAACAGAAAGAAAGATAGAAATTTGTTTGCGTGATGGCATTAAGGATCGAACGGAGTTCACCGTGGATCATATTATCCCGCTTGCTTTTGGTGGTTCTAATCGAGATGACAATCTTTGGTGTCAGCATAAATCGCTTGCAGTAACAGGATTAGAATATCAACTGTACAAAAAATTAGATGCAGGAGAAATTAAGCAGCACGAGGCAATAGACATGATTTTGGATGCAAAATTAGGCAGACATTAACATAGGTACGTTCGTTGTTTCTCGTAATCTTGACGCAAATAGATGATGGTATTTTTGATAGTTTGTGCAAATTCTGTTTTAACTCGTGCGCGTTCAAAGTTCCCATTGGCCTCTTCCTTCCTTGCGTCAACTACGAGCATGAAATAGTTTACTTCCAATTCTTTTATGTTGGTTTGTAGTGTTTCTAAATCGTGCATATGACCCTCACTCAGTTGTGTTAGTTACAATAGTAGTAACATCTGCTAGAAACTTTTTCAGTGTACTTATATCTACTTCTTTTCCTCTATTCTTTTTAACTAAGGAACTACACAGATTCCAGAGTTTTTCTTGTTTCAATTCTGCTTTAGTGCACAGTGCCTTTCGGATCAAATTTGCTTTTGTTCCTTTTGCCTTTCTTACATATACAGGCAGAATAGATGCTTTTGCTGCCGTATTTAGTCCTTGTAATAACCAATCTTCGGACAAGCCTAACATCTGACATATTTTTGAAATAGTCGCTTCGCTTGGAAATCGCTCTCCATATTCGTACTTGGCCAGCGCACTCGTTGAAATTTCTAAACGAGCAGCGAGTTCTACCAAAGTGTAGTGTTGGTCAATTCGCGCTGTTCGAAGTCGAACACCAAACCGCTCTTGTATTGGCATAGTCAATCTCCTTTCGGATTCTTTTTTGAATCCTCCTCCCTAAGTGAAAATTACATACCATCGATAACTATCTAATTTGGCTATAGCCTATATGTACAAACAGCGCATAGTGTTTAAATATTATACACTTTTTCTCCTTGACCAAAAAAACTCGGCTCGTTTACAATCTGCGGTGCAATCACACAAAAACAACTTTGCTGAGTAGTTCTTTATGGCTCATGACAATTTTCTTATTTGCCGCAATTGTATTAATTGGGGTCAGCCGTGGAAACTTGGAAAACAAGTTATTATCTGCGAAAAGAGACAAGACGTATATGGTAAATATTATACATCTTTGCACGCTGCGTGCAGATATTTTATTCCTATTCAAGGTTTTCTTCCGAGTGATTTGCAAAAGCTGCGTCTATTTATTCAGACGTTGAATCAAACTCAGCAGTCTTACTTTGCTTGGTCGTTGTCTCAAGCCTCACTCCTTTTGAGGATTCGAGATTCTGAAGGGCAGCAATTAGTACTGGGTGATCAGGTGAAATTCCGATTGGGATTATTAGGACATACGGGGACAGTAGAAGGTGCGCACCCTCAGTATAAAAACGTAGTTATCATTAATGCTCCTATTTTTATAGGGAATAATATTTCTCTCGTTTCATCTTCCGTCACGAGGATAACAAAAAAAGAGGCTTATGATTTAATTAAAGAGGATTATAAGGACGCACCAAATAAAGCACATTGGACAATAGAATGCTTGATTAAAGAAATTACAACTTTACGCTTACGACAAGACACATGGACAAAAGACGATCATCTTTCAATACTTCTCTACGAGCAACAACTTCAAACTATACAAAACACACACGACACACTTTCGACATTAGGAACCACACTATGATTTTATCACACGATCTTTTACATCCGACTGCATCACACATACAAAATCCATTTTGTTCTCTTATTGAAACTACGGAGACTTGGTTACAGCATAGATACCCATCCTACTTAACTGCAGATTGGCCTAATATAAAATATGCTTTTTTAAAACGCATTTTAGGACTAGAACAAAAAGGAGTACAGATCAGATGCTGGGCAGACGCATCTCCTTCGCTGGATGTAAAAGATGCGCTTTTACAAATTTACGATTTAACAAACCACTCTATTTATTTTACTAGTAAATATTGGCGATCGTTTTACTATTGGTTGAAATATGAAAAACTAAGTGAGTGTTGGCCTCAATTTGGAGAGAAGGAGATCATGCTTGCACTTTCGCTTCTTACGGAAGAGGATTTGTCGCTTCTTCGAAACAAAGTGCAAAAAGAATGGGCGAGTATCAATGATAGCGCATTTATCTCTGATCTTTATAGGCAAGTAAAAACACCTCTACAGAAATTATGTTACACACGCAGTAGTACCCTTTCTCGGAAAGACTCGGCACTTTATTCTCCAGAAGATCTTTTTCAACATGCTCAAGAAGCGATCGTATCAGCCCTCCGTAGAAACGATTATCTTCCAAAAGATCCCTCCCGTATTGTGGGATGGGCGTTAAAGTGCGCAGACAATTCCATTCAAGATCTACGTAAAAAGGCACACGCCAAAAAAAGAAAAAGAGCTGAAGAGGTCGAGCTAGATGCCATTGTAAAGAACAAACTAACTGTAGACGTAGATCCTTACACTTGGTTTTCTCACTATGTAATAGAAGATAGAATCATTCTTTCCGAACTTCTTGTCTATGCAGACTCTAAAATAGGAAGTTACCTTCGCACGATTTGTGGAGGAGAACATAATCCTGATTTTTGGAGTTGGTTTTATTTACATGAACCAGAATTAGCTCAAAGGACTGCATATGTAGAGGAAAATCCTGAAGCTCTCGGTCCTTATCTGCAGCGACATTTGAACTTACCTACGTATCAACTAACGTCTTTCCTAAAAGAATATTTACCTAGTCTTTTAGATAAGGTAAGTAATACAGCTATTAACCGAGCAAAACTTGCATATGTTGGTTAAATACTTAGCTCTGATTGAATTAGAAAGGCAGAAGATTGAAGAACAGCAAAATAGTCTTACATCTTCTTAAGATGGATTTCATTAGAGATAATAAAGATATTTTAGATGACATATCAAAGTATCTTCAGGAAGATACTTTGACTGGTTATAAAAAAGCCAAACAGGCATACCTTGTAGATAGAGAAAACAAAGGTCGATTGCTGTTAGATGAGATGAAGAAAATAATACCACTATTATATGCAGTAAATATAGATGACTTTACAAGTTTTGTTAAAGATAGATCTTTACAAGTTGGTGACAAGATACAAGCTAGATTTCTCGATTATGATTACGAACGGGAGTTGTCTCAGTATAGTAATGATTGGAGTAATGATGATTGTAACCCAGAGCATTTTGCTTTTTTGAGTGATAGGACAAAAATGTTTAAATATACGCTTTGGCCATCGAAAGACTATGTGGAATATGAATGACTACCAAAAATACTGGTAGATCTAGAAAAGGATATGATAGTAATGACACAATCAAAAATAACGACATCGGAGATACAAAATGGTAGGTTTTACATTAGAAGAAGCATTTAACAAAGTAAAAATGCCACAGTACCCACAAGATACATTGAAGGCATGTTATAACCAGCCACATAGAATCTATCATAATCTAGACCATATCCAAGAGATGTTACGCTGGCTTCCAAGGGATTTAGTAGAGGTGGAAATTGCAATAGATGCTATTCTTTTTCACGACCTCGTACACGCAGACACGCCGCAAGCTCTTGGCTTAAACGAAACACTGTCTACCGCCGAATATCTTTTTTATAATACAAAACTTCTCGCATTCGACACCCCTTTTGGAAATAAGGGAGAAGGCAGTATCGAGTATGAAAAACGGGTACTAGAGGCGATAAATGCAACGGCACATCATCTAGTAGATCAGAAGAATATTTCTTATACTACCCAAATGATACTAGACTTAGATCTTTGTACATTTGCTCTTCCACGCGAAGAATATCTCTTATGGAAGGATAAAATTATAAAAGAGAACGATATTATATATGGGGAAAATGCACATAAAGGTAGGATGCTGTTCTTAAATGCTCTGCAGAAAAGAGAGAACATCTATTACACTCATCCGCAATGGGAACAGCCCGCACGGGTTAACATAGAATTAGATTTGATCTAAATGAATACTACGACGCAATGGAAACATGGGAACGATTACAACAAGCCGAGAACGATGTATCTACTGCGTTAGTACGTACATAATCTTGACCAATAATCCTTATTTTGTTACTATATATTGGAGTAGCTACACAAAAAAATAAAGGATCAGACCATGTACTTAAAGTACGCGGATATCGATTATCTTAATGGCGTCGAGTACGATTGTTATATTACACACCCAAAACGTTGTGACGATACAGACGATATGGTACTAGATGCTGCCAATCAATTGCAGCTATCTAAAAAATATTTTATAACATGGCTTACATCTGAAGCGTCTTGGGAGTGTATGGAAGACGAAGATGACTGTGACAATATCGACTTTTACGCAAAATTAAGTCAGAGGTGAACCTATCTCTTTTGAGGAACTTGAATGGATGACAAAGAAAAGCAGCGAATTAAAAGAGCAAACGATGATCTTATTGCGAGATATAAACGAGGTGAAACGTTGTCTTCTGTACCGCCAGAAGCAACTTATTTCCCGCCTCGTCCTGTTATTAAAAAAAGTAAAGATGCTTTGGACGTTCTTTTCACCAAAAGACCAAAACTACGCAGCGTTGAGCGTGGAGATACCGAAAGCTAATCACGCAGGAAGATGTTTAATTGGTCGAAGTGAAGGTCTCTGCCTCACTGCTTACCCCGACGACGGAGGTACTTGGACTATCGGTTGGGGGACCACGCACATCAACGGAAAGCCTGTCACAGAAAGAATGCGCATCACAAAAGAGCAGGCAGTCGCATATTTCAATCAGGATATCGCTAAGTTCGAATATGCAGTATGGAGCAGCATAAAAGTCCCTCTTACCAACAATCAGTTCTCCGCTTTAGTCAGTTTGGCATACAATATTGGGATAAAGGCGTTTAAATCCTCTACTCTGGTTAAAAAATTAAATGCTGAAGATTACAAAGGAGCAGTTAACGAATTTTCTCGTTGGATCTATGTCTCTAAGGTAAAAAGTAATGGGCTTGCTGCTAGACGAGAAAAAGAAAAAGCGTTATTCTTAACGCCCGATAATTAGATTCTATTTTGAGTGGGAGTTAGCCATGGCTTTGCAAGTAAAAGACGCGTACGGCATCAACGAAAAACTTTTAGCTGTTTTAGCGCAGCAAGATCCTACGTGGGAGACCATTTCCAAGATCTGGGAAAAGGCGAAATATCTTCGCTTTGATTCGTTAACGCAAGAACAAATGCAAACACTTGAATCTATCGAGATGGATATACAAGAAACAGAAAGTAATGCAGTTTTTAGGTTATTCTGATGGATGTTCAAATACGAGACACATTGAAACAGTTAAGGGATGTGTATGCAGACCAAATGGCACCTTTAATTACACACCTTCAAGCAATACAGAAGCTAGAAGGTGTTATAACACCTACGGATGGGAGTAGTATGAGGATTGTAGGAATTGACCCTGGTACACAAGGGGCTATCGTCTCTCTCTGCAACGGAGAAGTCGAGATGCACCAAATGCCAGACAATGCTAGTGACATTGTTACCATCCTCGCACAATATGACATATCGAATTGTCACGTCTTTCTAGAAAAAGCGCAGGCGATGACGAAAAAAGGAATAAAGCAAGGCGCAAGTAGTATGTTCTCATATGGGCAAGGATTCGGTATTCTCCTTGGTATTCTTACTACGTTAAAGATACCGTACACGTTGGTACCTCCACAGACATGGAGTAAAGTCATGCACGCAGGGACCACCTCTGCAGACGCAAAAGCTCGTTCTCTAGAAGCAGCACGTCGCCTATTTCCCCAAGTACAATTCATCCGTCCAAAGTGCAAAAAACCCGATTCCGGATACATCGACGCCATCTTAATCGCAGAGTATGGACGAAGACAACTTCGAGAATGATATACAACATCAAACATTAATGTTAAGATCTCCCCCCTAATCACACAGAGGGAGATTACCAGTGTTAATTGATGACTTTACAAAATTAGAATGTCCGTTTGTACGGAAAACGTATGAAGTAGATAAGAATGATTGGAAAAAATACGGTGCGAAATTAGGACTACGAGAGCCTCACGTCTATCTTGTAACCCCAGAAATTAACGAAGGTTATTCTTGGGTATTAGAACACAAGAATACAACCGCAGTGGAAAAGCTGCACGGATCTAACTGCGGCATTGTGACTGAGAATAATAGATTAATACATATCCAGAATAGAAAGAACGTTCTGGATATGTATCAAATCAATGGCGGACGTTCCTTTTTAGTAGAAGGAATACTTCAGGCAATAGGGAAGGATTATGTACTGAAAGATGGAATACAGTATGGTGAATGCCTTGGACCTAAATTGAACTGCAATCTATACGAACTTCCTATGCACCTCTGGTACCCCTTTTCTAAAGCAAGAGATGCGCTTAAGTATAAGTCTTTCCATAGTCACGAAAGAGGGTTTTGGCAGTGGAGCGAATGGTTCAGGCTATACTTAAAAAGTATACTCTACTGCCGCTACCATAAGATTCCTCTATCCGATATGTACACAAACGAGAAAGTACCCTTTGCAGAGGGCGTTGTGTTTTATAACGACGAGATTTCTGTCTGTGAAGGAAAACCAAGGATGTCAAAACTGAGACGAGATATGTTCTATTGGCATTACTCAGATAAGATTCATATCTATGGATTAGAAGAGTCCACCATAGAAGACGCACGCAAAAATGGAATAACCCTACTTGGGTATTAAGAGGAGAAAAAAGTGAATTTCCTGAAAAAAGTACAGGCAAATAAGAAAACATTTACTGATTATCTGTTTGAGGACTGGGATAACCGAATTAAAGAAATCGAGGAAGCTAAAAAAGAATATTCTCGCATAGAAGACGCCCTCCGAAAAGAGTACGCAGGTAGATCTGAAATTGATTTCATACAAGAACTCGCTTATAGAACGACGAAATCAAATTCTAAACTTCCTGTTTGGCTACAATCAAACATAATGGATATCTACGACAAGGTTAAACCGCCGTATTGAACTATTCGAAATTTTCGATATGTTCGACTGCCTTCTCGCGGCACGAACGATTGGAAATTTTCCTAGAGGAAATTTAGCTCCATAACGCTTGTCAGCAATTCTGGCCGCTCTTCGTTTCTAGAAGATCTTAAAATAGACATTTCTACGAATTAACTTGCTAGCTGGTCTGAGGTATAAAAAGCATTCAATGCCTACTAAGGATCGGATGCAGCTCTTTTGTGGGTTTGGTTTGGACATGAATATTCTTTTCATAGCTATACAGCTAGTCCAAAAAAACTGATATTAGTCGCATCTTCCGGTAGGATAGATGACATAAAAAAACTATTTATGCCATATTTTTCGACACCTAAATTAAAAGCATCACTCGAACTCTTATAAAAACCAGATATTTCTGAATTTTTAATGACCACATATTGCCCAACACGACCTTCTGTTAGCCATTTTTCCCTATTTTTTTTAAAAATTTCTTGTTCAACCGTAAATTTTGAGCTTTCTGGCATGGTATCCCTCCCAAATAATCTCAAATCCCTATTATACTATGGCTGCTAATCTTTCAAGAAAAATTGCCTTATCAAAAATTATAGGCTATATAGGAAGATTACGCCATCCTCCCCCCACTATTATAATTAATCTTGTTTAGCATTTAGGTTATCAAACGAAGGAACAACCTTCACATTATTAGACAAATGAGCGTACCGCATGGTTGTACTTATGTTGCTATGACCAAGAATCTCCATTAACTCCCAAATATTTCCCCCACGTATCATAAACCAACTAGCAAAAGTATGACGAAGATCATGAAATGTAATTTCTGGTAAACCTAATTTCTTAATCCAAGCAGCAAAATAAAAACCAGACAATTTATCCGAGCGTACCCTCTCACCATTTAAGGTAACAAAAATAATTTCTGGATCTTTATAAGGACTTGCCGTAAAAGTAGGAGTTTTATCTTTAAGCATCGGGTAATTAGATATTTAGAATGTGTTGTTTTTCTCATCGGAATACTATAATTTTTACACCTGTAATCACAGTATGTTATAAATTTATATCAAAATAGGTTAAAGTTTTTTATTGATAGTGCCGATGGTATATACTAGAAAGAGGGAGAAGGGGGTGCCGATGTCAACAACAAAAACGCTTTCGCTATTCGTTCTCTACGACGATGTGTGTTTTCATCTATTGGTAGACCAAGTGATTTTAGTATTATCAAAGCTTGTTCGATAAGTAGTTCTAAGCCATCTGCTTTGTTAATCTCAACGTTCATATGTCTTAATCTTTCTTAAATTTGGCATTGAACTGATTGCACTGGCCGTATTGACTGAACGAGTTTAGAGGTTTCCAACAGAAAATAGTCACGCACAGCAGATGCAAGATGATATGCAAACATAGGAGCCACTGCATTTCCGATTTGATTATAAACGCTAGTTTCACTTCCTACAAATTCGAACCAATCAGGAAAACTCTGAAGGCGGGCGGCCTCTCTATAAAGCAATCTCCTGCGTCTTCCATCAGCTAATCGTACACGCTGCATATCACCAGTCGCACCAGCCAAATTTCGACAGGTTAAAGTCCTAGCTGGCTTATTCAAATGTAGATCCCTTGGATTCACACACTTGGATGCCTTTTCGTATTTGGCTATATACTGATCCATACTAGGTGTTAAAAATCTCGATTCAGGAGGAGTAAGATTCACCAAGTCTCCAATAGCTTCTCCGGCTGTCACTCTGTATGACACTTTATCGGGAAAACAAAATCCACCTCTATGGCCAACTACAATTATCCTCTCTCTATTCTGCGCCACATCATAATCAATAGCATTCATTAATCTATGTTCTACAATATATCCAAGACTTTCAAGTTCACCTATGATTTTGTCGAAATACCACCTGTTTCGATACAATAAGCCTCTGACATTTTCAAATAGCCATATTTCCGGCTTGACTTGCCTTATTGCCGAAATAAATGCGGGAAAGCCATTTCTTACGTCATTACAACCAAACTGATTACCTCCAACACTGAAAGGCTGACAAGGTGGACCACCAATTACTACTTGAGCCTTTTTGTGAAATGAATATTCTGGAGTCAAAAATACTTGTTCACATCTCCCTTGGAGATTCTTGCGATATGTTTCACAACAATCCTCATCCATTTCAAATCCATGTGTAATGAATCCATTAGCCTCAAAACCAAGCCCCAATCCACCACAACCAGCAAACAAATCAAGTACAACAATATTATTATGTTTCACTGGCTTTAAAAGCCGACTTAAACGATCGCGATACATTACAGATCCTTTGAACACAATTAGTACTAGAGAATATAAAGTAAATTAAGATAATCATCAAAATATGATCATATGCAATAAATAATTCACATTTCTCTATAGTAGCCTTGGAACTGATTGAAGATGAAGATAGCGGTAATAAATTTGAAGATCCGAATGCTCCTGATTTTTATGATCTAGGCTGTTATGGAATAATGCTGCGTTGGGAAGATGACACGTGGGTATGTTGTGGTGGTTTGAGACATAGTGCTGATGATGGCGTAGAATATTGGAAAAAACCGTGGAAAGAAATTGATGTACCTATGGAGAAATTTCTTAGAAAGTTTGTAAGTTAGAATGATGAAAAGTCGATTGCCGTGATCCTTAAAAGGCTGCGAGAAAACATGCTTTCCGCTCGAATTTTTGCCGTGATGGTGCCGTGATACTGTATGTTTTTGGATGTCATGGATGTCACAAGAGCACATCACTAAATCCCTCTGGATGTTGATGAATGTCACGATTGGCATACCAAATCACTTCGACATGTTGATCGATTCCCTCCGCCTCCACTCCCTTAACCTTTTGGTTTAATTAATTTATTTTATGGTTTTAATCTCTGGGTGACGTGATTTTGACGTGATCCGTTTTCCTCTAAACTTGCGGTGACGTGATTTTTCATCGCATAGATTAATAAGAAAGGGACGGTGGTTTCCCATCGTCCCTCCTATTCGGTTACCGAAACTTGTCAGAATACCGTTCGTATAAACGGTATTCCAGCCAAGCATCTTTGGCTTTCCAAAGATTGGTTTCGATCTCCGAATAATAGTAGCCTGAGTAACCTTTGGGTTGCAGTAACCAGAGTAGCCTTCGTAGCTTGTCCATGTCACAACTCCCTCTGGTACAAACCAGAGCTGCTCCTTCGGGGTGAATTCCCCGAAGGCTGTGCAGCCTAATTCCATCAAATGCGAAGGTCAACCCAAAGAGCGTAAGGTACTGACCTTGTCTTAGTTTTTTGTTGGATTGTCAAAAGAAGGAACAACCTTAACCTTGTTGGACAAATGAGCGTATCGCATGGTTGTACTTATGTTGCTATGACCAAGGCAAAAGTGTGTCTAAGATCATGAAATGTAATTTCGGGTAAACCTAATTTCTTAATCCAAGCAGCAAAATAAAAACCAGTCAAAGTCATGAACCTGTCCGTACCTGCCGTGCCGTTATTATAGACAATCGACTGATTTTGTGTTATATTCGCAATAATAAGTAGGTGTATTATTAACTACTTACCTTTGGTACATATCTTGTATATATTAAATGGAGTGGTTTGATGGAAGTCCTAGCTGTATCCATTCATGAAATAGATGGCTACTTTATTCATATATTTAAAAGAACGGGTCATGATAACAAGTACGTCAAAATAGTTAGATCTTCTGTTCTGGGAAAATACATTTTGGTCGGGAAGAAAGAGGGTTGGGAAAAGAGTTGTAGTCTCGATACCGCCAGTAAACGAAAGATAACGGAATGGGTAGTAGCGAACACGGATTCCATTTTAAAAAAGATTACGGAGCTAGATGATGCCTAATAAAAATATTAAGAAAATTTTCGTAGGTGAGAATTTCGATCTGTATGTAGTATTTGCCGATGGTGAAATGCGCTATGTGGATTTGAAAGTATGGATTGATGGGAAATCAAGAATAAAACAGGATATTGCTTTTTGCAAACAAGCGTTCATCGAGCATGGCAGCATTATTTCTTGGCCTACTGGTATCTCGATAGATCCAGAAATCATCTATGATAAAGGCAAAAAAATTAAAACATTCCCAAAAACGGAAAAAGAGTTACCTGCTACGGGAAGCTACTGTGAAAAAGTCAGAGCAGCCTTGGCAAAAGTAGTTAAATGATCTTTCACTTTTATTTTAAAATTTTTAGGCCAACATTGCGTAAGCAGTTCCTGTATATTTTACTCTAACTTTGTCAGGATATTTGTTGGCTTTCAAGGTATTCAACCGTGTAATGAAATCGATTGTAGTCATAGGACGGATATCATCTTTCAAAGATATTTCGTGTGAAATTTCCGTAATAAGTGCTTCATATTCACGATTTTGTTTTATAATGAATTCTTCCACCATTTTTTTAATTAAAAAGATAATGGTATCGGCTGGCTTATTTTGGCCATTTTCCCACCGAGACACAGTTTCGGCATTGGGTTTTTCTTGCGTAAAATAACTATGGAAGGTTTCTTGCGTCATCCCCATAAATTTGCGAAAGAATTTTATCTGCTCCCCTGTCGGTCTTGGTATCTCGTCTATTATTATTCTGGCTACCAAGGTATGTAGGTTTTTTATGGCTGGGATAGCAATTGCTTTATTCCCACATTTTTTACATGTGGGCGTATGCAGACCAATCAATACCAGTTTTAAGCCAGCAATAGGATAGTCCACGTTAGTGGTCTTTAATGTCATTTCACTGTTACATTCGGTGCATTTCATATATGTATTCTCCTAATTATTTTTCCGTCCAAAACGTAACAAGATGTAAACCAACTAACCCTTTAATAGATTCATCATCTCCCGATATAAAAATTTCGACTACAACTGCGGCTACATTATCAATAGTTTTCTTATCGGCATAAGACAAACAAAACTTGAGCCTATGTCAAATGTTAAATTGACGCAGGGAATTGATTTCACTTTAATTCAAAGTAATCAATGTAAAATATGCACATTTATATTTTACCATCGGCGTCTTGCGAAGGATGTAAAAATATTCGACAGGCGATACATTGATGGCGGTGGGAAGATTGGAGCAGCAACCTGACGTGAAAATGACGTGATCCAAAGTGAAAAGCGACTTGCCAATACCAAATTGACTCATATGTATCTATTTGTAATTATTAGGTGTATTTAGATTAGACAGTAAATATGTTAATGCCAACTACGTTTTCGATTCCCACCGCCTCCATTCAATTTTCCACAGTAATTTCAATTTCTTAAGTTACTTCAAAACCCAAAATGCCGTGAAGCGGCTGAGTAAGCATATTTCAGCTACACGTGTGACGTAGTATGAATTGAGACTAAAAAATGCGCCATAATGAACTTACCGGAAAAACCGGATAGTTCAGTAGCGTCATGTTGATAGAAGTTTTAGAATAGCGGCGATTCACCGACAAGGCGGTCGTCTCTACATTTTTGTGCGTCAGATTTACTTCCGCACAACATACCAACAGACTGCATATCATCATATAGATCATCTAGTTCGGCGAAAGCAGTCGTTGTTGGATATATTCCTGCATCATTAGGATTGTCTAGCATCTTGCTTATTATTCTGGTTCGTTCGGAGACAAACCAATTCGCTGAAGGAATGGCACCCACCAACTCTTGGTATCTTTTCCTTGCTTGCTCGGCCCACTCGTCTTCTGTGCCAACGTATACAAAAGGAGAGCTAAATCCCCAAGGCGGATTGTACCACTCCAAAGGTCCACCTTGTCTAAATTTCTTATTCCAAGTTCCATCTCGGTACGGATCTACGCTCTCTCTATCTAATAGGGCTTCTAATTCTTCTGGAGACTGCGCTTTGGCAACTGCTTCCACTTTTTCTATATTAGAAGATCGCATGTCGTTTAACTCTAAAACCCACATTGTCTTGTCCTAGTTTGTAATTATTTTTTTCTTTTCTCAATATCTTCTCGTTTCACTTCTCGGTAAACTTTATATCGCGATACGCGGCACTTGGTTCCATTATAATCATTAGGAACAGCTACCACATCTTTGGGATCTACCAGCACTTCCAAGTACCGTGAGGTAGTAGGATGAAAGTCCTTTAAATAGGCGGAAGAACAGATATGTAAACCAAAAGAACATGTCTGTGTAGGATTATCATCTACCAATTTGCGATCCATTTTAATAACGCATCCTATTTTATGCTTGGTAGTCTTTGTGTGGTGATCAAGTAAGTCTGTGGTCACAGCCTTATAAGCTAAAAAATCACCATCCGCCATAATCGGATGTCCATTGTGTTCAAGAAATGTATAAAGCATTTCAATAGAATTTTTATTTGGGTTTTTTTGAAGCTTATCCCAAAACTTAGTAAGATAAGCTCTTGGCTTATGTCTTCTTTTTAGGTCTAAAAATTTATGCTTGAGTCTTTCAGGTATATCTACGCCATCGATAAGCAACTTATTATTAGGAGCGTCTATTTCCATGCGTCGATCTATTTTCGTGGGTGATTCTTCCTTAAAAAGTAGAATGTTTTTTATTTTCTCTTCGTCCATCTTACCTTCGCCTAGAAGTTTTAAAATATGGCCGTAACGAGGATCTTCTGCAGGAATGACCTGTGTATCATTACAAACAACAATCAGAGAATTTGTCATAACGTGTAAATTAATCATTGAGAGAAAAGTTCCTTATCTTTTGCAAGTAAATATATTTTTACCTCAGAGAATGAAGTAATAGTCGAACAGTGGAGAGAAGAAAGAAGTGGGTAGGTATCATGTACCTTCTTAAAAAGACTATTTCTTTTTCCTTCCTCATTGTATCTGAAAGATAGATACGCAGAAAGAGCGTAAATTTGTTTGAATCTAACAATTTTATCTCTCACGACTGGAAAATCTACCGCTTTTAATTCGATGTCGGTTAGTAGGAAATCCCAAAACAGAGGGTTTCTTCTATATAAGTAATAATCATACAAGGTAGAAATTAATGGATGATTGCTAACATAGTCCACTAGACCGTGTATAGGACATAGTTTTGGATTATTCAAATTCTCAAGTTCGAGGCACTGCATTTCCGTCGCTACGATTATCGTACAGTTTATGCCACCAAACATATCAAACTGTTCAATCGCTTCAAGACTAGAGCGGTAGCATTCAGGACCATAAAATATTTTATCGTATTGAGATAAAAGATCGTCCAAAAGGAAACTATCTAGTGTGGGCGTACATTTTTTAGTAGATCGACTAGTTCTGTATTTTCTATATTTTTTATCACATACAATCTTTTTGTTAGTTGTCTTTATTGTCCGCTTTTTTGGCTCTAGTTTGAAGATATCTTCAATATAACCCTTTGCTCCAATGACTTCGGCTATTTCTTGATATTCTGCGTCCGAGAGTGTCTCTTGGAAAAAAATTCGTACCAATAATGGCTCATCTCCTTTTTCTGCTCTTTTTTTATTTTCTTTTTTCACTGCAGATATAGCTTTGACGGTACTCTCATCTAAACAGGGAGTTAATTCTTTTTTACGGTCTTGTGAGTAGCGACGTAAGCCCTTAGATCTTGTTATATAATAGCTCCGATCTTTATTAACATATCTGTTGTGCATGTTAGCTAAAAAAGATCCTCGCTCTACAGATAAAAGATAGCCTTTGGTTAAGACAATCCCGTGCGCGAAGAACGTATAACTCTTATGTTCTAATGCTTGTTGAACAAAAGTAGATATATGAACAAAAGAAGAGTTAAAGAGCGGCAGATATTCTGCATAAGGTGTAGCATCGAATGTATCTCTAATATGTGAAATAAGTGCCTCGTAGGCTTTTTGGCACAAATCTTTTGCATAATCGTGATTAGAAAATCCTTCCCTGTTTGCAGAAATACCCATCTTTGTGGGATCTGCTTTTACCGCTATAATAGAATTATGCTTTCCACTAAATATACTGCGATCTAAAATTTCATCACATCTAAAAGGAAGACCATAGGCACCAAGAAATATCTGCCCACTATGCGAAGAGTGATCGCCTGCATAAACACGAACATTCTTATATTCAAATAAAAGAGGTGGGAGATTTAGCGGTTTATTTACCGTTGGCTTTTTCTTCCAAAGCATCGTTGCTTTGATAAAAGCAAGATCAAACTTGGGGACATCTTCCGTCCGAACAGGGATCTTTATTTGTACTCCATTTCCTTCCTCGGTTTTCTCCTCTTTGCTACAAAGTAAACGTCCCTCTTTTGTCTCCCCAATGTCTGCTATATATTCACGATGAATGCCATCAAAAAACGATTCTACAATGAAGCTATCTGTGTAACTCCAAGCCGCTTTACACCCTAAACCAAAACAACCTATTTGAGAGTTATCTTTTCGTTTAGTAGAAATACCATATTTCACAAATACATCATTAATTCTCTCTGGTGACATACCAACACCGTAATCTCTAATAGTAAATATCGGATTAAGTGCTGTAGGGAGCCTAACTGAAATTTGATCTTCTGCCTTACCTGCCTCCTTACACGCATCTTTGGCATTACTCAAATATTCAGAAACTACTGCATAAATAGGATTTGAATATATCTTATCTCGAAGGATACCAATAACAAACGCAGTGTCTCCAATCGAAAATGGAATAGACTCTCCATTCACATCCGAATAGAGCAACTGACTGTCGTCTTTTTGGACTAATCGCATAGGGACACCTCGAAAAAAGAGATGTGTACATATACATACTGAAAAGAGGAAAAGCTATGCGAAAGTTAAATACATTAGGGATAATGGTTTGTTATAATGACGCCATTCGTTGTCGATATCGGTCACAAACTGCTCTGAAGAGAAATCATCCTGATGATTTCTCCAATCTCTACATTATCAAAATCCATTGCACCACTATTCTCGTCCACAAAACCTGAAAAACGATTAGGGATATAGTTTTTAGGAAAACCTTTTCTTTGTACTAATTGGTACTGAGAGTAACTCAGATTTTGAGGGTACGTCCCACCAAAAAAAGCCACACCTGACTTTCCAAAACAATTTCCGACGTGAAGCAAAAAGCTGTCTATTCCCACAATAAAATCACAGTGCGCAACAAGAGAGAATATTTGTCTCAATGTAAACGTATGCTGCCAAACATTAGGATAATCTAGAGTTAGATGCGACACATTAATGTATGTATAATCAGTGTTGCGACAAATAGCGTCAGCCACATTTAAAGGAAGAGATCGTTTAGAATTATCTTGAACTGTGTTGTTGGTTAGGACTGCAGAAGAACCAAAACACTGTAGTAGCACGACGGAACGCTGTCGTTCTCGTTTTCGCTCCTCGATAAAATTTTTAGCCCACGTATCTTCATCTGCTGTTTGGAACAAATTAGGCGTTGTGATCGTACCTGCATCACCAGTTAACAATAAATTAAATACCTGCATTAAATGCAACTCTTGATTGTAGTAGGCTTGATGATGATAGGGCTCCGGATGTGTAAACTCTCCATGACGAATAACATCCTCCCATAAGTATGCATGATTTAAACTGTAGACTTTGTATATATTTGGGTTGTTGTAAAACACTTCAGGGTAAGACGTAACTACAATAACCCTTCGACTTTTTGCTAAAGTCTCTAAAGCAGGAATCGAACAGATTACCCGACCTATTCCACCATCAATCTGAACAACAATAGGCTTTTCCATTTCCATCCTCTCATATTTTAATTTTGATTGGGGATTCTAACATCTAATCACATAATTTCACTGCTTATTTTATTTAAATTATTATCTAATGGTTACTGGCAGTTACAAATTTTCGTTCTATGGCTGCTGTTCATGAAATAAATTAATGTCTCGATATAACTAAATAACGTAATTAATATATGCAGTTATAAAATTTATTTTTTTTACTAAAGTTTTTAGAGAACCTGCCGATAGATATTGTATAGCTTCTCTAATACATACAGAAGCTCAAACAACAAAAGGGGGTATTATATGAAAACAACATCAATGGTAATGATCTTAAGCTTAGTCGTAGGTTGTGGAATAGAAGATCGCAACATTATAAAAAAGAAAAATACTAATAAACTAACTATAACAGATAAGTCAGGGCTGAGTCTCGCAGATAGCTCATCAGCCGTGGATGGAATGTTCTTTGGTCAACTTGAGTTTTCTGCCGTTAACTACCTTAAAGACGAAGGATTAGCAGTTCAATACACATTTGGAATTGCCGTTCCTGAAATAAGAAATGGAAAAGCGACATGTCAAACAGGTCTGCTTCGACCATCGAGTACTACGAGTGTAAACTTCTGCGGTGCAGATAATGATGCAAAAGCAGGTACGTTTACAATGTCGGGAGTGCCGATCTATCAGCAAAAATGGACAGAAGACACTTTCAGTATGGACTTTGTTATTGCGGATTTTCGTAATATAGGAGTTATTAAAAACGGGAATGCTTATGTACAAGGAGGAGAAAACGTTAGAAACTGGTCTGCGGATAATAACGAATCAGTAAAAAATCTACCAAAACAAAAGATAGCGGATGCAGAAGGTAGCGTTTCTATTTTATACGCACGAAGCGACTGGTTTCCACAACCCTTGACAATAGTAAAAAATTACTCAGGTATTGAGTCTATTTCGATACCTCTTAATGAAGAACAGACAAAAATATTGACTGAAGTCCTATCCGCAATAAACATAGGAAAAGACCTTCGTGATGTCGGTTGGTCTGGAGAAGGTTCGGATATGAGTGCATGGCGTACGACTATTGATTTAGTCCCTATGGATGAAATTAAAAGATTCGACACAAAAGAACTTCGGTTACCTTCTGCTGAAGCAGAAAAAGTAAAAGCACAACGAATAGCATATCTAGCAGAATTCAACGCAAAAGTAGAATCAGCAGCAAAAAGAAACCAAGAAATAGAAGCATATAAAGCAGAAATAAAAGATTTACCTCCTATGGGCCTATGCAAAGAGTGGTCGGCTGATGCACATGAGTTTAACACTGGGGACTACTGCATGAAATATGAAGAGACAGAAATTTGTCCAGAAGACCGATCAATAGATGGTAACATCTACCATTGGGAAGACAGGTGGACAAAGTATTGCAAATTAACTATCACTTCTGCAGGTTTAAGTTTAGCTAGCCCAGTTGAATCTCCAGAGCAAAAATTGGAGCAAGCAGATTTCGTGATTTCTTTTGATTTTAGTTCGATTTTAAACACAGAAGTAAAAGTGGAAGAAAGCATAAAATATAATCGAGTTAATGGCGTCCCATTCAATACTCAAGTTCAGATTAAATAAGTCTTGTCCTTGTGACCGTGTGTCTTTAGTGCCAACTAAAGACACACGGTGGTATCACAGATCCGATACGCTTTCAAATCCTTCTTGTGATTTTAGCCACAAATAACATTGTGTATGTAAATTAGATTTGGAAGAAAAGATCAAATCAGGACTAAAATATTTATCCCACATTCTATGATCATCGGTAGGGTACTCACGATTCCTAACTTCAAAATTAGCCATATCCGGAATACTAAAATAGTGAGAACCACCTACCTCAGTATAAAATATTTGATTTTGGCCTACCAACCAATAGGACCAACCGTTATATTGTTCTGACCATTCAGCGATGCGTCCTACGTGCTCTTTCCACTCACCTTCTGCTTCTCGTGGAATTATCCAAACAGAGCCTCTTTTAAAGTTGGAAATATCGGGAGGGCAGGTAGTCGTATCTTGGATTTCTTTATAGTAGGTAGCGCCAGATACATGACAAAATCTTTGCCCCAACTCAAGTCTTTTTTCTTCATCTTTATAGACGCGAAGATAAAACCTACACCACCGATCTGCTTTAGAATACTGAATGCCATCAATTATTGAATACGTCGTAGGTTGATTTATTATGTAATTTTTTAGTGCCACTGTGACTAACTCCTAATTCCAAACGTTATATTTTATAATCATGATACCAGATGTACCTGTACCAAAGGAACCCCCAGTACTCGAACCTCCAGTACCACCTACTTCTCCACCATCACCAATACTACCTATTCGGTAGTATGCATCTTCTCCTGGGCAACCAGCATTTGCTGGATGCGTATAGTTTTCCCATGAACCGGAATCTGATGAAGAGCCACCTGCACCACCATAAGAACCCGCAGGAGAAGGACCACCAAGACCACCTAACCCGCCTGCACCACCATACCCTCCATAACCACCACATCCACCACATCCACCACATCCACTTGCACCAAACCCACACCATCCACAATCACCTGCGATACTAGCAGGCCCCATAGGACCAGCATTCACACTTGTTCGCTCTCCTCCACCAATGCGTGTAGGACATTGATAACCACCGCCATAACGTGTGCAGCTACCGCTTCCACCGTAGGCTGACCAAGCTTTCCACCCCGTACCAGGAAGAACAGTGATGTCACTACCGCTTCCACCGTAGGCCACTGAATTTCCGCCTATTCCGCCGAAAGCATCACCGTCCCATGATAGCATACTGCAGCCTTCTCCTGGGTAGCCATTTGCAGCATAAGTACCACTACCACCACTACCACCGTAACCAAAATTACGTCCCACACCAGCACCACCGCCCCCACCAACACGACCACTACCACCACCGCCGCAACCGCCAAAAGCATGAAACATCTTTCCGCTTGTTCCTGTCGCCTTAGAAACCACAGCACCGCCACCGCCACCGCCACCACCACCAGCAACTCCACCACCGCCACCATAATTACCGCCACCACCACCATAACCGGCACAACCGATTAAAATGGTCTCCCCAGCATTCCAAGCTAAATATCTACACTTCCCACCCTCACCGCCGTTAAATCCAGCAGATCCATTCGATGTAGGTGCACCCGGTGGATCTGGCGTTACGCCATGTGCTGCTGGATCGCAACATGCATTAAAGCCTATACAACCATCACTACCACCACAACCTCCTGCGGCTGAAAATAACGTACATCCCACGCGACACATGTGTGTAGTGCCGCCTGCTTGATTTTTACCACCGCCAGTTCCAATACAAATAGTAATATCCTGACAAGCAGCCAAAGGGATTAAACAAGGAGATGCTGGGTACGTAAACAGGTTACCGCTTCCTTGTACGCCTTTATCGCCTCTTCCTCCCGCACTTCCGGCAGCTCCTTGACTTCCCGCGGGGCCGCCCAATCCTGGGTAGCCTGCGGTTCCTTCGGTCCCTGCACCACCACCACCACCACCACCACCAGAAAAGGTAGTGGATTTTTCTAATCCCCAAATTGCTAATCCAGCTTCACTGCTTCCACTGCTCCCACCATTCCCACCTTTTCCACTGAGGCTACTCCTACTACCACGTCCCCCTTGCGCACCATTACCACCTTTTTGTCCACAACCACCAGCTCCTCCACAACCACCACCACCGCCACCGCCAATTCCCCATACACAGATAGGATCTAGAGAGATGTTAGCTGGTGTTGTCCAAGCGGTAGATGATGAAAAACAACAAGTGTAAGCAACTTTTATTCTTGCTTCTTCTGCGGTTAAAAAATCATCTAGTTCTTGAAAGTGAACGGCTTTAATTCGCGTTGCGTTTGCAGCAGGCGCGGAGATCAAAATAGGATCTGTACAAAAAGCTGGATACGCCGGTGTAATGCTTTGTGCAGCAACACGCAATTCATTGATCTGTACTGCTGTTATAGGTGTTGTTCCAGCGATAGGACTAGGATCGTTTGTAAATGCATATAGCGGCTTTCCTCTACGAATTAATTCTGCGTTTATTCTATTTCTAAGCGTAGTTAAATGACTTGCCCTTATAGGAGTGACAAGAGGGGTATATGTCGCACCGAGTAGATTTCTTTTCTCTGGTTTTTGCACAAAGCGAAAAGGAACAAATGCGGCTTTCATAAAATGAAATCCACTACCACCATCTAATAATTCAATAGCATTCCCACCAGTAGTCTCGGCGAGTTGAAGAGAGGCTCCGTCTACGCCAACAATACTATAAACCTTACCTTCGACTAAAGGAGAAGGAAGAATACCAGAAGAGAAAAGAGTAACCGTGTCATAGTTTTTGTAATATTCAATGTTAAGGAGTAATCGGCTATCGCATACTTCTGTAATATAGGCATCAAAACTATTAGCTAAATAGACGTTAAATGTGAAAGGTTCATCTTCAAGACTGATTTGAACATCACCATCAAATATGTCGCATTTATTTATATCTTCATAATTCGTTACGTTTTTAGCTAAATATACTTTTTTATCTGACAAGAATGAAGGGAGTTCACCGATGAAAAATAAACATGAGTTTTCGGTGACGGTAGGAAGACCGCCATCCTCTGTTTTTTCTCCAAAGACGAGTTTATTATTTTCGATCTTCCCTAACCCGAAAGAGTGTACACCCATACCCCAAATCCTTTTTAATTATACACTGCGCCAACGACTGTACCGGTAAGCACACCTGCATCACTAATTGTTATTCCAGTGACGGGCTCCCATCTTTTTTTAAGATCATTCCACCTTGTAACTGCACCATGGAGGGAAGAGGATTCAATGTGTGAAGTTTCGGTTAGGCCGTAAGATCCCTCTACGGAGATGTCGGCAGAAGTAAGTGCGCCATAGTTGATGTTAGTGATGTTTGATGAAAACACCATTTCGATCCGAGAGCCGACAAAGCTGTTTAAATCTACACCTGTAGTAAAGCCTGTGATAGTACCAAAGCCTACAAGTTGGCATCCTATTTTACCGAACGAAATACCTGTTGATGCTCCTGCACTTTGAAGTCCAGTGCCATATCCATTAAAACAGAATTTAATTCTTTTGTTGCCGGTTGTGATAGTTGTTGCTACGGGACATAACTTCTTTATTAAAATACTTCCATCATCTGGTGTATCTGAGATGGCAGATTGAAGATCCGTATGTGTCGCGTGCTCATCCCCCACCTCTCCTACGATCGCATTGTAAACTCGTTGACCTACTCCGTAGCCGAGCTTCGTATAAAGAGGGCCAGCATAAATAAGAAAAGAACTGATGCTGACAATTTGTCCTGCTGCTGATTTATAAAAAACTTGAACATAGTCCCTACGGCTTTTAGGCTGGCTTCCTGCGGGGTAGATTTCCGGTGTGACGGTTGCTGTTCCTGACCTTGTAAGCTTCACCCACAGTGATGCCCCTACTCCGCCTAAAGTATAAGTCCCGTTCGGGATACTTGAAATGCTTTCCGCCCCTCCACTACTTGGAGTGCATAGAACTTGTACGCCGAGGGTTTCCACTTGATTTGAGTTCAGAGGGTTGATCCTTGCTTGACCTACAATTCTAATATTTCTATCGCTATAGATTTCCCCTAAATGTTGAGGAAGTTCAGTATTTGGATCGATGTAAGACGTCACGGCAACTCTCCATTCAATTTGTCGGTCGTTATTACAGAAGATGTTAATGCCACGAGTGATGATATTGTTTTAGATGATGATAATATCGCACTCGGTGTAAATAGAAAACAACCATTACAAGGTAATAATCTTCGCAGTGCTATTTGTGGTTTTGATGCGGAAAGAAGTGTTGGCATGATGCCTCGCAGCGAATCAATTTCTTTTAGTGAAATACTATTTCCTACTATAGAGACTATTTCGTACTCAGGCAACATATCCTTTGTAGGAGGAACTGCGTACTGCCAGCTTGATATGTCTTTTGTGATTTCTATAGGTTCTAAATGTCCAAACGTGAGAGGTAGACATGTTTTACGTGCTCCTAATGCAGAGTAGAGGAGAATCTCCTGTTCTCTGACTTCTCCCACAACAACCGCGTAGTTTGTATTACTATGATTAACTGCTTGCCAGTAACTAAGTGGGTTTTCTGACGTATCAAGGCGTAAGGAGCCATTTGTATTAAATTCCAATACTAGATGAGCACCTAATGCAGAGAGTGAAGTATCTATTAAAAAGGTTATTGGTCCTGAAAGGACGTACTGACGCAAGTTATTTGACTTCCACGTTCGAGTTCCATTAAATGTGATGGCAGAAAGCGCATTTAATTTTAAAAGATTATCCGATCCTATTGTCGCGGTGTTAAAATAAGAAGAGTTTGTCATATCTGCAGGCGGATAAAGACCTAACATCCCGCCTTGACTAAATACCGCAGGTCCAACTTGCTGCGTACCACTCCAGCGAGTATTTCCTAATATGATTGGCCAGCGGCGTAAATGAGGATTACCTAATGTACCTGTAGCAAGTCCAGTGTCGTCACTAAGACCTGTTGTAACACTTCCCTTTTTGAATAGGTATCCACCTACATTAATATTAGGCCAAATGAGTGAAGTAAAATCAGTTTCCCCAGTACGAAGAGCAAGAGGAAGAGAGGACCACTGGGTGAGACTTGGATATTCGGTAATAAGGAGACTTACAGCATTGGGAGTAGTTGCTGTTCTCATCCATTGTTCTCTAAAATGTTTTTCCCCTAATGTTAATCCCCGTCCTGATCCTAGTAAGGATTCTCCGTGAGGTGCGCTCCAGTTTTGCGTAGACCCTCTTAATGACCAATGAAGAGAAGAACGAGAGGGACGAAGAGCGCCATATAAGATCTTTTGGTCAGGCGTCCAAGATAGGTCGGTTATGCTGTCCTCTTCTTCTCCACTATAAATAGAGGATTGAAGTCTTCCTTTTGCTGTAAACGCTCCTACTACTTTAGTAGAAGAGATGTTGTTTTCAAATCTCCAAACAAGAATCTCTCGATACGCTGGTGTCGCTCCATCCATGGAAGCAGAAGAGGCTACGATCACGGAAGATGATAGAGGAAGGACGATAGGAGCGGTAACTCTTCCGTAGTGCAGAGAATCAAATAAGGGAGAAGTCCATATGCTCCACGAAGTCAAAGAAGAGGCGTACGCTACTTTTGCATTAGTATCTGTACTACCAAACACCCACCACGTTGTACCGTCGCCTGTTATTGTCAACTGTGGACTTTTAAATCCACCGCCTGCACCAAGGAATAATGACGACCATGTGCCAGTAGTATGAAGTCTTCTGCTAATAAGAAGATCGAAAGAAGCGCCACTTTCCGTCGCCACAATAACAGACCCATCTCCTTCATGCATTGGAGTTGAGGGGTTTTTACCAGAAGATGGAGAAAGAGCAGTTTCTTCTAGCCAAGTGGATGAAGGCACGAGACGCCTAAAAAATAAAAGACGAGCGTTAACAGATGCATCTTGGGCTACGATACTCCAACTATTATTGACGGCATTATACGCAATTTTTGGCGTACCTCCTAATATTAGGGTATTCGACAATCCCCCTCTTTCGTGGGTTATTGTATTTGTTCCTAGATCATAAAGAAGGAAAGCTAATTTATTTGAGTTGTTTATGTCTTTATAAACAAATGCTATTTGAGACTGCGTGCCGTTTAATGCAAAAGAAAAATCATCTGTATAACCTAAGTTTGTAACAGACAGGTCTCCTCTAACATTGAGGGGGTTTGGTGTTGGGTATAGCTCTTGCTGTGCAGAGCTGAACGCAGGATTCCCGATCCATAAATATCCGTTCCTATTTAATCCTGCCCACACGGTAGACGTAATTTGTTTTACTTTTACTCCTGTTTCAAACCAGTAAAGACCTCCTGCAATATCAGAAACTCCTACACCAAATAGCGGCAATGCTTTTTCTGCTAACGATCCTATCTGCATACTTAGATCACAGCGAGATGGTGCGGATGTAGGAGAATAAGTGTTAGCTGGAAGAGATGAAAATACAGGTAACGTAGAAGGTTGACGCCTATCATGTTGTGACCAAGTGGCAGCTAAGACTGCTGCCGTAGATGCTGTTATATTTCCTTTTAAAAGACCGCCGGATTGCGTCCATACATATAGATCTGTATTTACGCCCTCTAATGTTAGTGGATAACTAAATTTAAAGGTAGCAAAACTTCGTGCAATCGCAGCATCTATAGACGAGTAAGAACCAGTAAAGATATATCTGTTTGTTACTGAATCGAAATCTATGTTTTTAACGTACTCTCCCATTATTGTAGGGCCGAAACCAACACCAGAGGTAAAAGCACCCCACATAGAGGTGGTTAAATCCCACGAAGCAACTCGTCGTGATGCTACTCCTCCTGCAGTTAAGAACGTGCCTCCAACATAAAGCTTATTTCTACTGGTATCATAATGAAGTGCTTTTGCTTGGTCTGATAAACCGCTACCAAGAGCGAACACGGCACCGCTTGAAATTTTAGCTATATGATTATATGTTGCCCAATTTCCTGTTACATACACATCAGTACCTACCGCAGATACGTCATAAAGAGTATTTGCTGCAGTTACGGTATTTGTTATGACGGGTAGCCAGTCGAGAGCAGAAAAAGAATACTTTAATACTCTCGGTGACATAGCTGTCGTAATATTGCGCAGGATAAGACCACCACCACTAGTAGAACCAAAAATTACTTTTCCTGCTATGGAGTGTGCTTTTGATGGAGATAGGAAAGAGGCGTCCGTAAACCAAGTCGTGCCTCCATCCACAGAAATACTCATCCCGCTTCCTTGTGTGGAAACAAATAAATACTGCCCTTCTACCCACACTGCAGCAAGGTTAATACTTGCAAGCCCTGCGGTTATTGTAGTCCAAGAGGTTCCACCATTTGTTGATTTAACGAGTCCTGCACTTGTTGCTACATAAATTGTAGAGCCAACGACACATACTCCTCGCGTTATATTAGTTGCAGGCCAGCCAGAAGTAGAACTATTATAATTTATGAACGCATTCCCTGTTAAACCATCAGTAGAAATAGATAATCCGCCCGCTGTGGCAATGTAGAGACGAGCACCGTCTCCTACTACCTGACTAATTTGCTTCGATCCTAACCCATTCGCTGTGGTTTTAGGTAGAGAAAAAGACGTTCCTCCGTTAGTAGAAATAGAAAGACCTTCAGAAGACATTCCCGCATAAATATTATTACCGAACACCCATACGCTTTTGACGTCAAAACTGGCTGCAGTACCTATGCCACTATTAACGTAAGTACGATTAGCAAAAAAGACCACGGTGTTAATATTGCCTGCGATAGAAAGACCACCTGCGGTTGCTACCCATACGGATTGACCGATAGCAAACACGCCTCTAACTGTAGAGCTGCCTAACCCTTGTGCAGTAGAAAAATTTATCCAGTTATTTCCTTCGTTGGTCGAGTAAGACAGACCACCGTTTGTACCTGCATACATATAACCAACAGTAAAGTAGGTATCAGATACATTATTGCTCCCTAGTCCTTGCGCTGTTGTTCTTATTACGGGAAGCGTTGCTGAAAACGCCCCAACTGCATACAATTCACTTCCTATGTTTCTCATTCTCTTTGGTTCTGATTCTAACCCAAGGGAGTTTCCAAAAGAAGGCAGCGGTGTCCAAATCTCAGTAGCTAAATTACATGCAGATATACTTCTTGATGTAAGAATAGACGTGCTTCCTGTTGAATACACATTAATGCTTGCATATAGGACATTATCTCGAAGTAGAAGGCAGCAGTTAGAAGAGGATGCTGCGGTCTTTATATTATTTGAAAAAGAAACCCAACTGTTACTAGTAGTGTCATATTTTGCAATGTAGGGGACGGTTTTATCTACTACTCCGTTTGAAACTGCTACGCCCAACGCAGTAGCAAGAAATATTGTATTTCCGATAACCGCGATATCATTTACCTCCGAAGATGCTAGTCCCTGCGCAAGTGATTTTTGAAGCGGCTGAGTATAGAAATAGTTGGAAGAAACATACGCACCCCCACCAGAAGATCCTACGATTAAAGTAGAACCAGAAACATAAATGCAGGTAGACGAAGAAGACGCATTATAAGTGTCGGTAAAAAAAGTAGATCCACTATTTATAGACGTACATATACTTTTGCCTGCCGTGGGAGAATAACACACCGCATAAATCGTACCACTATGCATAGTTACGTCTCTAACATCTATCGAACCTAACCCGTTTGTTGTATTTTTATTACTAAACGCACTACCGTTATTAGAAGATATCGATAATCCAGATGCAGTTGCTGCGTAGACGTTAGATCCTTCTGCATAAATACGCCTTATACTATTACTACCTAATCCATTTACGGTAGTTTTAGTTGCCCATGTGGAGCCCCCGTTCGCGGATACGGATAGACCCGAAGCATCCGTTGCGACATAGACATAGGTTCCTACCGAAAACACATCTCTTAAGTTAGGACTTGCAAGTCCAGTAAGAGTTGCCCATGTGGTACCACCATCAATCGATTTGGAAAGACCTCCATTTGTGGCAGCATAAATCGTAGTGCCTGATGCCCAAACAGACCTTACGTCATTATTAACTAATCCATTTGCAATAGTCTTTGTTGTCCAAGTTGCGCCGTTGTCAGTAGAAAAACTAATCCCTCCTGCTGTTGCAGCATAGATCGTTGTCCCATCTGCAAAAACGGAATAGATAGGTGAAGTAAGAGGCGCGTTAGTAAAAGTAGACTGTGGGCCTACGGACGACATTCCGCATAAATAAAGATCTGTGCCATAGGAAACTATGTCTTGTTCAATACCGCCACCAAACGTAGATAGCGTGGTACGAGTAGATCCTGTCCATTTATATAGAGTATTTGTATCGATGGTATAAATATCGGACCCAATTACCGCAGCACCAAAAGTACTAATATCTATTGGTAACGTAGATTTCATCCATTCTTCTGGAATACCTTGCGTTACAGATTGTTTAGTTGTCGTCGAGGAAAAGGCAGATAAAGGAGCACTTCTTTTTGTAAACGAAGGAGTTCCTAAAGGAGTTGTAGAAAGATGAGATCCACCCGATCCAACACTCACGATAGACCAAGTATTTGATCTACTAAAATAAGTAATAACTCTTATTTGATCGCCAGACCCATCTCTTGTTGTCCACACACAGGCGTCCCAATTTGGTTGATAAGAACCGCCATAGAATTGGGTCACAGAGTTACTATCGGCATTTGGTACTAATGCATCATAAGGAGCTGGTCCTTCTGATAGACGAACAGCGGTAAATGCTGATGAATCAAAAGAAAATAATGTAGGCCGCTGAGACCTCGACGCATCACGAACTAAAAACATAACTGCGTTCGGTGCCGCTATGCCATAACTTGCAGCTCGATCTATAGTAGCGTCATAGTTAAAGCTATTTGCCGTAGCCTGCAAAAGAGATGTGCTTCCACCTAGCTCGTAAGAAGACCAAGTGCTTGTCGCCCTAGAAAAAACCCACCACGTGGGTCTACTACTTCTTACTAGATCAGAAGCTAAGATATGAATATCCCCACTTCCTTTATTATCATAGCGGTCAATAACTCCCACAGATCCTTTACAAGAATCCATGTTACCTAATACATTTCTTGACCAAACAAATACATCATCTACTAGGTTACCTGCGATCACAGTAAAAGCAGTAGTGCTTTGTGTCGCACCATATGCAATCACTTCTCCACCATAACTAAGATTCGTAAGCCAACCATGAGGAACAAAATCTATAAATTCTGGCGTAGAGCCTATTGTAACAATAGATAATAATTTAGAGCTACCCGCACCACCACCAAGGATATAGTAAGTAGATCCCAAAGAAGATACGCTTAAAAAAGCATTAGAGAATGGATCATATGAAATATTCTCTGGCTTAAGATCGTCCCACTTCACACTACTTAATGAAGAAGAAAAAAGATGCGGAGGGATCTCAAACGGAGAGGTTAAAGAAGAAATTGGAAGACCTTGTAAAGTCGAATTGGCACCATTATCCACTGTATCAAGCCAATGCTGTCTTGCTACATTAAATCCTGTGTCTTTTAAATGTCGACCTAAAAGACGATTTCCTTTTGAAGTCTCTGTAAAGACACGAGGCGTTTCAGAGAGCTTATTCGTAGATGGGAAATATAATAAAGTTTTCCCATCTAGCATAGAAAATATAGCGTACTCGGAAGTCTGATACATAAAATCAGCTTGTCCATTTGCATCATAACTAGAAGGACGAACAGTAGGGAATACCGTAAAAGGGAAAGTGATCGTGGGTGTAATAATGGACCATTGAAGAGTATCTGTATCCCAAAAAACAATCTCTCCTGCTGCAGTTAAAGCAGCAACACTTGCTACTCCAATTCTTGACATAGAGGAGAAAGGGCCGCTACCTGCTGGGTTTAGTGGTAATACTCCCCATGTACCTAAATTACCTCCTGTAGTCTCTCGGTGCCACCGGCAGATACCTACGTGAGGGAAAAGACCATACGTAGTTCCTTGTATCTGAACAAAGTGAGTAGGTACTTCTGGTATACCATCTACTAAAGAGATCCACTCTCCTACTTTAGGGTAAGTATCAATGGCACTATCACTTACTTCCCAAAGATTAGTCTTTTCATATAAGGATTGTAATAAACTTGACTGCGAACTCAATTTATCTGTCAAGTTATCTCCTATCGAGAACGAAGTGGTCGGCATGAGAGGTGTATTTCTAAAATCCGTGGGTATCCCAACGTATCGAATAAGAGGAAGAGGAAGACCATCTATGTCAAAAGAGGTTAATCCTGCAAGAATCCTATAACCTTTAGTCCAAATAAGAACATTTGACGCAGGAGAAAATGCAAGAACAAACTGATTCATATCTGAAGGATTTTCAAGAATCCGTGCTAGTGTTCTAACTTCAGGAGTAATAACTCCTCCACTTGCACGATTTACGTCTAATACAACTGCTTCTCCTGCGTTTAGAGGTAAAGCACCAGATAAGATCGTCCATGTTCGCTGTGGAACAAGAGATGTGAGAGAAAAATTCGGCCACGAAAGGGCAGTGCCGGATGTATGCAAAACAGAGAGAGTTTCTCCTTCGGGCACAGTGAGCATTTCGTCTGTGGGTATTGTCAAGATAGCACCGGAAGAACCCCACGAAAACACTCCATCCATGGGAGAACCAAAAGAGTTAATTGTTGGATCGTTGGATGTTAAGAGCCAAGATCTCTCCTCGTATATTCTTTGCGTAAAAAGATCTAATGACGACAGAATGTCTGTCATGTTGGTATCTACTGCCACATCGTGCGCTACGTGATTAGTGAGTATCGGCTGAACACTGTCTAAAGTGGGCTGACCTGCGTACTTCATAAGAGATAATAAAAAGTTATTCTCATTGGCATTTGGAGTATCGGGAGTATTGGCATAGCGAACAGATCCTGTCCCAAGATCAATCGAAGTCTCTACTGCAAGCTGACCTAAATGATTTGTGACTAATTTATTATCTGCACAAACAGGAGATGGTATTGAATATGCGTAGCCTACAACACTATCATCGATAAAATTAGAAAGTGCACTACAATCTGAGTTTTCAAACCGAAGTACACCCTCAACAAGAGGGCCTGAAAAAGAACATCCTTCTACTGTCTGATATGGCCCCTGCAATAAAACACCTGAAAAGTCTGATTCAATCCTACATCTTCTGATACTAGCTTTTGTGCCTACAGCTCCAATAGCTAAAAGAGGGTAAGAATGGATATAACAACCTGAGACGTTAGCTCTAGTGCCAGAAAGACGAACAACAGGGAAAGTCACTGCGTTTGGGTTTGTTAGAGTAAGAAACTCTAATGCGGAGTTTTCTCCTGCGAGGTTAAATACTGAAAAATCACCTGTGCCTTGAATTGTTACTGCTAGGGGATGTACGCCAATGATGCTAACATTTTTTGGTACGTGTACCGTCGAAGAAAAAATGTAAGCTCCGGATGTAACCGCTATCACCCCACCTTCCGTAGGAAGAGACGCTATTGCTGAAGTAAATGGAGTATCTGTATTTCCTTCAAACTCACAACCAGAACCTGATATCCCGACAGTGATTACACCTCGCGTACCAAATCGTAGGGTCATCCAAGATTCTGTAACAAATGGATTTCCTGCGCTTGGAGAAACTGCGTTATCCAAACCTGCAACCACTGTGGCAGGATCCAGTGCATGGGGAGCAAGAGCAAAAAGGACTGCATCCCAAGGATCACGATATGTCGTTCCAATCTCTGCATGACTTGCAGAGGATAATATGTTCAAGTCCCCAATTTCATATACGGATGGCGTACTTATTTGCTGCTGTGTCATTACATGGCTCCCAGATAAATATCTACTATTAGAATCTTATGCAAAGATTAATTTGAGAACATCACTTCGGCGACTTTTAACCCTATATGTAGAAGGTTATCATGGCAGCAAAATTACTACTTTCAACAGCTTCTCTTTCCGTAGCCAGAGCTTATTTAACCGGTGCCACTGCAGGAACGAAAGCACTTTTTGCTGGTGGTTACGATGATAGTAACGAAAGTAGTGTCGTAGATATCTATGCTGCAGGTTACTGGTCTGTTGCGAATCTTTCTGTGGCAAGAATGAGTATGGCAGGAGCATCTATTGGAACGAAAGCTCTGTTTGCAGGCGGAAGTGCTGCCAGTATCCCTCTTACCACTGTAGATATTTATAACTCGACTACGAATAGCTGGTCTACCGCAAATCTATCTGAGGCAAGAGGAGGCGGAGCTGGAGCAGTGTCAGGAGAAAATGTCTTATTTGCCGGTGGTTCTAATAGTTTATATTATAGTAATGTAGTCGATATATATAACTCGTCTTCCAATGCATGGTCATCCTCTACTTTATCTATCGCAAGAACGGGATTAGCAGGCGCTACTGCAGGTAAAAAGGCATTGTTTGCTGGTGGCTTATCAAGTAGTGGAGTTACAGACATTGTAGATATTTATGAATCTGGTATGTGGACAACAGCCCATCTTTCAGAAGCAAGAACAGCTTTGGTTGGAGCTTTCGTAGGTAACAAAGCCCTTTTTGCTGGTGGGTCTAACAGCAGTGGATTTAGTAATAGAGTAGATATTTACAATGCCTCTACAGGTAATTGGTCAACCGCTACACTCTCTAGAGCAAGAACGGTCATGTCTGCTACTACGCTAGGAACCCGCGTCATTTTCGCAGGTGGTGACGATGGTGCATCTATAAATGTCGTAGATATTTACGACTCTGTCACGAATAGTTGGTCTGTTACGAATCTTTCGCTTGCCAGAAGTTATTTATCTGCAGCTTCGACTGATACTCGAATTTTATTTGCTGGCGGAGAAAACTCTAGTAATAAAAGTAACCGAGTAGATGTGTTTGAGCTTTCGGAAACCTTTGTATGGTCTACAGAAAATCTATCTACCGCAAGAGAAGAATTAACAGCTACCGCGACAGAAAAAGAAATCCTTATTGCTGGCGGCGATAACAGTAATGTTGTCGATATTTACTCTCCTACTTCCGGATGGTCATCATCACAGCTTTCTGTAGCAAGAAGCAATTTGGCTGGTGCCGCTGTAGGAACAACCGCTCTTTTCGCTGGTGGTACCGATGGTGTTTCGCCTAGCAATGTTGTGGATATTTACACTTCTGGTAGTTGGTCATCGGCAACTCTTTCTTTAGCTAGGCAGTATTTAGCGGGAGCTGCAGCAAGTACAGAGATCTTATTTGCAGGCGGTGATGATGGAGTTGGGGTTAGTAATGTAGTAGACATTTATGACGTATCAACCAGTAGTTGGACAACGGCTACCTTGTCTCAAGCAAGATCAAGGCTTGCGGCTGTGAAATTGGACACCGCTATATTTTTCGCCGGAGGTCTCATCAGTGGTAATGTTAGTAATGTAGTAGATATTTATGAAACTACCACTAGTAGCTGGACAATCTCGTCTCTTTCAGAAGGAAGATATGATTTGTCTGGAGTTTCTGTGGGAAAAAAAGCGTTATTTGCAGGGGGATACAGTCTTACTGGATACAGTAGCACCGTGGATATTTATGACTCTGAATCAGGTAGTTGGTCAGTCGCTACGCTTTCTGTTGCAAGATCTCGCATCGCATCTGCGACTGTAGGAAATAAGGTGTTCTTTTCTGGTGGTGTGAGTAGCAGCGGCCCAAGTAACGTTATTGATATTTACGACCTAGATACAAATAGCTGGTCAGTTGCAAATCTATCTGTAGCAAGAACAAATCTCGTAGGTGCATCATTGGGAGATAGGGCATTATTCGCAGGTGGATATGATGGTAGTAGCGTTAGTAGTGTAATTGATACTTATGATCTAGTTATTCCACAAACAGGCACGGGAGGTAAGCTTCGCTTAGAGGGCGGGGTAAGTGGTAAGTAAGTTGGGTTTAAAGCTCCAGATACAGAAATTAGTTCAAATGAAATTTTATGGGAACTTCCTGATCTCGATGGTACGTCAAATCAGTTTCTCGCCACAGATGGAAATAAAAAACTAATTTGGCTTACAACATCTCAGTCCGATATAAGTGCAGAAACTACAGCACGAATAGATGCGGACAGCGCTCTCCAAACGGATTTAAGTAATGAGATATTAGCTAGAATAGCGGCAGACAGTACTCTCCAAACGGATTTAAGTAATGAGATATTAGCTAGAATAGCGGCAGATAGCTCATTGCAGACAGAGTTAGATCTTACTCAAGGTTCTTTAGGTAACGCAGTAAAGGGAAATGGTGGTTGGCTTGGATTTTCGGGCACTAATTATCTAGATGCTGAATTGACGATTTCAACATCATTAACAACATTAGATGTTTCTTTATATGGTGAGAGCACGGCAAGAGCAGCATCTGATAGCACATTGCTCTCTAATTTAAACGCAGAGATTACCGCCAGAAGAAATGCGGATAGCACTCTTCAAACAGAGTTTGATTCGATGCAAGGTGCACTTGGTGATGTTGTTGATGGTGATGGTGCTTGGATTGGGTTTTCAGATACGAATTATCTAAATGGCGTCTTTACTCTAACAAACGCATTTAAAGCCATCGATACTCAATTAGCACTAGAGGCCAATAGTACACCTCAAATTGGCTCAATAAGTGCACCAAATATGCTCTATGCTGCGAAGTCACCGTTATTGGCATATACTTTTGGTTTAACACCAAGGGCGGCTGGTAATACTGTTACAGTTGGAACAAATCCTCAAGGAATAGCATTTGATGGTAAATATTTATGGATTGCTAATTATGATTCGGCAAATGTTTCAAAAGTAAACCCTTTAACAAATGCAGTATTAGCAACTATCTCAGTTGGAAATAATCCATTTATGGTAGCATTTGATGGTACAAATATTTGGGTAACAAACAATGGAAGCGGAAATGTTAGTAAAATAAATATTAATACAGATACAGTTATTGCTACTGTTACAGTTGGTGCAAATCCGAGAGGAATAGCATTTGACGGTACGTATATTTGGGTTGCCAATACTGGATCTCATAATGTTTCTAAAGTAAACATAACTACTAACACTGTTGTATCTACTATCACAGTGGAAACTGAACCGTATCATGTTTGTTATGATTATTCTAATATATTTGTATCAAATTTTGGTTCTGGTACATTAAGTAAAATTAATCCTTCCACTGAGTCTGTCACAAATTTTTATGTTGATGATCAAATACATCAAATGGCATTTGATGGTATTTATTTGTGGGTTATTAGTACCCCCTCATCTCTCGGTAGAGTAGCAAAAGTGGATACAATAACTAATTCGGTACTTTATTATACTATGTTAGATAGTGGATCTTATTGGATAGCTTTCGATGGTACAAGCATTTGGTGCACATCAGATTCCTACGTATTTAGAGTAAACCCAGTTACAAATATAGTAACAGATGGTGGCAATGGTAATTTTACACATATTGAATCGCCAAAAGGCATTTGTTTTGATGGTTCAAGTTTATGGGTAACTAGCGGAGCATCAAGTTTAGTATCTTTTCCGTATTTTTGACTTTCTTATAATATTCTGATGAAACCGTAAAATACTATCTGCGTAATTCTTGTTCCACCAAGAAATGTAACACTCACCGCGCAGTGGGAAACCATTATTTGATCTGGTCACTGCAAATCAGTTAGACAGTGACCAGACTTTAGACAGAAAATAACACCGATCATGGAGGATTGGCATAGGATTTGCATCCATCTAAGTATCCAAGTATTTTTGGATAGCAAAACTAAATAGGATGGATGCTGACATGAATAAAAAAACAAAAAACCTACCTAAAATGTTCTTACTCGATCTATATTTCAAACAAGGGAGCGATCTCGCATATTATCTGAAAGATGATGATGTTCCTGCCGCAGTTTTAGCTTGGCTTAAAGACCTAGAATTAAAAGTGAAGTCACTTAAAAAACTGATGGCACAATTAGACAAGAAGAAGATCATATGTCACGCAGATACAAACGAGATCGCGTTTGCATCCACAGACAAAAAAACTATCGAATTACTTGATAACCACGATCTTTTTATTGCAGATATGATCACTGTGAATTTGGCCTATAACGATAGTAATATTGATCTTAAGCTAGACCAGAAACTCACTACTCTCGCACAAAAACACAGTGGATCTCGAACTGATTCTGGTTATTTTTTCGGGATGGATGGTCAAAGTGGTCAGAGAGATTTGACATTTGAATTCGATACACAAGAAGATGCTGATGCTTTCGAGAAAGCAGCTATCAAGGCTATACCTAAAAAGAAGCAAGTAGATAAGAAATAAAAGGGCGGTCTACTTAATTGGTTTTGTTTTTTTCTAAAGTTTTTACAGGTATCTGCCGATACTACTACTGGGGGTAACTATTATGATGACACCGAAATTACAGCAAGCACTCCGCTATTTAAGCTCTGAAATCGGAAAACGAGAAGTTACTGCATTCCTTGAAATGCATAATAGAAATAAGAGTAAATTTAAGAACGCGTATGAATTTTGGGATGGACTTATGTATAGGATATCATATTGGTGGACTTTCAAAGTAAAATCATCAAGTTGCAAGATAAGACAAATTAAGTAGTCCACCCACATAAGAAATGCTATTCGCAAAAAAAAACGCTCCTTTCCCAAAAAGAGGAAGGAGCGTAAAAACTGGTAGGATATCACAAAAGTAATTAACCTACTGCTTTTCTATATCCGTTCGCCTCTGCCCAAGCACCTAAAAGATCGTCAACCGATACAAGATCAAGGAGCCTATCTTCACCGATTTGCTTAACTAAAGAGCGCTTAACATCAAGATTATCAGGTAACAACATAGTGGTAGTTGCTACAGGTGTGGAGGTAGTTTCTACGTTCACGTCTGTGGTAGTTGTTTCTACTTCAGCGGTGGTGTTCGCAGTTGCTGTTTCCACGACAACGGTTTCTGTAGTTGCAGTAGTCGTAGCTTTTACTGGCTTCACTAATTTAACAAGAGGTGAGACTTGTTTTGTGCTTAGGTTTGATGTTCTACAATCAAACAAATTCGCTTTATCTATGTAACATACGCGTCTTGGATCTCCCAAACCAAAACCCATTACGTCTCTTTTAAGAGCGATGCGTTGTCTTTTTCCGTTTACTGTCATTTCACGGAAAGGTTCATTGCTGTTTTTATCCGTGAGGTATTTGTATTCTTTAAGACGTGCATAAACATCTGCATCTATTACTGCATCTTTAACTTTATTTGTGGTGCGATCTCTAACTTTTAATGTGTTCGACATAAAATAATATCCTCATTATACAATCAAGTTCAATAACGAGGTATTCTTTACACCTACATACTCCTGTCGTCAATAGTGTATATAAGCGAATATACTAACTTAAATTGATTTTTAAAAATATTTTTAAAAAATGTTTTTTAAGTAAGGTTAGGTCGGAACATGAGTGCAATTTCCCATACTCCAGACAAAGAAAGAAGCCCTTTGATATCTCCAATATCTCGTTCTCGTGCAGCACGAAGCTTAAAAAGAATTAGATATTCTGTTTTAATGACCGCTCCCAGAGGGAGCGGGGAGCAATTGTTGAGAGGGCGGTTTGAGATTGAGGATGCTGAAAGAGATACCCAGAAAGTACTGGTTTCTATGGTTGGTAATCTTCCAGAGTGATGGCAGTTTTACAGTTAAATTAGACATAGAAACATTTGCAGGAGAACTCTTAAGAACTAGTTACCTTTGGAATGACTTGGATGAAACGAGTAAGAAGAGAGAAAATCCACCTAAAGGATGGTTGTGGCGGTTTTAGAGATAGGCATTCAAATGAATTTGATTGCGAACATAAACCGCCTTTTACTTGCGAAGAGTGTGTGTACTTTCCAGAAAACGTTAAAAAGCGTAGAGGTAAAAATCCACAGGCAAAGAAGTAGGTAGTGAGCATGACCAGCTAATTTGGGACTTGACTAAGACAGTTTTTTGTTCTGGTTGTAAGAAGCCATACAGGTTGTGGGAAAGGAAATGATTGAATAATGAGAAAGTATGGGTTGGATACACGCTTGATTTGTGCTGATAATGGTGTTAAAGGGGTAGTAGTCGGTCCGGAGTGTTTACCGCACGGGGACAGTGGTTTTGTGAACACCTATGATGAGTGGTGTATAGACGACATATGTGTTATTGTGGGAGAGTGATATGCCGTTAAAAAATCCTGATAAGTCGCAAAGATGCCCAACATGCATGCTTATGGGGGAAATAACAAGGTGTTCAAAGTGTGGTTGTGTTTGTTGCAGTTCTTGTATAGCGGTGGATGGGTCTGATTGTATACAATGTGGGCCGCATGGGGAAATATTTAGGGACATTAAGAAAAAATTTACAAAAAATAAATAAAACTAGGTTAACATGGCCATGTTTGTTATTTTTTTGAGATATCAAATATCGGGATTGACAACCACATGACGTGGCGCGGCCTCTAAGTACACTAGATAATTCTATCGTCTTTTCAACACCACAGTCACAGCTAAAAATCCAATGTGCGATTGAATTTCTAACTCTATGTGAGAACCGCATTGCGGTTAGGTTGCCTAGTTTAGTTCCTGCAAAGTTTTCATTTGTATATCTAACTACCATTCGTGCTCGCTAAGATTAGATCTAGTATCTAGTGTATCTTCTACTTTAGGGAATATAGCATGTTCTTATATAAGATCGAAGCAGCAATGTCGGTGGTACAAATAGAAGGTCTGATTAAACATCTTCTAATTAAATTTTTTAGTGATATACAGCTACCCATGCCGATAGTTAAAATAGTCAACAACACAGTACCGAAATGGCTCGGTAGGTGTGTCTATACGCATAACGCTAACGAAAATCGTAGTGTGATCGAGATTCAAAAAAGTATTGCGAATGACGAAAAGACGCTAGATCGGGTTTTATGTCATGAGCTAATTCATGCGGTTGATTTTTATAAACAATTTGGCCATCCCGAACAAGGCAAAGAGAACTGGGACAAGTATGTAACGCATAGAAGGCTTGGTTTCAAATCTGATGGCCACGGCAAAGAGTTCCAAGAATGGGCAGCTAAGATCAATTCGGTGATGGGACCAGACTATGTCACTGAGAAATCAGATACATCTTATGTTATTGAGGTGACAAAAGAATATTTCCTTTTAGTCATGCCAACAAGCAAAGGCGTTGAAAAGTACGGATGGGCTTGGACGGTAAGGCCATCGACTGAGCAGAAGTCTGTGATCCAAAGTAAGATAATGGAAGGCGGTAGGCTTTTCATGTCGAAAGATGGGAGGTGGATGTCGGGAGCCAAGATCAAAAAGTATGGCGGTATGTCGGTGCCAACGAAAGATGATGGAAAGCAGGCTCTGAAAGATATCTATACTTCGGGAAAAGACATTAAGCCAAATTGGCCGCAGACCATTACCAAAGTATCAGATTTCCATAAGAAGATGGTAAATCACTATGGCCCAGAGATGGATCACATACTTAAAAATGATCCTCTTGGCGTTTTATAGGAATTTTATCTTCCGTGCCGTAAGGCACCGGCATTTAGTAACGCTAAAATTTTAACTGATTTTAACAATAAGGGAGGGGAGGCTTCACCAGTTTCTGGAAAGTAACAGATCTTTTTTAGACTTTGTTTTTTCTGTAGGACAAAAAGGCTGCACAACAATTTCAGGATAGTCTGCTAACAGACTATCTACATTGATACTAGCTCCAACAGATAGAATATAGTACTCGTTATCTTGGCACATAAAATTTTGCCGAAGAAATCCTTCTCTTCCTTGGCTAATTAAATACTTGGTTAACAGCTCTAATTTCCAACCATCGCTTTTATAGTAGCGAGCGGCTAGATTACTAAGTCGTATGTGGGTAGGTGACATCAAAAAATCCTAATAGGAGAAATTAGTAAACCACTGAATAACGATTCCGTGTCTTTCCGGTTCCAGTTATAGTTGCCCGTCAGATCATAACGAAAGGATTTAAACGAGTTATACTGGTGGATACATCTAAGGATGTTATGAGAATCATAATTAAAATGCCACGAAGGTGTTTTAATACCATATGTTTTTTGTAGATGAGCAAAAGCATGAGCCCATCTTCCGTTTTCTTCTCTACTCGAACTACCCCCACCTTGTCCTCTAACCCACATCGTTTGTTGTGTCGTATGGTTTTCTACAAAGAAAAATTGATGCCAAAAACTTCGGTAATCCCAGTAGTGCAAAGGCTCTGGCATTGCATACACACGGTCATAAGTAGAGCGTACTTTAGGTAGTAACATTTGATCTAGAAGAAGGTCTTTGTTTTTTTCAACATCTGCCTCATCGGCTAAAGTATATTCACCCTCGTCGTCCTCGATGGGGTAGCCCTCTTCGTCCAATTTATATTTAGCATAGTCGAGATTCGCTATTATCTGTAGAATCATCTCTTTATTTTGCTGATAGCGAAAAAGAGCATCCTCTATCCTAGTCTTAAATCTTTTTTCTTTTTCCGGTTCTTCCTGGTAATTATATGTGACTCTGGGCCAAGCATATTTTTCGATATAATGATTGATTTCTTTTTCTCGAAACCATTTGTTTTGTAGACTCGTTATCGCCTTTTCTTCTGCATCACTAATACACATGTGGTTAGTCTGATGACGGTAGTTAGGGTCATCTAAATGCTCATTACTTAAATGTTCAGATTCTACGATTACCATATAGGTATTAATATGCTCTTGGTTATCAAAAATCCAATCAGCTATAGTTTCGTGATTTGCTCCCATTTCCCAACATTGTTCGAAATGGTGGATAAGGGGATATTTGTGTTCTATACTAGTGATTATGTCGTTACTACCCACTACAACTTGCATACATCTTTTCCGTTATTTATAATCTAAAACCATTCTTTCTAAGGTAGAATATTTTTTATGTTGCCCTCGGTCAACAACCGAGTCTAACATTCGATCAAGTTCTTCTGTAGGAAGAGATTCGATAGTTGTTACTACTGACGCCAATTTGATAAGATTAGCAATCGTAGTGTCCCTTTTGGCATAAAGAAGCTCAATCTCCGATGTATAGTGATCCCACGTCTTTTTGATATATGAGGTGTGCCAACACGAAGAACATACCTCGTATTCGAAACATGTTTCTAAATCACAAGAAGAACAGTAATGATATTCAGTCTTACATATTTTGCATTTTGACATAGGTTAAAATCTATTCCCTTTCTACGTCATAAATGTTCTGACATTGACGACCACATCGTTAATTTTTTCCTTCAAAGATACGAGAGATTGGCCGTCTTTTTTAAGAAGCGGATGATTCGAATCTAATTTCTTAACCTCATCAATAAGGTCTTCCACATCTCTATATGCGGCATTCAACCAAACTTCTGCATGATCGAAGGCGTTTGTCATTTTGTATTTGGGAGAGGATTGAGTGCAATTGCCGCTTTGATTTTAGCTAAAAACATACCACTTTACCTTATTAATAATAGTTATTTAATTAAATCCGTAACCGAGAGTGAAATGGGTATGAATTATCGTTTCAAATCCTTCAGTCTTTTCTTCAAAGCCATCTCTAGCTGTTTGGCTTCTTTCTTGCCATACTCCATTTCAAACTCACCCATCATATCGTCCTCTAGACGCTGCTCAATATCTTCAATCAACTCTTTTTTACCTTCCTCTGTTTTAGGAATCTGTTCCCACCACAGTTTATTATGGTCGTAGTAGTCTTTGATGGCAGATTCGACTTTTGCTAAGTAGGACATGCTTTTTCTCCCATAATATTAGTTACTTAACTCCGTATCCAAACATCGAGGCCAATTCTAAATGCCTCTTTTCTATCACGTCCCAGTTCATATTTGACCACACTAAAGCTAGATACTGGTCGAAATCTAAACCAAAATCTCCTAAATAAGAGTGCTCCCAGCAGTCTATAACAAGAAGAGGTGTAACTCCTAGAGGAACAGATTCATCATGTCCTCGAAGAGGAAAACCCACAAAGGTTTTTAGGGAATGTGCCCATCCCCATACAACCCATCCGTTTGGTTTTGCTGCACTTGCAAATTCATTTAACCAGCGTTGAAATGTACCTAAATTTGAATCACGTCGTTTTAATATGTCCTCTAAAAGAGGGGAATTTTTTATTGTATCGGATTTTCCTTCTAACTGCTCAAACCAAAGACGATGAAGATAGATGGCGTTGTGAAGAAAAGAGCGTTCAAACGGTTCTTCTTGTTCTTCCTCCGCTTTGTTTTCTAATTGATTAAGTCTATTTTTATATCCTTCATACAGTTCTGTATGTATCTTTTGTGTACTCGGTTTATTTAATGCCATAAATACCTCAATGAAAAAAAGAATCGATCCGCAACTTAATCTTGCGGATCGATTCTTGTCAGAAAAGGAAGAAAAACTAGATTATAGGAATAGTGATTCCTAATATAGGACAAAGTGTTGGATGCATTACATACGCGTAAGGAGGATGTACTACTCCAGTGTGACCATCAACCTGATCATGGGTACGAATTACTTTCGCTACGCTATACATGGGTTGTGTTACAAATGAAACATCCACAGGAGTTCCTACGTCCCCGACCGCAAATTGCAATAGCCCAGTAGATGGAAACGTTAGTGTCGGTACTGCACCCACGATATCAAGCGTTGCAGGCACAAACGGATACATCAAATCAACTTGTCCTACGCCACCAACGTTATTTATTTCGTAAAGTTTAGCGTATCTATCTTGCGTTGGGGATAGACGAGGGAGGATGCGATTAAAACGATCTCCAGTTAAAAGATAATCAGAAGTAATTGAATGGACTTTAATTTGACGAATTATGTCCATCCCGACTGTTGCCATGAGAGTATCCCAGTATTCTGGACTAATCATGACTGCTTTTAGCGTGCTTATTTGTCGATGCTCAGAGGATAGTTTTGTTTGCACAAGAGCCATTGCTTTATCGGCATTGGCATTTAAGCTTTTAAATATTTGAACTAACTGATTTTCTGTCGTAGCTCGAATATTTACAATCTGTGAGGTCTGAAATTGAACCGCCATACCATCTAAATTTCGTATTGCTGTTTGTGCCATGTTAATTGTACCTTTTTTAATGTCCATATACATAGAATCTTAAGCAGTCGGAATTCCGATTAACTCAAAATTATTCATAAGCTGCTTAAGACTTGGCTGCATGTTAAATACCATAAACGTAGCGCCCCAAGAGTTTATCTGATTCGGATTTTCTGCGCTGTCGGTCCACGCAACACCTTCTTCTGTAAAAAAACCTTGAAGATAGATGCCTCTTTGCCCAAATAAAGGAGAGGAATATAAAATATGGATGTAGTTTGGTGCGCCTGAACTTGTTGTGTCTGGTCGATCTAAAAGATCTAAAAAATCAAAGAAGTTTCCAAGTCCTGGCTGTGGTGATGTTTCGTTATTACCTTCAGAGAGGATATCATCGTAACCCCCTGCGGTTATAATTCCAGTTTGAAAGCTAAGGGATAGTAGAGGTTGATCGTAACGCGAGCCGAGAAAAGAGTTATTACCCATGTACATACCGGTTTGTGGCCATTCGTGGTGAACAACACCTCCGCTAATTTTTTCGATGCTCGTTCTTGTTGCTAATTTCCACTGACATTCGCTTGGATTAACCCAAAAGAACATTGCGGACGCCCCACTTGATCCTATGTTCATATTGTCACTTCGACTCATAGCCCATCGTGTGGCACGCGTGCTTTGCTGATGTCTGTGATTTAAAAGCACGCCACGAGAAGACGAAGATCTTTTTAATAAGTTTGTCTGTTGTGGAGTAATAGTACTTTCTGCCATGCGTTCCTCAGAGCCCCCAACATTTTAAACGTTGGGGGCTAATTTTTTCTATTCTACAATGTCCCAATCACTTTCGTACTTATCTACTGCAATGGCACCTGATGCCAATGACTTACTTCGAAACGTTCCCGTGTTCATACGCTCTTGTGCATATGATTTCACGTCTTGTGGAAATTGACCTGCTAGTAAGAATTGAAGGTCACTCTGTGTTAATTCACCACTGTGAATTTCAAGCTCGTTTATGAGAGAACCACCGTCAATTTCACCCACTACAATTCGTTGTTCCCATGCTCTCATTTTTGGATGAAGAGAAAGTTCCTCTTGATTTACATTAGGATTATCTAACGAATTTACCGCTTGTTGTGAAGAACGAACAGCGGATACTAATGCGTTTTTACGTGCCGAGTCTGATTTAGAACCTGCCGCAAATTCAGATTCGTTAAGACGACTATACTCTTTTCTTCCTCTTTCGGAGTTTAGCATTTCAACTGCTTGCTCTTCTGGGATTATCTTAAGTGTATTTTTCTGCAGTGTTCTACGAAGCTCTACGTTATGCTCTAATACGTTACGTGGAAGCATCGCGGTTAGACAAAAGGGGATCCAAGTACGTGGGAATTCTAATTTGATGGATTTCCCTGAGATCGGATCGTTAATTGTAGTGGATAAAAGACCTTTTGGTTCTGTGTTGTTAATCACATAAATCTTTTTTCCGGCAGTAAACAAATCATCGAACATAGTGAGATTGTCTTTTTGATACATATAAAACTCCTAACATTGGATAATAAGAGAACCACCTTGGTTCTCAAGATAAACGTTTTGAGGCTTCTATTAGCCTTAAAGTAACCTTAAACTATAGTAGCCAATTTTGACATCTTTTGACATATGGTTGCAATGCCCTCTAGCTTCTCACGAGAGAGACCTTTAATCAAGATAGGTGAATACAAATGTAAATATTTATCCGAATTAGCAGTCAACTCCTCGTAATATTCTTGGGCATGTAAAATCTGACTTTGCCAAGTAAGAAGGATAGTAGATAATGCGATCGCATCCTGACGTACCTCTTCAGGTGTTTTCCCACTTTGAATTGTAGTTTGCCAATTTTCAGGATGAGACGATCCTGTTTGTGTATCTTCGCTCTTTTGTTCTTCATTTTCCGCAGAAACCGCGTATCGCATCTGTAACCGTTGCTTAAAACTACTCATTTTATTCCCTTTCTTATCCTCGACTTAACGTCGCGCTTCTTGGTTTATTCAGAAGGTGTGTCATAATAGATTTAACCTCACCTTTTACTAAATTTAAATCCGTTTCTAAAATTGCTACTTTCGTTAGAGCTTCCATCACACTTTCTTTATCTGCAGTGTTTGCTTGCAGTTTAATAATCTCAACTTTTAACTCGTGTGTGACATCATGTACATCTTCAATCATAGTTATTATTTTATCATTTTTATCATCTTGCTGCTGCGTTGCACCACTTAATCTCGTATCAATTTTAGTAAAACTATCGTCATAACTAGTAACTAATCTTCGGATAAAGAAAATCAAAAGAAGACCACCTCCACTAAATCCTCCCAAAGCAGAAAGAAGTGAATTTACTAACGTAGTATCTTCATCGGGCAGTTGGATAGTTTCCGTTGTTTGCTGCGTATATTTAGCAGAAATTACTTCCTCTCGCCGATCGCTAGCAAAAATAGCGAGTCCTACAGAAAAAAAAGTAAGAGCCAAGAAAAAGTAACAAATTCTATTCATTGTCTTTTTCATCGGTCGCCTCGCAGAAAGAGTTATTATGTCATAGGTAACTACACTTCAAAAAATCTTTCCTTACTGTATGTACCTCATGCAGATCTTTTCTGACTAAGATCGAAGAACATCTTCCTTGTCCTATAAAGAAAGATTTTAACAATTCCCCATTTCGACAAAACTTCTACATTAACAGGTGGCTGATCTTCCGTGTAACCTTCGATCCGAGCAGGAACACCAGAATAAAGCAAAGTGGGATCTCCTGCCGCGTAGTAGTTTCCAAGCCTTGTATTACTAACGTCATACGAGTAAACGAAATATTTAGAGTCGTACAAAACAATGGTTTTAACAAAAAACCAAGTTAGCTTTAATCCATATCTTTTATCTTTTAAGAAGTATCCGGTAATATCGGCTGTTCTATTTCCATATTCATTATAAGGCAAAGAAGATACGAGGAGAGGGAGTGGGATTTCCTGAAAAGATCTTAAGTTAAAAAGATGGTCTTTTTTTATTACAAATCCCCCAACAAATTCACCTCCATGCTTCACACCATAACAATCAGCACCTAAAAAATAAGAGAGAGGTATTTGATAACCAGTAATTTTACAAAAACTGGCATGTAATCCTGACTTATCTTTATCGCTTTTCAATTTGTGTGGCATTTTTAGTACCACTTCACATTGGGTAGATTGACGGTTCTTATCCTCATTTCCTTTTCAATCATCTCTGGAGTCATGGCATCAAAATGTAACCTTGCCGAATCTATCCCGACAGATGTCAGTTCGTCTTTTACAGCCGAAAATATTTCAGTGCAGCACCACCTGTTCGGATCTGAAAACGCGTTAGTCTTAGGAAAAGGAACCTTAAAAAACTTCTTCAAAAAACCACGGAAAGCACCATAGTTATACGCACCCATATCATAGGCAACGTTGACTATTCGGTTGATCGCCGTGTTATAAATACGATCTTCAATCTCTTGTTCCAATTCAATATCCATTGTAACAATTACTTTGTACTTCATAAGCCACTGCTGCAAGAGATAATGCTTGCCGTAAGGCTTATTGGCATCAACAGTAAAATCGAAATTGCCAATCTTAAAGCCTAACCCCATATGGCTGGTGTTGGTATTAAACAACCACAAGAAAAACTTAGAGTACAGTTTATCATTAGTAACGAAATATACTTTCAATTTGGTCTTCCTCTATTAATGTGCACTGTAAAATTGTAGAATGAATTGAATACCGATCTGAACACCTACTCCATGTTTTGTGATCAAAGCAACTTTACCACTGTGGTATGTGCCATCATAAGTAACTCTAGATACTGATTTACCATCACATTCAAAGTTCCCCTTATCTTCAAAAAAAGATGCGTTCATCCCCCCTCCCATGAATACCACATTCCCACCATAGGCTTCAGGAACATCGGGAGCGGCTACTACCCAAAAATAGGCTCGGTCTGTTGGGGGATTACGGAACTGAAGTTTTGCACCGATGATGTCATAGTTGAACGTAGGCTCAAATTCGAGATCAGTTTTAACACAGTTGGCCGTCAGACGTATCTGGAAGTCTGCGTCACTCTCTTCTGCCCCCTGTGTTAAAAGGGTATTGGTTGCGTCATAAAACTTCATGATTGCATCACCCAAGTCCGCTCCTCCATCGATGGTCGCATCGTTGGCTGGGCAGTAGTGGCTTCGGTTATAGAGAGATTTGTGTTTGGCTGTGTAGAAGTCAAGGGAGCGCGGTGAATAATGCCATTCCGGTATTGTTATCACATGTCTTGTGAGCTGACGGCCTTCCCCGTCTTTTGGCTCGTCGAGTTTAATAAGTTCGCTGCGTGGGATCGGTGTGGGATCATGTGCTGCTACTACACCATCCAAGGTTGTTACTTCTTCAGTGGATAATGCTGCTTTGAAGTAGATATCCACTGCTGTTCCCTCAACATTAATATAATCGAGAGCAATAACAATTGATGATCCTCTGATCTCAAGAGTCAGACGATCTGATTCTATTTCCTTTATATAGCTGTATTTAACTGACAAAATAGTCTCCTTATATCTTCACTTTTTAAATTTTTAATGTTTCAGGAATTAACCTTCTCCCACTCTAAACTTCGTCCTAACGCTCTACCCGTACCTGCTGATACTTTCCATCTCAACTCAACGGCTCCTGTTGTATATGGGATTTTAGCTGTAACTACTACCCCGCAGTATCTACTACCAGCGGTTGCCGCTGCTTGGGACGTATTTGCAACTTTAACGCCTTGCACATAGAGACTTACCGTAACTGTACCACCGTTGGTAGTACAAGCTACGAGCGCATATCCTCGTATTCTAAGTGTACCAGTAGTTGTCGGTGTGATCGCCATAGAACTCAATAAGGTATCACTAGTAGATGTAGTTGTGACAAGATTCTCTGCTATAATTAAATCTGTTGGGGAGGATAACGAACTATCAGCCGCAATACGTGCTACCTTCTCAACCTCCTCGGTGCATATCGTTCCCCCTGTAGGAGGGATTTTGATAACCACTGTAGTAGCATGTGAGATACCAGAAAGATCGAAACGTAACGCTTTGGAGGGGTCAATATCATCTTTTATCTTGAATCGCTCATCCTCAAAATCGCTTGAATCTACAGGAAAACCATTTTTATAGCCCATATATGGTACCTCCTCCTAAATATTTAGTGGTCACTTTAGTTAACCCTCCAAATTTCAAGTCTTGCATTTTGAATCCGAGCTGTAGCCGCTGCATTTGATGTTCTATAATCGATGTCGATGTTATGTGTGGCTGCTGTGAGGGTAACATAGGCGAACCCTGAGACTTGATGTCGCTGTCCTGTAGCAGAGTCTTGTGCTTCCTCTAAGTGAGCCATCAAAAGGGTCGTATCATTAAGCTGCACTCGGCCATCGAAATTGCTGTTAGTGCTTGTTATTTGCCAATCGTACATCCAGCCCACCCTATAAGTTCCCGCCTCAATTGGTCCTGTCGAAAGTCTTAGCTTCTGCTGATAGGTGGTTGAAGTGGTGGTGGATAGGGCATCACTTGCTGCTTGTGCGATCCATCTACCAAAAATAATAAAGACTGTTGCTTGGCCTGCTCCGTCAT
>Ga0105105_10000038_pt1 | contig 55173 bp, 46 predicted proteins | sample PPLLaktember2015_4_FD_79108 | JGI IMG/M metagenome (GOLD analysis project Ga0105105, IMG submission 79108) | Freshwater sediment microbial communities from Prairie Pothole Lake near Jamestown, North Dakota, USA - PPLs Lake P8 Core (1) Depth... | ecosystem: Environmental > Aquatic > Freshwater >...
GACCAGGAAGCGGCCCATCGAGGGGGCGGCGAGCCAGGCGTCGAGCAGCGACCGATCGACGTCGCAGAAGGGGCGGAAGCGTCCCTGGACCTCGGCATAGGCGAGCGAGCGAGCCGGGTCGTGGCACAGGCGGGATACCGTCGCGCTCCGGGCGATGGCCACGCACTCGACGGCCTCCAGAGGGACCGGACCCTGTCCCTCGACCATCACCACCTCGCCCGACGGCTCGGTGGACGGGAGGGAAGGGTGGGCAGGGGTGAGCGCGGCGAGTGCCGCCAGCCCCATCATCCACATCGCCAGCAACGCCGACATCGGCCGTCCCCCGTGGCGGCAGGATAGCGCGGACCCCGGTTCGGCTAGGATGTCCCGGGGTGCCGGCCGGCGCGGTCGGCCCGGATGGAGGCGTTGCATGACGGTGATCCTGAAGCCCGGGCACGTGCCGCTCGCCGACTGGCGCGCGGTCCTCGACGGCGCTCCGGTCGAACTCGACGGCGCGTGCGCGCCCGGGGTGGCGGCGGGCGCCGAGGCGGTCCGCCGGATCCTCGCCGCGGGTGCGCCGGTCTACGGCATCAACACCGGCTTCGGACGGCTCGCGAGCGTGCGCATCGCCGACGCCGACCTGCGGACCCTGCAGCGCAACATCGTGCTGTCGCATGCCGCCGGCGTGGGCGAGCCCATGCCGACGCGCGTGGTGCGCCTGATGATGGCGCTCAAGCTCGCGAGCCTCGCGCAGGGGGCCTCGGGCGTGCGGCCCGCGACGATCGCCATGCTCGAGGCGATGCTCGCCCGCCGGCTCTCGCCGGTGGTGCCGTGCCAGGGCTCGGTGGGGGCCTCGGGCGACCTCGCGCCGCTCGCGCACATGGCCGCGACGATGCTCGGCGTCGGCGAGCTCGATACCGACGCGGGTCGAGTGCCGGCGGCCGAGGCGCTTCGCGCCGCCGGCCTCGCGCCGCTCGAGCTCGATGCGAAGGAGGGGCTCGCGCTGCTCAACGGCACGCAGTTCTCGACCGCCTACGCGCTGGCCGGGCTGTTCGACGCGGAGGCGCTGCTGCAGTCGGCGATCGTCACCGGCGCGCTGTCGACCGACGCCGCCCGCGGCACCGACACGCCGTTCGACGAACGCATCCACCGGCTGCGCGGGCATCCCGGGCAGCTCGACACCGCGCGCGCCTACCGCGCGCTGATGGCCGGCAGCGCGATCCGTGCCTCGCACCTCGTGGGCGACGCGCGGGTACAGGACCCGTACTGCCTGCGCTGCCAGCCTCAGGTCATGGGTGCCGTGCTCGACCTGCTCAGGCAGGCCGCCGCCACGCTCGCCATCGAGGCCAACGGCGTCTCGGACAATCCGCTGATCCTCGCCGACACCGGCGAGGCGCTGTCGGGCGGCAACTTCCACGCGGAGCCGGTGGCGTTCGCGGCCGACATGATCGCGATGGCGGTCTGCGAGATCGGCTCGCTCGCCGAGCGGCGCGTGGCGATGCTGGTGGACCCGGCGCTCTCGGGCCTGCCTGCCTTCCTGACGCCGCGCCCGGGGCTGAATTCCGGCTTCATGATCCCGCAGGTCACCGCGGCCGCGCTGGTCGCCGAGAACCGGCAGCGCGCGTTTCCGGCCAGCGTCGATTCGATCCCCACCTCGGCCAATCAGGAGGACCACGTGTCGATGGCGGCCCACGGCGCCCGCCGCCTCGGGCCGATGACCACCGATGCGCGTGCGATCGTCGCGATCGAGTTCCTCGCGGCCGCGCAGGCCTGCGACTTCCACGCGCCGCTGGCCTCGAGCCCGCCGCTCGAGGCGGTCCGCGCGCTGCTGCGCGCGCGAGTGCCGACCCTGGGCGACGACCGTCACCTGCACCCCGACATCGCCGAGGCGATCGCGCTCGTGACGTCGGGGGCGCTGCGGCGCGCGGTCGGCCCGGTCCCGCTGCCGGCGCTCGGCTGAGCCGGCGGCGTTCAGAAGCGGGTCTCGACGCCGGCGGTGACCTGCCAGTCGGGGGCGTCCGGGCCGCTGCCCACGCCCAGGCCGACCGCGACGATCGTGCCCGGCGTGAACACCTGTCTCACGCCGAGTTCCCAGACGGTGGACATGCCGGTCGCCCCGAGCCGGCCGTGGCCCCGCATGACGTCCGCCACCAGCAGCGTCGCATCCGACAGCGGCGTGCTGTAGCCGAGTCCGAATCGGACCGTGTCGTCGCGCTCGCCGGGGAGGGCGTCGTCGTTGATCCGCCAGGAGGCGTTGCCGTGGATGCGGTGGGTGCCGGGCACTGCCCCCAGCGTCTTCGTGGCGAGCAGGCGCAGGGTCAGGTCGGTGCCCTCGGCGTTCTTCCCGGTGGGCAGCTCGAGTCCCGCACCGACCGCGATCGCCGGAATCAGACTGCCTTCGTCGATCGGCTTGAACAGCATGTCGCCACGCAGGTTGCCGCTGTTCGTGCGGTCGCTCGAACCGATCACCAGCGGCAGCCCGACCGTCGCCTGCCAGCGCTCGGCGAGCCCGAACTGGAAGCGCGGCTCGATGAGGAAGCGATCGTCGCCGTCCTGCTCGCGGGTCATGCGCAGCGGCAGCTGCAGCTCGCGCTGGCCCGCGCCGGTCAGCTCCGCGTCCTCGATCTCGACGGGCAGCTGCGGCTCGAGGTTCTGGACGTCGGGGAGTCGCCCCATCTGCTGAGACAGGGCGGGGCTCGGGGCCAGCAGCCACGCCGCGGCGAGCAGCGCCGGCAGGGGGGCGAGGGCGCGGAGGGCGAGGGAGCGGGGCGGTCGGGAGGCGGAGGCGGACATGGTTCGCGATCCTGTCGATGGAGGGGATGCCGCAGTGTGGGCACGCGTGGCATCGGCCGCAGCGCGTGCCCGCCCCCTCCTCCGGCAAGAGCACACCGTGCTTGCGGGTGGTCCGACGGGCGGTCCCGGCGCGGCCGGTCCGCAGGCCTCGGAGCCCGCCTCGGTCCCGGGTCGGTGCCGGCCCCGGCGCCCGATTGCGACGGAGAGCCGGGCTGCACCGTGACGTCCGCCCGGCCTCCGGTCGACGGATCTCCCTGGCCGTCCGACGCGATTGCCACGCCACAGCCACCTCGCTGCCTATAATCGGGTGATGCGCCGCGTGATCCTGCTGCTGCTGGTCGTGCTCCTGCCCCTGAACGGGTGGGCGGCCGCCGCATCGCTGTGCTGCGCCCATCAGGCGGCCGGAGGGCACGCGACGCACGCCGGTCACGCGACGCACGACGGCCATGCGGCGCATGACGGTCATGCGAAGCACGAAGGGCACGCGGCGCATGACGGTCATGCGACGCATGACGCCCACGCCATGCATGACGGCCCTGCCGAGGGCGATGCCCTCGCGGCGCATGCCGAAGCGGCCGGCGATCCCGACTGCGTGCACGCCGACTGCGGCGCATGCTGTCACGCGACCGGCTCGGCCGCCTTCGGCGTCACGCGACTGCCCTGGACCGGGCCCGCCGCCGCCTTCGTGCCGGTCGGCGTCGTCGCCGCGTCCCCCGACTCGCCCGCCCTCGACGGGCCGTTCCGGCCGCCCAGGACCGCGTCCGCCTGACCCGGCGGATCGCTCCGTTTCCCTCGCCAGCGCGCCCTCTGCGGCGCGGACCGCGCGGTGCCGCAGTGCCCGCCGGGTGTTGCCGACCTTCGTCCAACGTGTCGCGACATCCGAACCATGCCTATCGTCCTGGCCGCCTTGCTGGCGGTGCTTCCGCTCGCCGCCGTCGCGCAGGCGTCGACCGACCGTATCCCGGACGCTCCGGGCGCGCCGTCCGGGGTGTCCGCCGTGGCCGGCGCACCGGCGCGCGCCGCGCCGACGCTGTCCGAACTGGTCACCGCCGCCTGGGCGCTGTCCGGACTCGACGCGACCGCGCGCGCGCGCGCCGCCGAGCTCGACGCGCGCGGGGTGGCGCTGCGCTCGCCGTTCGCGGGAACCCCGAGCGTCGGCCTCGACGTCCGCCGTGACCTGCCGCGGGCAGTCGCGCTGCCGGGGACCGATGTGTCGCTCGAGCGCGGGCGCAACGAGATCGAGCCCGGCATCAGCGTGCCGCTCTGGCTGCCCGGCCAGCGCGCGGCGCAGGGCGAGGCGCTCGAGCGCGAGCGGATGCAGCGCGCGGCCGCGCTGCGCCTCGCCCGGCTCGGGCTCGCGGGCGAGGTGAGGGAGGCCGTCTGGGCGCTGTCGGCCGCGGCCGTCGAGCGTCGCGTGCAGCAGGCGCGCGAGGCGTCCGCGGTGCTGCTCGAGGCCGACGTCGTCCGGCGGGTCGCGGCCGGCGACCTCGCTCCGGTCGACGGACTGGCCGCCCGCACCGAGCGTCTGGCAGCCCTCGGTGCGCTGCGCGACGCCGAGGCGCGCGAGCGCGACGCGGCCGTGCGGCTGAGAATGCTCACTGGCCGGGACGACGCCGGCGAGATCGGCGAGTCGCCTGCGGACGCAGCGTCGCCCGATGCCCATCCGATGCTCGCCGCGGCCCGCGATGCCGTGCACGCGGCGCGGGCGCGGCTCGACGCGGCCCGCGCCACGCGGCGGGACGCGCCCACGCTGTCGGCCTCCGCGCGCTTCGAGCGCGACGCCTACGGGGGCGACTACCGCAACAGCGTTCGAGTCGGCATCGCGGTGCCGCTCGACACCGAGGCGCGCAACGCCCCGCGGCTGGCCGCCGCGGGCGTCGAGCTCGCCGAGGCCGAACTCGCGCTGCAGCGGGCGCAGCGCGAGCAGGGCACGCAACTCGAGCGCGCCCGGATCGCGCTCGATGCGAGCCGGGCGTCGGTCGCGCTCGACACCGAGCGTGCCGCCGCCGCGCGTGCGGCACGTCTGGCGCTCGAGCGCGCATTCCGCGCCGGCGAGCGGGCGCTGCCCGACGTGCTGCGGGCGCGGCAGTCCGCGCTCGACGCCGAGCTCGCCACCGCCCTCGCGCAGGTCCGCGAGGGCCTCGCCATCGCCCGTCTCAACCAGGCCCTCGGAGTCGAACCTTGAGCCCCGTCCCCATCTTCGTCTCCGTCTCCGTCTCCGCCTCCGCCTCCGCCTCCGTCGCCGCGCACGTGCCGGCGCACGTGCCGGCGGATGTCCCGGCGCCGCGAGCGCCCCATGTCCCGACGCCGCGCGCTCTCGAGGCGCGCGTGTCCCGGATGTCCCGCATGTCCCGCATCCCCGCGGCCTGGGTCGTGTGCGCGCTCCTCGCCGGGCCGGTCGCTGCGCACGAGGGGCACGACCACGACGCCGAGGCGGCGCGCGCCGCGCCCGCACCGTCCGCCACCGAGGCTGCGCGGTTCGCCGTCGGCGGCGATGTCTTCGAGCTGGTCGGTGCCCTCGAGGGGCGCCGGCTGGTGCTGTGGCTCGACCGGATCGCCGACACCTCGCCGGTCACCGGAGCGACGATCGAACTCGATTTCGGCGGTCGCGCGATGACGGCCCGCGCCACCGGCGACACCTACCTCGTCGAGCTGGACGCCGTGCCCGCGGCCGGTCGGATCCCGATCGCGGTGACGGTCCTCGTGGGCGGGGACAGCGATCTGCTGGCCGCCGAGCTCTCGGTGCCGGGCCCCGCCGGGGCGCCGGCCGCGCCGCAGCCGGCGCGCGCCGCGTCCGAGGCGGCGGGCGGGTCCGCCACCGGAGCGAGGTCAGTCACCGCGGCCTCCCACGCGCTCGTCGACGCGTTCGGAGAAGGGCCGCGCACTGCGATCGTCGCCGGCATCGCGGCGGTGCTCGCCGCGGGCATCGGCTGGGCACTCGGGCGCCGCCGTCGCGCAAACGATTTCGGGAGCCGTTCATGATCGCCTCTCGCCGACCCTGCCGCCGCGGCCCGTCTGCCGCGTCGCCGCTGTGGCTGAAGCTGCGACCGAAGCTGCGGCCGATCCTGTCGCGCACGCTCGCAGTGGTCCTCGCGCTCGCCGCGGGCTCGATCGCGTCCGCCCACGAGGGGCACGACCACGATGCACCCGCCGCGGCGGCGGTCGAGGCGGGCGCGGGTCCCGGCGGCGGCGCGCTGCCGCGACGCCTGCCGGACGGCGCGCTGCTGCTGCCCAAGGCATCGCAGCGCCTGGTGGGCCTGCGCACGGCGCGGGTCGAGCAGGTCACCTCGTCGCGGGCGGTCGAGCTGCCCGGGCGGGTGGTCGTCGAGCCCGACGCGGCCGGACGCGTGCAGAGCACGGTCGCCGGCCGCATCGAGGCCGGCCCGCGCGGCCTGCCGTCGATCGGTCAGGCGGTCGTGCGCGGGCAGGTGCTCGCCACCGTGCGTCCGAGCATCGACCCGGTCGCGCGGGCGGGGCAGGCCGCGCTGCTCGCCGAGCTCGAGGCCTCGCGCACGCTGGCGGTCGCCCGGATCGCGCGGCTGCGGACCCTGTCGGACACCGTGCCCCGCAAGGACGTCGAGGCCGCCGAGAGCGAACTCGCGAGCCTCGACGGGCGGCTGCAGGCGCTGCGGGGCGGCATCGCCGCCAGCGAGCCGCTGCGCGCGCCGGTCTCCGGCGTGATCGCACGCACCGAGGTGGTCGCGGGGCAGGTGGTGGATGCGCGCGAACTCGTCTTCGAGATCGTCGACCCGACGCGATCGCGGATCGAGGCGACCGGCCTCGACCTCTCGCTCGCGTCCCGCGTCGCCGACGCCACGGTCGAGGTCGGCGGTCGCGCGGTGCCGCTCGCCTTCGTCGGCGCCGGTCGGGTCCTGCGCGAGCAGGCGGTCGCACTCGTCTTTCGCGCGAAGAGCGGGTCCCTCGCGTCGCTCGCGGTCGGCCAGACGGTGGCGGTGACCGTGCGGCTGGACGCCGCCGCCGACGCCTCCGGCGTGGCCGTGCCCGCCGCCGCGCTCACGCGCAGCGCGTCCAACGAGCCGACGGTCTGGGTCAAGACGCAGCCCGAGCGCTTCGAGCCGCGCCGCGTGCGCACCGAACCGCTCGATGCGGCGCGCGTGCGGGTGGTGCAGGGGCTCGCCGGCGGCGAGCAGGTGGTCACCGAGGGCGCGGCGCTCCTCGGTCAGTACCGCTGAGGGCCGGGGCGATGTTCGCGCGCCTTCTCGACGCCAGCCTGCGCAATCGTGTCCTCGTGCTCGCGGGCGCGTTCGTGCTCGTCGCCTGGGGCAGTTGGCAGGCGATGCGCACGCCGGTCGACGTGTTCCCCGATCTCGACCGGCCGACGGTCGTGCTGATGACCGAAGCGGGCGGGATGGCGCCCGAGGAGGTCGAGCAGCTGATCGCCGTGCCGCTCGAGACCGCGATGAGCGGGCTGCCCGGCGTCGAGACCGTGCGCTCGACTTCGGCCGCGGGCCTGTCCGTGCTGTACGTGAGCTTCGGCTGGTCGACCGACATCTGGCGCGCGCGCCAGTTCGTCGCCGAGCGGCTCGCCGCGATCGACAGCGCGCTGCCCCCGGGCATCGTGCCGAAGATGGGCCCGGTCTCGTCGATCATGGGCGAGATCCTGCTGATCGCGCTGCCCGTCGACGTCTCGAAGACCACGCCGATGGCGGTGCGCGAGTACGCCGACTGGGTGCTGCGGCCGAGGCTGCTCGCGATCCCCGGCATCGCGCAGGTGATCCCGATCGGCGGCGAGGTGAGGCAGTACCAGGTGCTGCCCGACACGCAGCGCATGGCCGAGCTCGGCGTCACGCCCGAGGCGCTGCGCCGGGCGCTCGCCGCCTTCGCATCGAACACCTCGGGCGGCTTCCTGTCGATGGACGGGCGCGAGGTGCTCATCCGCCACGTCTCGCGCGGCGCCGGCCTCGACGAGCTCCGGGGCGTGCCGGTGGCGATCGGCGCGACCACCGGCCAGCCGATCCTGCTGTCGCAGGTCGCGCAGGTGCGCTTCGGCGCCGCGCAGCGCCGCGGCGACGCCGGCCTCGACGGCCTCCCGGCGGTGATCGTGTCGGTGCAGAAGCAGCCGGCCGCCGACACCGTGCGCCTGACGCGTGCGGTCGAGGTCGCGCTGGCCGAGTCGGCACGCACGCGTCCGGCGGGCATCGACGCGCCGCGCGTGACCTTCCGGCAGGCCGACTTCATCGAGGCCTCGATCGGCAACCTCCAGGGCAAGCTGCTCGCCGCCGCCGGGGTGGTCGCCGTGGTGGTGCTGCTGTTCCTCGGGCGGGCCCGGACCACGCTGATCTCGCTGACCGCGATCCCGCTGTCGATCCTCGTGTCGATCCTGGTGTTCCGCGCCTTCGACGTGACGATCAACACGATGACGCTCGGCGGACTGGCGATCGCCATCGGCGAGCTGGTCGACGACGCGATCGTCGACCTCGAGAACATCGTGCGCCGGCTGCGCGAGAACGCCGCAGCACCGCAGCCGCGGCCGGTGCTGACCGTCGTCCGCGACGCCAGCCAGGAAGTGCGCGGCGCGGTGATCTGGTCGACGGTGATCGTGGCGCTGGTGTTCGTGCCGCTGTTCGCGCTGCCGGGCATCGAGGGGCGGCTGTTCGTGCCGCTGGGGCTCGCCTACGTCACCTCGATCCTCGCGAGCCTGGGCGTCGCGGTGACGGTGACCCCGGTGCTCGCGTACTACCTGGTGGCGCGGCGCGTCGAACGCGAGCCGGCGCGCGAGCCGTGGCTCGCCGTCGCGCTCAAGGCGGGGTACGGGCGAATCCTCGAGCGCTCGCTCGACAGGCCGCTGCTGCCGGTGCTCGCGTCGGTCGTGCTGCTGGGCGCTGCGGTCGCGCTGCTGCCGGGCTTCGCGCGGACCTTCCTGCCGCCCTTCAACGAGGGCTCCGCGGTGGTGACGATGCGGCTGCAGCCGGGCGTCACGCTCGAGCACTCGATGCGTGTCGGCGCCGCCGCCGAGCGGGCGCTCGCGGCCGTGCCCGAGGTCCAGCACGTCGCGCGCCGCTCCGGTCGTGCCGAGCTCGACGAGCACGCCGAGGGGGTGCACGTGACCGAGCTCGAGGTGGGCCTCACCCGCTCGGGACGTCCGCTCGACGTCGTCCACGCCGAGCTGCGCGGCGCGCTCGCGCCGCTGCCGGCGAGCGTCTCGATCGGCCAGCCGATCTCGCACCGGCTCGATCACCTGCTGTCGGGCGTGCGTGCGCAGATCGCCATCCGGATCACCGGCGAGGACCTCGACGTGCTGCGGGCCCAGGCGAGCCTGCTGCGCGAACGCATCGCGGGCGTGCGCGGTCTCGCCGACCTCGAGATCGAGCGGCAGGTCCTCGCACCGCAGGTGCGCGTGCGCATCGACCATGCCGCCGCCGCGCGTCTCGGCGTGGCGCCGTCCGCGGTGCTGCTCGAGCTGCAGGCCCTGGTCGGAGGCGAGCGCATCACGCAGGTCGTCGAGGGCACCCGCCGCTTCGACCTCGTGCTGCGCCTGCCCGATTCGGCGCGCGGCCCGCAGGGGCTCGAGCGGCTGCGCATCGCCACGCCGGCGGGCGCCGTGCCGCTGTCGCGGCTCGCGACCATCGAAGAGGGCGACGGACCGAACCAGGTCTCGCGCGACGACGGCCGCCGACGCATCGTGATCTCGGCCAACGCCCAGGGGCGCGCGCTGTCGGAGGTCGTCGCCGACGTGCGCACCGCGATCGACGCGATGCCGCTGCCGGACGGATTCGTCGTCTCGCTCGGCGGCCAGTTCCAGGCGCAGGAAGAGGCGAGCCGGCTGATCGGCGCGCTCGCGGCGGTCTCCGCGATGCTGGTGCTGGTGGTGCTCTACGCGCGCTACCGCTCGGGCGTGCTCGCGCTGCTGGTGATGGGCAACGTGCCGCTCGCGCTCGCCGGCGGCATCGTCGGCCTGAAGCTCTCCGGCCAGCCGCTGTCGGTCGCGGCGCTGGTCGGGCTGGTGACGCTCGCCGGCATCGCCACGCGCAACGGCATCCTCAAGCTCGGGCACTGGGTGCATCTGATGCGCGTGGAGGGCGAACCCTTCGGTCGCCCGATGATCGTGCGCGGCTCGATCGAGCGCGTCGTGCCGGTCCTGATGACCGCCCTGACCGCAGCGCTCGCGCTGTCGCCGCTGCTCTTCGAGGCGGAGCAGCCCGGCACCGAGATCCTGCATCCGGTGGCGGTGGTGATCTTCTCCGGCCTGATCGTCTCGACCCTGCTCGACGCCTTCGTCACGCCGGTGCTGTTCGCCCGCTTCGGCCGCGGCCCGGCGACGCGGCTGGCCGCCGATCCCGAGGCGACGCCGACGTGACGCCGACATGATGCCGACGTGATGCCGACACGATGCCTGTCCACCCCCGTCCGTTCCCTTCCAAGGAGACCACGATGAACCCCCACCTGTTCCTGCATGGAGCCTCCCCCCTGCGCCTGCTGCGCATCACCGTCGCCTGCGCGGCGCTCGCCGGGACCGCGGCGTTCGCCCACGAAGAGCACGGCAAGCCGCAGCACGGCGGCGTGGTCGCCGAGGCCGGCACCTTCCAGGGCGAGCTGGTCGCCGGACCGAAGGGCCCCGTCCTCCACGTCACCGATCACGGCAAGCCGGTGAGCACCGCCGGAGCGAGCGGCAAGCTCGTCGTGCTCGCGGGCGGGCAGAAATCGGAACTCGAGCTCGCCCCCGCGGGCGGCAACCGGCTCGCCCCGCCGCAGCCGGTGGCGCTGCCGAAGGGCGCACGGGCGGTCGCCACCGTGACGCTCGGCGACGGCCGCAGCGGGGCGCTGCGCTTCGACGTAAAGTGAGGGCATGGCCCTCGACTACCACGCCCTCAAGGACGCCCCGATCGCCGACGTCGAGCACCGCTTCGACGTCCGCGACACCATCCTCTACGCGCTCGGCATCGGCCTCGGCGAAGACCCCCTCGACGAGCGGCTGCTGCGCCACGTGCTGGAGCCCGGACTGGTCGCGCTGCCGACCTTCGCGACGGTGCTCGCCTATCCGTTCATGTGGATCGACGAGCCGCGCTTCGGCCTGGACCCCGCCCGCATCGTGCACGCCGGTCACGCGCTGCGGCTGCACGCGCCGCTGCCGTCGGCCGGCACGGTGCGCGGCGTCACCCGTGCGGTGGCGGTCGCCGACAAGGGCGAGGGGCGCGGCGCGCTGATCGTGCTCGAGCGCACGCTGTCGGATGCGGCCGGCCTGCCGCTGGCCACGCAGACGATGACGCTGATGGCGCGCGGCGACGGCGGCTTCTCGACCCGGGCCGGCAACGGTCCGCCCGGCGGCGACCCGGTGACGGCGCCGCGCCCGGTCGCCCCGGAGGGGCCGCCCGACGCGGTGGTCGAGCTCGCGACGCTCCCGCAGCAGGCGCTGCTCTACCGGCTGGTCGCGGATCCCAATCCCCTGCACGCCGACCCGCGCTTCGCCCGTGCCGCCGGCTTCGATCGGCCCATCCTGCACGGCCTGTGCGCGTACGGGATGGTCGGGCGCGCGCTGATGCGCGCCTACCTCGACGACGACTCGAGCCGCCTGCTCGGCCTGTCGCTGCGCTTCGCGGCACCGGTGCTGCCGGGGGACCGGCTGCGCATCGAGCTCTGGCGCGACGGGGCGGTCGCGCGGTTCAGGGCGAGCGTGCCCGAGCGCGGGGGTCTGGTGGTGCTCGACCAGGGCGAGGCGGCCCTCGGCTGAGCCCAGGGCGCCCCGGGCCCGCGAGCGGGCGGCGCAGTCGCCGTCAGCGCCCGGCCAGCGTCGTGTCCCGCACCGCCTGGGCCACCTGCTTGATCGCGCGGTTCTCGGCGCGTCGCTGCTCGAGCTCCTCGGGCGTGAGCGCCGCGACGTTCATCACGTGCCGCTTCCAGTCGATCTCGCGGGTCCAGCGCAGCGGGCTCTGCACGGTCGTGCGGGGTGCGAACGCGCGTTCGAGCAGCCCGAGCGCGAGCTCGAGCGTCGCGTCCTGCGAGGCCGGGTCGTCGGGCAGGGCGGCGGCGTTGCCGAGCGGCAGGTCGCTGAAGACGAAGCGGGGTACACCGCATGTCTCGACGATGTCCTTGGCCGCGCCCATGACCACCGTCGGAATCCCGGCGGCCTCGAGGTGGCGGGCGGTCAGCGCCATGGTCTGGTGGCAGACCGGGCAGTTCGCGACGAGGATCGCCGCGTCGATGCCGTCGGCGAGGCAGCGGGCGAGCACCTCGGGGCAGTCGACCTCGACCGTGTGACGCTGGCTGCGGTTGGTCGGCACGCCGTGGAACCGCGGCGCGACCTCGCCGATGCGTCCGGCCGCCGCCGCCCGCCGCAGCGCGGGCAGCGGGAACCAGCAGTTCGAATCGTCGGTGAGCTGGCGGCGGTCGATGCCGACGTGCGAGATGCGCAGGTCGTGGTCGCGCGCGGTGTCGCCCGAGTACACCGCGTAGAACTTCGCGCCGGCGTTGTACGGCGCCCCGGCGCCCTGCGGACCCTTGGCCGGATCGAAGGGCGCGGCGGTGGTCAGCAGCGCGATCCGGGCGCGCGCCATCGGCCCGCGCATCGGCTGGAACGGCACCTGCGCGTACGACGCGTAGCGATACGGGTTGGCGGTGCCGAGCGCGTCGTACCAGGCGTGGGTGCGCTCGATGTAGCGCACCGGGACGTCCCAGTCCGGCGAGAAGCCCAGCGTGTCGGCGTCGATGCCCATGTCGTCCCCGGTGTCGTGTGTCGAGTGTCGAGATCTGTGGCGCGCAGCGCACGGTCCGCCGCGTCGACGAGGGTAGCCCGGGACCCCGCGAAGTCCAAGTCCGGTTCCGGAACGCCACGCGGGCCGGAGTACGGGTAATCTCGGTTGCGACGGCCACGCTCGCCGCCGCATACTCGACGTTTTGCCGACGTGCGCTCTCCCAGCCCAGACTCCATGGATGCCCGCCGCCGCACCGTGCTGGCGAGCGCGCTGCTGTCCGTCGTGCCGCTCGCTGCAGGGCCCTCCGATGCCGCCGCCCAGCAGACCCCGCCCCAGCCCGAACTCGAGCTCCAGGAGGCGCAACGCGCCTGGATCGCCGCGCACCCGGTCGTGCGCTGGACCGCGATCTTCGAGGCGCGCCCCTATCTCGCCTACCGCAGTGGCCCGCCCGAAGGCATCGTCGTCGACCTGCTGAACCGGGCGGGCGCGATCACCGGGCTGCGCTTCGAGTACGTGCCCTCCGGCAGCCACGAGGAGGGGCTCGGCCGGCTGCGCGAGGGCAGCGTCGACCTGATGCCGATGCTCGGCATCACGCCCGAGCGGCGCCGCGAGTTCGCCTTCACCGAGCCCTACGCCAGCTACGCCCTGGGCATCTTCACGCGACGGCGCTTCAGCTACGTCGCGACCCCGGCGGATCTCGCCGGACTGCGTGTCGGCGTGCCCTACGGGCTGGGCCCGCTGATCGCGGCGGCCTCGCCCCAGGCGAACCCGGTCCGCTTCGAGGACGTGGCCGAGGGCGTGCGCGCACTGTCGGCCCGCCGCATCGATGCCCTGGTCGGCGCGGTGCCCGTGGTGCGGTACTGGATCCTCAAGCTGGGTGCCGACGACCTGTGGATGCAGGCCGTGCTGCCGGAGCCCGCCTCGATCGGCATGGCCGGTCCCCGGTCGGCGGCACCGCTGATCGGCGTGCTCGATGCGGTGCTGCGCCGCGTCCACGCCCCCGAGCGGCGCGAACTCGTCGATGCCTGGATGGCGGCGGAGCCCGAATGGCCGGGTCTGCTCGCCGGGCCGACGGCGACCCTCGCGCTGGCGACGGCGGCCGGCACGGGCTGGTGGCTGTATCGCCGGCGCGCGCGCCGCGGCCGCACCGGGTAGGCTGTCGCCGTCCGCCGTTCTCCTCTCGAGCCGTCGCCATGGATCAGCCGTCCCCGATCTCCGAAACCGCGCCCGTCCCCCTGCCGGGCGTCGCGCGCTATCCGCATGTGTTCGCGCCGCTCGATCTCGGCCACACCCGGCTCAAGAACCGCATCCTGATGGGCTCGATGCACACCGGGCTCGAGGAGGCGGAGGGCGGCTTCGAGCGGATGGCCGCGTTCTTCGCCGAGCGTGCCCGGGGCGGCGTCGGCATGATCATCACCGGCGGCTTCGCGCCGAACGAGGAGGGCGGGCTCGGCGCCAAGCTCTCCACGCCCGAGGAGGCCGTGCAGCACCGCACGATCACCGCCGCCGTGCACGCCGCCGACCCCGAGGTGAAGATCTGCCTGCAGATCCTGCACTCCGGCCCGCTCGCCCGCACGCCGGCCTGCGTCGCGCCCTCGGCGGTGAAGTCGCGGATCGGCCGCTTCGCGCCCGCCGAGCTCGACGAGGCCGGCATCGAGAAGCAGATCGCGGACTTCGCGACCTGCGCGCGGCTGGCCCGCGAGGCGGGCTACGACGGCGTCGAGATCATCGGCTCGGCCGGGTACCTGATCAGCACGTTCCTCGTGCGCAAGACGAACCTGCGCACCGACCGCTGGGGCGGCGCGTGGGAGAACCGCATGCGCTTCGCCGTCGAGGTCGTGCGGCGCGTGCGCGAGGCGGTCGGTGCCGACTTCATCGTGGTGTTCCGCATCGCGGCCATGGACATGCTCGACGGCGGCCTCGCCTGGGACGAGGTGGTCGCGCTCGGACGCGCGGTCGAGGCCGCGGGAGCCAGCATCGTCAGCACGCATTTCTGCTGGCACGAGTCGCCGGTGCCGACGATCGCGACGATGGTGCCGCGGGCCGCCTTCGCGCAGGTCACCGGCCGGCTGCGTCGCGAGCTCTCGGTGCCGCTGATCACCAGCAACCGCATCAACATGCCGGAGGTGGCCGAGGCGGTGCTGGCGCGCGGCGATGCCGACCTGGTGTCGATGGCCCGGCCGATGCTCGCCGACGCCGATCTGGTGCTCAAGGCGGCGCAGGGCCGCGAGGACGAGATCAACACCTGCATCGCCTGCAACCAGGCCTGCCTCGACCATGCCTTCGACGGCCGGCGCCAGGTCACCTGCCTGGTGAATCCGCGCGCATGCAACGAGACGCGACTGAACTACGCGCCGGTGCGCGCGCGCCGCCGCCTCGCGGTGGTCGGCGCGGGGCCGGCGGGCCTGGCCTATGCGACGGTCGCCGCGCAGCGCGGCCATGCGGTGACGCTGTTCGAGGCCGGCGCCGAGATCGGCGGACAGTTCAATCTCGCGAAGCGGATCCCCGGCAAGGAGGAGTTCGTCGAGACGCTGCGCTACTACCGGCGGATGCTCGAGGTGCACGGCGTCGACGTCAGGCTGAACACGCGCGCCGACGCGCGCGCGCTCGCGGCGATGGGCTTCGACGAGGTGGTCGTCGCCACCGGCATCGAGCCGCGCGTGCCCGAGCTGCCCGGCATCGGCCATCCGATGGTCGCGTCGTACGTCGACGTGATCCTCGGGCGCCGCGCGGTCGGCCGCCGGGTCGCCATCATGGGCGCCGGCGGCATCGGCTTCGACGTCGCCGAGCTGGTCAGTCATTCGGGCCCGTCGGGCGCGCTCGACGTCGACACCTTCGCCCGGGAATGGGGCATCGATTTCCGCAACCATCCGCGCGGCGGCGTGACCGGCGTCGCGCCGCGCGTCGAGGCGGCCGATCGCACGGTGTGGCTGCTGCAGCGGCGGACCACGCCGGTCGGTGCCTCGCTCGGCAAGACCACCGGCTGGACGCACCGCATGACGCTCGGGCGCCGCGGCGTGAAGCTGATCAACGGCGTCGAGTACCTGCGGATCGACGACGCCGGCCTGCATGCACGGGTCAATGGCGAGCCGACGCTGTTCGACGCCGACACCGTGATCGTCTGCGCCGGCCAGACGCCGCTGCGCACGCTGCACGACGAGCTGCTGTCGCTCGGCGTGCGCTCTAGTCTCGCCGGCGGGGCCTTCGAGGCCGCCGAACTCGACGCCAAGCGGGCGATCGACCAGGCGAGCCGGATGGCGGCCGAAGCATGAGCGGCTCCCAGTTCGACACCGACGTGCGCGTCGTCGCCACCGGCGAGGGCGGCTGGCACGGTCGCGTCTCCCCCGGCTGGAACATCGGCGCCAACCCGAACGGCGGCTATCTGCTGGCGATCGCGGGGGCCGCGCTGCGCGGTGCGATGCCGGCGCATCCCGATCCGCTGTCCGTCACCGCCCACTACCTGAAGCCGGGCGTTCCCGAGGCGGACTGCCGCGTCGCCATGCAGGTGCTGCGCAGCGGTCGCACGCTGAGCACCGTGCGCGCGACGCTCGTGCAGGACGGCGCGCCGCGCCTCGAGCTGCTCGCGGCGATGGGCGACCTCGGCGCCGCGGCCGCGGTCACGCCGTCGCTCGTGCCGCCGCCGCCCGACATGCCGCCGCCGGACGCGTGCGTCCCGCGGTCCCCGGGCGAGCAGGGCGTGGCGCTGCCGATCATCGACCGGCTCGACATCCGGCTGCATCCCGACGAGGCGCGGGGTGCCGCCTCGGGCCGCGCCCGGGTCGGCGGCTGGATCCGCTTTCGCGACGGCCGCGAGCCGGACGCGCTGGCCGCGCTGCTCTTCGTCGACGCCTTCCCGCCGGCGGTGTTCGGGCTGCTCGGCGCGGTCGGCTGGGTGCCGACCGTCGAGCTGACCGTGCAGCTGCGGGCGCGACCGGCGCCGGGGTGGATGCTCGCGCGCTTCGAGACCACCGACCTGCTCGACGGGCGGCTGATCGAGGACGGGATGCTGTGGGATTCGACCGGTCGGCTGGTCGCGCAGTCGCGCCAGCTCGCGCTGGTGAGGCTGCCCGGGGCCGCGCCGGCGTGACCGGCAGCCTCCTGTAGCGCCTGCGACGCGAGCGCCCGGTGTCCCGCCGGGCGGACGGGCGGGCCAGCGCCGCACGCGATCGATTGCCGGCCCCGCGCGTCGCGGGTACCGTGACAGGGACATGCCGGGAACGAGGGATCGGATCGCGTCCATCGCACGGCCCGGGTGGCGTGCCGCCCGCACCGCGCGACGGCTGCGCGTGCTCGCGACGGCGGCGGCGCTCGCCACCGGGCTCGCGTCCGCCGCGGCCCTCGCCCGGGAGCTGCCCGGCTTCGCCGAGCTCGAGGCCGCGGGCGCCCGCATCGGTGCGATCCGGGTCCGCACCCTCGACGTCTTCGACACGGCGGACCCTGCCGAGTCGGGCGCGCTGTTCCGGGCGGCGAACGCGCTGCACGTCGTCACGCGTCCGTGGCTGATCGAGCGATCGCTGCTGTTCGCGACCGGCGACCCGGTGTCGGTCAAGCGCATCGAGGAGACCGAGCGCGTGCTGCGCACGACGCGCTCGCTGTACGAGGTGTCGATCCGGCCCGTCGCGGTCGTCGACGGCGTCGTCGACGTCGAGGTCACGACGCGCGACACCTGGACCTTCGATCCCGGCCTGTCCGCCACCCGGTCCGGCGGCGCCAACGCGAACTCGTACGCGCTGCGCGAGTACAACCTGCTCGGCACCGGCCTCGGCATCTCGTTCGGCCGCTTCAGCAACGTCGACCGCTCGGGCAACGAGTTCGCGATCGGCGGCGAGCGGCTGTTCGGCAGCACGCTGAGCGCCTCGTTCCTGCAGACGAACAACAGCGACGGCGAGCGGCTCTCCGCGCGCCTGCTGCGTCCGTTCCACGAACTCGACGCACGCTGGGCCGCCGGGGTCACCGCGTCGCTCGACGACCGGGTCGACCCGCTCTACCGGGCCGGCGAGATCGTCGCCCGCTACCGTCGGCGCGAGGACCGGGCCGAGGCCTTCGGCGGCCTCTCCGAGGGACTGGTCGACGGCTGGGTCCGACGCTGGTCGGGCGGGGTGTCGATGCAGCGCGACGCCTACGCCGCCGAACCCGGCTTCGTCGCGCCGCCGGTGCTGCCCGCGGACGAGACCCTCGTGGCCCCGTTCCTGCGGCTGGAGGTGATCGAGGACCGCTTCGTCACCTCGCGCAACCTCAACCAGATGGGGCGGCCCGAGTTCGTCGCGATGGGGCTGCAGTCGACGCTGCAGGTCGGCTGGGCCTCCCGGTCGCTCGGCTCGACGCAGGATGCGCTGCTGTACGCGGCGAGCGTCTCGCGCGGCTTCGAGCCCGGGCCGCGGCAGACCCTCCTCGCGTCGGGTCGGCTGGACGGTCGCTTCGCCGACGGGGCGATCGAGCGCCAGCGTCTGGGCGGGCAGCTGCAGTACTTCCTGCCCCAGGCCCGACGGTGGATGTTCTACGCCGCGCTGTCGGGGGACCTGCTGACCCGCCCCGGTCCGCTCGACATGCTCACCCTCGGCGGCGACAGCGGGCTGCGCGGCTATCCGCTCCGTTACCAGACGGGCACGCAACGGGTGCTGCTCTCCCTCGAGGAACGGCTCTACACCGATCTGTACTGGTTCCGGCTGTTCCGCATCGGCGCCGCCGGCTTCATCGACGTCGGCCGTGCCTGGGGCGGACCGAACGCGGGGCCCGAGTCCGACCGCTGGCTGGCCGACGTCGGCGTCGGCCTGCGCATCTTCAGCGTGCGCGCGGCGTTCAGCAACGTGCTGCACGTCGATCTCGCCGTCCCGATCGACGGCCCCGCGGGCGTGAAGCCGGTGCAGTTCCTGGTCCGCACGCGCACCCGCTTCTAGCGCGGCGGCACAGCCGCCGCCGGTCGGCCTCATCCATCCGCCGCGCTCGCCGGCAACCGGATCGCACTCTGCACGGGTCGAGACTCGCGTCGCCATCGCGTCGCCCCCAGAACCCGACCCGGATCCGATCATGCAGACCTCGAAGCCCGTGCGTACGCCGTCCCCGCATCGCTCGCTCCTGCGAACGTCGCCCTCGCGCACCTCGCCCCTGCGCGCCACGCCCCTGCTCGTCGCGCTGCTGCTGTCGGCCTGCGGCGGCGGCGGTACCGACGCCACACCGTCCGCACCGGCCGCCGCGCCGGCCGCGGCGCCTGCGCCCTCGACGGCCCTGACCCTGAGCGGGACGGCGGCCATCGGCGCACCGCTGCCCGACGCGACGGTCACGCTGCGCGACGCCGGCGGCCGGGTGCTCACCACGACGACGGACGCCGCCGGCCGCTTCGAGTTCACCGGCCTCGCCGCGGACGCCCGGGTGCTGCAGCTCTCGGCGAGCGCGCAGCTCGGTCAGCGTCAGGTCGTGCACTACGCGCTGCTGCCCGGTCTCGCCGCGAGCGGCACCGCGAACGTCACGCCGCTCACCACCGCCGTGACGGCGCTGGCCGGCCCGACCTCGCTGCCGGCCGATCTGGATGCCGCGCAGCTCGCGGCGCTCTCGACCGATACGGTCCGCCGCGCCGCCGAGCAGGTCGAGTTCGCACTCGCGCCGCTCGCCGCCAAGCTCGTGCCCGGCGGCTTCGACCCGCTCTCGACCGCCTTCGAGGCGAACGGTCGCGGGGCCGACCTGCTGCTCGATCACATCGAACTGACCGTGCGCGACGATGCGGTCTACATCGCGAACAAGATGACCGTCGGCGGCGCCGACGACGAGGCGACGACCGGCGGCACGGCGCGCATCCCGCGCAGTGCCGGCACCGCGGCCAAGAGCGCCGTCCGTGCGGGCAAGGCCGCCTCCGACGGCGTCACGCAGGTCTCGGACACGGCCACCACGACCGAGGGGTTCGACGACCTCGTCGCGCGGTTCACCGAGTGCTTCCGGGTGCCGGCCGACCAGCGCCTGACGAACCGCACGCAGACCCTCGCGACGGTGCACCCGGCCTGCGCGGGGCTGGCTTTGCCGGGCTACCAGCACAACGGCACGGACTTCGCGGTCCGCTGGGCACGGGCGCTCAATTCCGCGACGCTCGACACCCGCGCCGGAGCGACCTTCCTGCGGCCCGAGGTCCGCCTGCGCGTGGCGACGTCGCCCGAGCGCATCGCGGTCAACATCAACTTCCGCGACATCGACGGCAACGGCTACACCACGCCCGAGATCATCGAGCGGCAGGCCGACGGCACCTGGATGCTGTACGGCAACCGGCGCTCGGCCGCGGGCTACGTGGAGGCGACGCTCAGCCACCGCACCGACCTCACGCGCGCGCCGGTGTTCCCGACCTGGGGCACCGCCTACAACAACGTGAACATCAGCCAGATCGAAGCCGGCTTCCGGCTGTCGTTCGATCCGCGACTGAGCTTCGGTGCCGACGGCAGCGTGCAGTACCCGGTCACCGACCTGACGACCGCCACCGGCTACGGCGGCGCGGACCGCACGTACGCGGCGATCGCCGCCGCCGCGCAGCTCGCCGGCCGCACCAGCGTGCGCTGCGTGGTGGTCACCGGGCCGGGACGCTTCGATGCGTCCGGAACCAAGTGGATGGGCTTCTTCCCCCACGGCCTGGTGCTCAAGCGTCCGGCGAGCTCCGCGACGCAGGACTACCTCGCGATCGACGCGCGGCTCTCGCAGGCGGCGCGCCAGGCGCTCGACTCGAAGTCGATCGGCGACACCGTGGTCGAGGCCGGCAACGGCAGCGCGAACTCCGGCTTCTGCGGCAATGGCGTCACGACCTCGAGCAGCCCCAACTACACGGTCGAGGTCGAGGCGCTGCGCAACCAGGTCAACCCACTGACCGGTGCGGTCGATCCCTCGATCGACGGCCGCGACGTCGCCTGGAACACCGGTCCCCGCTATGCCCGCATCAAGCCCGACGCGGCGATGATCGAGACGCTGTCCTCGAACCCGCTGGTCACCTTCCACGTCATCGACACCGCGGGCGTGCTGCGGATGCGCTTCGGCACCCGCTTCCTCGGCGAGCTGCCGCCGGTCTCGACGATGCGCGACCTGGTCGCCTACCGGAAGGTCTCGCAGCTCGATCGCGCGACGCTCGCGCGCTACCTCGATTTCGACTCGGGCACCGCCGAGGTCACGACCGACGTGACCCGCGTGAACGCCGCATGGACCACCGAGCCCAATGCCTTCGGCGCGGACGGCATCGGCTTCTACTCGGAGGTGTACCGGTCGGTGCCCGGTCGCGGTCTGAGCGGGCCGCTCTCGGGCTGGGCCGAGAACCAGGCCAACGGGCGCACCAGCGGACTGTGGGCCTCCGACGCGGACCTCGCCGGCACCCTCGACACGGCGGCGGGGACCAACTTCTACTGGTGGAACGCGGGGTTCGCCAACGAGCCGGGCGGCGCCGACTGCTCGACGCTCGGATCGGTGATGGTCTCCAACACGACCCTCGGCGCGGGCCGCGGCACGCGCGCGCTGGAGGACCGGGCGCTCGGCAGCAGCACCCGGCTGCTGGGCACCGGCGCGCTGTCGCGGGCCTGCCTGGGCAACGGCGGCGGGGCCGGCACGCACGCGGCGCTCGATCGCGAGCTCTGGACGCGGACCTACACCGACAAGAACGTGCGGGTCTACGTCTACGTGCAGAACAAGACCTTCCGCTGACGCGTCGGAGGCGCGCCTCGCGCGCGCTACGATCGGGGCATGGACGCCTACCCCGATCGCGACGGGCCCGGCCCGGTGCTGCTCCACGCCGATGCGCTCGGCGCCGGCAGCCCCGGGCAGGTGCTCTTCGAGGGCCTGTCGCTCGTGCTGCGGCCCGGCCTGTGCCTGGTGCGCGGCGGCGACGGGCGCGGCAAGACCACGCTGCTGCGGCTGCTGGCGGGCCGGTCGACCCCACGGGTCGGGCGGGTTCACGCGCCGGCCGGAACGCCGTGGCTCGCGGACGCGACGGATGCCGCGGACGATGGCCTGCGGGCCCGCGACTGGCTCGCCGCGCGGCGCGTGTCGCTGCCGCCGTGGGACGAAGCGCGCGCGGACGCGCTCGTCGCGGCGTTCGCCCTCGGTGCCCACCTCGACAAGGAGCTGTTCCGGCTGTCGACCGGTACCCGGCGCAAGCTCGCGCTGCTCGCGGCCTTCGCGGGCGGCGCGCCGGTGACCTTGCTCGACACGCCGTTCGCCGCGCTCGACGGTCCCTCGCGGGAGGTGCTCGCCACGCTGCTGGCGGAGGCGGCCGGACATCGCGGGCGCGCCTGGGTCGTCGCCGACCACGAGCGGCCCGACGCGATCCGCGGCCTGCGGCTCTGCGCGGAGATCGACCTCGGCGACTGATCCGGTGGCGGCACGCATCGGCGATGGGCTGCCCGCACGTCGGCGAACGTGACGCGCTGCCCGAAATCGGGTACTCCTATGCCCCGGCGAGCCGGTGAGCACCGGTCGACCGATCGCGACGGGCGGCACGCCCGCGCCCACCACGAGGAGACCCGATGACCGACGCTTCGAATCCGCCCGTCGTCCGACCCCAGCCCGTCGCAGGGCGCCGCCGCGCGCTCGCCGCCGGCAGTGCGCTCGCCCTCGGCGCGGCGCTGCCCGGCACCGTCCGCGCCCAGTCCGACTGGCCGTCGCGACCCGTCCGGCTGGTCGTGCCCTTCCCGGCGGGCGGGGCCGCCGACCTGGGCGCGCGGGCGGTCGCCGTCCATCTCGCCAACCTCTTCGGCAAGCCGGTGCCGGTCGAGAACCGGGCGGGCGCCGACGGTGCGGTCGCCGCGCTCGAAGTGATCAAGTCGCCGGCCGACGGCCATTCGCTGTACTTCGGCACCGCGACCTCGATGTCGTACACCCCCTCGATCCGCAAGAACCCGCCCTACGACCCGGTGGCCGACTTCACGCCGATCTCCAACGTCTGCGTGTTCACCTTCTACTTCGCGGTCGCGCCGACGGTGCCGGCGACGACGCTCGCGGAGTTCGTCGCGCACGTGAAGGCGAATCCCGGCAAGCTGTCCTATGCCACCGGCAACAGCACCGGCATCCTCGCCAGCGCGCAGCTCGTCGCCGGCAACAAGCTCGAGATGACGCACGTGCCCTACAAGGGCGAGGCGCAGGCCGTGATCGATCTGGTCGGCGGCCGCGTGCAGGCGATGTTCGCGACGCCGGCGGTGCTGCCGCAGCTCCTCGAGCGCAAGTTCCGCCTGCTCGCGGTGCTGCTGCCGCAGCGCACGCGGGCGTTCCCCGACGTGCCGACGATGGCCGAGGCCGGTCAGCCGCTGGTGAACATCTCGCCGTGGGGCGGCCTGTTCGCGCCGGCGAAGCTGCCGCGCGAACTCGTCGACCGGATCTCGCGCGACTTCAACGTCGTGATGCGCCGCCCCGACGTCGTCGAGCAGTTCGACAAGCTCGGCCTGCTGCCGCTGCCGTCCACGCCGGACGAGCTCGCCGGCATCGTGCGCGACCAGCTCGGCGTGTTCTCGCGCGCGATGCGCGAGGCGGGGATCCAGCAGGAGTGAGCGGCGGCACGGGCGGCGGCCGACCCGTCGGCCCGCCGGCCCGCCGGCCCGCGCTCGGCTACTGCGGCCCGCCGGTGTCCAGCGACCAGCCGGCCCCCGCGTCCTGCGCCAGCACCTCGGACAGCACCGGCAGGGTCGCGGCCATCGCGGCCTTCAGCGTCCACGGCGGGTTGACGACGAACATGCCGCTGCCATGCAGCCCGAGTCCGTCCTCGGACGGTGCGCGCACGGTCAGTGTCGCGTGCAGCCAGCGCAGATCCGGCAGTCGGGTGAGCCGGCGCACCATCTCCGCGGGCTCGCGGCGCTGCACCTTCGGGTACCAGATCGCGTAGCAGCCGGTCGCGAAGCGTCCCAGTGCGTCGATCAGCGTGTCGACCGTGCGCACGTAGTCGCGCTTGTCCTCGTACGACGGGTCGATGAGCACCAGCGCGCGCCGCGGCGGCGGGGGCAGCCACTTGCGCAGGCCCGCGAAGCCGTCGGCCGCGTCGATGATCGTGCGCCGGGTGGCGTCGCGCCCGAGCGCCGCGACGTTCTGGGCGAGCGCGACGCCCTCGTTGCCGTGCAGCTCGAAGAGCCGCAGGCGGTCGGCGTCGCGCAGACCGCGCAGCGCGATCAGCGGCGAACCGGGGTAGGTGCGCAGCTCGCCGTCCGCGTTCTCGGCGCGGACCACCGCGAGGTAGTCGGCGACCGGTTCGGGCAGCGCCTCGCGCCCCCAGAGCCGGGCGATGCCGTCGGCGAATTCGCTGCGCTTGGTCGCCCATTCGCCGTCGAGCGCGTACACGCCCGCGCCGGCATGCGTGTCGATCACCCAGAAGGGCGTGTCCTTGGCGGCGAGGTGGCGAAGCAGGTGCACGAGCACGACGTGCTTGAGGACGTCGGCGTGGTTGCCGGCGTGGAAGGCGTGTCGGTAGCTGAACATGGGTTCCGGAGCGGGGCGCCGGCCCGCCGTCGGCGCGCGGGTGCGGCACCGATGCGAGGGGCGGGATCCCTGCGAACGCGCAGTCTAGCGCGGCGTCGGTACCGACCCCGGTCGGCCCGCCCGGTGTCCGCTCAGGGCCGCCCCCACAGCGCCTCGAGCCGGGCGTCGCGGCCGCACGAGCTGCGGTAGTAGCGGTAGCGCACAGGATTCTTCAGGTAGTAGTCCTGGTGATAGGCCTCGGCCGGGTAGAACGGCCCGGCCTGCTCGATGCGGGTGACGATCGGCTCGGCGAAGGGCTTGGTGCGCTGCAGCTCGGCGAGCGATCGGCGGGCCGCCTCGAGCTGGGCCGCGTCGTTCGCGAAGATCGCGGTCCGGTACGGCGAGCCGCTGTCGCAGAACTGCCGGTCGACCGTGGTCGGGTCGATGCTGCGCCAGTACTTGGCGAGCAGGGTCTCGTAGCTCACCTTCGTCGGATCGAAGACGATCTCGACCGCCTCGGCGTGCCCGGTGGTGTTGCGCGAGACCTGCTCGTAGGTCGGATTCGGCGTGCGGCCCCCGATGTAGCCCGAGGTGGTCGAGAGCACGCCGGGCACCTTGTCGAAATCGGCCTCCACGCACCAGAAGCAGCCGCCGGCGAAGGTGGCGCGTGCGGTGTTGGCGGCTGCCGGCGTCGACGTCTGGGCCGCGGCGTGCGGCGAGACCGCGGCGAGGCCGAGAACGGCGAGGCCGCCGACGACGAGGCCGATGGCGGCGAGCATCGAGGCGGCGACGCCGCGCGAGGCCGCCGCTGCGGCGCGCCCCGCGGGCAGGGGCGGGGTGTTTCGGGCGGGGCGGTCCATCTCGATTCCGGTCGGGGTCATCGTTCATGGTCGCAGCCCGGGCCGCGGACTTTCAAGGTCGTCCGGAGCCGCTGGGCGGGACGGCCGCGCCGGCAGCCCCGCGCCCCGCGCCACCGTCAGCGCACGGTCGGCGACCCTTCGTGTTCGATGAACGCGAACAGTCCGCCGCCCAGGTACTGGATCGCCAGGGCATCGTAGAGCCCGCCCGCGACCGCGCCCGACGTGCCCGCGGTGGATGCGGCCCGCGGCACCGCCAGGAAGCCGTCGTTCGAGACGGCGGCGAGCGTCATGCCGTCGGCCGAGATCGCCGCGCCGACCCAGTACCCGGTCGTCGGCTGCGCGATCCAGGTCGCGCCCGCGTCGGTCGACAGGTAGACGAGGCCGGGCTCGGACGGACCGAAGTGACTGGAGAAGCTCTCGATCGTCGCGGCGAGCGTGCGGCCGTCCGCGGAGCTCGACACCGACCACCACGGCCCGGTGACGTGGGTGCGTTCCTGCCAGGTGAGGCCCGAGTCGGTGGAGACGTAGAGCCCACCGCCGCCGTTGCGGACGGAGGCGACGAGCTGCGAGCCGTCTGCGGACATCGCCACGCCGCCCCAGTCCCTCGGCGGGGCGGGCAGCGGCGCCCAGCTCACGCCGCCGTCGGCGGAGGCGTACACCGCGCCGCCGCCGTTGGCATCCACCCCGACCAGCCGCAGCCCGTCGGCGGACGAGGCGAGCCCCGACCAGGTGTGCCCGCCGCCGCTGGTGCGCAGCGTCCAGGTCGCGCCGAAGTCGTCCGAGGTCTGGACGTAGGCGCCGTACTCCGCGGCCGCCAGTCGGCTGCCGTCGGCCGAGATCGTGATCGCGACGAAGGCCCGCACGCCGGCCGTGCCGTTCTCGGTCCAGGTGGTGCCGGCATCCGGCGACAGCCAGATCCGTTGGCCCTGCAGGGCCATGAGGTGCGTGCCGTCCGCCGAGGACACGATCTGCGAGTAGTACGTGGCCGGTGCCGAGCTGACCGACCAGGTCGCGCCGCGGTCGGTCGAGAGGTGGATGCCGCCGGATGCACTCGCGGCGAGCCGCATGCCGTCCGCGGACGAGGCGACCCCCGTCCAGGGCATGACCGGGCCGCGGCGGGCCCAGCTCGCGCGCCCGTAGCCTGCGAACACGCGCTGGCCCGCGTTCTGGGCCAGTTCCCAGCCGCCGGCGCCGGCGCCGGTGAGCCGCAGGACGTCACCGACCGCCGGCGCCGCCGGCAGCGTGACCGTCGTGCGGGTCACCGTGTCCAGCACGTAGCCGGTGTTCGGCGCCGCCTGCACCGTCGGGGTGGTGACGTGCCGCCACTCGAAGCCGCCGGAGGGCGGTCCCATCGGCCCGGCGGGGCCCGCGGGGCCGACGGCGCCGTCGGCACCCGAAGGTCCGGCGGGTCCGGTCGATCCGGTCGGCCCTGCCGGTCCGGCCGGTCCGGTCGGACCGATGGCGGCCGAGGTGTCCGCGGTGTCCGTCTTCGTTCCCGCAGGAACGTCCGCGAGGGGCTCGGACGGGCCCCCGCAGGCCTGCAGCAGCAGGGCGGCCGCGATCGCGCCGAACAGCAGGGATCGCGCGAGACCGCGGGCGCGTCGAGCCGCGCCGGCCCCGGTGAGGGCCGTCGTCGAATGCTTCATGGGGTGTCGTGGTCCGGGAGGGGCGTCTGTCGTCGGTCGCACGCGGCGCCGGGAAGGCGCGCATGCCCGAGCCGCGAGTTGACCCGATCGCCGGCGCGGCGACCCGCCGAACTGGAGCATGGTGGCGCGTCAGTTCCCGTGACCCTGACCGAGGGGTGGCCAGGGCGGCTACAGTCAGGCTGTCGCCGGTTCTGCGACCGATGCATCGACTCCTTCCGACCCGACATGCGCCTGCCTCGCCGCTCCTTCCTTCTCGCCGCCTCGAGTGCGGCCGCGCTCGGCGCGTTCCTCGCCGTCCCGGGCGCGCGATCGCTGCGCGCGCAGGAGCGCGCCTTCGATGCGATCGACCTCGACTGGGTCGACGCCGGTCGCGACCGGCCGGTGCCGGTGCGCCTGTATCTGCCGCACGCCGCGACCCCCGACCGGCCGGTGCCGCTGGCGGTGTTCTCGCACGGCATCGGCGGCTCGCGCCGCGGCTACAGCTATCTCGGCAGCCACTGGGCCAGCGAGGGCGTCGCCAGCCTGCACCTGCAGCACGTCGGCAGCGACCGCAGCCTGTGGGGGGCCGGCAGTCCGTTCGCGCTGATCGGCCGCCTGCAGGACGCCGCCCAGGACGCCGAGGCGATCGCCCGGGTCCACGACCTGCGCTTCGCCCTCGATCGGCTGCTGGCCGACGCGCTCGGCGACCGCATCGACGCGCAGCGCATCGTCGCTGCCGGCCATTCGTACGGCGCGAACACCACGCTGCTGGCCGCGGGGGCCCGGGTCGAGCGCGCCGGCCGGGAGATCGACCTGCTCGAGCCGAGGCTGCGCGCGGCGATCGTGATCTCGGCGCCGCCGTTCTACGGCGAGCCCTCGCCGCGCCGCATCCTCGAGCCGATCCGCATCCCCAGCCTGCACGTCACCGCGACCGAGGACATCATCCGCATCCCCGGCTACTACAGCGGCGCGGAGGATCGCGTCGCGGTGTTCGATGCGATCGGCCATCCGCGCAAGACGCTGGCGGTCTTCTCGGGCGGCTCGCACAGCATGTTCACCGACCGCGCGGGCTCCGGCGGCGCGGCGCTGAACGCGCAGGTCAAGACGGCCACGCGCGAACTCACCGGCGCCTTCCTTCGCAGCGTCTTCGACGGCGACGACAGCGGGCTGCGCGACTGGCCGCAGCGGCACGCGGCGATCCTGGCGAGGTTCGTCGCGCCGGCCTGAGCGCGCCGCGGATCCCGGAACGCCCGGCATCGGCCGCAGGCGCGATACTTCGGGCTGCGCGCCCCGCGCACGCGCCTGCCGGTTCCGGCGGCGTCGCGACCTCCAGCCGATGATCCGCCGTCGATGAACCGCCCCGCCGCGCCCTCCGCGATGCCGTCCCCGCCCGAGCCCGGCGCGCCGCCGGCCGCTCCGATCCGCGTCGAGCCCTGCGGCGACGCCTGGGTGATGGTCGACTGGGGGCCGGATCCCCGCGCCAACGTCGCCGCGCGCGCGCTCGCCGCCCGGTTGCGCGCCGTCCCCCAGCCGTTCTGCGCCGAGGCGGTCGCCGGGGTGCGCACGCTCGCGGTCCGACTCGCCGTCGACGACGCCGCGGTCCCGCGCGGGCGGCAGCGCGGGGCGGCGCTCGAGTGGCTGCGCGGGACCGCACCCGAGGCGCTCGGCTGGCAGGCGCCGGCGGGCGGCCAGGTGGTGCTGCCGGCCTGCTACGACGCATCGATGGCCCCCGATCTCGAGGAGGTCGCCGCGGCCACCGGACTCGACCCCGCGGAGGTCGTCGCGATCCACAGCGGCTGCACGTTCACCGCCGAGGTCGTCGGCTTCATGCCGGGCTTCGCGTACCTGGGCGGCCTGGACCCGCGGCTGAAGATCGACCGCCGCGCGTCGCCGCGGCCGCGCGTGCCCGAGGGCGGCATCGCGATCGCCGGCCTGCAGACGGCGGTCTATCCGAGCCCCACGCCGGGCGGCTGGAGCCTGATCGGGCGCTGCCCGCTGCGGCTCTTCGACCCCGCGCGCACGCCGCCCGCGCTGATGAACGAGGGCGACACGCTGCGCTTCGAGCCGATCGACGTCGCGACCTTCGAGCGCTTGTGGGCCGCCCGATGAGCGCGCACGAGACGTCGATCGAGGTGCTCAAGGCGGGGCTGCTCGACAGCGTGCAGGACCTCGGACGCCCCGGCCAGGCGCGCATCGCGCTGTCGCGCGGGGGCGCGATGGACCGCGCCGCGATGACGCTGGCCAACGCGCTGGTCGGCAATGCGCCCACCGCGGCGGGCCTGGAGATCACCGGGCCGGGGCCGACGCTGCGCCTGCGCTGCGACGTCTGGCTGGCCACCGTCGGCGCGCGCCATGCGCTCGTGCGGCTGCCCGGCGAGCACGGCGGGTCGACGGTCGCGCTGCCGACGGGCCGGCCGGTCTTCGTCGCCGCCGGCAGCGTGCTGCGCTGGCACGCGCCGCCGGTGGGCTGGCGCAGCTGGATCGCGGTGGCCGGCGGACTCGCGCTGCCGCAGGTGCTCGGCAGCCGCAGCGCCCATCTGGCCTCGGGCATCGGCCCGGCGCGGCTGGAGACGGGCCGCGTGCTGCAACTCGATCCGCGGGTCGTCGCGCTGTCGCACCGTCGTGCCGCGGTGGTGCTCGGCCCGCCCGACGCCGACGCCGACGCCGACGCCGACGCGACACCCGCCTGGGGTCGCGTCGCGCCCCGCTGGGCGGTCACCGAGGACCTGCCGCGCGAGTGGCCGCTGATCGAGCTGCCCGTGCTCGCCGGGCGCCATCTCGATGTGCTGCCCGCCGCCGCCCGCGACGCGCTGTTCGACCAGGACTGGACCGTGGGCGCGCAGAGCAACCGTCAGGGCCTGCGCGTGCACGGCCGCGCGCTCGACACCCGTGGCCTGCCGCAGCTCGCGAGCGAGCCGGTGAGCGTGGGCACGGTGCAGCTGCCGCCGGCCGGCGAGCCGGTGATCCTGCTGGCCGAGCACCAGACCACCGGCGGGTATCCTCGGATCCTGGAGGTCGCGAGCGCCGCCGAGCCCCTGCTCGCGCAGGCCGGTGCCGGCTGCCGGATCCGGTTCCGGCTCGTCGGTCTCGACGAGGCCGACGAGCTCGCCCGCCGCAGGGCCCGCGAGCTCGAGCTCCGGCTCGCCGGCGTTCGCCAGGCCTGCCCCTATCCCGTCGATCCGGCCGATCCGGCCGATCCTTCGCTCCCCATCGACTGAGGCCCCGACCCGCATGAGCACCCCCCGGACATCGATCGATCTGAACGCCGACATGGGCGAGAGCTACGGCGCCTGGCACATGGGCGACGACGCCGCCCTGATGCCCTTCGTCACCTCGGCCAACGTCGCCTGCGGCTATCACGCGGGCGATCCGTCGACCATCGCGGCGACGGTCGCGCTGGCGCTGCGTCACGGCGTCGCGATCGGCGCGCATCCCAGCCTGCCCGACCTGCAGGGGTTCGGCCGCCGCACGATGCAGGTCACCGAGGACGAGGTCTACGGCATGACGCTGTACCAGGCCGGCGCAGTGCGCGCCTTCGTCGAGGCGGCCGGCGGCCGGCTGCATCACGTGAAGGCCCACGGCGCGCTCTACAACATGGCGGCGAAGGACGTCGCCCTCTCGCGCGGCCTGGTCCGCGCGGTCAAGGCCCTCGGCGGCGGCGTGAAGATGTACGTGCTGTCGGGCAGCCCCATGGAGGCGGTCGCGCGCGAGGCCGGCCTCGAGGTGCGCTGCGAGGTGTTCGCCGACCGTCGCTACATGCCCGACGGCACGCTCGCCCCGCGCAGCCGTCCCGATGCGCTGATCACCGACGAGGCCGAATCGGTCGCACAGGTGCGGCGCATGGTCCGCGAGGGCCGGCTGACGGCGGTCGACGGCTCGATCGTCTCGGTACGCGCCGACACGGTCTGCATCCACGGCGACAAGCCGACCGCCGTGCCCTTCGTGCAGGCGCTGCGCCGCGCGCTCGCGGCCGATTCGGTCGAGGTCGTTCCGGGCTGAGGGCGCGTCGTCCGCCGTGCCGTGCCGGCGGCCCTCGCCGGGCTGCGCCGCGCCGGCGGCCCGCGCCTCAGCGCCCGACGAGTCCGCGTGCCGTCCGCGCTTCGTTCTCGGCGTAGCGCGCCATCGCGGTCGCGCCGTCCAGGCCACGGTCGGGCTCGAGCCCGTCGCCGATGCGGATGAGCTGCAGGCAGAACCAGGCGAGCCCGGCCTTGGGCGGATCGATGTCGCGCTCGTAGGCCACGGCCTGCGCGCACTCGCCCGAGAGCAGCCGTCGCGGCAGGTCGGTGTCGACGCACATCGGCCGTCCGAGTCCGACCATGTCGAGCTCGCCCGCGGACAGCGCCTCGTCCATCGCCGCGCGGGTGCGGAATCCGCCGGTGACCATCACCGGCATCGCGGCCGCGCCGCGCATCGCAGCGGCGTACTCGAGGAAGTACGCCTCGCGCCGGCGCGTGCTCTCGGCCGCCGGGCGTTCGGCGTCGGGTCCCCGCAGCTTCGCGCCCATCATCGTCGGCGACTCGTAGCTGCCGCCCGACAGCTCGAGCAGGTCGACCCCGTCCTCGCCCAGCCAGCGCACGACCTGCAGGCAGTCGTCGGCGCTGAAGCCGCCCTGCTGGAAGTCCGAGGAGTTGAGCTTCACGCCGATCGGGAAACCGGCGCCGACTGCGCGGCGGCAGGCCCGCACCACCTCGCGCAGCAGGCGCGCACGCTCGGCGAGGCCGCCGCCCCAGCCGTCCGTGCGCCGGTTCGCCACCGGCGACAGGAACTGGCTCAGCAGGTAGCCGTGCGCCGCGTGCACCTGGATGCCGGTGAACCCGGCCTCGCGCGCGACGCCCGCCGCACGGGCCCAGCGACGGATCACGTCCTCGATCTCGTCCTCGCGCAGCGCGCGGGGCGGTGCGAACTGCGCGGCGCTGTGGTTGAGCAGCGGCACGGCCGACGGCGCGACCGGTTCGGGGCAGACATGCGTCGGCGTCTGGCGACCGGGATGGTTCAGCTGCATCCACAGGTGGTTGCCGCCCACCGTGCCCGCCGCGGCGTAGCGGCGCAGCGCCTCCAGGCCGTCGTCATCGCCGGTCGCGGCCCCGTCGATCACGACGTTGCCCGGTCGTTCGAGGTAGCGCCGGTCGATCTGCACGTTGCCGGTGATGACCAGGCCCGCGCCGCCCTGCGACCAGGCGCGGTACAGGCGCTCGTGGCGCTCCGTCGCGCGGTTCAGGGGATCGGCCAGCCCCTCGGTCAGCGCGGCCTTGCACAGGCGGTTGGGGATCGTGGCGCCGCAGGGCAGCGCGAGCGGTGAGGCGAGGGTCGTCGTCAACGGGCGGCTCCAGGGCTCAGAAGCCGACCTGCAGCGACACGAACGGACCGCTGAAGCGGTACTCGATGCTCCCCAGCCACCTCGGCTTCGTGATGTCGACCGTGTAGTCGACGTACCGGTAGCCGAGTGCCACGCCGGCGTTGTCGCTGATGCTGTAGCCGAGGCCCGCCATCACGTTGAGCAGGCCGCCGCTGTAGTCGCCGTAGCTCAGGGTGAAGTAGTCGGCGCGGCCCTGGACCGACCAGTCCCGCGCGAAGTCGTGCCTGCCGTAGAGCCCGAGCGTGGGCAGCGGTACCGTCGCCTCGCGCGCCTCGGCCTGGGCGCCGGCCGTCGCCCCGCCGACCGCAGCCTGCGCGCCCAGCTTGATCCGGAACCGGGTGGTGTGCAGGCCGAGGACCGCGCCGATCTCGGTCTGCTCGGTGCGCAGGAACGACCATCCTGCGCTCAGCCTCAGGATGTCGGAGTCGAACAGGGTGGAGAGCGTCGCGCTCGCGGGATAGGTCGTGCCGCTCCAGGTGATGTCGCGCGAGATCGTGTTCGTGCCGTCGCGGCGCAGCGAGAAGTACTCGAGTTCGACGCGCCAGTCCTGCCCCAGTCGCGCGCCGGCGGCGAACCACGGCAGGGTCTTGCGGGCGGCCAGGCCGAGCTCGTCCTCGAAGCGGACGGTCGTGCCCGGCGTCGAGCCGACCAGCACGTCCGAGCGGCCGGTCGACTCGATCGAAGGCCGGTAGCCGGCGATGTGCACCCAGTAGCCGTCGTCGCGCTGCTGCGCGAACGCCGGCTGCGCGAGGAGGAGCGCCAGGCCCAGGACCGGCGCACTGACCACGGACAGGGCTGGGCGGGCACGCGGCGCGGTGGCGCCCGCTGACGACGGTCTACAGGCCATGGCTGGATCTCCTCCTGGCGGTGGCGCCGCGTTCGGGATGACGCCGCGTCCGACTGCCAAGTATCCGGTCTGTCCCGCTTCCCGCATCGGATTCTCGAGCCGGGTTCGGAACCGGGGGCCCGATCGGGTGGCGAACCGGGTTCCGGGCGGCGGACCCGGGTCGGCGGTGCCCGCTATCATGCGAGGTGGTCCGGCGATTCCCGCGCCGGCCGTCCACCATGTCACGCCTCCCACCCAAGCCCCCCAGGCCGGCCGATCGCGCCGCGCCCTCGCACTCCCCGTCCCCGCGTGCACGCCCTGCATCGCCCGGCCGGCGGCCGGCGGCCGCGCCGGCCGCAGCCGCCGCGCAGCGGGCGGCGAACCACGCCAATCCGGACGATCCGAGACTCTCCAAGCGGATGGGCGAACTCGGCCTGTGCTCGCGCCGCGAGGCCGACGACTGGATCGCGCGCGGCTGGGTCAAGGTGGACGGCCGCGTCGTCACCGAGCTCGGCACGCGCGTGCCGCCGCAGGCGCGCATCGAGGTCGATCGCGCGGCCGCGCGCCGACAGGACGAGCAGGTGACGATCCTGCTGAACAAGCCGATCGGCTTCGTCTCCGGGCAGGCCGAGGACGGCTACCGGCCCGCCGCGGTGCTGCTGCGTCCCGAGAACCGCTGGGCCGAGGATCCCGCGCCGACCCGCTTCGATCCGATGCACCTGCGCGGCCTCGCGCCCGCCGGCCGGCTCGACATCGATTCGACCGGACTGCTGGTGTTCACCCAGGACGGCCGCATCGCGAAGCACCTGATCGGCCAGGATTCGGAGGTCGAGAAGGAGTACCTGGTCCGCGTCGAGGGCGGGCTGTCGGAGCGCGGCCTGGCGATGCTGCGGCACGGCCTCGAGCTCGACGGCGTGAAGCTGCGCCCCGCCGAGGTGTCCTGGCAGAACGACGACCAGCTGCGCTTCGTGCTGCGCGAGGGCCGCAAGCGGCAGATCCGACGGATGTGCGAGGCCGTCGGCCTCGCGGTGACCGGCCTCAAGCGCGTGCGCAGCGGCGGCGTGCCGCTCGGTGCGCTGCCCGTGGGCCAATGGCGCTACCTGCGCCGCGACGAGAGGTTCTGAGTGACGAGCGATACCCCGGCTGCGGCCGCCCCCGATCTCCCCGTGATCCGCTGGTCCGAGGAGGGGATCGAGCATTCGGCGCGCTGGCGCTCCGAGCGGGGTGCGCCGCCGCCCCGGAGCGTGGTCGTCGCCGACGACACGATGTCGGCCGACGAGGCCTACGGGCTGGCCTGCCAGGGCGTGGCGCTGCTGTGGCGCGGCGACTTCCAGAACGCGCGGCAGATGCTGACCGCGCTGGCCAACCGCACCGACCGCAAGCCTCGGCTCGCGGCCAAGGGCGGCAAGGGTGCGAAGGGTGGCAAGGACGGCAAGGGCGGCCGCGGTGCCCAGGTCGCCGACGCCGCGGCCGCCGCACCCGCGAAGTCGCCGGTCGAGGTCTTCAACCTGCAGCGCCAGGCACGCTCGCAGCGTGCCCGCACCCTCGGCATGCTGCTGATCCCGCTCGAGGACGGGCACGTCATCCCGCTGCGCCGTGCGCCGGACCTGAAGGCCGCCTGCACCGAGGCCTGGGGCGCCGCCGACGGATCCGCGGTCGTCGCGATGCGCGAGCTGCTGGGCGTCAACGGTGCGCACGAATGGCGCTCGAACGGCATCGAGGTGCCGGCGATCGGCGGGCGCATCCATCCGCACTACGGCGTGTTCGCCCCCACCCGCGCCGAGTACGTCGAGCTGGTCGCCCGCGCGCCGCTGCCCAAGGCCGCCGCGGCACTCGGTACGGCCTTCGACGTCGGCACCGGCACGGGCGTGCTCGCCGCGGTGCTGGCCCGGCGCGGTCTCGCCCGCGTGGTCGCCACGGACATGGACCCGCGCGCGCTCGCCTGTGCCCGCGACAACGTCGCGCGGCTCGGGCTCGCCGAACGCGTGGAGGTCGTGCAGGCCGACCTGTTCCCCGAGGGCCGAGCCGAACTCGTCGTGTGCAACCCGCCGTGGGTGCCGGCGCGACCGAGCTCGCCGCTCGAGCACGGCGTCTACGATGCCGACGGGCGCATGCTCGGCGGATTCCTGTCCGGGCTCGCCGCGCACCTGGCCCCGGGCGGGGAGGGCTGGCTGATCCTGTCGGACCTCGCCGAGCACCTCGGGCTGCGCACGCGAGACGCGCTGCTCGCCGCGATCGCGGCCGGCGGGCTGGTGGTGGTCGACCGCATCGACGTCAAGCCCGCCCACAAGCGGGCGTTCGACGCGACCGATCCGCTGCATGCGGCGCGCTCGCGCGAGAAGACCTCGCTCTGGCGGCTCGCGGCCGCCGGGTAGCCGACGCCGTTCGACTGTCGCCGACGGGCCGTCGCCGATCGGCGCCCGCTGTCATCCGGCTGACACAGTCGCCCGCTATCCTTCGAATGATCTAGAACTCTCGAAGGCCCGGGCGGCGCGTTCCGCGCTCCGGCACCACCGTCATGCGCGTCGGCATCAATGGCATGGGCCGTATCGGCCGACTGGCCCTGCGCGCCGCCTTCGGGGCGGCCGAGCGGGGCGACGACGATCCGCGCGCGGGCAACCGCCTCGAGGTCGTGCACGTCAACGAACTGAAGGGCGGGGCGGCGGCCACCGCGCACCTGCTCGCCTTCGATTCGGTGCAGGGCCGCTGGCGGGCCGACATCGCCGCCGAGGGCGAGGACACCGTGCGCATCGGCGAGCGGCGCCTGAGGTTCACCTCGCACGCCAGCGCGGCCGAGATCCCGTGGGGCGAGCTCGGCGTCGACCTCGTGCTCGAATGCACCGGCAAGTTCCTCACGCCCGAGACGATCCAGGGCCACCTCGATCGCGGTGCGAAGCGCGTGATCGTCGCCGCGCCGGTCAAGGTCGGCGACGTGCTCAACATCGTCATGGGCGTCAACGAAGGCCTCTACGATCCGGCCCGCCACCGCATCGTCACCGCCGCGTCGTGCACGACGAACTGTCTGGCGCCGGTGGTGAAGGTCGTGCACGAGGCGATCGGCATCCGCCACGGTCAGATCACCACGATCCACGACCCGACCAACACCAACCTGGTGGTCGACGCGCCCCACAAGGACCTGCGGCGCGCGCGCAGCGCGATGCTGAGCCTGGCGCCGACCACGACCGGCAGCGCCACCGCGATCGCGCTGATCTACCCGGAACTCAAGGGCAAGCTGAACGGGCACGCCGTGCGCGCCCCGGTGCTCAACGCGTCGCTCACCGACTGCGTGTTCGAGATGAAGCGCGAGACCACCGCCGAGGAGGTCAACGCGCTGTTCGAGCAGGCCTCGCGCGGTGCGCTCGCCGGCATCCTCGGCTACGAGCCCCGTCCGCTGGTCAGCGTCGACTACGCGCGCGACACGCGCAGCGCGATCGTCGACGCGCTGTCGACGATGGTCACCGACGGCACGCTCCTCAAGGTCTACGCCTGGTACGACAACGAGATGGGCTACGCGTGCCGGATGGTCGACCTCGCGTGCCTGATGCAGGCGCGCGGCCTCTGATCGGGCGGGACGGGCGATGAACGAAGGGACCCGCAACTACGCGACCGTCACCGCGGCGTACTGGGGCTTCACGCTCACCGACGGTGCGCTGCGGATGCTGGTCCTGCTGCACTTCTACCGGCTCGGCTACTCGCCGTTCACGCTCGCCTTCCTGTTCCTGCTCTACGAGGCGGCCGGCGTGCTGGCCAACCTCATCGGCGGCTGGCTCGCGACCCGCTACGGCATCGCCCGCATGCTCGCGGTGGGGCTGTCGACCCAGATCGCAGGCTTCCTGCTGCTGTCCGCTTTGTCGCCCGACTGGAGCGCGGCGATGTCGGTCGCCTGGGTCGTCGTGGCACAGGGTGTCTGCGGCGTCGCCAAGGACCTGACCAAGACCGCCAGCAAGTCCGCGATCAAGCTGACCGCCGGCAGCGCCTCCGGGCAGCTCTTCAAGTGGGTGGCGTTCTTCACCGGCAGCAAGAACGCGATGAAGGGTGTCGGCTTCTTCCTCGGCGGGCTGCTGCTGCAGGCGCTCGGCTTCCAGGCGGCGCTGTGGGCGATGGCCGCGATGCTGGCGCTCGTGCTGGCCGGCGTCGTCGCCTACGTGCCGCCGCTGATGGGGCGGGCGAAGGCATCGGGCTCCGCGCGCGAGCTGTTCGCCAAGAACCGCGGCATCAACCTGCTGGCGGCGGCGCGCGTGGCGCTCTTCGGCGCCCGCGACGTGTGGTTCGTCGTCGGCGTCCCGGTGTTCCTGTATTCCGCGGGCTGGACCTTCACGATGGTCGGCGCGTTCCTCGCGCTGTGGACGATCGGCTACGGCCTGGTGCAGGCGGCGGCGCCCGCGATCGTGCGGCGCAGCCCCGACGGCCTGACGGCCGAGGTGCCGGCCGCGCGCCTCTGGTCGGGGCTGCTCGCGATCGTGCCGATCGGCCTGGCCGCGCTGGTCGTGGCCGAGGTCGACCACCTCGAGTGGGTGGTGGTCGCGGGGCTCGGCCTGTTCGGCGTCGCGTTCGCCGTGAATTCCTCGGTGCATTCGTACCTGATCCTCGCCTATGCGGGCTCGGAGAAGGCCGCCGAGGACGTCGGCTTCTACTACGCCGCGAACGCGCTCGGTCGCTTCCTCGGCACGCTGATGTCGGGCCTGCTCTACCAATGGGGCGGACTCGCCTGGTCCCTGGGCGGATCGGCCGCGATGCTCGTCGCGTGCTGGCTGATCACCCTCGCGCTGCCCACCGCGACGCCGGCCCGCCTCGCCGCAGCGCCGCGACCCACCCCCCGGACGGAGCCCTGACATGACCTCCCGTGCGTACACCGTGCTGTTCATCTGCTCGCACAACTCGGCCCGCTCGATCATGGCCGAGGGCATCCTCAACAGCCTGGCGGCCGGACGCTTCGTCGCCTACTCCGCAGGCAGCCATCCGTCGGGCCAGGTCCATCCGCTGGCGCTCGCGACCCTCGAATCGATGCGGGTGACACCCACCGGCTTCCGCAGCAAGGACTGGTCGGAGTTCGCGGCCACCGGGGCGCCGACGCTGGATTTCGTCTTCACCGTCTGCGACACCGCCGCCGGCGAGGTCTGCCCGGTGTGGCCCGGCCAGCCGCTGACCGCGCACTGGGGCGTCGCCGATCCGGTCGCCTTCGCCGGCTCCGAGGCCGAGATCCGCCAGTGCTTCCGGGACACGGCGATCGTGCTCAAGCGGCGGATCGAGTTCCTGCTCGCGCTCCCGATCGCCTCGCTCGACCGGCTGGCGATCCAGCGGGCGGTCGACGAGATCGGCCGCACCTGAGGGTTCGGCGCCGGGCGTCCCGCACCGCGCCGATCCCGGGAGCTTGCCAGGTCGTTTCTTTTCGAAGATACTGGAACTATGGAAGAAAATGACGCGGTCGCGATGCTCGGCGCCATGGCCCAGGGGATGCGCCTGCGCGTCTTTCGCGCGCTGGTGGGTGCCGCACCCGCCGGCATGACGCCGGGTGCGCTGTCGGCGCTGCTCGACGTGCCGGCATCGACGCTGTCGTTCCACCTGAAGGCGCTGCAGACCGCCGGCCTGGTGAGCCAGGAGCGCGACGGGCGCAACCTCATCTATCGACCCTCGCTCGAGCGCATGAACGCGCTGCTCGCCTACCTGACCGACCACTGCTGCCAGGGGGCGGGCGGCTGCGCCCCGGCCGCCGCTCGGGCACGTCCTTCGACGGAGTCCGCATGACCCAGACCTCGACACCGTTCTCGCTGCGACCGGCCACGTCGGCCGACTGGCCGGTCGTCGCACGCCTGCTCGAGGGCCATGGCCTGCCGCGGCAGGGCGCCGAGGCGAACCTGTCGAACACGGTGCTCGCGGTCGCCGACGGCGAGGTGCTCGGCTGCGCCGCGGCCGAGATGCACGGGACGGCCGCGCTGCTGCGCTCGGTGGCCGTCGCGCCGGGGCAGCAGGGCCGGGGCATCGGCCGCGTGCTGGTGAGCACGGTGCTCGACGAGGCCCGCCGGCGCGGCGTTCCGACGATCCATCTGCTGACGACCACCGCCCCCGACTGGTTCGCCCGGTTCGGCTTCGAGCTCGAGCCGATCGGACGGGCGCCGGCCGCGCTCGCCGCGTCCGCGGAATTCCAGGGCGCCTGCCCGGCGTCCGCGGTCTTCATGTCGCAGGTGCTGCGGGCACCGCGCACGGTCTCCGCCGGGGGACCGGCCGACGCGCTCCCGGTCGCCGTGATCGGCGCCGGGCCCGTGGGGCTCGCCGCGCTCGCGCGACTCCTCGAGCGCGGCATCGGAGCGATCGTGCTCGAGGCCGGCGACTCGGTCGGCGCGCACCTGCTCGACTACGGACACGTGCGCCTGTTCTCGCCGTGGCGTTTCGACATCGATCCGGCGATCGCCGCTCGCCTCGAGGCGAGCGGCTGGCGTGCGCCGCCGGACGAGGACCTGCCGCTGGCGCGCGACGTCGTCGAGCGCGTGCTTCGGCCGTTCGCCGCGCTGCCCGAGGTGGCGCGCTGCCTGCGGCTCGGCACCCGGGTCACCGGCATCGCCCGCGAGGGCTTCGACAAGGCGAGGAGCGCGGGCCGCGAGGCCGCGCCCTTCGTGATCCACGCGCTGCAGGACGGCCGCCCGATCACGCTGCGCGCGCGCGCCGTGATCGATGCGAGCGGCACCTGGTCCACGCCGAATCCGCTCGGCGCGAGCGGGCTGCCCGCGCTCGGCGAGGTCGAGCATGCCGCCGCGATCGTGCACGGCATCCCGGACGTCCTCGGGCGCGACCGCGCCCGCTACGCGGGTCGCCGCACGCTGGTGGTGGGCGCGGGGCATTCCGCGGCCAACGTGCTGCTCGACCTCGCCGCGCTCGCCCGCGAGGCGCCGGGCACGCGGCTGGTGTGGGCCACGCGCTCGACCTCGCTCGCCCGCGTGTTCGGCGGCGGCGACGCCGACGGGCTGCCGGCGCGCGGACAGCTCGGCGCCTCGCTGGCGGCGCTGCGCGCGGACGGCGGACTGGCGTTCGTCGGCGGCCTGCACGTGACGGCCGTCTCGCGGGCGGGCCCCGCCCGAGGCGATGCCGACGCCGCAGGCGGGCTCGTCGTCGAAGGCACCTTGCCCGACGGTCGCCTGCACCGCATCGAGGACATCGACCAGATCGTCTGCGCCACCGGGCAGCGGCCCGACCTCGACCTGACCCGCGAGCTGCGCGTGGCGCTCGACCCGTGGCTCGAGTCGGCCGCCACACTCGGTCCCCTGATCGATCCGAACCTGCACAGCTGCGGCACCGTGCGGCCGCACGGCCACCGCGAGCTCGGCCATCCCGAACCGGGCCTCTACACCGTGGGCGTCAAGAGCTACGGGCGTGCGCCGACCTTCCTGATGGCGACCGGCTTCGAGCAGGTGCGCTCCGTGGTCGCCGCGATCGCGGGCGATCTCGAGTCGGCCGACCGCGTGGCGCTCGAGCTGCCGTCCACCGGCGTGTGCAGCATCGCCGACGCGGCACCGGCGGCGGCGGAGTCCTGCTGTGCGCCCGCGATCGCCGGGCCCGCGACGGTCTCGTGCTGCGCACCCGCGATCGTCGAGCCCGAGGCGGCGTCGTGCTGCGCACCCGCGATCGTCGAGCCCGCGGCGGCGTCGTGCTGCGCGCCCGCGATCGTCGAGCCCGCGGCGGCCTCGTGCTGCGCGCCGAAGCCGGCCCCGGTCGCCGCGACCCGCTGCTGCGGGTGAGTCGCGCCGCGCACGACCCGGCCGCGCCCGCGGGCCATCGGGGCCTCAGACCCGGCTGGTGCGCCCCGCCCAGAACGGCTCGCGCAGCACCTTCTTCAGGATCTTGCCCGAGGCGTTGCGCGGGATCTCGTCGACGAAGCCGACCGAGCGCGGCAGCTTGAAGCCGGCGAGGTGCTCGCGCGACCAGGCGAGCAGCGCCGCCTCGTCGAGCGCGGCCCCCGCGCGCGGCACCACGATCGCATGCACGGTCTCGCCCCACTCGTCGCTCGGCACGCCGATCACCGCCACGTCGTGCACGTCCGGGTGCGCATCGAGCACCGCCTCGATCTCGGCCGGGTACACGTTGACGCCGCCCGAGATGATCATGTCCTTCTTGCGGTCGCAGATGTAGATGAAGCCCTCTTCGTCGAGGTAGGCCACGTCGCCCACCGTCTGGAAGTCGCCGCGGCGGTCGGCCTCGAACTTCGCATCGGCCTTGTGGTACGTCGCGAAGACGCTCGGGCTGCGCACCGCGATCTCGCCGGGCACGTGCGGCTGCGTCACCTCGCGTCCGTCGTCGTCGAACAGGCGGATCTCGACCATCGGCGCGGGCCGTCCGCAGGAGCCGGGCTTGCGCAGCTGGTCCTCGGGCCGCAGCACGGTGTTCACGCCCAGCTCGGTCGAGCCGTAGACCTCGAACAGCGAGTCCGACGGAAAGTGCGCCAGGTAGGCCTGCTTGAGCGCGAACGACCACGGCGCGGCGTTCGCGATGAATCGCTTCATGCTCGAGACGTCGTGGCGGGCGCGCACCTCGGCGGGCAGGCTGCACACCATCCGCACCGGCGCGGGCGCACCGAAGGTCGTGGTGACGCGATGTCGGGCGATCAGCCGCAGCCAGTCCTCGGCGTCGAACCGGCGCTGCAGCACCACGGTGTTGCCCAGGGTGTGCGCGATCGCCATGAAGCCGCCGGGCCCCGAGTGGTACAGCGGGCCGGTGGTCAGGTAGACGTCGCCCGCGCCATAGCCGATGTGGGCGAGCAGCGCCGCCTGCTGCTCGGGATGAGGCGGGTTGCGCACCGCGCCCTTGGGCTTGCCGGTGGTGCCCGAGGTGTAGATCATCGACTGCGCGGTGACCGTGCCGTCGGCCACGACCCGCGGCTCGTCCGTGGAGGCCTCGGCGACCAGCGCCTCGAGATCGCGCTGGCCGGCGAGCGGCGCGCCGCCGAACACCAGCACCTCGCGCACCTTGGGCACCTGCGCGCGGATCGCGGCGAACAGCGGCGCCTGCTCGGCATCGACGCAGGCCAGCACGGCGTCGGAGTCGTCGACCACGTACTGCGCCTCGTCGGCGACCAGCCGGTAGTTGAGCGGCACCGCGACCGCGCCGAGCTTGCGGCACGCGTGCACGATCCGCACCACGCCGGGCGAGTTCTGCCCGCACCAGACGACCTTGTCGCCCCGGCGCACGCCGAGCGCGCGCAGCGCGTTGGCCAGCCGGTTGGCCTGGGCGTTCAGCTCGGAGAAGGTCCAGCGCACGAGCGTGCCGTCGGGCCGGTCGTCGATGACGGCGACCTTGTCGGCGAGCGTCGTGGCGTGCCGGGCAAGGTAGTCGGGCAGGGGGCTCGCGCTCATGCCGCCGGCCGCCGGGGGGTCTGGCATCGGTCGATCATCGTGTGTCTCCTCCGCGTGCGTCGACGCCGGGTCGCGAAAGACTAGCCGACGGCCGGCCCGTCGTCACGGCGCGCCGCCGGGATGTCCGCCGACGCCGTGTCGAACGGTGGCCTGCGCGACCTCCGGTACCCGGGCGCATTGGTATGCTGGCCCGCACTCCGTCCACCGACCCGCGCCGCCGCCGATGACTCCGCCCGCCGACTCCGTCGCGCTCTGGCTCGCCGCCTTCGGGACCGCGCTCGCGCGCGGCGACGCCGATGCCGCCGCCGCGCTGTTCCACGACGACGGCTGCTGGCGCGACCTCACCAGCTTCACCGGTTCGATCCGTACGCTCGACGGACGACCGGCGATCGCGCGGATGCTGCGCGCGACGCTCGCGCACGTGCGCCCCGGCGCATGGACGCTCGACGGCGCGCCGAGCGCCTCGGGCGACACCGTCGAGGCCTGGCTGCGCTTCGAGACCGCCGTCGGCCGCGGCCGCGCGGTGCTGCGGCTCAAGGGGGGTCGGGCCTGGACGCTGATGACGATGCTCGCCGAGCTCATCGGGCACGAGGAGCCGGCCGGCGATCGTCGGCCGCTCGGCGTCGCGCACGGTGCCTACGGCACCGGCCAGCGCAGCTGGCTCGAGGCGCGCGAGGCTCGCCGCGCCGCGCTCGGGCGCACCGAGCAGCCGTGGTGCCTGATCGTCGGGGGCGGGCAGGGCGGGCTGGCGCTCGCCGCGCGCCTCAAGCGTCTCGGCGTGCCCGCGCTGATCGTCGATCGCCACGCGCGGTCCGGCGACGCCTGGCGTTCGCGCTACCGCTCGTTGGTACTGCACGACCCGGTCTGGTACGACCACATGCCGTACCTGCCGTTCCCCGATCACTGGCCGGTCTTCACGCCCAAGGACAAGATGGGCGACTGGCTCGAGGCCTATGCCTCGATCATGGAGCTCGACGTCTGGGGCTCGACGACGTGCCTCGGTGCGACGCGCGACGAGGCCGCGGGCACCTGGTCGGTCACCGTCGAGCGCGACGGCGAGCGCCATCTGCTGCGCCCCGCCCACCTGGTGCTCGCCACCGGCCTGTCCGGCCTGCCGCAGGTGCCCGCGTTCCCCGGGGCGGACCGCTTCGAGGGCACCCAGCTCCATTCGGGCGCGTACGCGGGCGGCGCGCCGTGGAAGGACCGTCAGTGCGTGGTGGTCGGCTCGAACAACTCGGCGCACGACATCTGCGCGGACCTCTGGGAGCACGGTGCGCGGGTCACGATGCTGCAGCGCTCGAGCACGATGGTCGCGCGGTCCGAGTCGCTGCAGGCGCTCGGCTGGGGACGGCTGTTCTCGGAGGACGCGCTGCGCCGCGGCGTGACCACCGAGCGCGCCGACATGACGCTCGCCTCGATGCCGTATCGCGTGCTCGCGCAGGCGCAGACCGCCGTCACCGCCGAGATTGCCCGTCGCGACGCCGGGTTCTACGACCGGCTGCGCGCGGCCGGCTTCCTGCTCGACTTCGGCGAGGACGGCTCGGGCCTGTCGATGAAGTACCTGCGCCGCGGCTCGGGCTACTACATCGACGTCGGTGCCTCCGAGCTGATCGCCGACGGGCGCATCGGCCTGCGCAGCGGCGTGACCGTGCGCGAGCTGCGCGCGCGCTCGGTCGTGCTCGACGACGGCAGCGAGCTGCCGGCCGACCTCGTCGTCTATGCCACCGGTTTCGGACCGCTGTCCGACGTGGTCGCGAGGCTCGTCTCGCCCGAGGTCGCCGAGCGCATCGGGCCGATCTGGGGGCTGGGCTCCGGCACCGCGCGCGACCCCGGTCCGTGGGCGGGCGAGCTGCGCAACATGTGGACGCCGACCGCGCAGCCCGGCCTGTGGATCCACGGCGGCAACCTGCAGCAGGCGCGCTTCTATTCGCTGCAGCTCGCGCTGCAGCTCAAGGCGCGGTTCGCCGGCATCCCGATGCCGGTGTACGACCCGGCGCACGCGACATGACTGCTGCGGCGGCCGCGGCCCGCCGGCGCGCGTTCGTCGCGATCGTCGCGGCCACCGTGCCGACGCTGCCCTTCGGCACCATCTACGCCTACAGCGTGTTCCTGGCGCCGATGGAGGCGATGCTCGGCATCGGCCGCGCCGACATGGCCTTCGTGTTCTCGCTGGCCTCGATCACGCTGACCGTCGGCATGGTCGGCGCCCCGCGCCTGTATCGCCGCTTCGCGCCCCCGGTGCTGCTGCTCGGCTGCGGGCTGCTGAGCGCCTCGGGTCTGCTGGTCGCCGCCACGGCCGGCGGCCTCGCCCAGCTCGCCCTCGGCTACGGCGTGCTCTTCGGGCTGGGTGGCGGCGTGATCTTCACGACGCTGCAGCAGGGCATGAACCAGGCGGTCGTCGCCCGCACGGGCCTGGCCAACGGCTACTACGTGAGCCTGTACCCGCTGGGCGCGATGATCGGCGCGCCGCTGCTCGGCTGGGCGATCGGCGCGCACGGCCTGCGGGTCACGCTGGGGGCGCTCGCCCTGACCATCGCCGTCGCGGCCGCCGCCGCCGCGCTGATGTACCGCGCGGCCGATCTGCGCATGCGCGACGCGGCCGCGGCCGCAGCCGACGACGACGCGCGCCGCTGGGACGTCTTCGCGCGGCTCTTCGCGGTGTTCTTCCTCGCCGCCGCCGCGGGGCTGACGGTGATGAGCCAGGCCGCCGGCATCCTCAAGGCCTATGGGGCCGGCACCGCGATGGCACTCGGCGCCACCTCGTTCATCACCGGCTCGATCGCCGCCGCGCGGCTCTCGGGCGGCTGGCTGGTCGACCGGTTCCGAGCGCCGCGGGTCGGCGCCTTCGCGCACCTGCTCGCGCTCGGAGGCTCGCTGCTGCTGCTGACCTGGCCCTCGCCGGCGATGGCGGTCGCGGGGCTGACGATGATCGGCTGCGGCTACGGCGTCGTCTCGGGCATGACCGCCGGCGCGATCGCGCAGTACTGGCACCGCAACGCCTTCGGCCGCGTGGCCGGACAGATCTACATCGCCTGGTGCCTCGCCGCGATCACGCTGCCGATGGTCGCCGGCTGGCTGTTCGACCGTTCGCAGGGCTATCACGGGGCGATGATGCTCGCCGCCGCGGTCAACCTCGCCGGCATCGCGATGTCGCTGACCCTGCCCGGCCGCTCGACGCGGCGGGCGGGCGAGGCCGCCTGAGCCGCCTGCGCAGAAACCCGGACTGCAGGCGGGTCGGACCGGTCGTCCCGGCGCAGAATGGCGGCATGGACACCGCCACCCCCTCCGCCGCCGCGGACCAGCCGTCGCCGCGCGGCCTCGCGTTCGCCCGCCAGCTCGTCGGCCTGAACACCGTCAGCCGCAACTCGAACCTCGAGCTGATCCACATCGTGCGCGACGAGCTGCACCGCCTCGGCGTCTCGAGCCGGCTGACCTACAACGACGACCGGACCAAGGCGAACCTGTTCGCCACCCTGGGCGAGGGCAAGCCGGCCGGCGTGATCCTGTCGGGCCACACCGACACCGTGCCGTGGGACGGCCAGGACTGGACGGTCGACCCGCTGGGCGCCGAGGTCCGCGACGGCCGCCTCTACGGCCGAGGTTCCGCCGACATGAAGGGCTTCATCGGGCTGGCGCTCGGGCAGGCCGAGCGCTTCCTGGCGAGCGACGCGCCCTTCGCGGTCCACTTCGCGTTCACCTACGACGAGGAGACCGGCTGCTTCGGCGTCAAGGAGCTGCTGGCCGACCTGCGCGACGCCGGCATCGCGCCGCTCGCCTGCATCGTGGGCGAACCCACGAGCATGATCCCGGCGATCGCCCACAAGGGCGTGCACCGGTGGCGCTGCTGCGTGCGCGGCAAGGAGGCGCATTCGTCGCTGACGCCGCAGTCGGTCAATGCCATCGAGATGGCCGCGCGGGTCATCGGACGGCTGCGCGACATGGCCGAGCGCCTCGAGGCCGAAGAGCCCCGCCACGAGGGCTTCGACGTGCCGTGGTCGACGGTGAGCGTCGGCCAGTTCCACGGCGGCATCGCCGACAACGTGGTGCCGCGCGACGCCGAATTCCGCTACGAGTTCCGCGACCTGCCCACCGCCGACGTCGGCGCGATGCAGGCCGAGGTGCTCGGCTACGCGCGCGGGCTGGAGCCGGCGATGAAGCGCGTCGCGCCCGCCGCGGGCTTCGCGTTCGAGCCGATCTGCGAGGTGCCGAGCTTCCTCGGGTCGGCCGCGGATCCGGTGACCCGGATGGCGCAGCGCCTGTCGGGCGAGTCGGGCACGACGCTGGTGGCGTTCGGGACCGAGGCGGGACTCTTCAAGCGCGCCGGGATTCCGTCGGTGGTGTGCGGGCCGGGCAGCATCGTGCAGGCGCACCAGCCCGACGAGTACGTGAGCCTGGAACAGCTCGCGCGCTGCGAGCGCTTCCTGCAGGGCCTGGCCGGCAGCCGCGGGATCGGGTGATCTCGGCGGTGCCGGCGGCGCGGACACCGTGCGTCGGCTCTCCGACCGTGCGGGCAACGGGCGACAGGCCCGCTGCCCGATCGTCGGGCGACTAGGTCGAGGCCGGCCGCGAGCGGCGGCCCGGTGCCGGCGGGGGCACGTAGCCCGCGACCCGGTACAGGCTCGCGTCGATGCGCTCGCCGTCGTTGAAGCGGGTCACCACGCAGGCGATGACCGCGCCCTTGGCGACGAGCTCGGAGCCGTACTGGCGCACGTCGGCCAGCGAGGTGCCGGTCTCGGCGGAGATCTCGAAGTCGAGACGCTCGTGGTGCTTGCGGATGCAGGCCAGGACGGCGGCTGCGTCGGGAGCGCCCATGTCAGCCGCGCCGCAGGTTCGGCAGCGACGGACCACGGGGCGCCGAGGGGCCGTCCTTGTGGCGGAAATTGATGCGGCCCTTGCTGAGGTCGTAGGGCGACATCTCGAGCGTGACGTGATCGCCCGCGAGGATCCGGATGCGGTGCTTGCGCATCTTGCCGGATGCGTAGGCGGTGACTTCGACGCCATTCTCCAGCGTGACACGGAACCGGGTCTGCGGCAGCACCTCGCTGACGACGCCTCCCAACTCGATGAGCTCTTCCTTCGACATCTGCACTCCTGAAAGGCCGCTCCTCGCCCCGTGATCACGGAGCGCCGAACGACCGGACCGACCACTGCCCGGACGGGCGATGCGGGGCGGGGTCGGTTGAGGCGGCTTCGAGACCGCCTGGGAGGACCCGACCTCGTGCGCGTTGCGCCGGAAGCAGGGCCCGTACTGGGCGCCCGACCCCTTGGCGGGGGCCGGCGTCGAGTCTGCGTTGGGGGATGCTGGTCGGCGCCGAACGGAGCCGGGGCAGCCCGGGGGCCACTCGAAACCATAGTGTACGCCCATACACCGTCCGGCGTCTCGAATTCTGTACGGTCAGGCTGTCTCGAGGGCGGCCCGGAAGAGTGCCTGTCCGCGCCGGCTCAGGTCTGCAGCCGACGGTACAGCGCGTCGGATCGAAGCAGGTGCGCCCGCATCGCCGCCTCCGCGGCATCGGCGTCGCGGGCCTCGATCGCGTCGACCAGCCGGGTGTGCTCGGCGATGGTGAGCAGCTCCGCGCCAGGCGCCCGCACCAGGGGCCGGTAGTAGTCCCCCGCCCACTGGAAGATCGCCTCGACGACCGCCGGGAAGATCGGGTTGCCGCCGATGCGGGCCAGCTCGCGGTGGAAGGCCATGTCGTGGGACAGGAATCCGTCCAGCTCGGGCAGCGGGGCCCGCTGCGCCTCGACCCGGGCGCGCAGCGCCGCGACGTCGGCGGGGCTCGCACGCTCCGCGGCCCGTCGGGCGGTGCCGGCCTCCAGGAACACGCGCGCCTCGAGCAGGTGCTCGAGCGTGTGCGGCTCGACCTGCAGCAGATGCCGTGCGCCGCCGGCGATCTGCCCGATCAGGTCGCGCGCGGTGGGCACCGTCACCCGGGCGCGCTCGCCATGCGAGATCTCGACGATGCCCGAGCGCTCCATCGCCTGCAGCGCCTCGCGGATCGCGGGCCGGCCGACGCCGTAGAGCGCCATCAGTTCGCGTTCCGGCGGCAGCGGGTCGCCCGGCCCGAGCTCGCCGGACTCGATGCGCCGCATCAGGCGCTCGAGCACGTCCTGGTAGAGCTTGCGCCGCGGGATCGGGCCGTCGGCCTGCATCGCGAGGAGCGCTCCGCTCAGGTGATCCGCCGGATGCTGTCGGCGATCTCCGCCCGGTCGAACACCTGCTTCCAGTCGTCGCGCATCAGCCTCGGCTTGCCGAAGGTGATCGCCTTGTTGCACGCGTCGGAGAACTGGCCCGGGATCTCCTTGAAGATCACCGCGCCGAGGATGGTCATGTGGCCGAGCAGGAAGTCGCGTGCCGCCTCGGCGGGCACCCCGCGTGCGACGACCTCGTCCATCGCCTCGCGCATCACGTCGAGCAGCGTCGCGCACACCGTCTCCGACAGGCCGGGCTCGAGCAGCGCCATCTGCTCGACCGTCAGGCGGTGCGAGCGCAGGATCGGCTGGTAGATCACCCGCGCGATCGCCTCGCCGAGGTCGAAGGCCTCGGGCGGCCCCTGCATCAGCGCGCTGACGATCGACTGCCGGGCATGGCCGCCGCCGAAGAAGTCGCGGCGTGCCTCGGCGGTGGTCTCGTCGTTGAAGATCGGCGGATGACAGGGGTGGGCCACGAAGTAGACCAGGTCGGGCCGCTCGGGCAGGTGCCCGGCGAACGGCGCGGCGGCGTCCAGCGTCATGACCATCGTGCCCGGCGCGAGCAGCGGTTCGATCTCGGCCGCGAGCTTGCCGATCAGCGTGTCGGGCACGGCCAGGATCACGACCCCGGCACCGTCGAGCGCGGCCTCTGCGCTCACGCACTCGATGCCGAGCTCATCGCGCAGCCGCGCCCGTCCGCCCGCGCCCGGCTCGACGTGGCGCACCGCGTAGGCCGATCCCATCAGGTTCTTCGAGAGGCGAACCCCCATCTTCCCGCCCGCGCCGAAGAGCGCGATCGTGGTCTGCGTCGTCATGCCTGTGCCGTCCTGGTCGTGGTGGTGTGATGGTATGACCACTACTGCAACCGGTCAAACGCCTGCGGCCGCGATGCCTGCCGTCGCACGTACGTCGGACACCGCGTAGTGGAATCCCGAAATCCCGGGAACTGCGCCCGCAAACCCCGTCTCGGACGCGGACCCGGGTGCCCCCGGAGCCCGTAAGGTCTGGCCATGCCCGGTCCGAGACGCGTCCTCGCGCGTGACCGGCCGCCACGACACCCGAATCGGTCCCGATGAAATTCTCCACACGCCTGTACGTCGCCTTCGCGCTCAGCGTCGCATTCACGCTCGCGGTCGGTCTGTTCTCGATGCTCCAGGTCTCGACGCTGGCCGCCCACACCCACGAGCTCAGTACCAACTGGATGCCGAGCGTTCGGGTCCTCGGCGCGATGAAGTCCGAGATGCGCGAGTTCCGCACGCTCGAGCTCCAGCACATCATCTCCACCGACCTCAAGGAGATGGACGAGTGGGAAGAGCGGATGACGAAGTCGCTCAAGCTCCTCGAGGATCAGTTCGCCACCTACGAGAAGCTGGTGACGAACGACGTCGAGCGGCGCGACTTCACCGAACTCAAGGGCCAGCAGGCGGTGCGCCTCGAGGCGCACATGCGGGTGCGTGCGCTGTCGCGTGCCGGCAAGACCGCCGAAGCGGTCAGCCTGGCCCGCGGCGAGGTGTCGCAGCTGCGTGCCGCGACCGGCGCCACCGTGGACCGGCTCGTCGAGATGAACGAGCGCGGTGCCGACGGCGAGTCCCGTGACTCGGCCCGCTCGGCGTCGCTCGCGATGCGGCTGATCCCGGCCGCGATCCTGCTGGCGGTGATCGCCTCCGGGGTGCTGGCCGTCGTGATCGTGCGCGGCACCATGCGCCAGCTCGGCGGCGACCCGGCCGACACCGTCGCGGCGGTCGAGCGGATCGCCGCGGGCGACCTGGTGACGCCGGTCGCGCAGGGGAGCCTGTTCCCGGGCAGCCTGCTCGCGGCGCTGGCCGGCATGAAGGAGCGGCTGGCGCAGATCGTCGGCACGATCCAGACCGGCTCCGCCGAGATCCTGACGGCCGCGCAGGAGGTCTCGCGCGGCAACCTCGACCTGTCGTCGCGCACCGAGCAGCAGTCGGCCAACCTGGAGGAGACGGCGAGCGCGCTCGAAGAGATCACCGGGACGATCCGCGCGACCTCCGACAACGCCGTCTCCGCGAACAGGCTCGCCGGCGATGCGTCGCAGACGGCCGAGCGGGGCGGCAAGGTCGTCGAGGCCGTCGTCGCGACGATGCAGTCGATCTCCGAAGGCTCGCGGCGGATGGGCGACATCATCGGCGTGATCGACGGCATCGCGTTCCAGACCAACATCCTCGCGCTGAACGCGGCGGTCGAGGCCGCCCGCGCGGGCGAGCAGGGCCGCGGCTTCGCGGTGGTCGCCAGCGAGGTGAGGGCGCTCGCCCAGCGCTCGGCCGAGGCGGCGCGCGAGATCAAGGCGCTGATCGAGACCTCGGTCGGCAAGGTCGCCGACGGCACGCGGCTCGTCGGCGATGCCGGCGGCACGATGCAGGAGGTCGTGGCGTCGGTGCGCCGGGTCTCGGACATCATCGCCGAGATCTCCTCGGCCACGCAGCAGCAGACCACCGGCGTCGACCAGATCAACGACGCCGTGGGGCAGCTCGATGGCGTGACGCAGCAGAACGCGGCCCTCGTCGAGGAGGCCGCCGCCGCGACCAAGAGCATGGCCGAGCAGGCCGATCGCCTGGTCGCCGCGGTGTCGGTGTTCCGGACCGACCCCCGGCGCACCCACGGCTGAGCGTCCGACGCACTAGACTCGCCCGTTCGGATACCCGGGCCGCCCGCCGTGCGCGGGCCGTCGCAGACGAGCGAGGCGAGATGACATTGGCGATGAGCTGGGACGAGTGGGCCCGGCACGACGGGCTCGCGCTCGCCGCGCGCGTGCGCGGCGGCGAGCTGACCGCACACGAGCTGGCCGCGCAGGCCGCGGCCGGGATCGCGAAGACGAACCCCGCGCTGTCGGCTGTCGTCGAGGTCTTCGACGACGTCGTCGCCGATCCGCTCGCCGACGGCATGGATCCCGACGGCGCGTTCGCGGGCGTGCCGTACCTGATGAAGGACCTCGGCCCGACCCTGAAGGGCCGGCTGCAGGAGATGGGCTCGCTGCTGATGCGCGGCCATCGCGCCCCGGCCGACAGCTTCCTCACGGGCCGGATCCGGCGCGCCGGCCTGAACGTCATCGGGCGCAGCACCACGCCCGAGTTCGGCGTCTGCAGCTCGGCCGAGAACCCGGCCGTCTACGTCACCCGCAACCCCTGGGACACCGGCTTCACCACCTGCGGATCGTCCGCCGGCACCGCCGCGATGGTCGCGGCGGGCGTGCTGCCGCTGTCGCACGCGACCGATGGCGGCGGCTCGATCCGCATCCCCGCGGGCGTCAACGGCAACATCGGGCTCAAGCCCTCGCGCGGCGTGTTCTCGATCGCGCCCGGCGCCTCGGACCTCACCGGGCTGGTGTCGACGCAGGGCTGCCAGAGCCGCAGCGTGCGTGACACCGCCGCCTTCGTCGACCGCTGCCGGGGCGGCGCGCCGGGCGAGTTCATGCCGTACTGGACGCCGGCCGAGCCGTACCTGACGCTGATCGATCGCGACCCGCCGCGGCTGCGCATCGCGCTGTCGCACGAATGGGGCGACTACCGCGCCACGCCGCACATCGTCGCCGAGCTCGAGCGGGCCGGCCGCTTCCTCGAGGGGCTCGGTCACCACGTCGACTGGGCGCTGCCCGCGGTCGACATCCGCGCGGCATTCGAGGCGCAGACCACCTGCTACATCAGCAACTTCGCGCAGACGATCACCAACCTGCTGGGGCCGCTCGGCCTCGAGCGCCCGCCCGCCGACCGTGTCGAGCCGATCAACGTGCTGATCTGGGAGGCCGGCCGCCACACCACGTTCGCCGAGCGGGCCCGGATGCAGGCGGTGTTCAACACCACCTCGCGCGCGTTCGGCGCGTTCTTCGAGTCGTGGGACATCATCCTCACGCCGATCACCGCGCTGCCCACGCCACGCATCGGCACCACCGAGTACCTGACGACGAGCGACAACCCGTCCGTGCACGACTGGTTCGCCAACCTCTGGCGCTTCTTCGCCTACACGCCGCTCGCCAACCTCTGCGGCCTGCCGGGCATCTCGATGCCGATGGCGACGCACGCCGACGGACTGCCGCTGGGCATCCAGGCGCAGGCCGCGCAGGCGAACGACGGGCTGCTGCTGCAGCTCGCCGCGCAGATCGAGCGCGCGCTCGACGGGCGGTGGAACGGCGGGCGCACGCCCCGCGTGCACGTCACGAAGGACGGACGATGAGCCTCAAGACCTCCGATCTCTGCGATGCCTGCGATGCGGCGCTCGCCTGCGCGCTGCCGTTCCGAGGCTACGGTCGCCGCCGCGCCTTCGCCGGCTCGATCCGCACGCTGCGCTGCTTCGAGGACATCGGCCTGATGCGCGCCATCGTGAGCGAGCCCGGCCACGACCGGGTGCTCGTCATCGACGGCGGCGGCTCGCTCGCCCGCGCGCTCTTCGGCGACGTCATGGCCGCCGTGGCCGCGCGCAACGGCTGGGCGGGACTGGTGATCCACGGCGTGATCCGCGACGCGATCGAGATCGACGCGATGGAGATCGGCGTCAAGGCCCTCGGCACGGTGCCGCGCCGCGGCGAGCGGACCGGTGCCGGCGAGGTCGACGTGCCGGTGAGCTTCGGCGGCGTCACGTTCACGCCGGGGGCGCGCCTCGTCGCCGACGAGGACGGTGTGATCGTGCTGCCGCACGGGGTGCGGGAGACGGACCTCGACACCCAGGGGGCGGTGGCGGCCACCGCAGTGTTCGCCGCGGGCACCGGGCCGGCGTAGTTTCGCGCGCCGCGGACGCCCCGAGGTGCCGAGCGCCCGCGGGACCGAGCGACGTCACCCACCTGCCACCACACCCCTGTAGGCTGTGCGCGCGGGGCGGTCGGGCCGATGTCGTACCGTCCGACGCGACGCCTGTCCCCTCGGAGAGCCCGTCATGCGCTCAGTACCCGTCACGCTCGCGATCGCCCTCATCGTCACTGTCGCAGCGGCTTCGTTCGCTCCGGCGGCATGGTGTCGCGAAGAAGGCACCCCGCTCCCGCCCAAGGTCCTCGCCGCCGAGCGGCCCGCCACCGTCCAGCTCGGCCCGCGGCCGTTCTTCCTCGTCGACGACATGCGCGAGGGCCCGCTCAAGGAGACCCTGCAGCGCTGCGCCCGGCGCCAGGCTTTCACGCCGAGCGCCTTCTCGATCGGCCATCGCGGCGCGCCCCTGCAGTTTCCGGAGCACACCGCCGAGTCGTACATCGCCGCCGCGCGGATGGGCGCCGGCATCGTCGAGTGCGACGTGACCTTCACCAAGGACCACGAGCTCGTCTGCCGTCACGCGCAGAACGACCTGCACACCACCACCGACATCCTCGTCACGCCGCTCGCCGCGAAGTGCACGAAGCCGTTCACGCCGGCCGTGCTCGACGCCACCGGCAAGGTGCTGACCCCGGCCAGCGCCGAGTGCCGCACCAGCGACATCACGCTCGCCGAGTTCAGGACGCTGCGCGGCAAGATGGACGCGTCCGACCCGGCGGCCCGCACGCCCGAGGCGTTCCTGGGCGGCACGGCGCGCTGGCGCACCGACCTGTACTCCGGTCCCACCAGCGGCACGCTGCTCACGCACCGCGAGAGCATCGCGCTGTTCCGGCGGCTCGGCGTGAAGATGACCCCCGAGCTCAAGCGCCCGAGCGTCGCGATGCCCTTCGAGGGCTTCACGCAGCAGGCCTACGCGCAGAAGCTGATCGACGAGTACAAGGCGGCCGGCGTGCCGCCCGCCGACGTCTGGCCGCAGTCCTTCGACCTGCGCGACGTGCTCCAGTGGGTGCAGACCGAGCCCGCGTTCGGGCGCCAGGCGGTCTTCCTCGACGGTGCGACCAGCGTGGCGGCGCTGCCGTCGCCGGCCGAGCTCGCGCGGTACCGGGCCGAGGGCGTGCGCATCGTCGCGCCGCCGGTCTTCGCCCTGCTGTCGGTCGACGCTTCCGGACGCATCGTGCCGTCGGACTACGCGCGCAGCGCGAAAGCCGCCGGGCTCGACCTGATCGCCTGGAGCCTCGAGCGCTCGGGCATCCTTGCCGATGGCCGCAACGGCTTCTTCTTCCAGACCGTCGACCCGGCCATCCGCGCGGAAGGCGACGTGTACACCGTCATCGACGTGCTGGCGCGCGAGGTGGGCGTGATCGGGATCTTCTCGGACTGGCCCGCGACGACGACCTTCTACGCGAACTGCATGGGTCTGCGCTGAGGCGCGGCCTCGACCCGATCAGCGGCTCGCCGCGATGCGCCGGGCACGGACCAGATTGGACAGCGCGACGGCGAGGAAGCCGAGGCTCAGCACCGTCTCGAACAGCTCCTGGTGGTGGCTGATCGTGTAGAAGCCCAGGCGGTTCAGGTACTCCCACTGCGTGTAGAAGGCGGCGGTGGGCAGGAAGTAGAGCGCGCAGTACCAGTCGGCGAGCAGCACGTCCCGCCAGCCGTTGCTGCGGGCCTCCTTCAGGAGCCAGCCGAGACCGCCGGCCAGACCGACCAGGATGAACGCGTTGTGCAGCAGGCCCGACCCCGCGAACCAGTCCAGGTTGTGGACGGTGGTCTCCTGCTGCAGGTTGTGCTGCATGAAGAACTCGCCGGACTCGATCTGCAACAGGCGCTGCCCCCAGCTGATCTCCTCGGCGGCGATGAAGAAGCAGCCGCATCCGAAGGCGAGCAAGAGCAGGACGCGGACGTCCCTCCAGCCGACCGCTCGCAGCAACCGGTCTGCGCTGTAGACGCCCACCAGCGCGGCGAACGCATACGACACGAACTGCATGGACTCGAAGGGTCCGTCCTCCCGGATGAGCGCCCGGTAGGCGACCGGATCGACGTACCACACGCATCCGACGATCAGCAGGAACACCAGCGGCAGGACGGCGACGAGGATCTCGCCGGGGAGCGCGTCACGAAGGACGCCGAGCGTCGGCCCCCGGCCTCGCGGACGGACGGTCGGCGCGTATCGCGGCGCGACCGGGGCCGCGACCGGGACCGACGTGACGTACTTGGCACTCAGATGCATCTGACGCGTCCGCTCTGGGCATCGGCTCCCGGATCGACGATCCGGAGGAGCGCTGCGATGACACTGTCGTCCACGATACGGCTGCGCGGTGCCGAGCGGGATGCCAAACCGCACGAGGAGCCGCCGAATGGTCGTGCCGGTGCAGCGCACGCCGAACCGGCGCAGCACGC
>Ga0105105_10000040_pt1 | contig 54010 bp, 62 predicted proteins | sample PPLLaktember2015_4_FD_79108 | JGI IMG/M metagenome (GOLD analysis project Ga0105105, IMG submission 79108) | Freshwater sediment microbial communities from Prairie Pothole Lake near Jamestown, North Dakota, USA - PPLs Lake P8 Core (1) Depth... | ecosystem: Environmental > Aquatic > Freshwater >...
AGAGGTTGAAACTACTCCATCAGCAGATGCATAAATAGGAGTTCCACAAGATTTACTAATATCAACACCATTGTTAGAGTGAATTCTACCATAATTATTCCCAGTAGTAGGGTAGGAGAAGTAGGCATTATTACTTTGTAAATTACTTGCTTTAGCAGTATTATTCTTTTTAGGTAATATTCTAGGCTTTGGTTTCTCTACAGGTTCAGTAGGGAAAGGCTTATCTTCATTAGGTACTACAGCATCAGGAACAATAATGGTAGTTTCTATAGCTATATCACCTTGTAAATTATTATAATCTCTAATTACTTGTTCAGAAACATTATATTTATTAGCAATTTGCTCTAATGATTGAGATTCACTAATATTAATCTCAATTCCATTTTTAGGTAAAATAGCAAGGGTAGTATTAGCCGCAGGATTTTGTTTTAAATCTTTTAATCCATTTGCAATAGCGATAGTCTCAATTGAGATACTAAACTTTTGAGCGATACTTTCTAAAGTATCACCTTCTTGCACAATATACTCTCTAATTATTGGACTAGATCTTTGATCTGTATACCCTTCAGGAGCATTAACTGCACTAATTATATTGGAATCAGTAGTTTGTATATTAGAATTCAACCCTTCATCACTAGGAAGACCTAAAATTCCATTAGCTTGTAGTACTCCTACAGAGGCTAATGATGCATCTAAAGGACCTCCTAAGTTACTATTATTAAGAAGAGTAGATCCAATTGGAAGTCTTCCCGCATAAGCCATATTGCTAAATACAACTAGACTTACTACAACAGTAAGAATAATCCAACTAATTCTGTCTTGTGTGTGCTTAGTAGCACTTTTTATGAATCGAGTCACCTGGTTTTTGGATAATTTAAAAACAACGGTACTAATAGGATTCTTAACTAAATACAAGGAATTCGAACTTCAAAACGGAACAAACAGACATAAGTCTTGACTCAAAATCAACCTTGTCTAATGATTTTAGATTCGAAATTATTATATACTATCTACAAAAATTTGTCAATAAAAATACTAAATAATGGCTTATAAATAAGTTTTATGGTGTAATATTTCAAATATTTGGATTTAATATGTGTATTACTTTTGAGGTTAAAATAAGATTTTAGAATAATTGAATTATAAATTTACTAATAGAAAGCTATAAAAGAAGTATTAGAATAAATATATAAATTAAAATTAAATCATAAAAAGCTAAAAATAAACTTTTGATAAAAAATAGTAACAAAAAATAAAGTTATAATTTATCTATTTCTTGAGCTAAGATTATATCTTTTTCTGAAATTCCACCTATATCATGGGTGCTAAGATAAATCTCTACATAGCCCCAACCTAGATTAATATCTGGATGATGAGTTTGTTCTTCAGCAAGTTCCCCAATCTTATTTACAAGATCTAAAGCCTCTGCAAAAGTATTGAGTTCAAAACGACGAGATAATAAATCTTGATTCTCGGATAATATCCAATTAGAGTTTAACTCGGATAAAACCTCATTTAGATTGATATTAGACATAAGAGTAATAATTATTATATATAGTATATCAAAGTATCATCTCTTTACAAAGAGGGGAAAATAGCGTATTGTGTTTAAGGTTCTTTTTTACAACCCACATGACAACGACCGCAAAATTAGTTTTCACCCCAGACACAAAATTGGTTCGTTGGGAGGGGGATTATCTCTATAAGAGTGGACTTATCAAAGTCTACTTCTTTCTTGGACCTAACGAAGTTGTAGATGAAAAAATACAATATACGATTTATCCTCTCATACCTATTGCAAATTATGAAGAGATGCTAGTTTTAGGACGTAATATCTTAGAGTATACTGTACTTTTTGTAGATGAAAGTAGAGGAACTCGAGCAACCACTACTGAGGGGGGAAAATTAATTTATGTGTTTCCAGTTGTGGATAGTTAATAAAAAATAGTTTCCTTTCTTAAGCCCGTGCCACTAGGCTCGGGCTTTTTTATTCCAATTGCTCTAACCTAAATATCTGATCACTTTTATCATCTATCTTCCCCCTACCATCTCGATTGGAGGTGCTAAAATAGATATATCCATCAGGTGAGACAGCTATTTCTCGAATTCTGCCTTCAGTTATATTTAATTTCTCATAAGAATTTACCTCTTGTCTGGATTCATCTAAATAAATTACAAATATTCCCTCACCTCGAAGACCTCCGAATAAAAAGGTATTTTTGAGACTTGGATATTTGTCCCCATTATAAAATACTCCAGAAGCAGGGGCAATAGCAGGAGTAAATACAAGTAAGGGGTCAATAGCCTCAGGAGTGGACTCGGTATGTGATACTTTTGGCCAACCATAGTCTTTACCCGGTATAATACGATTTACTTCATCTCCTCCAGCAGCTCCATCGAATAATGAGGGTCCATGCTCAGTAGAGAATAAAACCCCAGAAATTGGGTCAAAATCTATCCCTTGTGGATTACGATGCCCATAAGAATAAACATAAGAATTATCAAAAGGATTATCCTCTGGTATACTTCCATCTTTATTCATTCTCAAAATTTTACCACCAAGGGAATTAATATCCTGTGCAATATCTTTATTAGTAGCATCTCCTGTGGTTATATATAATTTTTGGTCTGGTCCAAATCTTAATCTTGAACCGGCATGAAATTTAGCCGCTGGAATTTTGTCTAGGAGTATTTCAACCTCTTTAGCTTGATTATTTATATCTGTTAATCTTACTACTTTTACAAACATCTGATTATTCTCCTCATAGGCTAGAGAAGTATAAATATAAGGTGAATTGGGATAATCAGGATCCAGTATCATACCCATCAAACCTTCTTCATTAGTTGCACTAATTTCTGAGAATTTATAAAAGTCAGCTTGTTTTTGAGAGTTTTTATAATATACTATCTCACCAGATCTCTGAGCAATATACATACTGTCAGGTGTAGGAAAAACAATACTCCAAGGTACATAAAGATTAGATATAACAGGAGTATATTCATAATCTAGACTTTTAGAAATATTTTGGCTATCTACCTCTAATTTAGAACCAGTCTCAATAACAGGACTTTGTAAAATAGCAGTATAATTAATAACAAATACCACAAATGCAATTATTACTATTAAAATTATACTTATAATAATAAATTTTTTAGTTTTGTGACTTTTCATATTTTGAATTTAAAATTTATATACAATTATATTTTAGCATATAAATAGATAAACTATTAAATTTATCTCCAGCTAATATGAGTCGTAGGGGATACCTAACTAAGAAAATAAAAATCTAACTAAATAAACTCTATTGCGTATCAACAAAAGTATAAACTAATTCTATAGGGTAATCTTGATTTTGAATTTTTAGAACTAAATTTTTGACTTTATTTGCAATATATTTATCTCCCTTGGGAATTGTAAATAATAATATAAAAGGATTTTTTTTATCTATATATTGACAACTAAAGCCACTAGATCCAGAAGCAATATTAATAGCTAGGTCAATATTATTCAGAATTTGGCTAGATTTTTGTCCACCTGCATAAATATTGAACATTGGTATTTCTAAATTTTCTTCCAACTCAGCTCCATTTAGTAATGGATCAAAATTAACAATGGCACCAAGAGCATGATGTAAATTTTTTGAATGTAATTCTTGAAAATGGAAATGATGTGTTCGAACTGTTACTTGTGAGTTTTTGTTCTCTAACCTTTCCTCAATTATCTGGGCAAAATTAGAAGCATATTTTTCGCTAGTAGAATCTATAAGTTTATCTTGGTCTCTAAATTTATCTAAGAGAGAGGCTAGAGGTTTTTTATCTCTTTTATTATTCAAAGTAGTAGCTACGGCTCCACATTTAGAGTGAGATGATACTACAATTTCTTCTATGGTAGGATTATTCTCACAAATAGTAATTAACTCGTCAGCCATTTTTAACTTTTCATCATTAGACATTGAACATTCGCATCCAGGCATACCTAGGGAAAGAGCATGATGAGAGGCGGTCAGGTATTGAATTCTCTCATCTATACAAGGAAGCCAAATCATTTTAGGTCGATTGACTATACTGTCTTTGATCACTTTAGCTAAATTTAGATTATATTTATACTCAGTTTTATATTTCTCTCCATTAATATCAAAAAAACCCTTGGTCTGCATAGTTTTTGAGATAGGGTCGCTGTATAATAAATTATGATAAGAGTTGGAATATTTAGACCACTCTACACTGCGATAAGTATCACAAGAATTGCTAGATTTATTCTCTCTATTTGCAATAATCTTGGCAGGTAAACTAATGACTGAACTTAGATAAGCATTTCTTGACATAAAAACACAAAAGTAAATCAGGTTGTAATATCAACCTATATAAAACTAAGGTCTAAAATTAACACTAAATTTTATTATAATATAAATATCATTTTATTGTCAATAGTTTATAAGTATGTTATATTTAGGGTTATAATTTTATTTAATTAAGCTATGAAAGATTTGAAAGTATATAACTTTCTAGAGAAATTATTTGGTATGGTGGGGAATATTCGCATTCACCCTGTAGATTTTAATTTACCTTGGTATAGTATTTATAAAAAATATTGGGTTAGATTGGGAGTTTCCTTGACAGTTGAAACTACGGTCTGGGTTTTCTTTACTACCCTACCTTTGATTATAAATTATGCAATCAAAACTCAAAATATAACATTAGTAATATCTTTAGGAATTGTTTTTATGATGTTATCTATAATGGTTCAGACTCATATGAGAAGCTATGTTTTAGCAGAAGCTGGTATTATGGGAAGTGTCTCAAATTCAGCTTATAAATTTTTTGTAAAAGTTGACCCCATTCATCATAGTACTAGAGAATCTGGTAAAGTTATCTCTAAAATAAACAGAGCGGTAGGGGCTTATGAAAATACCACAGATATTCTTACATTCAATATATTAAGATTTATAATTCAAATTAGTGTAATATTAGTTTCATTTATATATTATGACTTTACAGTAGGTGTTATAGCTGCTGGAAGTTTAATAATAATGTTAGTAGTATCTACAATAAGTCAAATTTTTATAGCTAAAAATGTAACTCCTAAAGATAATGATCAGGGAGATATTCAGTCTCAAGTAGAAGTAGAGAGTTTACAACAAGTAGCTTTAATTCGGTCTAGTTTTGCTACTCCCGAGCATATTCAAAAACTCAAAAAGACTAATATCAGAACTGGAGAAGTACAAGCTACAGTTTGGATGAGTTTTGTCTCAACAGCCTTTATCCCAAGAATTTTATTTGGGATATTTTTTATAATTATAGCTTTACTTATTGTAAGCCTTATTAAAACAGGAAACTTAGATGTTATTACAGCTATTTCTCTAATTGCTATGTATATGTCAACCTATAGTATTATATTAGCTGGTAGAGATATTGAAAGATTAGTCTCTAATATAGAAAAAATCAAAAACCTATACATCTATATTCGAGAATATGGAGATTCTAGTTATCCAGTTTAGCTTAAAAATATGTATTCTATTCAAATTCAAAATCTAAATCACTCTTATGATAGTATAGAAGTTTTTAATAATAACTTTCTAAATTTAGAAGTACCAAAAAGTCAAAAGAATAAATTATATGGAATTATTGGACCATCAGGAACTGGTAAGACTACACTTTTATCCATTTTAGGAGGACAATTAAACCCTAAAAAGGGTCAAGTTTTAGTCGATAAGGTTAATATATACAAAGTAGGAGATAAGACTCGCCGAGATATTATAGCCGTCCAAATGCAGACAGCCACTGCTCTTAGGGGAACTTTGAGAGAGAATTTAGTTTTTGGAATTACAGGAGACCAGAAGCTATGTGAGGATAATAATCTAATTAAGATCTTAAAACAAGTTGGACTATGGAGTCTTTTTGAACCCAAAGATGGACTTGAGACATTAATCGGAGAGGGCGGAGTGAATTTATCTGGAGGACAGCGACAAAGATTGAATTTTGCTGGATTATATTTAAGAGCTAAACATTATCATCCGAGCTTAATTTTAATTGATGAGCCAACCTCATCTCTAGATGAAATTAGCGAGCGAGCAATTACTCAAATGATTGATGAGTTATCCCAGAAGTCAGTCACTTTTGTAGTAGCTCATAGACTCAAAACACTAGACCAAGCGATAGGTATAATGGACACTTCACTAATTAAAGATTATCCAGAATTAAAATTTTACACCGAGTCAGAATTATTAGAAATTTCTCAATATTATAGAGATTTGAAGACTGGTAAGGCTGAGTTGGAGGAGTAGGGGGTTACTCCGGATTATTCAAAATATATTTTATTCTAGCTACTAATTCATCGGAATAGTGGACGGAGAAATGAGTTGCTTTGACTTGCATTTTGGGGGTATTATAATTGGCGATTAAGTACACTGGGCATTTACCTTTGGCTTCTCGGGTTAAGATTTCTTTGACTTTAACCAATGCTTCTGGTGTGGTGTGAGGAGGGATTATGATGTTTATCCCGACTATTTCAGCTCCATCTTGGGTGGTTGGGAGATTATTTTGAGCTTCTTGATCATTATATTCTGGAATCTCTAAGCCAATCTCCTCTACAGAATTACTGAGGGATGGAACTGATTTGGAAGTAGTCCATTTCTGAATATCTTCTGCTGTTAGAAGTTTGGCTTCAGAGGCTATGAATTGAGAGACCCCATCTTTATCCTGCCTTTTGCCTTTTATGGCAAATCCAGCTCCTGTATTGAGTTCCTCCCCAAGAGTTCGGTATATACTAGGGAAAATGATTACCTCTATATTATCTGAGATATCTTCTAGATTGAGAAAGGCCATCTTAGCCCCACTTTTAGTATTGATAATCTTAATATCCTTAATTACTCCAGTTAGGATTAGACCAGTCTTTCTTTTAGCTTCTTTGACCTCTTTGATATTTGGCAGATTTAATTCTGTTAGAATATCCTTATATTCATCAATTGGATGGGTAGATATCCATAGTCCTAAGTATTGATTTTCTAGCTCTAGAATTTGATTTAAATTCTCGGATGGATTAGCTGGGATTGTCTCTAGCTCTAGTTTCGGTGAGGTAGGAACTGTAGCTCCAAATAGTGAGTTTTGTGGCACTGTACTATTATTCTGAGTAGCTATAGTTCTAATAAAGCTAAGAATATTTTCTAAATTATGAATCAGGATATATCTTGGCTCAAATTCATCTAGAGCTCCAGCTTTTATAAGGGCTTCTAAATTCTTTTTATTCAGTTCCTTAGCTGGTATTCTAGTAATAAATTCTTCTAGAGACTTATAGTTTCCATTTTCTTTCCTCTCAGATTCTATGTATTCTGCCAAATTACTGCTCATATTTTTGATACTACCAAGACCATAGAATATATTAGAATCTTTACCTGTAAACTTAGCCTGGCTTATATTGACACTAGGGGGCTTAATAGTTAGTCCTAATTGTCTTGCTTCAGTTATATCTATGGCAATTCTTGCCATATCTTTAGCATCGCTATTTAGTAAAGCCACCATAAACTGTAATGGGTAATGGGCTTTAAGATAAGCAGTCTGATAAGCTATCATAGCATAGCAAGCCGCATGAGATTTATTAAATCCATAGTCTCCAAAAGGTTCTATTAATTCCCAAAGTTTTTCTCCAATTTCTCTTGATATACCTTGTTTTACTGTACCTTCAATGATATTAATTTTTTGCTCTTCCATCAGCTCTTTGATCTTCTTACCTACAGCTTTTCTCAAAGTATCAGCTTCGGGTAGTGAAAATCCTGCCACAGCTTGAGAGGCTTGCATTAGCTGCTCTTGGTAAATCATAATCCCGTAGGTGGGCTTCAAAATAGCTTCTAGATTAGGATGTAGGTAGGTTACCTCTTCTTTTTTATGCTTACGGGCAATATAGGTGGGGATAAGCTCCATCGGACCCGGTCTATACAAAGATACCATCGCAATTAAGTCATTGAATTCGGAAGGCTTTAGTCCAATTAGAGCTTTTTTCATACCTTGGGACTCGAATTGAAAAACCCCGGTGGTCTGTCCCTTTTGGAATAATTTATAGGTTAATTTATCGGTAGTGTCGAGATTATTGATATCTATTTTAGTCCCAGTCTGAGCTTCTATTAAGTTTAAAGTTAACTCAATCGTAGATAGGTTAGAGAGTCCTAAAAAGTCCATTTTGAGTAGCCCTAAATCTTCGATAGCATGCATTTCGTATTGAGTAGTGATGGAAGTCTTTCCTCCAGATTCAGAGATTTGTAGGGGAGTATAATTGGTGAGTCTTTTTGGAGATATCACCACGGCACAAGCATGAGTAGATGTGTGCCGGATAGACCCTTCTAATTTCTGAGCAGTATCTATAAGAGTTGTTACTTTTTCCTCTTGTTCATAGCGGCCTCTTAATTCCCTTGAATTTGCTAAAGATTTAGCTATAGTTTTTTGGTCAATTAATTTGGCAATAGAATCACATAAACCATAAGAATACCCTAAAGCTCTACCGGTATCTCTGATTGCAGCTTTAGCAGCCATAGTACCAAAAGTACAAATTTGAGCTACATGATCTTGGCCATACTTTTGAGCTACATAATTCAAAACTAACTCTCTTTTATTATCTTGAAAGTCAATATCTATATCGGGCATAGAAACGCGAGAAGGATTTAGGAACCTTTCGAAAAGCAACTGAAAGGCTAAAGGGTCAATATCTGTAATTTCTAATAAATAAGCCACTAAGCTACCAGCAGCAGAACCTCTACCTGGCCCTACTAAAACTCCGTTATTCTTGGCCCAAGTAATAAAATCTGACACAATTAAAAAGTAGTCAATATACCCAGCGTTTTTGATAACTCCAAACTCATACTCTAGCCTTTCCAAAATCTCTTTTTTATCCTGTTTAGGATATCTTTTAGTTATACCTTGCTCACATAAATGTCTTAGATAATTTTCATTGTCCAAAACCTCACCATTCTCAAGAGCTGGAACTTCAAATTTAGGCAATTGAATTTGGTATAATGGAATTTCTACATTACACTGGTCAGTAATAATTCTTGTGTTAGTAAGAGCTTCTTCTGGGATATTAAGTTCCTGAGATAATTTATACATTTCGTCAGCTGACTTAAGAGAATAGTCTTCTCCTACAAAACTAACCCTGTCAGGATTTTGGATATTAGTTTTATTTTTAATAGCCAGCATAATATCATGGGCGGTCCTCTGATTTGAATCAAGATACATATTATGAGCGGTCAAAACTAAGGGCAAATTAGATTTATCAGCTAATTTTATGAGTTCTTCATTGACTTTGATTTGATCGGGAGTGTTTTTAAGCGGTAAAAGTTCTAGATATAAATTCTCTTTGAATATAGATTTGTAAGCCTCTAACCAATTTTGTATTTTGTCAGATTTATGCAATATATAATCATCTATTTCAGACTGATAATTACCTGATAAGCAAATTAAATCTTCAGCATATAGTTTTAAATTATCAATAGATACAGGTTGATTAGAATTTAACCGAACTAAAGATACAAGTTCAATCAAATTAGTATAACCTTGATATGATTTAGCTAATAAAGTTAAACTATAAGGCTTAGAAATATCTCCGTCCAGACTAGATACAGATAAATTTACTCCCAAAATAGGTTTTATATTAGATTTAGTAGCTTTTTCATAGAACTCAATCGCCCCAAACATATTATTAACATCAGTCAAGGCAATCTCTGCAAAACCTAACTCTTGAGCTTTAGTAATAATATCTCCAATAGAACCGATAGATTCTAGAATACTATAATGAGAACGGGTATTAAGATGAACAAATTCCTTCATATAATAAAAATTTTCCTTTTATATATTATAACATAAAATATAATTATAAATTTTGAACTGTGGGGGCGACCTTATGTCGATTGTTTTTTAGCTAAATATATATTGAAATCCACCACCGGCACTGCATGACATCTACTCCAAAGGAGGACATACTTATAATTCACAATAATTTTATATGTTATAATATACATTATATGAAACTACATACATTTTATAGTCAACAAGATTGGATTCAGGCTAGTCTAGAGGCTATGGTTAGTAGTCTCTCTGAGCAGATTAAATTATCTGGAGAGCCTAATTTAGCGGTGTCTGGTGGAAGTACTCCTTTTGATATCTATAGAGAGTTAGCTGATCAAGATTTAGATTTCTCTAAGATAGATTTAATTCAAGTAGATGAGAGATATGTGCCAGAGACTTCAGTAGAGTCTAATTGGAGTAGTATAGATAATAGTTTTGAGGGGGTGGAATTTAGACAAATTGTTAGATTTGAATATTTATCCTCAATTCAAGATACTTTAGACCAAGTTCAGCAACATTTACCTCAGAGATTGGGTTTGACTATTCTCGGTATGGGTTTGGATGGGCATTTCGCTTCACTTTTTCCTGACGGGGAGTATTGGGATAAATCAGCATCAGATAAAGCTATTATCACTCAGGCTCCTGACTATTACCCTACTAGAGATAGATTAAGTCTAAGTCCAGAGTATATCTATAATTCTGAGAAAATCATTATTCTAATCAAAGGTAATGATAAATATGATAAGTTGCAAGAGTATATAAAGAATCCAATTGGGATTAAAAATTGGCCTCTAGAGTATTTGTATAATCACTCTAATTTGTCAATCTACACTTATTTAGAATAATTTGATATAATAAAAATATAAAAAACATATAATTAATGACAAAAAAAGCTGAAAAATATCAATTTATAAAAGCAATATTTGTTTTAATAGGCACTACTATTGGAGCTGGAATTTTAGCTATTCCATATAGTATATATCATGCTGGATATTGGGTTGGTATACTTTATTTAATAATATTGGGGCTAATGACTACTTTTCTAAACTTGATGTTAGGTGAAATTGTTTTAAGGACTAAAAAAAATCTACAAATTCCAGAAATAATTAAATTATATTTAGGTAAAAAGGGATATATAGTATCTTTACTAGCAATGTTTATTATTATTTATGGAGCTATGACTGCATATATTCAGGCTGCTGGAGAAATTATGAATATTTTAATCCCAGCCAATTCACTAAGCTGGTCTATTGTTTTTTTTGTAATCAGTACATATTTTATTATTAAAGGGTTGAAATTTATTAGCAAGTGGGAAGTTCTTTTTGTTGTTAGTATGTTTTTGATTGTCTCTACTCTTTGGATGAAGTCTATTTATATGGAAAGTATAGACTGGTATCAATTTAGATTAAATCCAATTACTAGTTTTAGTGAAATTATTCAACCTTATGGAATAATTTTATTTTCCTATTTTGGGGTAATTGCAATTCCGCATATGAAGATTATTTTATCTAGAAAAAATTATAATCAAATGCAAGCAGCTATACATATCAGTAATTCTATTATAATTTTAGTTTATAGTATTTTTGTTTCATTGGTAATAGGAGTTGCAGGAACACAAATAGAACCTTTGTCTATAATTACACTTGGTAATAAATTAGGATCTCAAACCCTTATAATCATTTCTATTTTTGCTTTATTTGCAATGATAAGTACTTTTATCTCTATGGGGTTATCAATGATCAAATCTTATATTTATTTTGGTAAAATGAAATCAAGTATAGCTATTATTTTGACAACTTTTCCACCAATGGCTTTTTTGTTGTTTGATTTGGTTAAATTTAATATAATTATTCAATATGCTGGGGGAATTGGAGTTAGTATTATTGCAATTTTGATAATATTAACTTTCTGGAAAGCAAAAAGTGAGGGAGAAGTTTTACCAGCCTATAGTTTAGGCCACTTAAAATGGGTAGGAATTGTGATGATTATTATATTCTCGTTTGGAGCTCTTAGTTTATTTCTCTAAAGCCTTAATTAGAGCAATTTCATCTCTTAAGTCTTTTGCTCTTTCAAAATCTAATTCCTGAGCTGCCTTCCCCATTTGTTTGGTTAGTTCTTCTATCATAAATTCTCTCTCTGAGATATCCAGGGCTGCAACTTTTTGTTCTTGGAGTTCCTTTTTCTTATCTTTAACAATACTAGACCTTATATCTTTTTTGATACCTTCGGGAATAATATTATGCTTAATATTATAGGTTGTTTGAATATCTCGTCTACGGTCAGTCTCAGCAATAGATTTTTCAATTGATTTAGTAATCTTATTAGCATATAAAATTACCTTTCCATTCTTATGTCTAGCGGCTCGTCCAATAGTTTGAATTAGTGAGGTTTCATTTCGCAAAAACCCTTCTTTATCGGCATCTAATATAGCTACTAGAGAAACTTCTGGTAAATCTAACCCTTCTCTTAAAAGGTTAATTCCAACTAAAACATCAAATTCACCTTGTCGTAATTTGGTTAATATTTCTGGCCTATCTAAAGTATCAATATCCGAGTGTAAATATTCAGTTTTAATACCCTTTTCTTTTAAGAAATCAGCAATATCTTCAGCCATTCTTTTAGTCAAAGTTAAAATTAGAACTCTCTCATCTTTAGTAATAATATTGCCAATCTCATCAATTACATCCTGAACCTGATTATCCGTAGGGCGAATTTCAATTATCGGCTCAAGCAAACCAGTAGGGCGAATAATTTGCTCAGCAATTCCCTCTGGCAACTCTTTAATACTTTGTAAATCCTGAATAGAATGAATCTGATTGTCTGTAGAGTTAGCTAATTCATATTCACTAGGAGTAGCCGAGACATAGACTATATGTGGAATTTTAGCTTCAAACTCATAGAATTTAAGTGGTCTATTGTCAGCGGCTGATGGTAATCTAAATCCAAAGTCGATAAGATTTTTTTTCCGAGCAGCATCTCCATTATGCATCCCACGAATTTGAGGCAGGGTAATATGGGACTCATCAACTAGAGTTAGAAATTCATTATCAGCTTCTAGAAAATAATCAATCAAAGTATAAGGAGGCTCTCCTGGAGTTCGTCCAGTTAGGTATCTAGAATAATTCTCAATACCTTTAGTAAATCCAACTTCAGATAGCATTTCAATATCATAATTTACTCTTTCCTCAATTCTCTGAGCCTCTACTAACTTATTATATTTCTTAAAAAACTTTACTCGCTCAGACATCTCATCCTTAATCAAAGGAATCATATTATCGACTTTACTTCGTGTAGAAATCCAATGTGTTGCAGGGAAAACTCTATAACCATCCATATATTTAGCCGGTAATTGTTCTAGAATTGAATCCTGATATTCATTATAGCTTATAGTCTCAATAGTATCTCCCCAAAAACTAATTTTGACTAGTCTTTTTTCTCCGGGTTCATGAATTTCCACCACATCACCTTTAATTCTGAAGCATCCTGGCTTGAAATCTATATCATTACGACTATATTGAATCGCAATTAAAGATCGCACAAAATCATCTCTTAAAATTTTCTGTCCCACCTCTACTATTAAAGATAAATTTCCATAATCTTCCGGAGACCCGATACCATAAATACAAGATACTGATGAAATTATAATTGTATCAGGGTTAGATAAAAGACTTTGAGTGGCGGCATGCCTTAATCTTTCCACTTGAGCATTAGTCATAGACTCCTTTTCAATATAAGTGTCTGATGAGGGGAGATAGCTCTCCGGCTGATAATAATCATAGTAAGAGACAAAATAATGGACATTATTCTCTGGAAAAAAATCTCTAAACTCCTGATATAATTGAGCAGCTAATGTTTTATTGTGAGAAATAATCAAGGTAGGCTTTTGATATTTTTCAATCAAATGAGCCATAGTAAAAGTTTTACCAGAACCTGTCACGCCTAGTAAAGTTTGATGAGTTTCTCCTTGAGATAATCCTTTACTTAGCTTCTCAATTGCTTTAGGTTGGTCTCCTTTGGGTTTGTAGTGAGATGATATCTTAAACTTCATATAAGTTATATTATAGCATAAAAATAATTATAAATGGTAAATTGTGAATTATTAATTTGCTAAAAGATAGATTATATGGTATATAAAATAAGTATTTTCACCCTGTCGCAATTAGACGGTTAATTCATTGACTAATACAGAAAAGACTAAAAAAGCCTTATCAAATATTAGGGAAGCAGCTAACGGCCTTTCCGATATAGACGAACAAACCAGAGGTTGGATTATTAGAGAAATATTAAGAGATCAAAATATTCCAATGCTAAACTTAGCAACTCCGGTTATATTAAGTTTAGCAAGCTCTAAAAATCTAGCTCTCATCGCTAAAACAGTAGATAAGATGCTTTTAGATTTAATATTCTAACCTTAGAACAGCACAAAAAGCCTTCCAAATATAAGGGGCTTTTTACTATGAATAATTTCATATTCGACAAACATCAAATATAGTATTTTTTGACAAAATATGGTATAATAATTTTAATAATAAATTAATATATTATGCTAGAACAAAATAAAAAAGCATTGCTAATTATAGAGGACGATATTTTTGTCCGAGAATTGGTAAGTATGAAGTTAAGAGAAGCTAAATATAAAGTTACTGAGTCTTCAGATGGACAAGATGGTCTTGATAAACTACTCGCTGGAGAATATAATATAGTATTATTGGATTTAATGATACCAAATAAAACAGGACTAAATATATTATCCGAGTTTAATAATAAAAAGTCTTCTAATTACAACCCTAAAATTATTGTTATGAGTAATTTGAGTGAACAAGATAAAATTACTGAATGCATAAGATTAGGAGCAGTTGATTATATTGTAAAATCACATTATTCTCCTACTGAAATAGTCTCCAAGATCAACAAGTTAACTCAATAAATATATGAAAAACTTTTTAAAAAGATGGTCTACTCTCACTAAAAAAGAACAGTATATAGTTATGGGGATAGCTTTAGTTATAATTAGTACTATTGGAATATTAACATATGCTTTTAGTAGTATTGGGGACAATAAAGAAGAATCTAAATCTGAATTACAAGAAGATAAAGAAATAACTTCTTCTGACTCTGCATTAGAACCTAGCGAAGAGAAAATTACTAATGCCAGCCCCCTTACAGGATTGCAATGTGATAATTATAAACAAAGACCAATTGCAGTTATGATGGCAGGAGATGCTGTGGCTAGGCCTCTATCAGGATTGAGTCAAGCTGAGATTGTAGTCGAAATGCCAGTAATTACCGGTAGTGTAACTAGATTGATGGGGGTTTATGTGTGTAATTTACCTGATGAAGTAGGGTCAATTCGAAGCGCTAGACATGATTATATTAGCTTAGTTAGAGGTTGGGATGCAATTTATGTTCATTGGGGAGGGTCATCTTTTGCCTTAGATGAACTAAAGACAGGTAAGAGATATACTGGAGAAGATTTAGGTAAAATACCAGATATTGATGCTATTTCATCCAGCGGCCCTTTCTTTAGAAAAAGTACAGTGCCAGCTCCACATAACGGATTTGCTTCCTTGTCAAAAGTTATTGATTTAGCCAAAAAAAGAGAATATGCTCTAGAGAGTAATCTAGAAGGATATAAATTCCAAAGTAAAAAAACCATTGAAAATGAAACTAAAGATGCTAAAAAAGCTAAATTATATGTAGGGTTTGGAGGAGTGTTTGCTACTAGCTGGGAATATAATAAAGATGACAATACTTATACTAGATATTGGGCCGGACAAAAAGATGTAGATAGGGGAAATAAAGACTCCGAGATTAAAGCCAAAAATATTGTAGTAATGAGAGCTTCATCTAGACAAATTGAAGGTCAATATAATGAGGTTACCATTTATGGAGAAGGAGAAGGAAAAGTGTATCACAACGGACAAGAGAAAAATATAACTTGGAAGAAAACAGGATTCAAAGATACATTGAGATTTTATGGGAATGATGAGGAAGAAATATTATTAGTGCCGGGCCAGACTTTTATTCAGGTTATAGAACCTGGTCAAAATTTAAAATGGGAGCTAAATTAATTTATGTTCTCTCTTATACATAAGCCTGTATGATTATATCAATTTCAGGACCAGACACTTATCGTTCTAGGGAAAAACTTAAATCTATTCAACAAATTGGTCTTCAAAAGCAAGCTAAACAAGAGATATTTGACTTTAGTGATATTGAATTGCCAGATACTGAAGATACTTTATTAGCTAAATTAAAGCAAAGTTTCAGTACCAGCTCTTTGTTTTTAGAGAAGAGATTTATTGTTATTAAAAACTTAATCAATCTACCCAAGACATTGCACACTAAAATAAAAAAAACATTACAAAATTGTAAGGACAGTAATGATATAATTGTTTTACTTTATGATACAGATAATATACCTAAAACTCATCCATTAACTAAATTTTTAATTGAAATTAAAGCCAAAGTTACACAATATGATTATTTACCAGAATCAAAATCCATAGCATATATTCATCAAATGAGTTTAGAACAAGGTATAGATATTAGAAGAGAATCAATTATCTATCTTGTTGAGTTTCAAAAAAATCAACATAAACATATTCAAGAAAAAATTGGCAGTAACTCTAAATCCAAAAAATCTAGTTTTAGAATAGATTTTTATAAAATAGACTTTATATTTAATCAATTATATAACTATTATGGAGACAAGCAAAATATCACTATAGAAATGCTAAAGGTAATATTACCACAAGAAAATAGAGATAGTGTATTTTCATTGGCTGATTATATTTATAAGCGTGATTATGGTAGCTATTTAACAACTTTGAAAAGTTTAGAACAAATGGGCATAGAAGGGATTCCTTTATACGCTTTATTTTTAAGCCAAATTAAAAATGCTTTAATTATAAAATTAGCTCAAGAAGATGGCAAACAATATAATGACTATATAAAAGGTCATCCTTATGTACTTCAACTGACAGCTCAAAGTATTCGCAATTGGAGTTCTAAAGACCTTAAGCAAATATATTTAGATTTAATAAAAGGAGATTATAGTATAAAATTCGAGGGTCAAAGCCCATTTGAGGTGTTAAGAAAGATAGGTATAAACTTAGTTTAAAACTAAAAAACCACCTTTATATCAGCGGTTTTTTAGTTAGAATATATAGTTCTTATTTCTCAGCTGTAGCTTGGTTTAATTTAGACATTAAGCGAGACTTTTTACGAGCGGCAGAGTTCTTTTTTAAGATTCCTCTTTTAGCAGTTTTGTCAATAGCTTTGTAAAGTTTAGGAATTAACTCCTTGGCTTTTTCAACATCTGTAGATAAATAAGCTACAAACTCTTTAACAGTAGCTCTTAGTCTTTTCTTAACTATGTTATTCTCGGCATTCTTTTTCAATGATTGTCGATGTGCTTTGATAGCAGATTGTGTAATAGGCATATATTTATCTAGTTACGTAAGGAATAATAGATAGAAATCTAGCTCTTTTCATAGCTCTAGATAGATTTCTCTGATGGCTAGCTCTAGTACCAGTTCTTCGAGAGGATACAATTTTAGCTTGAGGGGTGATGAACATCTTTAAGGTGATAGCATCCTTATAGTCTATAGCTACATTATTAGTGCTAAAGTAGCAGACTTTAGGAGCTTTCTTCTTATTATTTCGCATAAGTATATAGTTAACTAATTAAAATGGAATCTCTTCTAAGTCAATCTCATCCTCATCTAGGGTTACAGTTGGCAATTCCTCCTGTGGAGAATTATTTGGAGTAGATTTAGAACTTGAAGTTGGGGTGCTGTTTGGTCTTGGATTATTAGTTGTGGCTACAGTCCCGGAACCTTTGGGTCCAAATTGAAATGTATCTATAATAATTTCAGTTCTATACTTTTTTTGTCCATCTTGAGCCTCCCAAGATCTAGTTTGAAGCCTTCCTTCTACGAACAACAAAGATCCTTTTCTCAAATATTGATTAATAGTTTCAGCTTGTTTTCCATAAGCTACAACATTATGATACTCAGCAGTTTCTTGTCGTTGTCCTTGTTTGTCAGTCCATGTTCTATTGGTAGCCAAGCTAAAGCTTGCAACTGATGAGCCACTAGGCAGAGCTTTGAATTCAGGATCCTGAGTCAGATTACCGATAAGATAGACTTTGTTAAGATACATATAATTTGGTGTTAATAATTAATCTTTTTTGTTAGCTTTAGCAGTTTTTTTATCTGACTTACTAGCTTCCTCTGATTCCTCAGATTTGACCTCTACTGGTATTTCGCTTAATTCTATAAAGTCTTTTACTATTAAAAACCTTAGAATATTAGCTTCTCTTTGTAGAGTAGAATCTAACTCTTTTAATCTAGTAGATTCTAACTCAAATGTAGTAGTATAATAATAACCTTGTCTATAATGCTTAATTGGATAAGCAAATTTACGAAGATTATTTTCATCAGTCCCACCTCGCTCAACTGAAAAAGTTCTCTCAGTTGCTTTGGTAGAACCTTCTAGAGACTGAATCAAATCAGAAACTTTAGAGTTAACAGAAACTTGCTCTTCATTAGTTAACTCTGGCTTTAATATATAAGTAATTTCGTACAGCATTCTTTTATACAATAATAATAAACGGACATTAAATCTGTAGATACTCAGATTTATAAGTGCTTGATAAAGAACTGGCGAAAGATTAAATGCATTATAGTATAAAATTACCTTTTTTGCAAGTTTATATAAAACATCTATTGATAAAATTAGATATTTTATAGTATAATTAAAGCTAAATATTGTATAAGTTATAATTATATGTCCCTATCTATTGGTATAGTTGGTCTCCCTAATGTGGGTAAATCTACACTATTTCAAACATTAACTAAAAAGCAAGTCTCGGCTGAGAACTATCCTTTTTGTACTATTGAGCCGAATGTTGGGGTGGTACCAGTGCCTGATAATAGGTTGGATGTATTGGCTCATATTTCTAAATCAGCTAAAGTTATACCGACCACAATAGAGTTTATAGATATTGCTGGATTGGTTAAAGGAGCTTCTAAAGGTGAGGGGTTAGGGAATGCCTTTCTTGCCAATATTAGGCAGGTTGATGCTATATGTCATGTGATTAGAGTTTTTCATAATCATGATATTACTCATGTAGAGAATCGTATTGACCCGATTGAGGATGCGGACATTATTAATACCGAATTATTATTAGCTGATTTAGACCAGATTACCAAAGCTTTACCTCAGGTTGAGAAAAAAGCTAAATCTAAAGATAAGTTAGCTCTAGAGACTCTACCAATTTTACAAAAAATCTTGCCTTTAGTAGAGTCTGGAATATCGATTCGAGAAGCTGAACTGACACTAGAAGATTTGGAAATTATTAAATCTTATAATTTTCTCACTGCTAAACCTATGATGTATGTTGCGAATACCGATGAGACCTATACTTTAAGCCAAGAGTTGCAAGCTAAATTTAATAATATTATCCCATTGTCTATCAAAATTGAGTCTGAAATCTGTTTAATGGATACAGAAGAACAGCGAGAGTATCTAACAATGCTAGGAAGAAAAATGAGTGGACTGGACACTCTAATACAAGAGGGATATAAATTGTTGAGTTTAACATCTTTTCTTACTACTGGAGTTCAAGAGACTAAGGCATGGACAGTTAAACAGGGAGCTTTAGCTCCACAAGCTGGAGGAGTTATTCACTCAGATATAGAGCGAGGTTTTATAATGGCTGATATAATATCCTATCAGGATTTTGTGGATTGTGGAGGAGAGTTAGGAGCTAGACAAAATGGTAAATTAAGACAAGAAGGTAAATTTTACACCATTCAGGATGGGGATGTTTGTCACTTTAAGTTTAATGTGTAAACATTTATAATTTTTAGTAACTTATGATATAATAAATACAAGTAAAGTATTAGTTTATGAGTATTTCTAAGTCTAGATTTGATACGGTTCTAAAAAGAATCTACTTTAAAGGGCCAGGAATATTTTCTTCCGGGGCTAATAGCGATCAGAAAAAAGAATATATTAAGGTTATATTCGATGATGCGTTTGATAGTTATGGGGACGGTAGAGATTTAGCTACTATTGAAGAATGGCAAGAAATTAAGAGTCAGCTATTAGCTAATAAAAAAGATATTTTGACAGATCAAGATATAGAGATTTTGTCAAAAGTAATAGAATTAGAACTAAAGTAAAGTATATGGTGGTAAAAGATGTTATCAAACAAATTTGTGAAGCCGGTGGATTTATTCATGGTAGTGAATCCGCAAATGCAGTGCATAATGCAGTAACTAGTGTATATGGATCAGAGTATAAACAAGTTACTGTTGATAGTGTGTTAAGATATAAAGAACAAGTAGAAAAAAAATTATATACTCATAACTCTACATTAGCAAATACAGCAGTAAGGCATGTTAGGGAGGTAATGAGTAAATTAAAGTAATGACTTTTTTAGATCAATCTCAGCATAGAATAGGTGAAATTAAAGAAAAGTGGAGTCAAATTAAACTTGGTATTGATATAGGAAGGTTAAAACAAGAGCTAAACTCATATCTTGAACAATCAGAAAACCCTAATTTATGGGATGATCCAGAACTAGCTCAGGGTGTTTTAAAAAAACTATCTCACTCTCAAAAAAAACTTCAAGATTTGGACAATATCCCAGATACTATAGAGTTTGTGGAGCAGTTAATTCTAGAAAAGGATTCGGATTTAGAAGTTGAACTTCAAAATTTAGAAAAACAAGTGAATACTTGCTGGCAAGAAATGTTTTTTAATGAAGAATATGATGAAGGTAATGCTTTATTGTTTATCCAAGCTGGAGCTGGAGGGGTAGATGCGCAAGATTTTGCGGAAATTATAACTAAAATGTATATGTCTTATGCTAAGTCTCGAAATTTTGAGATAGATGTGATAGAATATATACAAGGCCAAGAGGCTGGTATAAAACGTTCTTTATTACAAATTAAAGGTCAATATGCCTATGGAATTTTCCGCCAAGAGCGAGGTGTTCATAGACTTGTTAGGGTCTCTCCATTTAATGCAGCTGGATTAAGACACACCTCATTTGTGATGGTACAAGTCTTACCAGAAATGGATGAAATTAATTCTAGTGATATTATTGTTAATACAAACGATATTAAGGTGGATGTATATCGTTCACAAGGTGCAGGCGGTCAGAGCGTTAACACAACAGACTCAGCTGTGAGGGTAACTCATATTCCAACTGGAATTGTGGTTGCAATTCAAACGGAAAGATCTCAGTTGCAAAACAAGACTCTAGCTCTGAATATCTTAAAGTCTAAATTATGGGAGTTAAGACAGTCAGAATATAAGCAGGAACAGCAATCACATACTGAGGATGTATCAATTTCATGGGGTAATCATATTCGATCTTATGTAATGAATCCGTATAAATTGGTTAAAGACCAGCGAAGCGGTTTTGAAACCACTGATGTAGATAAGGTTTTATCAGGTTATTTAGATGAAATAATCACTTCAGTACTAATCAAAAAAGATAAACATTAATTAGTAATATGATTTTATTTAAAAATGTAACAAAAGCTTATGGAGAGGAAGAATCCTTTGCCATAGAAAATATAAACTTAAAAATTGAAAGCGGAGAGTTTGTAGTCCTAGTCGGTCAAAGCGGTGCTGGAAAATCTACTTTAATGAAGTTAATAACCGGAGAACAAAGACCTGATAAAGGTGAGGTCTTTTTAGGAAAAACTAGAGTTAATGATTTGAGATATGGGGATATGCCTAAACATAGAAAATCTCTAGGTATTATTTTTCAAGACTTTAAGCTTTTACCAAGCAAGACAGCCTTTGAAAATATTGCTTTTGCAATGGAGATTTTAGGGAAAGATAATTTAGAAATTAGTAGAAAAGTACCTAGATTCTTGAATATTGTAGGTATGGGTGCTAAAGCTAATAAGTTTCCTAGTCAAATGTCTGGAGGAGAGAGACAAAGGATTGCCATTGCAAGAGCTTTGATCAATGAGCCAAAAGTTTTATTAGCAGATGAGCCAACAGGAAATCTAGATGTGTTCAATAGCTGGGATATTGTAAATTTATTGCTTAAAATAAATGAGCAACTTAAAACTACTATTATTTTTGCAACCCATAATAAAGAGGTGGTAAATAGTATTAGCAAAAGAGTTATCAGTCTTGACAAAGGTAAGGTTATTCGCGACAGTCTGGATGGAAAATATATTATATAAAACATAAACATTAATTATATGGACTTATTCTTCTCTACTATCATTCGCAGTATAAAATATGGCTTCCAAAACTTTGGCCGCAATATATTTTTATCTATTGCTACTACTAGTATCATGGTTTTGACATTGTTTGGACTTGGATTTTTTATGGTTATTAATCAGATTAGTAGTGATGCTTTAAGCGGTATTCAAAACAGAGTAGACATCAGTGTATATCTAAAAGATGGGCTTGAAGAAACTCAAGTTAATAATTTTATTGGTTTTGTTAAAGGAATAAAAGGCGTTAAAGAAGCTAATTTGATTACAAAAGAAATGGCTTTAGAAAAATTTAAAGAAAATTATAAAGACAATCCCTCTATTATTCAATCTCTACAAGTATTAGATGAAAATCCTTTGCCGGTAACATTGACTATTAAAGCTGAAAATAGTAATTTTTATCAAAGTATCAATGACACTTTGATGAGTTCAGATTATGCTGAGTCTACTATTCAAGAAACAGATTACCAAAAAAGCACCTCTAAAGATATTATTGATAGACTTAATAATATAATTAGAGTTACTCGTAATGTTGGGTTTAGTGTAATAATTGTATTGGCTACAATAGCTGTTTTGATAACTTATAATACCATTAGATTAACTTTGTATTCTTATCGCCAAGAAATTGAAATTATGCGATTAGTTGGAGCTAGCGACGCTCAAATTAAGGGACCCTTCTTTGTAGAAGGAGTTTTGTTTGGAGTATTTGGAACATTTATTAGCTTTCTTATATTATTTATAGTAGTTTTATTAATATCTTCTGGGGTAAAAGAGTTTATATCTGAGTCACAGCCATTAAGCGAATATGTACTAGCTAATGCTTTCTTTATAATAGGTATACAATTAATCGTTGGAATTATTTTAGGAGTAGGAAGTAGTTTGATTGCCATTAATCGTTATTTGAAAGTCTAATCTATAAGTTGTATGCAGTTGTCTGATATTGATATAAAAAAAGCACTTGAGGAAGGAGATATTACAATTAATGATTTCGATGAAAAAAGACTACAACCAGCTAGTTATGATGTTCTTTTAGGCTATGAATTTATGATATTTAATAATCATAAATTTGAATGTATAGACCCTAAAAAACCAATACATGAGTTTATGGAAAAAGTAGTTTTATCGAGTCAAGATGAATATTTTGTAATCCATCCAGGTCAATTTATATTAGGAGTGACAAAAGACTATTTTGGGTGTAATGAAAAATATGCCTGTCAAATTATGGGTAAGAGCTCTCTAGCTCGATATGGACTAATTGTACACACTACAGCAGGATTTATTGATCCAGGAAATAAACTTAATGCCACCTTAGAATTTGTTAATACCAATACTGTTCCAATTCGTCTTTATCCAGAGATGAAGATAGCTCAAATTGCTTTCTATGAGCTAAAGACTCCAGCCCAGAATGCTTACGGAAGCTCTTCTCTTGGAAGTAAATACTATGATTCTAGAGGGGTTCAGGCTAGTGATATGCATAAAAATTTTGATACTCAAGATTTAAAAAATATAATATGAATCAATCACACTTTAAATTTAGTATATCAGACCCAGACAAAACAGATTTAGTTATAGTCTCAGTCACAGATACCAGAACCGGATATACCGTGAGAACTGCTCTACCAAATTCAGGGAAACAAACAGCCTCTATTATGGCCTTTGCAGGGGCTAGATTTTCTCGCTCAGCACTATCAGCAGAGGAGTTATTTCAAGAAATCAGGCAAGCGGGTAGTAATGCTAATGAAAAGTTAGCTAATATCTTTAGGAATTACGGACATTCCTCAGTCGCAGATATGGCTCAGCTTTTTGCTTATATTGAGCAGATTCCAGACCATTACTCTACTATATTTTTTAATGAAACCAGTGTTGGAGGTGGACAACAGAGATCTACTAGATATCAAGACTTTGGTAATAGTAAGCCTCTAGGATTAGACAGTTTAGGGGTAGATTCTAATTCAGATGATTATGACAAAGTCAATCAGAGCTTATTAGATTTACAACAATATTCTTTGGATAAGTATAAATACTGGCAAAACAAACTGACTACTGAATATATTAAAGTTTATGAGATAGATAAGGATAATAAATCTGAAACTGGAGCTTTATTAGCTAGAGTTTTTGACTCTACTAGATATTTTTTACCATCAGGATTGATGAATAAAACTTCCCTAGCCTATATCACCTCCGCTCGCGAATGGGCAAGATTAATCTCAGTATTCAAAGCTTCTAAAGAGTATAATTTAGTTTGTTTAGCCGAGCAATTAGAGGTATTATTTGCTCCAGATCATATTCAGGCTCAACAACTTGGCTATACTCCAGAAGCCCCTGATCTGATTCGCCATACTGAGGCTGATAAAATTACTAACAATAATCTACTAGCATTGCAACAGTATATACAAGCTGAATTACAAATAGAGCAAAATTTAGAAATATCAAAAATTATCAGCTACCATAAAGTAGATGCAGAATTATTAGATATTAATCTCAGTGCTGGAGCTAAAATTTTGTTACAAAATATTATAACTTTATATCCTAATGCTAGTATTAAATCAGTTTTAGAGGTTATATCTAATTTAACTCAGGAACATCAAATTCAAATTTCTAAAATTTTATTTAAAGACTTTAATCATCATAAGCAAATGGGTAATTTATTCCGAGTAAACACTCATAGTTTTGCGCTGACATGTTCCAATTCTGAACTAAGAGATTTGAATCGACATCGAGCTTGGGGTAGATATATTCCAGCCTTTAGTACAAATCAATACAAGAAAACATTATATACGGGATATACTTTACCACTTTATCTGACAGATAACCCAAAATTACAGGCAATTAGACAAGAGTTTGAGCAAGATTTACAACTATATTATAGTAAACTACAAAATTTTATTGAGATTAGTTCAGAATATGAATGGTTTCCTCAATATATTTATATTCAATTATTACCTTTTGCGCATGTTTTCACGTCTTTTTTTCATGCCTCTCCAAAAGAAATTAGTTACATGACTCAATTGAGAATTAGACCGGGAGGACATATTAACTATAGGTATTTAGCCTATAAAATCATAAAACTGTCCTCACATAGTGAACTATTAATGCAATACATAATCCCAGATACAATTATTGAGCCCGACTCATGCTCTCGAGAAGAATTTATAGATAGAAGTTAATTCTGCATCCTCTTAACCCAACAAAATAATGCAGAAATCTAAAACCAATACATCTAAGATTGACCTTAAATTTATAAAACCATATATAGGCTGGTCGGTGGTTTTAACTATACTAATTTTTTTGTCTAATGGAGCTAATTTGCTTATTCCTAGAATATTGGGTAATAGTATTGATAACATTAGTCAAAATAGTAGTATTTATAAATTAGCTCCAGACATATGGTTGTTATCGGTAATATCCATATTTGTACTATTAGTTTCTTTAGTACAAACTATTATAGGAGTATATGTAGCTGAAAATGTAGCCCGAGATTTTAGAGATGATTTAATTGAAAAAATATTATCCCAGCCAATAAGTTTTATTAATGAACAAGATTACTCAGAGTTATTTACTAATATAACTTCAGATGTAGAACAGGTAAAAGATATAATTTCACAAGGTTTTGCCAGCATATTCTCAGCCTTAATAATTCTTATTGGTAGTGTGATTTTGTTATTTTCAATCAATGTTAGACTGGCTTTGATAGCTATTATTTCTTTGCCAATTATTATAGCTGTTTTTACTTTTATATTTAAAAACATATCTAAGTTATTCCGCTCCTCTCAAGAAATATTATCTAAAATTAATAAAGTAATCAATGAAAGTGTGTTAGGAGCAATGTTGATTAGAGTCTTGAATGCTCAAAATTATGAAAATATTAAATTTGACAAGATTAATCAGCAAGGAAGAGAGGTTGGTTTTAAAATTATTAATCTATTCTCTAGCTTAATTCCAGCAATTAATTTGGTATCTAACTTTGCTATTGTAACTATTATTTGGTTTGGAGGTAGACAAGTAATGGTGTCTGATTTAACTTTGGGGGAATTTAGTGCTTTTATTTCATATTTTAACCTTTTGATTACCCCAATTTTCATTTTAGGTTTTGTTAGTAACTTCATCTCAAGAGGCTTCGTATCTTTAAATAGAATACAGCAAGTATTAAATGCCCCAGAACAAATAAAATCGGATTCTAAGAATTTAATTAATCAATCAGTGAAAGGTAAAATTACCTTCGATAAAGTATCTTATGAAGTGAAAGGTAAAACTTTATTAAAAGAAGTTTCCTTTGAAATTCATTCTCAGACTAAAAATGCTATTATAGGTCCAACAGGATCAGGCAAAAGCCTTATATTATCATTAATTACAGGTTTAATTCAGCCAAGCTCTGGCCAAATTTTAATAGATGATATTCCTCTTAAAAAATGGAATCAAGATTATATATTCAAAACTATGGGATTAGTATTTCAAGAAAGTATTTTATTCAATACTACTCTTCGAGAAAATATTTTATTTAATACCAAAGTAGAAGAAGTAGAATATCAAAAAGCACTGATAACTTCTAATGTATACGAAATAGTAAACTCTCTTCCAGAAGGTACTAATACTAAAATTAGTGAGCGAGGAAGCAATTTATCTGGAGGACAAAAGCAAAGAATAATGTTAGCAAGAGCTCTAGTTAGAAATCCAAAAATACTGTTATTAGATGATTTTACAGCTAGGGTAGATATTAAAACTGAAAAAGAGATTATTAGTTCTCTGGCTAACAATTACCCAGGTTTAACCTTAATATCAATTACTCAGAAAATTGAGCCAATCCAAGATTATGATCAAATTATTTTGATTATGGAAGGAGAATTATTGGCTACTGGTACACATTCTCAATTATTCAAGAGCTCAATTGAATATGCTCAAATTTGGCAAAGTCAACAAACCACTTAATATGAAAAGCGCTTATAATATATCTCAACCCAATAATGAAAAACAATCTTTTGAACAGTCTATTGCTACAATTATTCCATTATTTGCAGGGGAGTCAAAAAATTTAATCATTATTGTAATTACAGTTCTTATTAATATTGGGACAGGGGTTTTAACTCCATATGTTATTACTAGAGCTATTGATGGGCCAATTACTAATAAAGATATTCAATCTTTAGCTTTTATATCTGTTGGTTTGATTGTATTATTTATAATTTCAGCTATTGCAGCCTATGGACAGGCTAGAATCATGGGATATGTTTCACAAAGGGTTTTATTCAGACTAAGAGCTAAGGTATTTGCTTCATTACAAGATTTACCTATAGATTTTTTTAATCGTAATAAAGCAGGAGATTTGATTTCTAGAATTAACAATGATACTAATAAAATTAATCAATTTTTATCAGAAGGAGGTTTGCGATTTACCTCACTATTTTTCTCATTAATTGGAATAGCTGGGATGATGTTATATTTAAACTGGCAATTAGCCAGCATTGTGTTTTTATTAACAGCTACAATTCTTATTATAACTAGGATAACCACTCCGTTTATTGAGAAAATTAATAAAATAGGTTTAGAAAATCAAGGTTCATTATCCTCAGAAGTACAAGAAGGATTATTGAATTTCAATGCCATAGTAGCTTTTCAAATTCAGGATTATTATAAATCTAGTTTTAATAAAATTAGTGAAGATGTGTATAAAACTAAAATACAAACTAACATTTTGAATGACAACATAGCTCCACTATATACTTTTGTAGCTAATTTATCACAAATTATACTGTTAGCTGTAGGTTTTAATTTTATACTTTCAGGTACGATTACTATTGGACTTCTGATTGGTTTCCTTGCTTACGCTCAAAAATTCTTTGAGCCACTTCGTATATTAGGCTCTATAGTTGGTAATTTACAAGGAGCCTTAGCTGCTTGGACTAGAGTGCAGGAAATAATTAGTTTAGAGAGTAATCTGAAAGTAGAGGAAGATAAATCAGGGGTTAGAAAATTGAAAACCAAACATATTTTAGAGTTTGAAAATGTAAGTTTTGGTTATGATGAAAAACTAGTAATAAACAACATGAGTTTTGTTTTAGAAAAAGGCAAAACCTATGCTCTAGTTGGCCCAACAGGTGGAGGTAAAAGCACCACGGCTTCTCTAATGGCAAGGTTATACGATCCACAACAGGGAATAATCAAACTTTATAATAAAGACATCAGGACATATACAGAAACAGATAGAACTAAAGTTACTGGATTTATATTACAAGAGCCATTTTTATTCACAGGCACTATTGCAGACAATATCAAGTACGGAAATCCAGATTTAGAAATTAAAACTAACAAAGAGTTAATAAATATACTCAAAGAAAATAATTTATTAAACTTAATAGCTAGCTTTGAAAATGGTATTACAACAAATATAGAAAACAATGGCATAAGCATAGGACAAAAACAAATCATATCATTTATTCGAGTAATTTTAAGGCAACCAGAACTATTAATTCTAGATGAGGCAACAGCTAATATAGATACAGTTACCGAACAACATCTACAAGATATTATAAATCAACTACCAGCAACCACCACCAAAGTAATCATCGCTCACAGGCTTAATACAATCAAAAAAGCTGATAAAATATTCTTCATTAGCCAAGGTATACTCACCCCAGCCGAAGATTTCCAACATGCTATAAACTTAATCAAAACCAAAGACGGGGAGAGTTAGAATTATCCCCCCACAATGTATTTGTCCTATACACCCCCTTACCATAATTATAAAAGTATGCTAACATTGCCATATAATTAGTATTTTTATGAGAATTAATAAGTATTTATCCCACAAGGACATCTGTTCCAGACGAGAAGCAGATAAATTAATCCAAGAGGGCAAAGTCTTAGTAAATGGAATAGTAGCTACATTGGGTTTAGATGTACAAGATGGAGATAAGGTTGAGGTTATAAATTACAATAAAACCTATGTCTATTATGCATATCATAAACCAGTAGGCGTAGTCACCCATAGCCCACAAATAGGGGAGAAATCAATCCAAGATATTACTAAATTTGCTGAGGATGTATTCCCAGTCGGTAGACTAGATAAGGACTCTAGAGGGCTTATTATACTCACCAATGATGGTAGAATTACTAAAAAAGTTCTAAGCCCAGAATTTAGCTTTGAGAAAGAATATATAGTCACTTTAAATCGAGCAATCACTCAAAAAGATATAGAAAAACTAAGGGACGGGGTCAAGATAGATACAGGTTATCACACCAAACCCTGCCGAGTTAGGAGACTAGATGACAATATTATCAAAATCACTCTCACAGAAGGCAAAAACAGGCAAATTAGGCGTATGTTAAAGTCCCTCAAGTATAATGTAATAGATTTGCTCAGAATTAGAATTGGCAATATAGAATTAAACGATATCCCCGAAGGAGGATATCGCAAACTCAGCGAACACAAGTTATTAGGGAAGTAAGGTTTAGTTAGCTTCTCCAGGCAAGATCAATATCTACTAATAGTTTTTTAAGACATTACACTACTGTACACTGAATATATATTATGATATGATACTTATGTAATAATATAAATTAAAAATATGAAATTTATAAAACAAAATATAGTCATAATAATTGCTTTTTCATTACCAATTCTACTAATAATTGGAGTGGCGTTGAGTATCTATATTCCATCACTTTTCCTATCAACTACATATAATTTTGTCTATACAGTCTGTGCTGATGGAATCAATAGTAATTATCCATATAACTGTAATAATTACATACAAAAACGTTACTCTGTTGTAAACAATAGAATTGTTATAAATAATATAGATCCAATATTGGATTCAGACAATGATACAATACCAGATATTAATGAAAATTATACAACCAGAATTATTTTACATGATACAGAAAAAAATGAAAGTAGAGAAATAACCTTTGAAGAAGCTCAGACTTTGACATTGAATAATTTTGAAAAATCTCCTGATGGAGTTGCTGTTACTGGTAATTGGAGCGGAGGCGGGGACTTCTTTATGTTTGGTGGGAGCTCTTCCACATATGGGTATTATCTCACAAGGGGAGAAATTAAAAAGAAACTAAACCTTATATATAGCTCTGACCAGTATTACTATAGAGACAGCTTCCAATTTATCGGCTGGGTCTTACCAGGAAGAAATTAATTATTAGTATTTGTTTAAATTTATGAATAAAGAAGAATTATTACAAGAACTTTACATTAAGTTAAGCACGGGAGAAATAAAGCCTGAAGAAATATTAACCCGCTTTAATCTTATCTCTCCATCACAACAAAGTATAGCTACATCAGGAAAGACTAAAAAGTTTACTCCTTTTTCTATAACAAAAATGCTTTATGTCTTGGGCGCTGCTATTGTGGTTATTGGGATTATTATTTTTGTCTCTCAAATTTGGTATGATATTGGATCTTTTGGACGCATAGTAGTTACTTTAGGTCTTGGAATGTTAACTACTGCTATCGGATCAACTCTACTCAAGAGTAAGCCAAATGACAATATTGGAAATGTTTTTCATGCTATTGGTGGTTTATTGATTCCAGGTGGGGCATTGGTCACACTCTCAGAATTGAGTAATGATGTAGTTTCCTTGTGGCCTATTACAATTACATTTGCAGTCATTTCTACATTCTATCTATTGCTAAATTATGTACATAAAAGTCCTATTTTAACCTTTTTCTCAATAGCAAATGGGACGGCTTTTATATATTCTTTTGTAGAGTCGGTTGTAGAGCCATCATCATCATATTATTTTTATAGAGATTTGTATTCATATATAACCATGATAATAGGTACAAGCTATATATTACTCGCATACGCTTTTCGTGATGGTTGGAACAAACCACTTATTGCTGTATTGAATTTTTTTGGTATTATAGGATTTCTTGGGGCTTCATTTTCACAAGTCTTTGATTCAGTCTTATGGCAGCTACTTTACTTTATTCTTGTATTTGGAAGTGTATACCTATCTATATATCTAAAAAGTCGAAGTATCCTTGTTATAAGCACACTTTTCCTTATTGCCCATATTTCATATATTACGAGTGAATATTTTGCTAATTCACTCGGATGGCCGATATCACTAGTCTTTTTAGGGTTCGTATTTATTGGACTTGGTTATGCTTCAGTTAATATCAATAAAAAATATATCGCAAACTAATAAAGCAAGAAAAGTATTCTCATAAAAAATAAAAGCCCCGTCTCATGCGGGGCTGTCGATTTAAGATATATAATCTTGTGTAACTAAGATGTGTAATAATTCAACTAAAGCATCAAAGTTGTTTTTTGGAATGTGTATATGTAGCTGATCTCCATCGTTTTCAAGCCTGCATTCAGATAGTAGATGACGGAACTCCTCTTTATTAGGGACGGTAATACATTTATAAACATCTGGAACCTCGTGCATTTTACTTTGTATGACAGGCATTTTTGTTTTGCAAAGCTATTATAAAATAAAATATTTTATCTATTATCCCAAATTTGATTTAAAGTAATGAAAAAGGCTCAATCTTGAATATTGAGCCTTGATTGAAAGAAATGAACGTTCTTTAACGTGTTGAGAAGGCAAGTTCATCTTTATATTTATTCCACTCTTCTGCGGTCACATATATATAGAAGTTACCATATGAGTCTGGAAGACTTGGGTTTGCCGTTTCCCATCTATTTAACTCACTGGATAGGCTTGTGTGGGTAGTTGAAGTTGGAAGAAGTACATAACCCTCTGGTGGAGTTGGCATTGTTTGACACTATGAACGTCTTCTATAAAATATCACAAATTTAAACCCATCTCAAGTTTATTTAACTATCCGTCTCAGATACGCAGGTATATGAACTAGAATTTCATAGGGAATAGTCTGGCATATTTTGGCAATATTGCTAACTGAAATAGGGGAGGAATTATCATTGCTAATTATAGTGACTATATCACCTAACTTGACCTGAGGGACACTAGACACATCGATGGTAGTAATATTCATACTAACTCTACCAATAATTGGACAGAGTATTCCATTGACTTCAACTTGTCCTATATTAGAAAGCCTTCTATCTACTCCCTCAGCATATCCAGCTGGGATGGTAGCTATTAACATATCTTTTGGAGCGATAAAAGTATTGTTATATCCAACAGGATCACCTTTTTTAATAGACTTTACTCCACTTATAATAGTTTGCATAGATAGGGCTAGTTTGAGCTTGATTTTAGGATTATCTATTATGCTAATACCATATAGACCTAGACCTAACCGAGCAAGATTATGGGTGTTATTAGATTTAGTATGAAGTACTCCAGCTGTAGCTGATATGTGATTATAAGTAATGTTTGGAAATTCTTGAATTAGAGATTCTTGGACTCGCTCCCAACTTTTCAATTGTTTTTTGACAGATTGGCTTGCAGTATTATCCGCATCAGCAAGATGGGAGGCGATACCTTCTAGAGTTAGATTGCTATTATCTTTGAGAATTTGAATCACCTGCTCTAACTTAGAGATTAGTACTCCCTGCCTATGCATACCAGTGTCAATTTTGAGATGAAGATTTAATTTTCTCTGAGATCCAGCTAATTGCTGTAATTGCTCTAGGCTAGTAATACAAAAACTAATTTTAGAAAGTCTAGAGTTTAGGATAATGTTGGGTTCAACATAACCAATAATCAAAATAGGGGATTTAATATTATTATCCCGCAGTAATCTCGCCTCATAATAAGAATCTACGATTAAAAAGGGGAGTTTTTGCGAATCTAAAATCCTAGCTACTGGCACTAAACCATGCCCATAGGCATTACTTTTCAGTACCGGTGCAAACTCTAACTCAGGATAGGCTTGTCTATAAGTTGACAGATTATCTAAAATAGCTTTTTTATCAATATAAATAGTAATCAAAGAGGGGAGATTAATAGGTAAAATCTTAGCTCTAAGCCTCCGAATAATATTCCAAATATTCATATTTTGAATTATATAATGATAGCTTTAGTATAAACTTTCCACTAAAATATGCAAGATAAAATTAATTAAAAACTGTCCTCCCCCAAGGGAGATGTCACGAAGTGACGGAGGAGGACAATTAAAAATCAAGAATCTATATTACAATAACACCTACAATGGGCACAAAACTAATGTCACCACTACTTGACAAAAATGCATTTTTGTGATATATATGTAATTGATAACTTGTTCATCTTTAGGTTTATTATGTCCACACAAGGACCCCAACCGCCCCCATTCCTCCCCTTAGAGAGGAAGCCAGAGCATGTTCTCCGTATTCAGACGGAGCCGAGGCTCCCGTCTCCTCGTAAGAGGAGGAGTGATAAAATGAAAAGCATTTTACTTTTCATGATGGCATCAGCCATTATGGGGATGGTAATCCCCGCAGGATTAGGGGTTGATATGATATCCCTAATCTGGAACTCTATCCGTAGTTCTCCTGTACCTACGGAGGTACACAAGGATTGACCTCCTCACAAACTCATCCCCCCTCCTCCCGACACCTTGTCGAGGGGATTTTCTTTTCTCTAATGATTTCTAATTACAATTTGTTTATCAATTTCAGTTGGTTGGAAGATTTTAGCAATTTCATCGAAAAGCCCTTTGGCATTATCATCATTATCCTTAGTATAATTACAGGTAAAAACATTCAAACTAACATAACCAAACTCTGGCCAAGTATGAAAGGCAATATGAGATTCTGCAAGTACAACAGCTCCTGTAATACCAGGTTCAAATGAATGATAATAATCCCCAAGTTCATTAAAACCAAAATTTTTAATCAAATCTGATATCTGAGTTCGGAGTAACTTCATATCAATATTAGCCAAAAAAACTTTATCAATACCTTTGAGATCACCCACAATCTCTATACCCAAATTTTTCATAGAATTTAGTATATTATAAATTTTAACAACCGCTATATCATAATATATTTTTTATATATTTACAAGGGTTTGTATAGGACAAAAAATTATGAATTATACCTAATACATTGTCCTCTTATTCTATCTCACTTTTACCTTATAAATATATAATACAAATATAGCCCATAAGCTCCCAACATCAGATAACCTTCAATTTTACCAACTTTTCTAGCGGTAAAGATAAAGATTAAGATAAACATAAATACAGTCACAGCTAATAAGGTAAGTATATCTGCCAAATTTTGACCAGTAATAGGAATTGGATTAATAAGACTAGTTACTCCTAGAATAAAGAATATATTGAATATATTAGACCCCACTACATTCCCAACCGCTAACTCGGAGTGTCCCTTGCGAGCTGCTGCAATACTAGTAACTAGCTCAGGTAAACTAGTTCCAAGGGCGACAATAGTAAGTCCAATAAATCCTTGAGCTAATCCCAATTGACTGGCTATATTAACAGCATTATTTACTAATAAATAGCTCCCAGAGGCTAAAAAAGTAAGCCCTAACACAATATATACTATAGACTGTGTGATAGACATAAGTTTAATCTCAGGCGCATCATCCGAGTTATTTTTGCTAATACTAAAGGTATAGTACATAAAAATCACAAAGAATAACGATAAAATCAAACCACCACTGATACCAATGGTATTAATAGTCTCAACACTATTCAAATCAATAGAACCTAGCTCTAATCCATCAATCTGATTTCGAATCCCAAGTATAGTCACCACGACAGCTCCTAAAAGAGTGAAAGGGATTTCCTTCCAAATAGTATTATGAGGTATATTGATAGGGCTAATAATAGATGTAACACCTAAAATCAGCAAAAAGTTAGCAATATTGGATCCAAAAATATTTCCGAGTGCCAAGTCATTAGCTCCTTGAGAAGACGAGACTATAGAGACAAGTAATTCAGGAGCACTAGTTCCAAAAGCAATAATAGTAAGCCCAATAATCATAGGAGCTACATTGAATTTTTTGGCTACAGCAGAAGCTCCATCTACTAATAAATCTGAACCCTTGATTAAAATATATAAACCTAAGAATAATAGAACAAGTGTAATCAGCATAGTATAAATTATATTAAATTGTAATCAATATTATAGCACAATATCCGATATATGTTATAATTAAATTAATTCAATAATACAAATATGAGTAACTATAAAATTGCAGAGACAGCTGGCAGGATTATGGCCACTAATGTCCCAACAGTGGGCTTGAATGACACTATTCAAGACATTCATAAACAACTAAAAACTAAAGTCAAAGACTATGAAAGTATAGGCTATATTTATGTAGTTAATAAAAAAAATGTTCTAAGAGGTGTTATAACAATCAAAGAGCTATACTGTCTAGACCACGACCAAAAAGCCTATCAGGTTATGGCTAGGAAGTTGATTACAGCTAAACTACATACAGATCAAGAGAGAGTTGCACTTTTGGCCATACAACATAATATTAGATCTATCCCAGTAGTTGATCCAAATGGAGTTTTTCAGGGAGTAGTCACTTCAGACACCATACTTAATGTATTACATAATGAAAGCATTGAAGATACCTTGAAGTCAGTCGGAGTAGGCAATTTAGACAATCCAGCTGTTAATATAATTAAAGCAAATGCAATTACCCATTTTAATAAGCGAGCCCCGTGGCTATTAGGAGGTTTAGCAGGAGGTTTGGTAGCAGCCTATACCGTGAGTAGATTTGAGAGCTATCTGGAAGCCCAAATTTTATTAGCAGCCTTTATACCTACCATAGTCTATATGGCCGATGCTGTAGGTAGTCAAACCCAGACTATATTTATCCGTTCTCTAAGCTTGCAACATCAATTAAATTTATCACAATATATAAAAAGAGAATTCAATATAGTAATGTTATTAGCAATCGTATTAGGTATATTTAGTTATCTATTAGGAGCGGTTATTTTACAATCATTTAGTTTAGGAATGGTTTTGGGAGTTTCACTTTTCTTTACCATTATTATGGCGAGCGTTATAGCTATCTTACTACCACTAGTCTTATCTAAACTAAGAATAGACCCAGCCATAGCTAGTGGCCCATTCGCCACAGTTTTGAGAGATATACTCAGTTTATTGATTTATTTCTTAGTGATTACAGTTTTGATGTAGTGGGTTTGAAACATAATATAATTTATAATATACTATAGATAATTAAACTAAATTATGCAAACCATTCAAACCACTGAAGAGTTACAACAAAAAGTTAATAGTCTAGCACAAGACGAAGTTCTGCTAGATGTTAGGACGCCTGAGGAGTTTCAGCAAGGACATATAGCAGGGGCTATTAATCTTGACATTAGTCATCCTAATATAATGCAGGAAATTGTGAATTTAGATCATTCCAAAACATATATAGTATATTGCCGAAGTGGTGGTAGATCACAACTAGCCTCAATGATTATGCAACAAAAAGGATTAAAAGTAATCAATAGTAGTGTAGGTATTATCCATTGGAATAAAGCGGGCTTAGAACTAATTAAATAAACTTAAATCAAATGAATTTTACAATACAGAAATTATCCAAACTAAGTCTAGGACTAATAATACTGGTTAGCTTAATAGTACCTTCTATCAGCTCCGCCAACCCAATCTCTGGTTTATTACCAAGTGATAGCTCTGTTAATTCACAAGGAGAAGCTCTCAAAAATAAACAAGAGACCAAAGCCGAATTACAACAAAAGCAAAATCAACTCTTAAGATACACAGATAAACTAAATATAGAAATCCAAGATTTAGAGAGACAAGAACAAGAGTTGCAAACCAAAATCAACAGCCTAAATGATAGTGTTAAGAACTTAGCTCAGGTAGATCCTAAAAGTAGAGACCAGGAAATAATACAACAGCGTAAAGACACCGAAGATAATCTCAAAAAAGAATTAGATCAAGCCAAATTAGAATTAGTCGAAATCCAAAAGCAACTCACTGAAAAAAGAGGGCAAGTAGAAGTAAATAGGGAAGCTATAACTAAAATAGACACTCAAATACAAGAAGTTAATCAACAACTAGAAGAGCAAAAAAATCAATTTTTCAACACTATTATAGCTAATATACGACAATATGTCCCATATATCATTGGCTTTATAATTTCATTTATAATCTATTTATTCATCAAGAGATTAAATCAACAATATGCACCACCAGCCATCAAAGATTTATTTTCAGTAGCCATCAATATAATCTATTTAATAGGAATAGTATTAATGCTAACCTATTTATTCATAGGACAGTTTAGTAATCTCTTTACAATTATATCTCTATTCTCAGCCGCTTTAGTAGTGGCATTACAAGATTTTATCTCAAGTTTTTTTGCATGGATATTCATCCGAGCCCGCAATAAATTCAAAGAAGGAGATATAATTCAAATAGCTGGATTTAGTGGAAATAATCAATACTCAGGACGAGTCAAGAAAATCGAAGCCTTCAGAACTTTGTTAATGGAAAGAGAAGGAACTCTAGAGGGTGAGAAAATAGACAAAGAAAGAGTTACCGGAAGAATAATCTCCATCCCTAATAATATGTTCTTAAAACAACCCGTCATCAACGCTACACAAGACAATAAAATAGTCTGGCAAACCTTAGACTTAATTATAACCTTTGAATCCGACTGGAAACAAGCTAAACAAATTCTACAAAAAATCATAGACAAAGTGTATACCCCAGAATACATCAAAGAGCATAAAATTACCCAAGCCTATGTACCACAAATTTATACCAGTATAGCTGACACAGGAGTAAGATTATCTATCTGGTTCCCCGCTAGTGTAGGAAGTTATCGAGCAATGCTACAAACTCTCTCAGAAAATATTTTATTAGAATTTAAGAAACAATATATCAACCTCGCCTTCAATACCATCACAGTAGAAATGGCAGACAAGAAAGCTAAATAAGCTATATGCAATATTTTCTCATACATGGCTATGGCAAAGCCCTCGACATACAAGAGCCAACTATCCCAGCTAATGGAGGTTTTTATATCTTTGATACAGAAATATCTACCAAACAAGCCTATCCCTATATCTGGGCGGAAGCAGTTCAGAGAAACTTCCTCACACCCTATAATTTAATAGCCCAAATACAACTATACTATAGAGAAAGATACAAAACAGAAGACACAAAAGAACATCAAAGATTATATCAAGAATTAGAGTCCCAAAAGCCTAAAACCATCATCGCTCATTCCTCAGGAGCCAGATTATTAGTCAATTATTTAGTAGACTATAAATTACCACCATCAGTCCAAACAATCATATTCGTCCAAGCAGATATCAGTAGGGAAGAATTAAATTTGGCAAATTTACCGAACCAAGCAAAATTTATAAACTTTTGGTGCTGGTGGGATCCAGCCCTTATAACCTCCACATTACTCAATAGATATATCCCAATCGGACTATGTCCACCAGAGCCAAAATATTCCCAATTCTACCCACTATACAAGCTCCCCAACCCACATCAAAATATTTGGAAAGATAATAAATTCAAGCAAATTATAGAAGAGACAATTATATGAAAAGCCCCCCCAAACACAAACTCTGGCTAGAAGGCCTACAATACGCCTTTAGCAAAGATAAGAATCTATTCACCCAAACCTTTATAATAATAGCCTTACTAATAATCTTAGAAATATATCTAGAAAATTGGGAGCTAATCAAACAAACCATACTATTCGGTAGCCTAGTCATAATCCTAGAACTCATCAACACTACCATAGAACTAATTTGTGATTTTATACATCCAGAATGGAATATACAAATCAAGAGGATCAAAGACATCGGCTCCAGCATAGTCGCCATCGCCATACTCACCACCCTCACAATAACAGCAATAGATATTTGGCTGTTGGTTAGGGGGTAGGAGGATGTGTATAGTTGCAAAACATCGTATAATGTGTTATAAAAACTATGTTATCTCGCACCAGCTGAAAACTGGAATTTGTACCTTGACAAAAAAATTCAACATCATAGTCAGAATATCTTTTTTAGATTACTATATTCTTAATAGCCTTGCCCAGGATGGTATAGATTTTCTGAATTCATTCAGTAGAGCTATGAGGTTAATTAGATTTATATCTGAAGAACAACTAACATCTAATGATGTTGTTATAGAAGAAACCAATGCAAATGTTTTCTCTAGAACAGTTTTAGTTTTTGGAGATTCGATCAATCTCAACTTGAAATATAGTAGAGGAATATCCCTATGGGTACTTTTACATAGTCTGTATAAACAAGTAACAAGTTTTGAATTTGAGTTAGAGCTTCCTAGTTCAGAAGAGATCTCAACTAATTTGTTTAAACTGGAACAAAAATATAAAATAAATTATCCAAAATATGAGAAGACAGGGATTTTAAATATAGGATTAAGATTATATTTTGAAATTTACTGTGGATCAAAACTAGGAAGCACATTCTATCTCAACGGTATACACATTACAGGCATACTTAAACAAAATGCTTGAAAAAACTTACTATTCGTCCTCATTCCTCTCTTAATAATCTTACTCCTCTCTCTTTCCTTTCTAATTTGTCTACGATCATCTCATCTAGTACATTGCATAACTAAACAACAAGGAGTATAATAAAAAGAGAAATTTAATACAAAATACATGCTAGAGATATTCGGTATTATTTCCCCTCTATTTATCATTATTGTCGCAAGTGCAGTCTTGCAAAAATTTCATTTTATCCAAGGTGATTGGTCGGGGGTATTAAATGACTTTGCCCTCAAAGTGGGATTACCTGTTTTGGTATTTACCTCTTTGGCTCAAACTTCATTTTCTTTTCTTGAAAAAGCTCCCTTGATTATTGTTAATTCGGTATTTATTATCGTCAGTTTTTTATTAGCTTTATTGTTAGGAAAAATTCTCCGTTTATCTGGTCGTATGGTAAGAACCTTATTTATGTGTTTTGGATTCGGGAATATCGCCTATTTAGGGATTCCCGTCTTAGTACAGACCTCAGGAGAAGAAATTTTACCCAATGCTAGTTTAATTATAGCTATATATGTCTTTTGGTTCTTTTCATTAGGGATAGCCTATCTAGAATATAAAACTCATCATTCTAAAAAGGGAATTCTGATGACTACTGTGCAGCATATGATCAGAAATCCTATTTTAATTGCAGTTGTCCTAGGTGTTGCTGTCGGAAGTTTGGGTATCAAGTTACCTAGCATTATATTAGAATCTCTGAATATGATTACCGCCTCAGTTACTCCTACAGTTTTGATTGTCATTGGTCTCTTTATTGGAAAATCTCATCGAGGTACCATAAAGGAGTGGATTCCTGTTATTGCATTTTCTTTTTTCACATTAATCCTGTTCCCCGCATTATTATATTATGTAATTAACTTATCTAGCTTATCTCTAGACTATTTTGGGAGTTCAATTGTGATGGCAGCAATGCCTTTAGCTATTACTCCTTTTGCCTTGGCAGATACCTATGATTTAGATAAAACCTTTATTGCTCGTTCCATTGTGTCCAGTACTATTTTATCTGCTATATCTTTGCCTTTATGGATTTCAGTTATACTGATAAGATAATAGATTATACTCATCCGTATCATAGACACATATTCCATCTTCATGCCAGAGGACAAATTCTTGTATCCCCACATCAAGTGACATTTTGCTACATATGGTGCAATAGGGATTCCCTGCTCGAGTAGCACTATTCTCTTCATCTAATCGCATAAAGTATAGTCTTGAGCCTATTATCTTGTCTGAGTTACGCGCAAGGGCATCCATAATAGCTCTTTGCTCTGCATGGATACAACAGGTTTTGTCCGTCACTTTACGGTGATAGGAGTCTTTATCATGATTACATCGTCTTTGATTTTCTTGATTATGGGCGGGACTATTGATACCCTTGCCGATAATCTGATGATTAGCGACAATAATAGATCCACATTTACTTCGCTCACAACTTGCTGACTTTGCAAGCTCAGCGGTATATTCCAAATAGTTCTTTGCCTCTTCCTCTTCTTTTCCTGATAAAGATCTCATATAATGAATTCTCTATCCTTAATTATATCAAGCATAACGTTTGTCCTCTTTTCAAGATTTGGTAAATGATCTATTGAGAAAAAATCTAATTCTAAACCCTCATTATCATTAATCTGTAATTCTCCCTCAAATTCGACAGCCTTAAATAAAGCTATTACACTATACATCTCATCATTATTAGGGTATTTATAATAGAATTCTTTTCCAGAGCAAGTTTGAATAAACTCAAATTTGCTACATATTAAATTTGTTTCTTCAAAGAGTTCTCTTCTAGCTGTCTCTTCAAATGTTTCACCGAGCTCCATAGCTCCACCAGGTAATCCCCAATCATTTGTATCAGATCTATGTTGAAGTAAAATCTCCTTATTTTCATTGAATACAACAATCACAGAACCTGGTATTAATAGAGGTATGCTACCTACTTTCTTTCTTAGACTCAAAAGATAATTTTCTTCTTCTTTTAGCATACTTATATCATTAAAATCTACCTATTCTTTATTATATACTAATATAGAGTAACTTACATCTTTTCCCACACCTCATCTCTTTGATTTTACTCCATATTTATGGTTTATAATATTATTATCTTTTGCCTCTTCCTTCTCTTATAAATATCTCATAAATTATTTCCCCTTCTGCGTTGTTCGTTTTTTTGCTTCATTGGTAAGAGCATAGCTTTCTCTTCTGGTAATTGTTTTAATATATTCTACTTTGCGAAATCGTAATGCACTCCAATCTTCATCGATTGATACTTGTCTGACTGGTTCTAAGTTATAGGTTCCTAATACATGAAAACCAGTATCACGATTAAACTCACAGGTATATCGTTTTGAACTTGCTTTGGGATAACATAACCAAATTATCGTATCACCAATAAATTTATGATTATTCTCTGAAATAAACGTATCAATTTCAGATTGAGTTGTTACAAAACATAAAATAAACTCGATTTCTTTTATATGTACTGTATCTGCTACTATATGAGTTATCGATTCCATCTTTTGTAACTCCTGTTTAAATGTCTGTGAAGAATTAATAGAAACAATATGAGAATGATCTTTGAAATTTAATTTTTTAAAAAGTGGAGTCATATATGTATTTAATAATTGAATCTTTATACAGAGTATAAGAAAAGTATGTTCTTGTCAATATCACAGAATGGGGGCATTGTACATCTTTGCTTCGGGAGAAGAAGTGTGTTCAAATATTTGAGGGGGGGGGTGAAATTAGAGGTTAACCCACTAGTTTTTTTACTATAGTTTGAAAGGAGATAAATTTTATCAGTAGACAAAATTTACATAAATGGTTATAGTTAAAATATATAGATCAAAATATTTTTAAAACACAATTCAATATGGATAATTTATATCAACCAATAAACACATTAAAATCAATTAGTGACAATCTATGGATTGTAGATGGTTCCATAATACATTTTTATGGAATGCCATTTACTACAAGGATGGTGGTAATAAGACTTGCTAATAATGATCTTTGGATACATTCCCCAATTAATTTGACCAGTGCTTTGAAGCAAGAATTAGACAAATTGGGCAATGTCAAATATCTAATCTCACCGAATAAAATTCACTATTGGTACATACAGGATTTTCAAAAAGCCTATCCGGAAGCTATCACTTTTGCTAGTGATGGAGTGCAAAAGCGAAGTCAGAGAGCAGGGCAATCAATACGATGGGATAAAGAATTAAAAGATTTAAAGCATAATTATTTCCCAGACTTAGAAATTCTACCAATGTATGGTAATCGATTTATGACTGAGTATACTTTTTTTCATATCCCAAGTAAATCTTGGATTGTGACGGATATTATAGAAAACTTTGAGCCTAATAAAATCAATCCATTTTTCCGAGCTTTAGCTTATTTGGGAGGAGCTTTACATCCCAATGGAGGGACGACAAAAGATCAAAGAACATTGTTTTGGGGAAATCATAAACTATTAAAAAAATCAATTGACAGAATTAAATCATTGAGTCCTGATAGAATTATAATGGCTCATGGAAAAATATTAGATAAAGATATCGCCTCTGAACTAAATAGAATTTTCGCTTGGGTTGAGTGAGATGTCTTTTAACTTATAATAACTCATGAAAAATGATATACTTGATATATGAATAATTTGTTATCAATAGTAAAATCTTGCCATTTCCGTACAATCATTTCCAAACCCCAAATCAATAAAGAATTAAAATGAATATAACTATCATAGGGGCTTCCGTTGGAATAGGATTAGAAGCGGTAAAAAGGGGATTAAATAGAAATCATTCTATCACAACACTTTCTCGATCTGAAATTGAAATAGAAGATAAAAAATCGTTAAAAATGATACTTGGTGACGCCACCAATAAAGCCGACCTAATAAAATCAATTCAAAATTCAGATGCTCTAATTATAACATTGGGGACTAGACAAAGTATGAAGGATACCACTCTTTTTTCAGATTTTGCAAAATTAATTGTGGAAATAAATAAGGAGAACAAAATAGATATTCCGGTTATTGTGGTTACCGGATTTGGAGCTGGCGAAAGTAAAAATTATGCTTCTTGGCCTGTAAAGATGTTTTTAAAATTATTTTTAAAAGATGTTTATGACGATAAAACTAAAATGGAAGAAATTATCACTAATTCAGATCTTAATTGGACAGTTGTGAGACCAGGAAGACTATTAGACAAGGAATTAACAGAAAAATACCATATTGAAAACAAGTTATTCAAAGGAATTAAGGTTGGCAAAATTAGCAGACAAGACTTAGCAGACTTTTTAATAAAACAAGCAGAAAAACAAACTGAATTAAAAAAATATATTACTATATCTGAATATTAGTGTTAAAACAAGGTTTAACGCAAAAATTAGAGCCTATCGCGGGTTTAATATATCTTCGTCTTATAAATTTACTCCACTATTTTGTTTCTAAATAGCTATCAAAATAAATAGCATGACAAGTGTATCCCCCTGGATTTTTCTGCAGATAATCTTGATGATATTCCTCGGCAGGCCAAAATCTTGTAAACTCTTCCAGTGTTGTGACCACAGGAGAGTTCCACCTTTGTGAATCATTCACTATTTTTATAAAATCTTGGGCTTGTTTAAGCTCCTCATTGTTTTGATAAAATATTGCACTCCTATATGATGTACCTTTGTCGTTGCCCTGTTGATTTAATGTAGTCGGATTATGAATTTGAAAAAAGAAATCTAACAAGTTCCAAAAGCTAGTTAGCTCAGAGTCATATTCTATCTTTAATGCTTCAGCGTGACCAGGGTGATTTTCATATGTTGGATTTTCATTTTCACCACCAGTGTAGCCTGCTGTTATAGATATAATTCCAGCCTGACTTCTCATTAACTCTTCTAAGCCCCAGAAACATCCACCAGCTAGATATGCTTTTTTAATCATATTATTTTCCTTCGATAAATTTTAATGAAATCGAATTTACACAATGACGAATATTTTTATCAGTCAAATGTTCACCTTCAAAAATATGTCCCAAATGCCCACCACAACGACTGCAAGTAATTTCCGTTCGGATTCCATCAGCGTCAGTAGTGCGTGTAATCGCGCCAGCTATCTCATCGTCGAAGCTTGGCCACCCACAAGTGCTTTCAAATTTATCTTTAGAATTATAAAGCGGGGCATTACACTGCCGGCAAACATACACCCCATGGGCAGTATTGTTTACATACTCACCCGTAAAAGGCATTTCAGTACCTTTACCGATTATTACTCTCTCCTCTTCTTTAGTTAATTTGTTTAATTTCATTTTGAGTTCTGGTTATAGAGACTGTATATTAATTTGCTTAATACAATGTTATCAAAAATACTAAAATTTGGCAATGAAAAGGGTTGGCACAAGTTGCCTTCCCTCGTGTACAATGTTCGAACCTTTGAGTGGGGGAGACTCTTGAGTCTCTATTGGGTTAGGGGAGTATAGGATTTATTATATTATAAGTGTACCCTACTAGGCCCCAGTTTATTAGGAGTAAGAATATTACTAAGTCTATAAAAAAGAATAATGCAAGTGGATTAGTAGACCATTTATTTTGTGACTCAATAAATTTTTCTACACTTTCCCATTTCTGAGCCTTCCATGCCCATTTATTTCCTTGTAAGCCAAACACTACCAATATAAGTATATTAATAATCGGAATAGGCATTAGGAGTACAGACCACCATATAGACCATAAGCCATAAGATCCTGCCCAAATATATGAACTATAAGTTGCACCCCAATTCCAGACTTGTATTTCTTTTGGAACAGATCCATTCTTATCTCCAGAGCGCTCATCATACTTAATATTTTTCTCCGATTGAGTTTTATTTGGTAAAGTAAATCCTAGTATAACTAGTGGAATTATTAGGATGGCATTAATTATTCCTAAAATTAGCATGTAGATATAGAGGAGTGTAGATAGGAATAGTAGGGTATTGTAAATAAGGGAGCTAATATCAGAAGCTCGAGGATATGGAAAAATCTTGTAAATAAGATCCACAATATTATCAATAAATAATATGTCGCCTGTCCATAAAAAGAAAATTGATAGAGAAATTAGTGCTAAGGTAATAAAAGGCAGTATAATAAGTCTCAAATCTAATCTAGTACCTTGTATAGAGATTATATACCTAGGAGAAGGCTTTTTGTTCGATATAGACATATATATTTTATTAAATAGATAAAGTTACTATAAATAAGTATACTATCAATTTATTGATCTGGCTATTATATGTATGAGTGCGGGGAGGGTCTTCGTGTCTGTATTAGATGAGGGTAGTATAAGGTATATATAAATTATAATCTTACCCCACTACCTTCTCACTATAGTTTAGGAGAAATGAAAATCCCCCGCGGTGGCGGGGGGGGTGTGCTAAGTAACAATTACTCGGGGGTTTTCAAAGTTTCCCCAAGTTTTTTGCCCACGTGAAGTAACGTAAGACCTGGCCACAGTGCAGCGGCACTCACACCTAGCACTAGTCGGGATGTAGATAGCTCTCCTTTCGGGTATTCTGGGCCAAAGGCACCTATACCGAAGGAAAAACCAAATCCCAGTATTGAGTATGATACCAATACGATCAATGGAAATAGATCGATGGACTTTTCCTGTGCTTCTGGAGCAGTGGAGGTGTGGTTCTCAGTAGTCATTGAGAATAACGAACATTAACGAAAATAATATAGCATATTATTGCAATTTTGTCAATACTAAACAACATTATATTTTAATCTATACTTCAGGTACCTATAAACCAAAAAACACCTAAAATAAGGTGTTTAAAGGGAGTTGTCTCCGCGAGTAAGATTGCAAACCAGTCGTGAATGGGATTAACTCCTTGGAACCACTCGGTTTTGGTATTTCCGCCACGGGAAACTCCCGTTTCCCGACCCCTTCCCCAGGTTCTCATCCTACTCCTCAAAAAATCAATAACAAAAATAAAACCAGGTAAAGACCTGACATTATTTTGTTTGTCTCCGCGAGCTGGAGGATGTTCGAACCTTTGAGTGGGGGATATAGTGGTGTCTTGAGAAGGCTTAATATAATTGACAGCTATTGACAAACATCAATGTTTATGATAGATTTGATTGCGAGACATTTCTGTCTCATTACACCTTCGCTTTGGATATTTATTTCAATGGCCAAAAACACAGGTGGTGGCACCAAGTCCAATTCGGGTGGACGCCCCAGCCAAAATACGGGGGGATCGGGCGGAACCAATGGTACCCGAGGCAAGTAGTCCTCAAAAGTAGTCACTAGGCTCCAAGACTCAAAAGGGTTGGCACAAGTTGCCTTCCCTCATTATTTTATATATAATGAGTATAAGTTAAACAACATTATTATGCCCAATATTAAACATGGGATATATCAAGGGATAAAGACAACAGTAATACAAGACAAACAACAAATTATGTCTTCTGTCTCTCTTTGGTTTGCGAGAGGATATGCGCTTGATGATGCTAATGCTCAAGGTTTATCTCATTTTTTCGAACATCTTTGGGCAGGAGGAGATGATGAATATACTAAGGCAAAAACTTTAGAAGAGTATGGTATCAATGTCAATGCTTATACAACAGCATATTTAACCTATTATTATCATATACAAGAGCCAACTCATCTAATATCCTCACTAAAATTATTATTGAATAATTTTGACCAAGCCCCAGTATCTAGAGATAAGTTTGAAAATGAAAAGAAAATTATTGCTCAAGAGAAAAAAGATTCAGAAACTGATATAGAACGACGTACATTTAAGAATCTTTTTTTTGGATCGTCTTTGGCGCAAGATGTATTTGGAGATTTAGATAATATTTCATATGAGCAATATATTGAGTATGCCAAATTACATTATACTAAAGATAAGGCTCATTTAGTTATCATCTCTCCTGATATCTCGTCAATAACCTTAGAGGAAACTGACATTTCTAATTCTTCATCTACTAATACAATAATAGAGAATATCTCCTCTAAAAATATAGTACTCAATGCTTTAGAAGACAATATAAAAGTTGTATTAAATTATGGACTGCAAGGGTCTTTTTACTATAAAGATTGTGCCTCACTTGCTTTATTACGCACAGCATTAGGAAATTTTTGGACATCAATCTTATTAAGGGAGCTCAGAGTAAAAAGGGGGTTAATATATTGGGTTGATACTGATTATTATGACTATGGAAGTTCTTATAATATAGTAATAACATATAATATAAATAAAGACTCTCTTATTGAATCACTACATATAATTAACAATGTATTACATAAGTTAGCACAATATATTACAACCGAAGATATTGAGAGATTTAAAACATCACAAATAAGTGCTTCTAAACAATATTATTCTAGTATTTCTGCATTGACTGAGTTTTATGGTTATTTATTACAATATCCGGAGGGGATTAGATATACTCCCGATGACTACTATAATAATATTAGGGCAATTTCCTATGATGATGTAATATTATTAATGCAAAGATTTATTTCATCACCTATAAAAGCACTAGGACTCAAGGGTAATTTATCGGAGGAGGATTGGCTAGAAGCTCAGAAGTATATATAACTCAATTAATCACAATGATTAATCTAACAATAGAAGAATTTAGTGATTTGGGGAAAGAAGATTTTGTTAGAGATGTATTAGGTCAACAGGCAAATCTCGTAATACAACAATCAGATTTATCAGCTTTAGCCTTACAATATGCTGAAGGGAATATCATTGATACAATTAATGAGCATATTAAGTCTTTACAGGAATATAAACAAACTCAAAATCTACTTATTATAGTATTATATACAGATTATACTCAATTATCTCCAGATATACAGAGTCAATACACTCAGGAATTCTTTGACAAGTACTATGAATTTTATCGAGTATATTTACCAATACATTTTGGTCTTGTAGCAAATTTTATTAAAGTTCATGATGAAAATGGGACTCATATTACCTCACAATATATTCAAGATCAAATTAATGCTATTATTGAGCATGATAGAGTATGTCAGGCAAATGTAGTTTGTTATCGAATACAGAATAATGAGCCAGAATTTTTGGTATTAAAGAGGAATCCAGAAAAAGGTTCTTTTTGGCAAAGTATTACAGGTGGAGTACATATACAAGGACTATTATCAGATAATGCTCTTAGAGAATTACAAGAAGAATTATTTATTACCGGTAAAGAGAATAATCTAACAGGTACAGATTATGTATTTTGGTATAGAGAAAAAGAAGGGATTATTTATGAATTATCTGAATATGTATTCGGATATAAGCTAGAAGATACAGATGAGCTTGCTATCAGTGATGAGCATACAGAATATGCTTTTCTTCCTCTCGATGAAGCAATTGAAAGGGTGAAATATGATGGGAATAAAGAAGGGATTAGGAGAGTTTACAAAGTAATTTCATAACTAAAAAACAGCTTTAAATAGCTGTTTTTTAGACTTGGCTCCGCAAGCTGGAGGATGTTCGAACCTTTGAGTGGGGGATATAAGAGTTACCCCACACCTCTCTCACTATAGTTTAGGGAAAAAGAGATTAGAAATTGTATTTTTGTATAGATGAATATAAAAATTTGACAAATAATAACAAAAAGTATACTATCTTAATATAGATTTTAAACATATGCAACTTATATGAAGGGTAGATATATAAATTTCATTGTACCAAGTATTATTGTAATAGTGGGTATAGTAAGTAGTATATCTATAGTTCGTAGTAATGTTGAATATACTCAAAAAGAACAAGAAATTATCAATCAAGGATTGAATGAGTATATTGATCCTAGTAAGGCACTAATTTATAATCAAGAATATACTGTTATAGAGTATAAAGATAATGTAGACAAGGATAAAAAAGATAAACTAGAGAATATTTTACCCAAAGCCACTGACGAGAGATTAGAGGTTTCTTTGCAGTATACAGATAATACCACAGATAAACTGAAAGATAAAAAACAGGACAAACAAGTGAAAAGTCTCAGTGTAAATTTAGATAAAGTACAAAAAGAAGAGATACAAGGTAAAAAGGAAGAATACGGTATTAAGAATATAACCTCAATTCCAAATAAAGAAATAATGGATGGAATATATCCATCTAAAGAAAAAATAGATAAAATAAATAGTAATATACAACAAGAAAGACAACAAATATTAGATTATGAGAAACAAATAAAAGTAGAAGAAACTAAGAAGTTAAGTTTACAAGATAAGTTCAAAAATTTTATACAAGGTAATAAAGCAGAAGCACTGAAGCTCAGTAATGCAAATAGTCATCTAGTTATTTATGCGGACTATAATCTGAACTATAACTTAGATCTTATAGGTAATGGACAGCAAAGTGGCAATGAATTACAAATATACGGTAGAAATAATACTCAAGCACAAGACTTCTGGTTTAATGATTTAACAGGAGAAATAAAACCAAGCCAAAACTCTAATATGTGTATAGAGGTTGCAGGAGGACAATATTATGATGGGACAAAAATACAATTACATTATTGTAATGGTAATATAGCTCAAAAATGGGAAACATGGCCAGATAGAACAATACGAGCTCAAGGAGCAAAATGGCTTTGTATGGATGCTAAAGATAGCTTAACTATTGGGAAAAAAGTTCAAGGATGGACTTGTTATGGAGGAGTAAATCAGAAATTCTTAGTAGGAGAAAATGATTTTACTCAATATTCTACTGGAAGATATATGAGAATACATGCAAGTAATACTGGAACTTTTATAATTAATCAAACAGGTCACGCTCTTATATCAGTAGGAAAAAGAAATTATAATACCAAGCAATGTTGGGCTACTAATAGCTTTAGTAATTGGCCCTCAACTGATACGAATGATACAAATGACAATGGTAAAACAAATAATATTAAAACTAATAATAATATTGAAGTAGATCGAAATGAAGATTGGAGTGAATCTATAGGTAATAGTACAGCGTATCGAAAAAGGGATCTTAGTATAGATAAGAGAACTTATGATGAAATAAAGTATATGAATGGATATTATGCTTGGTCAAAAAATTTCTGGAATGATTCTGTGAATGTATATAATTTAGTCAATTACAACTGTGCCACCCATACTCGGAATTTATGGAATAAATATACAGGAGAATGGACTAATTTTACTGGGGCGCATACTCCTGGAGCGATATATAACTCTATATGGTGGTATAATGAACAACAAGGACCATATAGCCAGTGTAGCAAAGGTTATTAATTAAGAGTTCAAAATATGAAATTAGCTATAAGATTATTATCATTTTCTACAGGAATCAGTATTGCACTCCCCTTACTATTTTACTTACTTAGTTCCTGGGAGATGAAGGGACTAGAAGGTAAGGGATTATATGTAGCTATATTAGGTCTTGGGTTTTTAGTACAGACTGTTATGGTACTTATCTTGTCAGTTTTAGTTTTGATAGGAGATTCATCTAAATTAAAGTTATTAAAAATTATTTTAATTATATTAGTTTATTTACCTTTAATTTATATGCTATTTTTTAATAACTCAGCTTATGTTTTATTATGTATAATAAGCTTAATAATATGGATTATATATATTGTTCTAGAATATAAAAAGCTAACTAAGGAGTAGATTTAACTGAAATATTAAAAAATTCAACATAAAAGGATATACAAAATACAGGCTTCTTATCTACTTCCAGCAAATACTAGATCTGATTTGGGTGATATCTCCATAAAAATGAGCAACAAGGACTGTATAGTCAGTGCGGTAAAGGATATTAGATAAAAGTTACTTTATGAAACAATGGTATGTGAGAATAATGGCGGTTTTAAGTATCGTGTGGGGAGTATTTTTTATAAGTTACTTATTACTTCCTCCAGAGAACGGATATGATCTACTCCGCACATATTGGACACTGGGAATAAGTTTAATTATCTTAATTTTTGGATATATTCCCTATATCATTCATATATACATAAAAAATTCATATACATATGAGAAACTTATATCAATAATCAGTATACTAAGTGTTAGTAGTTACTTTGTTATTATTTCATTTAATAGGTTTTATATAATTCCTGTAGAGTATCATTTTATAATAGGAATACTGGGCTGGATTTTATTAGGCACAATTGATATTTCTCGTACATTAAAGAAAAATAAGTAGTTTAAACAGCTAAGATAAGCTGTTTAAATGGAGTTTGCTCCGCGAGTAGGATTACAAATCAGTCGTGAATGGGATTCATTCCTTGGAACCACTCGGTTCCAATACCTCTACTACGGGAAACTCCTGTTTCCCGACCCCTTCCCGAGGTTCGAATCCTACTCTCTCAAAAGCAATAACAAAGATAAAACCAGGAATTGCCCTGGTTTTATCTTGTTTGGCTCCGGGAGTTGGACAATGTTCGAACCTTTGAGTGGTAGGGAAGTGGTATTTACCCCACACCCCTCTCACTATAGTTTAGGAGAAATGAAAAGCCCCGGCAGTGCCGGGGCAAGAGAGAAATGATGCTTGGGATTTCAGACTGGGATTGAGGTTTGGTTGATCACCGCAGGAGGTGATGACCAAAGCCCTGATAGAGCTTGGATGACCAGGGTGTGAATCCCTGGAGAATCTTCCCCATCATCACCCCAATCAAATGCCTCTCCTTTGAAGACCCTGAACTCATATTTGGTAAGATGGATCACATCGATACCAAGAATTGATTCAAGAGCCTCCAGGGCAGTTTTTACCTCTGGGGAGACCTCCCCATCAAGTACCTGCGAGGAGACTGCGATATATCTCCCGGGTAACACATAAACCTCTCGGTTTACGTGGTATGACCGTGAGTGATATAATGAAGTGATGACGATTCTACCAAGGTTGGTGTTGGACATGACAGTTTTTGAGAATGAGCTTTTGCATAAAGACTATAGCATATTTTTGTAATTTTGTCAATATTAAATAACATTATACCTTAAACTATATCTCACTTATCTACAAACCAAAAAACAGCTAAAATAAGCTGTTTAAAGGGAGTTGGCTCCGCGAGTAGGATTCGAACCTACGACCAATCGGTTACACCTTGTCCTAATATTTCTAAAAGGCGTGGACTATATCATCATCCATCTATTTGATGGAGCGAGGCGCTTCCATTATATTTCTATAATGTACTCCCTTACGGGATAGTCTCTGAACCTTTCTAGTTTAACTAGACTTGGCTGCTGATTGCCTTAGTATTACTACCTTAGGTTTCCAGCAATTCACCTCGTGTTTCAACTTCTGTTACCAGAAGAGGCTGCGACTAAATCTGCGTGAATTTCTTTGTGGCAGTTTGAACATACTAACATACATTTATCAAGTTCATTTTTAATCTTTTCCCAAGATCTAGTAACACCTTTATAAGATATACCAAAGTCTTTTTGAGTTGGATCAATATGATGAAACTCTAATGCATCTGCACATTTACTATACCCACAACTGGTACATTTACCACCAAGATAGGATATAGCTTTCTCTTTCAGAAGTTTTCTTCTTTTAGAAACTGCTTTTTTGAGATATTCAGCCCGATCAGAATATTTTCTTTTATCAGACATACTAATATAATTATTGTACGACGACTCAAGAAGGCATTCACAGCCGACTGCTCTACCGCTGAGCTATCGCGGAATTTAAGTTTTCTAAGGTACTTGTTTATTTTACATAATAAAATCAATTTAGTCAATATATGTGGGGAGAAGAAAAAATTACAAGTTGCAAAACTACTCCACCCCGTCCAGCAGAGCTGTCCACACCCGGCACTCCGTACCGCCCTCGCCAGCGAAGGACAAGGGGAATTTTTATGCTATACTGTCTCTATATGCTAAATTACAGAATCAAAAAATCAGCTAAGGCTAAGAGGGTGAGTATCAAGATTGACCAGAATCGGCAAGTGAGTCTGATTATTCCTCCTAGATTTCCAGAATATTTAGCTAAACAATTTATAATCCAAAAACAAGCTTGGATTGAGGATAAGTTATCCACTATCCCAAAGAATATTTATACTCAAGAGCATTATAAAAAGCATAAAGAGAGGGCGAGGGAAATTATTACAAATCGAGTTCAATATTGGGCTCAGATTATGGGTCTTAGTTATAATAGACTGAGTATTAGACATACTACAACCCGTTGGGGCAGTTGTTCTAGTAAAAGAAATCTTAACTTTTCATATAAATTAATGTTCTTGGAGCCTGAGTTGATGGATTATATTATAATTCACGAGCTTGCTCATCTTGTAGAGATGAATCACTCTAAGAGATTTTGGAATATCGTGGGGACTTATTGTGAGGACTATCGAGAATTGAGAACTAGGCTTAAAAATTGCTAATTTATCCAAAATATGCTATAATGTAAGATATATAATTAAACAACACATATATGTTAAAAGTAGGAGAATTGGTTCCAGATTTCACTCTAGTAGACCAAGATGAAAAAAGTCACACTTTATCTCAATATAGAGGGAAAAAGGTAGTTTTATATTTCTACCCTAAAGATATGA
>Ga0105105_10000041_pt1 | contig 53533 bp, 51 predicted proteins | sample PPLLaktember2015_4_FD_79108 | JGI IMG/M metagenome (GOLD analysis project Ga0105105, IMG submission 79108) | Freshwater sediment microbial communities from Prairie Pothole Lake near Jamestown, North Dakota, USA - PPLs Lake P8 Core (1) Depth... | ecosystem: Environmental > Aquatic > Freshwater >...
AATCTTCCCACTTGAATTGTGAATTGAACATATTCGGTGACTCTATTGCTCTCTTCTTCCCATTTTCTATATAGTATACTTTTGGACTATTTGTACCTTTTATTAAAAGACCATTAGGAAAGTCACTCGTAAGCAAAGCATTGTCCATGGAAATTAATCTCTCAGATTTACTAGTATTAGTAATAAGGTTATGAGCCTCATCAGTACTAAGTCCATCATAATAATCTCTCCAAGCAGACAAAACTCCAGTCACTACTGCCGCTGCCATAGATGTACCAGAACGGTATTGTAATATATTATCATGATTATATCCTAAAATAGAGTCTCCTGGAGCTACGACATCTATTCCTAAACCGTAATTAGAGTAATCTGGTCTATTATTTCTATTGTCTATTGCTCCAACACCAATAACCCAATTTTTATTACCATCATTATTCAATGGAGATACACTAGGTGATGAAATATTAGTACCACTATTACCAGCTGCAGCAACTACGATAATTCCTTTTTGATAGGCAATCTCAATAATATTATTTAAAACTGGATCAAATGAGGTGGAGGCTAAACTAAGATTAATGATAGATACATTTTGGTCTATAGCGTATTGAATACCTTTCACTAAATCAGATAAAAATCCCTGCCCTTCTGAGTTTAAAATTTTAATCGGAACTATGTTAACTCTATCATTAATTCCGGCGATACCTATTGAATTATTAACTCTAGATGCAATAATACTTGATACAAATGTCCCGTGTCCATTATCATCAGTCGAATTGTTAGAATTATTTATAAAATTATATCCTGGTATAATCTGTCCTGAAAGCTCTGGAATAGTGGTGACTCCAGTATCAATAACTGCGATTTTAGTATTACCATTAACTGTATTTGATATTTTAGGATAAGCATTAGTAAAGTCAATATCTATACCAGAGATACCAGTTTGACCTAAAATAGATTGACCTGTATTCTTAAGGGACCATTGATTTATATAATTTGTATCATTAGTAGCTAAATATATTTTTTGATCTGGTGTAGATTGTAATACACAGTCTTGTTTTACATCTAATTTATCTACTAAATAAAAGTTATCCGCTAAGCGCTCTTCATAGGAGTCTACTTCACATTTTGTATACACAATATGGCTATCTGTACTAGCAAAAGTAAAGGTTGGGATTGATATTACTAAAAGTAATATCAATATAGTATTTTTAATCTCTTTCATTATTGTTAGAGTACTTAGTCTTTATATTAATAATTTTATTTTCCATTATACTTAGCTTTGAATTACATATTTTAGCAAGTTCCATACCTTTCTCAAATAATTGTACTCCCTTTTCTAATTCAAGAGCGTCATTATTTTCTAATTCTCGAGTCATTTGCTCTAGTTCAGTAAAAGCTTGTTTGAATGATTGCTCTGTTTTTTTCATATCTTTTATATAGATTTATATCCACTCCTCTGATTGTCTAGTTAACAATTCTCTGCGATATCTTTTATTAGCCAATAACTCTAAAGATACTTTCTCCATTCTAGATGACTGAGAACCCTTTACTATAATGATATCATCTGAAGTAATAAAGTCAACTATTTTTGTAGCAGCTTCATCAGAGTTTTCAAACCAATGATATAGACCTTTTGGATTATATTTATGAAATGTTAGTAGAATATCCTTAGCATCTTCACCAACACCTATACACACATCAACGATATCTGCTGCTAATATACCTATATCTTGATGGATAGCTTGTGACTCTGAGCCTAATTCCTTCATTTCACCTAAGATAGCTACCTTTCTAACTCCCTTTGCTTTCAATCTAGATATAGCATCTAAAGCCATAGCCATAGCAGATGGTGCGGCATTATATGTATCATCTATTAATAAAGTATCCTTCACCCCCTCTAAACATCTTAACCTTCCTTTTACAGGTACAGTTTTTTTAATTTGTTGAGAAATATCAACTAAATTCATTCCATCTATTAATCCAAGTGCGATAGATGGTAAAATTGAGTTAACCTGATGTTTACCTAAAACATAATCTACTTGAAATGGAATACTGCTTCCTTTATATTCAACCTTGAATTTCCCCTTAGGTACAATACTACTATAATAATTGTCCCATTGCTCTTCTGTATTCATAACTTCGATAGAAACCTTAAAGTCTGAAGCCTTAATATTAACATTTCCAAAACCAAAGGTAATCACATTATCCCTTTTACGATAAATTGACTTCAATACTGTATCATCTCCATCTATAATTAAAGTTCCATCTGATTTTAATGCCCTTAAAACCTTAGCATCTTCCTTAATTAATTGTTTTTTATCCTTAAATTGAGCTAAATGAACCGGATGTTCTCCAATAAATCCAAATACCACGACATCAAATTCTAGAAAGTCTTTTATAAATTCATCCATATCCCCAGGACTATCGACACCCAATTCTAAAACCCAAATTGGTGCAAATTCGCTATCCCCAAACCAAGATTTTGATAAAGCTTTAAATATAATTTTAACCCAAGCAAAAATATTTTTACCTGGAGATTTCTCATCCATAAAAGACAAGGTTATACCTATGGGGGTATTATAATTATCAATATTAGTTCCAACTGGACTGAATTGTTCCAAAAACAATACCATATTAGCTCTCATGCTAGTTTTACCAACATTACCAACTACACCTATAATAGTAGGCTTATATTTTTTTAATAGTTTTTTACTAGAATATTTTAAAATTTTGTATATAAGAGATTTCATATCAGTCTATATTATAGTTATTTATCTGGAGGTATAGCAAAGTAGTTTAATAAAAACTCATTGAATTCTTTCATTTTAGGAACAACTGAACCATCAGCAAACCTAGAACCCTGAGGAGTATCAAGAGATATAAGTAAAGTATACTTTGGATTGTCTAAAGTAGCAAATTCTATAAAGGACTGATAAGTTGGACCGCCGTTTTTAATATACTTTCCATCAACTAAAATTTGTCCTGTACCGGTCTTACCTCCTATACTATAACCTTCTACAGCAGCTGCTTTCGCAGACCCTTTCTCGACCACATCTACTAGCATCTGAGATAATTGTTTCGCACTTTCAGCAGACATGGATTGACCTTGTATCTCTGGCTCAAAAGTTTTTATCTCTCCATCTGGACTTTGAATTGATTTTACAATTCTTGGTTTAATCATTTTACCCTCATTGATTATACTATTGAATGAAGTTAGCATTCTAATTGGAGTCATAGGGATACTTTGTCCAAAGGATATATTAGCATAATCAATTTCTCTAGCATCCCTAGCTGATTTTGTTAAATTACGAACATCATTATTAACTTCTCCTGGCAAGTCAATACCTGTTTTATTACCTATTTGAAATTGATCTATAATACCTGATGCAAAAGCATCTCGACCTAATCTACGCTGAATAAAAATCATACCTAAATTCAAGGAATTTTCTAAAGCATAACTCATACTTTGTATTCCATAAGTCTTATTAGACCAATTTGAAACCTCTGATGCATTAATAGTTTCTTTCCCCTTATCATCATAAGTAGTGTTGGGAGTTATAACTCCTTTATCTAAACCAATGCCCACAGTGATTGGTTTAAAAATAGAACCTTGATCATAACGACTAGATACTAGTGGGTTTTGAAAAATTTGCACATCAGAAACTAAATTATACTCATTTATATCAAAAGTAGGATTTGAGGCCATTGCCAATATATCTCCTGTTTTAGGATCCATAATAGCGCCTAAAGCAACTTTTGTTTTATATTCTTTAGCTAATTCAGTTAAAACTTCTTCTAGCTTAAATTGTAAAGTATGATCAATAGTTAAGATAATGTTAGAACCATTTACTGCGTCTTTTTTATCGATTGCTGTATTAACTAACCAAACTCCTCGTCTATCTTTAGCCTCTACATTAGCATAACCATCTTCTCCTTTTAGAATATCCTCATAATACTTTTCAACCCCATATTGACCAGTTTTATCATTCTTAGAGACGAAACCTAAAACTTGAGATCCTAAAGTTTTTTCTGGATAATATCTAGTAGATTTTTTCTCCAGAATTAAACCTCTTAATTTTTTATCTTTAATAACATTAATAGTAGATTCTGGTACATCTTTAGCAAAAATATAGTATTTATTATCAGTTTTATTAAACTCTTCTTCTAATTTAATTTTGTCTATATCAGGAAAATTTTGCTCTATAAATTCTTTAATCTGAACCTTATTAGACTCTGTATTTTTACTTATAACATTGGAATCTATACCAATATCATAAGTAATTAGATTAGTAGCTACTGGGAAATCTGTCCCCGATTTCAGATTTTGAAAATATATAGTACCTCTATCTCCTAACAACTTGAACTTACCCTTATGTTGGTCATCAGCCTTAGCCTTATATACATCATATTCTAAAATTTGAATCTGAAACAATCTACTAATGACTATTAAAAACATCAAGAAAACTATCCCAACAAAGCTCCAAAATCTCCAATTTTCCTTTGCTGGCTTTCTAACTATTGTATTATTCCTTCGACCATCTCTTATCGACATAGGTTATTTTTTTACCAAAGCACCATTTTGGTCTAAATAAATATAATCTGATTTTTCCATAGCTATAATATCAGGATTAGACATAGCATTTCCAATAGAGTTATATTGAGCAATTTTAGTACTTAACTGTGTATAATCTTGTTTTACATCATCCAACTTTTTCTTTTCATCAGCTAAAATATAACTAGACACCCAAAGATCATTTATCTCAGCAATATGAACAACACCTAATAGAAGAGCTATGGAGATTAAAGTGTAAATTGGTTGTATTTTCATATAATTAGATTTTTTCAATAATACGGAGTTTAGCAGATCTAGATCTTGGATTCGCGCCCAATTCTATCTCAGAAGGGGTAATAGGCTTTTTAGTTAAAATATTTACAAAGCCTTGAGCTTTCCATTCACGAAAAGTATTTTTTACAATTCTATCCTCTCCAGAATGAAAAGAAACAATGACTAATCTACCAGAAGAATTCAGTAAATTCAAAGAAGACGCCAAAAGAGAGTTCAACGCTCCTATTTCATCATTAACTTCCATCCTTAAAGCTTGAAAAACTCTAGTAGCTGGATGAATTGATTTTTTTACAAATTTAGATGGGACGATAGATGAAATTAAATTTACTATTTCTGTAGTTGTAGTGATATTTCCCTTTTTACGCCCCTCTACAATTACTCTAGCAATTCTCCCAGAAAAAGGCTCGTCACCCAAATCTCTAAACAAATTAGCTAAATCTTCCTGCGAATATGAATTCACAATATCTGCCGCAGTAATACCATCAGAACTAATATCAAAGCGCATATCCAGCGGAGCATTATCTTTAAAGCTAAACCCCCTAGACATATCATCTAGTTCCATAGATGATAAACCTAAATCAGCAACAATACCATCGATAGTATTGATTCTTAATTCTGCCAATACTTGTTCAATTAGCCTAAAGTTACTATGTTTTAAAATAATTTTACCCTCACTCAACTGAGAAGATAATCTTGCTTCAACCAAAGATAAAGCATGTTGATCTGCATCAATACCAATTACTTTACCAGAACTGAGCTGATCTGCAATGACTTCTATATAGCCACCAAAGCCAACCGTTGCATCTAAATAAACTCCATTCTCACGAATAGCTAAACCCTGTATCGACTCATCTCTTAGAACTGGAATATGTTTTAAATCAGACATAATTATACCCCTAAATCTGCTAGTTGCTCTGCAATTTCACCAGACTCTGCCTCTGTTCGCTCTTTATAATTCTGCCATTCTGATTCATCCCAAATTTCCAATCTATCAAACAAACCTGTAATTACGACTTTTTTTCCTAAATTAGCATAAGCTCTAAGATAATCAGGCAAAACTATTCTACCTTGCTTGTCTAAAGAAACATCCATTGCTCCTGCTAACATTAGACGACTAAAAGCACGGTTATTATTACTACTGATTGGTAATTTACTCAATTTTGTAGCTAATTCTTTCCAAGATTCATAAGTATAAACCCAGAGACAGTTGTCCAAACCTTTGGTAACAACAAGACCAGCTTTCAAATCTTCTTGAAACTTTTTAGGAACTGCAAGCCGTCCCTTATCATCAATACTGTGGCTATATTCACCTATAAACATATTTATTCACCATTTATTTCCATTTTTTACCACTTTTTACCATTATACATACATTTTATTCCATTGTCAAATCAATTTTATCCACAATTTATAAAAATAAAAACCCAAAGTTATTTTTAGGTTTTTTATTCTAATTTATATATCTTAAGGACAAAAATTCATAGCTCTCAATATAATCCCTTGGGGGATGGCTCCCTACTATTAACTCTTTTAAAGAGATATTCGAAAGGAGACGCGGTGGATACAATTAATAATTACATTCTATCCATCCCCCGTCTTTCAAACTTTCACCTCCGATTGCCTCCCTTAGGGAGGAATGGTGACAGGATATTATAAATTAACTTTATTACTTTATAATTTGGACTTTAGAATATTTTTACAAAAAGTAGCACGATGTATATCTGATAGACCGTATTTTTGAATAGCTTTGATATGTTCCTTAGTACCATAGCCTTTATGTTTTTCAAAGAAATATTGAGGATATTCAGAATGATATTCAGTCATTAGATTATCTCTATAGACTTTTGCATATATAGAGGCAAGCGCAATGCTAAGATGCTTATTATCTCCTTTAATAATTGCTTGATGTTGATATTCTATCCCAATAGGAACAATATTACCATCAATTAAAACCCCAACTTTAGCTTCCAATGGTAGCTTTAATAAACATTGCTCTAAAGCCTCTAACCAAGCTATTTTAGTAGCTTCTAGTATATTAATGTTATCAATGGTATTGGATGATATGAGCCCCAAACCAATTGGATAGTGACTTTTTATAATATCATATATAGCTTGTCGCCTTGTTGCAGTTACTTTCTTAGAGTCTTGTGTGTATTTAAGTGGAGGCTGTTTCCAGATTTCAGCAACTAAATTATCTAGACTCAAAGCTATAGCCGCTGCTACTACTGGTCCTGCTAAGGTACCTCTACCCGCCTCATCTATCCCAATAATATAATCTAATTTCCAATTATCGATATATAATTTATCCCCAGTTTGTAAATTAGATACCATATTACAAAACTTTCAACTCAGTAAAAGCTTGTTTATAAATAGTCATAGCCTGTTTAGCTTTATTCTCAGTCAATACAAATTCTGTAGTATGAACTAAATGGTTTCTGAGTCTATGTACTTGCCAAACATTATCTATACTAGGAAGTTGTGAAACCGGAATAGCTTTAAGCCTCTCACCCATTGTAGAACCTGGTATAGTTAATTTTTTCAAAACTGTATCTAATAATTTATCTGCTTCTATAACAGCTAATTTATAATTAGCTTCATCACCGGAATCTAATCTTTTGATAATATTTTCCCATTCTTTAATTACCTTCAAACTATGGTCTAATCTTACTTCTGGAACTTTACGAAATCCAATGAATATATTATAAATTTTTTTTTGCCAAAAGTCTGTTTTAATAGCTAAATATACTATTAAGACTATCATTATCCAAGATACTATTCCTGATAGTATCTGTATTAATAAAAAGATATTATTAATTATTGAATTTACCATACCTAATATTATCTATAGCTTGAGCTAAAGTGAGTAGTTTCTGTTCTTGAAAGTGATTACTCATAAGTTGAAATCCTATTGGTAATCCAGAGGTCGACAAAGTAGGGACTGAAATTCCAGGTATTCCTGCTAAGTTCGTAGCTACTGTAAAAATATCTTCAAGATACATAGAAACTGGGTCATTAATTTTTTCTCCAATATTAAAGGCAGTGTGTGGACTAGTTGGAGTAATAATAGCATCGACTTCTTTGAATGCATTAATAAAGTCTTGTCTTATCATATTCTGCACTTGCTTAGCTTTACCATAATATGATGAATAATAGCCACTAGATAAAACATAAGTTCCTAACATAATTCTGCGTAGTGGTTCATTACCAAATCCTTTGGCTCTACTAGCTCTATATACTTCTTGTAAATCTTGGGAATTTTGTAATTCAGATAGACCATATCTAATACCGTCAAAACGAGCTAAATTGGTACTGACCTCAGCTGGCATAATAATATAGTAAGTTGGTACTGCATATTCTGTATGAGGCAAACTAATTTCAACAAATTCTACTCCTAAGGTTTTATAAGCTTCTATTACTTCATCTATTGCTTGTCTGACATCAGTATCAATTCCATCTATAAAATATTCTTTTGGAATACCTACTTTCATTCCTTTGACATCTGCTTGACTAATTTTTTCTACATCTAACAGATGACTGGAATCTAAATACACTGAGGTAGCATCCATATCATCCTTACCTTCAATAGCTTGTAGTATATGAGCTGTGTCAATAACTCTATGTGCAAAAGGTCCAATTTGATCTAAAGATGAGGCCATTGCAATTAAACCAAATCTTGATACTCTTCCATAAGTAGGTTTTAGCCCAACTATTCCTGTAAGTGAAGCTGGCTGCCTAATTGAACCTCCTGTATCTGATCCAATTGAAATGACTGCCATATCTCCGGCCACACTAGCAGCAGAGCCTCCCGAGGACCCTCCTGGAACTCTGTTGGTGTCAGCTGGATTACGAGTAGGCCCAAAAGCTGAATTTTCAGTAGATGCTCCCATAGCAAACTCATCTAAATTAGTTTTACCAACAAATATAGCTCCAGCTTCCTTTAGCTTAGTAATTACAGTAGCATTATAAGTAGCGGTATAGTTTTCTAACATTCTGGAGGAAGCAGTAGCTTTGTGGCCTTCAATTAAAATTGCATCTTTAACTGAGATCGGGATCCCTTCTAATAAACCTAATTTTTCTCCGCGAGCTAATTTAGCATCAATAGCTTTAGCTTGCTGTAAAGACTCTTCTACAAAGACTTCAGTATAAGAGTTGATTTCTTTATCTTTTGATTGAATAGCATTAAGTATATCTTCTACTACTTTTTTGACGGTAGTATTAGAGTTAATATATGATCGATGTAATTGTTCTATAGATGGCAGCATATTATTTTTTCAAAACTGATTTAACTACCAAATAACCTTCTTCTACTAATGGCATTTCTTGAATTATATTTTCTTTTATATTCTTATTAAATCTTGGGTTATTATCTAAGGCAATATCTTCTCTTAAGGTCTGAGTATGATATGTGGGTATAGTTTGTGATTCTAAGTCTAGACTAGTAAGAGTATTTACATACTCTAGAATGCTACCAAAGTCCTGATTCAACATGGAGTTTCTTTCCGAGGAAAGGTTAATATGAGCTAATTTAGCAATAGTATTAACATCGTAATCCATATTTTAATCTTTCAATAATAATTTGAATTCTTCTACCATATCTACTGGAGTAGGATCAATCCCATAAGATAATGCCAAATAATAAGCGGTCCAATCACCTATTAAAGTCATAGCTACAAGATTAGCTAATTTGTTACCAAAATCTGGTACAACTATATTACTTACAGACAAACCTCTACTTTCAAATAACTGTGTTAGTTTTTCAAATCTCTTGATATTACGAGAAGTTTCTACTTCATTTTGTAAAAATATAAACTGAAATTCAGCCTGTGGATTAGTAAATCCTACCATTTCATTATGATTAAGTTCTGGTATATAATTCCAAAAGCAAGGAGTTTTGGCATTTTCATTAATCTTAATTTTCCATAAATGAGCTGATAATTTATACTCACAAGTAGCATATATAACTGGTGTTTTACCCTTAATAATACTTGCCAAGGCCTCCCCTTGAGATTCAAATTCGTGAGGCTTAACGGAACTAACTAGACCTACAACTTTTTCTCTAGCACTCTTTGATAATACTCCGAATTGAATTAATACCTCAATAATAGCTTTTAGAATATAAAGAGTTGCATATCTTGGTTGGAAGTCTGGACTTGGGTTTGGGATTAATACATAAGGCTGATTAAGTTCTCGAGCCTTATCAATTAAAGCTCCTCCTGCAGCCATAGCAACTACTACTCTATTCTCAGCTATAGCATTTTCATAAGCTGAGAGAGTTTCCTCGGTATTACCAGAGTAACTAATAGCTAATATTAAAGATGTATCTGTAATATATTTTGAACTATTATAATCTCGATTAATATAAACTGGATATTGTGTCCCATCTTCGGTATATTGAGAAAATGTTTCTGAGAGTAATTCAGCTGGAAGTGCTGATCCGCCCATACCATTGATAATGATATTATCAAATTTTGATTGTATTGATATTGGCAAATTCTCAATACTATAGTCATAATTAATCTGATCTACAGCCTCTAGAATTACCTGTCTTAAGTTAAATTTATCTAATGTATTATTCATATATTATCTATATTTTTGATTGTACTTATTTAGTATAGCACAGAATTTTTAAAAAGCTACCTTGAAGACATCATCAAAGTTTTCAGCTAGAACAAAGTCAATATCCTGTTTTATATTAGCTGGAATTTCTTCCAAATCAGCTTTATTTGCCTTTGCTATAATAATAGTCTTAATTCCTCCTCTATGAGCTTCTAAAACTTTATTTTTTAAACCTCCAATTTTTAGAGCCTTACCTCTAATATTAATCTCCCCCGTCATTGCTACAGTTCTCTTAACCTTTTTCTTAGTTAAAGCGGATAGAATTGAAGTTGCAATAGCAAGCCCAGCTGATGGACCATCTTTTTGCACTGCTCCAGAAGGGATATGTACATGAACAGTATGAGATTTTAAAATTTTCTCATCAATGTTATATTTCTTAGCATTGGCTTTAAGATATGAGAAAGCTGCTTGTACGGACTCTTGCATAACCTTAGTTACATTACCAGTTACTTGTAAATGTGGTTCTCCTTTGAAAATATTGGTTTCAATCATCAATAAAGCTCCTCCATAAGGATGCCATCCTAAACCTGTAGCTACTCCAACTTCATCTTTTTGATTAATTTTACTTTCCTCATATTTCTCAGCTTTGAGATATGTCTCAAGATTTTCAGGCTTGATGGTAAGACTAAACTTCTTATCTCCTGTTAATAGATATTCTTTAGCTACCTTACGAGATACTTTGTATAGTTCCCGTTCAAAACCTCTAAGACCAGCCTCAAAAGTATATCTAGTAATAATAGCTTTAATAGCTAAATCTGTGAATTTGAGCTGTTTTTCAGTAAGACCACTTTTTTTCAAGACTCTAGGAATAAGATATTTTTTGGCAATATTAAGTTTTTCTAAATCAGTATATCCACTGAATTCTATTATTTCCATACGGTCAAATAGTGGCTCTGGTATTGAACCTAAATCATTAGCTGTTGTGATGAAAATAATATCTGACAAGTCATATTCGGTGTCTAAATAATGGTCAACAAAAGCATTGTTTTGAGCTGGATCTAATACTTCTAATAATGCAGCTGATGGATCTCCTCTAAAGTCTGATCCTAATTTATCTATCTCATCCAACATAAAGACTGGATTAGTAGTTTGTATATTGCGAAGACCTTGTATAATTCTACCTGGCATAGCCCCAACATAAGTACGACGATGCCCTCTAATCTCAGTTTCATCTCTTACTCCTCCTAGAGAAACTTTCACAAATTCTCTACCTGTGGCTTTTGCTATTGACTCTCCAATAGATGTCTTACCTGTACCTGGAGGTCCATAAAAACACAAAATTGTACCTTGTGGTTTTTTGGTTAATTGCTCTACAGCTAAATACTCTGTAATTCGCTCCTTAGCCTCATCTAAACCATAATGCTCTTGCTCTAAGATTGCCTCAGCTTCTATAATATTTCTCTTAACTCTAGCTTTTTTATGCCAAGGAATACTTACTAATACTTCTAGGTAATTCTGTATATATGCGCTTTCTGGTGAAAATGGAGGCATTTTTTCTAAACGAGATAGCTCATGCATAGCTTTTTTAGAGACTTTAGCAGGCATTTTAGCAGATTTTAATTTTTTCTTTAATTCTGCATATTCTCCTTGCTCTGAGCTTACACCTAATTCCTTCTCTATGGCTTTCATTTGTTCTCTTAACATTGCTTCTTTAGCAAATCTACCAACTTGTTTTTGAGTTTCTTTCTGAACTTTTTGACCAACCTCTAATATTTCTCTTTCCTTGGTGATATAAATATTAATATGTTTTAATCTTTCTACTAAATTAGTATTCTCCAATAAATTTTGCTTTTCTGAATTTTTAATAGATAGAATAGAGGTGATTAAGTAAGATAAAGTAACTGGATCGATATTATCGTTGATAATTTCATTCATCACTGAGAGTGGGATTGAAACTCCCATATTAACAATATCCCTGAATATATTAGTAATGCTTCTAATTAAAGCCTCAACCTCTATATTAGATTCATATTGATCCTGTTCTAATACGCTATAATGTGCTTTCAATCCTAAATCTGTATCATCAATTTGATTAATCATAGCAGGTTCCAACCCCTCCACTAATACACCCGTAGGTCCTTCAGGCATTCTCCAAACCCTAATAATTTTACCAACTGTACCAATTTTATATAAATTTTCAATAGTAATATTATGATCATCAGTCCTTTGAAATACAAAAACTGGATTAATATCATTATCCATTGCATCATTTAATGCCAAAAGAGATTGCTCTCTCTCAAAAATCAAAGATACCACCTCATTTGGAAATAAGACTTTATTCTTTAATGCAATGAGAGGAACTATTTTTACTAATGTATCTTTCATATAATAAATTTAGGAATTAACTTTAAAATAAATGGCATAATCTTGGTCTACAAATTCACAAAACTCTGTAATATATTTATGTACCAAGTCATAATAATCACTAATCTCTAGTTTTTCTTTAGCTACAACATATAGCATTTCAGGGAAATCAAAGTATTTATTGATAATCACAGGATTATGTAAGATGGAAAAAATTTTTTCTTTATCTATATCTTCTAGATCAAAATCACTACTAGATTCCCAATCAAATTCTCCGTCTTGCCAAATAGCTGGATCTATATCAGTCAATTTAGTATGAGACAAAAATACATCTGTCACTCCATTTGAAAGGTCTTCTAAAATATGAAAACTCATTACTTTCACTATTGTACTCTTATACTCATATGGTATATATTATATCTTATATTAAAGGATAAGACAATAGCTCTTAAGTTAATTTTACTTTTGTAGTCTATTAGATATATCTTTCACCCTACGACTAGCCAAAGTATCATTTGGCTTTAATTTCAACACATATTGAAATGATTCTAAAGCATCTTTATAATTTCTCATATCTACATACAAATCACCTAGTTTTTTATATGCTTCTATATCTTTTGAATTAGCAACAATTCTATCAATATATCTTTTTTCCATGTATTCATAATAATATGTATCGGATATATCATCTGATTTCACATCAGATATTGCATCTACTTCTGAAAGCAATTGTTCTACAAAGTCAGTAGCTTTAGTCTCTGGATTTATAATTTCTTTTAATTTTTCAGGCTTATAATCGATTTCATTATCTGAAATAGTAGTTACACCAAAATGCTCTGCTTCGAATTGAGAAGTATCTATTTCTGGGGAAATATGCTCTTTTTTTTGATTAGCTTCCAACTCTTGCTCTTCTAAATCTCTACGAACAGCCTCTTGTATAGAGTTTTCTTTTGCCTTAATTTTTTCAATCTGCTTTTGTTTATACTGAATAATTATTTGATTAATATTCTGCATTTGTTGATTAAAAAATTGATATACTTTACTAAGTAAAACAGCAAATTGAATTTTAGACTTAGATTTATAACTACTATCATTTACAACCTCCTCAACTTCTTGAGGGATAGCATTAAAATCTGTAATAGAACCTTCTGTTTCATATATTTCTGGACCTATATCCGAAACATATGAAAGTTTCTTAATTAAAAAGAATAATCCTATACTTAAAAATACTATTAAAATGACAATAATTATAGCTGTTGTCATAGCTTATTTAATTGAAATTAATTTAAATTTATAAAGAAATTTTTCTAAAAGACTTAATTTGAATGTTTTCACCCAATACTCCAATTTTGCTTTTCAATAGTTCTGCAATTGTAAGATTGGGATCTTTAATATAGCTAGAGTCTAATATATCTTGAATTGTTGCATCTTCTGCAATCATAGCTGTAATATGCAATGCTATGTTTTGAGCCAATTCTCTAAAATCATCATTACGAGCTACAAAGTCAGTTTCACAAGCTAAAGCAACTAAAGCAGCTGTTTTACCATTATGTACATAAGTACCAATAAAACCCTCTCCTGTTTCTCTATCAGCTTTTTTCTCAGCCTTTTCAGAATATCTAGATTGCAGCAATTCTTTAGCTTTATCAAAGTCGCCAGACGATTCTTCCAAAGCTTTTTTAGCATCCATCATTCCAGCACCTGTGATTTGTCTTAATTTAGCAACATCTTGAGCAGTAATCATAGTTGTTATTCTTTATTGTTAGATTTATTCTCTGGAGCTTGAGCAACTCTTTTAGCTTTTGCTTCAGTAATAGTCTGAGCTACTAAATTATAAATATATTGAATTGAGCTGATAGCATCATCATTGGCAGGTATAATATAATTGACTAATTCAGGATTGGCATTAGTATCAGCTAGGGCAATAACTGGAATATTCAAATCCCTAGCTTCTTTGATAGCTAAAGAATCCTTCATTATATCTTGTACAAATACAGCTCCAGGAAGTCCTCTTAAGTCTTTAACTCCTGCAAAAATTTTATTACCTTTTTCTACTTTATCTGAGAAAACTTTTCTTTCTTTCTTAGTATAAGATTTCAACTGATTAGCTTCTAACTTTTCTTCCAATACAACTAATTGTTTCACTCTCTTATTAATAGCTTTGAAATTGGTAAAGATTCCTCCCACCCATCGCCTAACCATATATGGCATACCCGTTTCATCGGCAATACTCTTTACAATAGGAATGGCTTGCTTTTTGGTAGACACGAATAGAATGTCTTTTCCTGAAGATACAGTTTCAGAAATAAAGTCAAGGGCAGTTTCTAACTTTTCTTTAGTAGTATTAAGGTCTATAATGTGGATAGAATTTTTACTTCCATATATATAGTCTTTCATTTTAGGGTGCCATTTGGAGGTATGATGTCCAAAGTGTACACCTGCTTTTGCCATATCTTCAAGAGAAATTGTGGGGCGTGTATTTACCATAGCTATTGTTAATTATTACTAAGTATATAAATTAAGTACATATTATTTGTATATTATACTACATTCAACAACTTAAATCAAGTGTTTGTATATTTAATCTAATTCCTATACTTACTAATATTAGCTATGATACCAAATAAGGCACAAAAGACTATTGTAGAGCTGCCCCCAGCACTTACTAAAGGTAATGTCACACCTGTTACTGGAGCTAATTGAATTGTAGTGGCTATATTAATAAAGGTTTGGAATGAAATCCATGTCGCACCACCAATAAGGATATATCGACTAAACTCATCAAATACTCTAGTATGTAGCCATAGAATTCTCCAGATAATAAATAAAAATAATATAACCAAAATAATAGCTCCTATAAATCCTGATTCTTCTGCGAAAACCGCAAAAACAGAATCGGTACTAGCTTCTGGTAAATAAAAGAATTTTTGTCTACTTTCTCCTAAGCCCAATCCTGTCAAACCACCTGATCCTACTGCTATCAAATTATTTTCAATTTGTCTTTTGTCATCTTGAGTAGCATTTTCTGGATTCAAAAAAGTAAAAAGTCTAGTCAGACGAAAACCCTCCTTAGATATAGCTACTATACCTACTATTAAAACTATAGTCATAAATATCCCTATAAATCTAAATTTGAGTTTAGATTGAAATAAAATACTAGCTGAGATAACTAATAAAATAATTCCATTACTAAGACTAGTCTGTACCATTATAACTATACCTGCTCCTATACCAATTATAGAACTGATTAGTATAAAAACTCCAATATTATTAATTTTTTTACCTAATTGAGTTAATAGTGCTGCCAAACATAATATAATAGCTAATTTTAATATTTCAGATGGTTGAATTCTAACCCCAGCAATATCTAGCCATCTAGTAGCCCCCTTTACCGTTACTCCAAATTGTGGTATTAAAACCATTATATTTAACCCTATTGCTATTATCCAACCAAATATAGCAAATTTTTTAAATAAATTAAATTTAAGATTCGAAAAAATAAAAAATATTAAAAGCCCAGGTAAAACTCCTTTTACTAATTGATTTACTACCTCATAATAAACATAGCCATAAGTATTGTTAGAAATTGGACCACTAGCTGACTGTAGAATAACTAACCCCACTAATAATAATATCCCTACAGATATTAAAAACCAAGAATCTATACCTTTTAATTTGAGATGCTGTCTCATTTTATTATAAATTATCTTTTTTAGCTTGAATTAATGCTGTAAACTTGTCTCCCCTATCAAACTCATTCAAAAACATTCCAAAACTAGTAGCACCTGGAGAAAACACGATTCTTTCTCCAGCTTCGGCTAATTCAAATCCGAGATTAACTGCTTCAGCTAAAGTTAAGACATCATAAATATTTACTTTGGATATATATTTTTTAATCAAAAGACTAGCTGAACCGGGCAAGAGCACAATCGCCTTCAGATTATTACAAGAATGCTTATCCAAATCTGAATAATCCAAACCTTTATTTTCACCACCACAAATCAAGACATAAGGCTTATCCTGAAAAGTATCCATAGCTACCATCAAAGCGACTGGCATAGTGCTAGTAGTGTCATTGATTATTTCTACTCCATTAATTTCTCCTAGTGACTGCTGTCTACCTTCAATTCCATTAAAGGATTTTAAAGCTTGAATTAAATTATATTTATCAACTCCTATGATATTAGCAACTCCAATTGCTGCCATAACATTATACTGATTATGCTCACCAAAAAGTGGTATATCTTGTATATGAATAATTTTATTATTTTTATGTACAATGTAATTATCATCATCTATATGGAGAGTAGCATTTTTGTCTTCTATAGAATATGTTGTTAATTTAGATTTTATTTGAGTTGATAAATTAGCAATTCTCTCATTATCAATGTTAAGTACAGCAAAGTTATTTACACTTTGAAAGGCTACAATATGAGTTTTAGATTCAAAATAATCTTCAATGGATGAGTACCTGTCTAGATGATCTGCAAAAAATGAAGTAAAAACTCCAATATGTGGAGAATACCTAATACTATCCAGTTGGAAACTAGATAATTCTAATACAATGTAGCTATCTTTTTGTATTTCTGATAAAAGATTAAGTATTGATTTTCTAATATTTCCTCCGAGTAAAACTTTATCTTTACCATAAAAATTACTCAATATATGATAAATTAAAGCAGTAGTAGTAGATTTACCTCTAGTACCTGTAATACCTATGACAGTTGGTGGCTTTTCCAAAGAATCAATATGCTCAAAAAACAGCTCAAAATCAGTAGTTATAGATACTCCTGCTTTTCTAGCTACTTCCAAATAAGGAGAGTTATTTGGTACTCCTGGATTTTTTATAATTATATCAACTTTAGTATAAGATTCAATATTTTGCTCTCCTAAAATATATGTAATCGGAGTATTAGTAGATAAGGCATTAATTTGATCAATAGTTGGCTTCAGAATATCAGCATCTTTAGAATCTGTAATTACTAACTCTGCGACTTTCTTAGATAGAGCGTATTTCACCGAACCAAGCCCCCCATCATTGAGACCCAACCCCATTACCATTACTTTTTTACCTTGCAACTCCATATAATCAAACCTTAATAATTTTACCACCAAGATGAATAACGTCCCCATCTCTAAGGGCAATTTCTCCATTAATAATAACCATATCTATACCTGTAGAATATTGTATGGGTTGCTGAAAATTAGCACAAGAGTTGAGTTTTGTAGGATCTAATATAACAATATCTGCATTCATATTCTCTCTAATTATTCCAATCTCCACCAACCCAAAAGTTTTTGCTGGTATAGAGGTGATTTTTGGTATAGCTCTCTGCCAATCTAATTGACCTGTCAAAACAAAATCTTGTAAGAACTTAGTAAAAGCTCCAAAAGAACGAGGATGTTCGTAATTTTTATATTTAATCAAAGTATCATCATATCCTGCAGAATCTGATCCAACCATACTATTATTAAAATTAATTAATTCTTGCATATGTCTATCTGAAATAGAATCTACGATGACTCTAGCCCTACCTTCCGAAGCAATGACTAATTGTATAACAGCATCTTCCACACCCAAATTTTGATTTTTAGCTATCTCCACTATACTTTTACCGATAATAGATTTATTCATTGGACTATCTGAGACGATAATACGAGTATAATCATAAGAATTAGATTTCATTTCTTGAATTAATTTAGACCTAATATTACTATCTTGTAAATTTTCTAATAATACTTGCCTTCCTCCCACTGCCACCCAACCTGGTAATAACAAATATGCTACAGTATTATTAGCAGTATATGGGAAAATATCAAAGGTCAAGGGCAAATTATCTAATATGGCCTGATTGAGTATTTCATTAATTTCTTTAGCATATTTCCAATTTTTTCTACCTAGAATTTTAAGATGATTGATATGAGTTTTTACCTTTGTATTAGATACTATATCAATAATTTCTTGTATAGATTCAACTACCTTTTCTCCATCATTACGACTATGAACTGTTAAAATTTTATTGTATTTTTTGATAATATTAGCTAATTGCAATAATTCTTTTTTATCCACTGCCTGCATATGGGAAAAAGCCAGTCCCATAGAAACTCCAATGGCACCCTCTTCTAAAGCCTGAGCAATAAGCTTAGCTATAATTTTTAATTCATCATCAGTGAGAGCCCTATTATCATCACCGATCAGACCTCTTCTGACTGTATCATATCCAACTAAACTACCGAAATTGGGTGCAAAAGACTTGTTTTTTAAGATAGTCAAATATTCCTTAAAAGTATGCCAGTCTATATTAATATTAGACATATCAGTCCATTTTTGAATTGAAGCAATAGCAGAGTTACTAATTAAAGGTGCAAGAGATGCCCCACAATTACCTCCAACTAAGGTTGTAACTCCTTGGGTAATTAAACTTTTCTGTGTTGGGGCAGAAAATAAAGTTAGATAAGTATCTGAATGATTACTAATATCAATAAATCCAGGTGTTATGATTTTATCACTAGCTTCAATCTCAATATGAGATTTATATCCATTATCTTTAGAGGTTATTTTATGAATTTTACCATTTTTTATAGAAATCGTACCTTTATAAGGCTTATTACCTGAGCCGTCTACAATTAGTCCATTTTTTATAATAATATCATACATAATTATAAGCCTAACAAGCCAATAGTAAGTCCAATAACACTCATAACTAAAGATATAATCCAAAATCGCATTACAATTTTAGTCTCTGGCCACCCCAGCGCTTGAAAGTGATGATGAATAGGAGCTGCTAAAAATATTTTCTTTTTTAAAAACTTTTTAGATATAAGTTGTATAATTGATGATAACCCCTCTACAAAGAATAGAAAGCCAATAATAGGTAATATAACTAGAGAATTAGTCAACATTGCTCCAACTGCCAGAACAGCTCCCAAAGCAAATGCACCCGTACCTCCCATAAAGAATCTGGCTGGATGGATATTAAACCACAAAAAAGCAATCAGAGCTCCAATTAAAGTACTCATAAATATGGCTAAAGATATATTACCCTGTACTAAAGCCAAAGCTGACAAAACTCCCAATGGAGGTATAATAGAGCCAGCTAAAAGCCCATCCAAACCATCAGTGATATCAACAGCATTCATAATAAAAACAACTAGTACGATGAACACAGGTATATACCAAATCCCTAGCTCCACATCAGTTGGCAAACCAAGTAATGCCCCTCCAGGAATATGGAAAGAGGTCCAATTCAGCTTAAAAGTAAACCAATAAGCTCCAAAACTTGCAATTAACAACTGTAATCCCAGCTTTAGTTTAGCTCCTAAACCTTTAATTTTACCAATACCACGAATATTAGCAATATCATCAATAGATCCTAATAGACCTGCTGATACCAAGAAAGCTAACGGTAGAAAGGTCTCTTCTCTTGTTAGATTAAAAGATAAAGTCAAAACAGCCGTAATAATCCAAAATAATATACCAGCCATAGTAGGAGTACCTTGTTTATGTTGATGGAATTTATTAAAAATAGGCACGGCTTTATTATCCCAGGTCTCTTCTCTGATGTTTTTACCCAATTTAGTACGGAATAGAAAATCAGTCAAAAACGGAGTAAATATAATCCCAATAACAAAAGCTAAAACTGCAAATCCAAAGATTCTGACAACTGCTATTACTGTATCTATATCTTGAATATAATCCATATATATTTATATTAAGTGCTAAATATAGTATATCAAATATAAACTGTAAATACAATATAAATATTTATTGCAATTGATCTAATTTGAGACGAGCTGCCTCAGCATTCGGGTCTAACTCTAAAACTTTTTTATAATTCTGAATTGATAAATCATTTTTCTTCTGGATCTCATAAATCTCACCTAATTTAAAATATACATTAGTGTATTCGGGGAAAGCTTCTAATAGTTTATTATAGTAAGTCATTGCTTCATCATATTGACTGTCATTTTGATAAGCTAATGCTAAATTATAAACTAAACCTTGATTAGCTACTAAATTTTTTTCTATAGTTGCATTTATATATTTATTCAAAATATCAATCTGTTCTTTATACTCTTTATTTATAGATAATAAGTCATAATAACTTTGGTAAGCATCCACAAAGAATATATTTTGTCCCAAAACAAAGTTAAAAATAGACTTAGCTTGATTGATTGACTCCAAGTTCAATTCTTTATCTTTCTGAGCTTTAATTTTATAATATTTAGCTTCATACAAACTCCAGTAAAGTGAATTTGGTTGCAAATTCTTACCCTTATTTATTAGAGATAAATATTCATTCTCATCAATCTCACCATATGTATGAACTATAGAATATAAATTTAATTGCCAATATATAACTCTAGTATCTGATGGAGAATTTTGCTTATATTGATCTATTATATCCTGAACTTCATTAATTTTACCTTGTAATTTAATTTGCTTATCAACATCTATATTCTGACTTTCTAATTGCTGCTGAGACAATGTTAATAACTCAAATGCATCTTGATTAATTTGTTGAATAGCAAGAGGGATATAAAGATTAGTATAATCAATAATATAAGGAGATTTTAAGCTTGCTTGTTTTAATAAGTCCATTCTTTCTATTAAATTATCTTGTGCTTGGCTTGCCCTTACAATATACTCTTGAGATTGGATAATATTATAAAATTTGATAGAGACAAACACAGAAATTGCAATACTCAATAATAGACTAAATGTCAATAGAGAAGAAATTGAGTATGGTATTTTATTAATATCGAGATTAAGCTTTATTATTGGATTAAAATATTTACTGAAAACATTGCTCCACATAACCAAAACTAAAATTAATAAAGTTTTTGTTATCACGGTGAATGGTATTAAAAACAAGCCAACTATAAAAATGACCAATATATATGTTTCAATTGGAAGTTTTCTATAAATTAACAACATTCTAATAATTGATCCGATAATCCAAATCGAGAAGAGTATAAACACAATATTAGGAATTAGTCCGTTCTTAACTAATAAATTAAAAATTTCATTATATAATGTCTCAAAACTAAAGTCTGTTATTTGTGTTTCGCTGATTGATGGAGTGAATTTATTCCAGGCATACATTATATTTCCTTTACCAAACCAAATATCAGATTGTATACTTTGCTTTGCAATAGACAGACTAGTATTTAAATTAGGTATAGTCAAAGTAGTATATTCTGGGAATGTGTTATTATTTTGAAAGGGTCTAATTATCATTAAGGATAATAACAATATAACCACAATTCCGTATCCAAATGAAAATCTACTAACAAAAAGTCTATTCTTAGAGTTATTATTTTTTAATAATTTATTAATATGAATAATAGTATTTACAATTAAGGCAACAATAGTCAAAATATACATCATATAAACAGGAAGTCTAATCAGTATCAATATATGTATAAAAATTGAAAAATAATATATAAGACTCAAAGGTTTATATAATTTATCTTTAATGTTAATCTCAGATAATACGATAAAAATAATATTAAAAACAACTAAACTAAGAAATGACAACTCTTGAGGAGACTCAGTGAGCCAATTATTAGAAGGCTGTAATCTATTTAAAATAGATACCTTAGATAGTATACTAGGAATATACATTAAAATTACAGTTACAATTTCTGCCACTAAAGTTAATATAGCTACAGTAAAATATATGATTTTAATAAACTTACTCTCTAAAAATAATTTCAAAATTAAATAGAATAAAATTAAAAATCCAATAAATACGCCTGAATCAAAGATTCTTATGGAACTTCCCCAAAAAGTAATTATATTAGGATTCAGAAGAGACAATGACAATATAGTAATACCCCAAATAATAAGAATAATATCGCCTAACCCAAATTTAACACTATGTTTTATAAGTCCAAATATCCATAATATACTAGATAAAACTAAAAATCCTGATACTCCAAATATAAATGTTATAGACTTCGGTAATTGCCAAATATTGCCCCACTCTACAAAAAATATTCCAGATAAAACGCCTAAAAATATTATAATATATCCAGTAAGTATCCACTGATACTTAGAAAAATTTTTATTATCTATCCCTACATTAGAATTTTTTTTTAAATTTGTTCTTTGAATTTCTTCATTTGTCTTGATCTTATTTATTTTAAAAGCATCTACAGATTTAGGAGACTTTATTGAGATCTTATTTTCAGCATCTAATTTTAAAGTTTTTCTATTTTTTAAATAACTTAACATATCTTAATTTAAATCCTAATTATATAATCTATATTATCATTTATATATAACTGACACAAACATTAAGTATATAGTTGTTTGTTTAATAATTTTATTTAAAAATCAGTCACAAAAATTTTAAAGTTACCACTATCTGGATCTTGAGCAATACCTGAGCTATTATTAAATCTTATAGTAACTGTGTTAGTAGCACTTACCCAAGCTGTATAATTCAAATTAGCTGCAGGCATGCTACTATTAGGAATACCTATTGAAACTACATCACTCAAAGCGGCTCCAGTGACGGAAACAGTCAAGTCACTGAATGTTCCAGAATTAGTAGATGGAAAGTCTAATGTAGATGTCGCTGTAAGTCCCTGATTAATAGTTTGTCTAATATTACTATTAGTGGTTAAGAATAAATTAATACCATCCCATTCTAAGGCACCTGCCTCTGGTGTGGATAAATTAGTACCTGCAGTAAATTTAAGTGGTGATGAGTTAGCAGTAGCACTACCAGCTGGTAGCTGTAGGCTGGATGTGGGATTGGATATAGAGCCGATACCAAGACGACCATTATTTAGTAAAGTAAGTGCTGTTGAATAACCTAAAGCATTTCTATCAAAATTAAAAGACAGAGCTGAGGTTGGATTATTCCCACTAGTAGGTACATTTTCTATTGACCAGTTCATAGTGTTTGAAGCTGGTGTACCACCTGTATTCCAAGCTGTTCCAGATAATCTAAGTCTTGGTGATCTCTGAACAGGAGCAGAAGATGTAGATGGAGTGGTGTTAGTAATAATTGATCCATCAGTAGATGTATTTAAAATATTAGTTCTGGTTAGAGTACTAGTAGTAGAAGCTGACAATGTACTGGAAAAAACACCAGAAGTTGCTGACAATCCTCCAGCCACAGTCATAGCACCATTACTATTAATTGTTAATCTAGTTGTATAGTTTGAATTATTAATTGAACTTGCAAATATTAAATTAGAAGTGGGATTAGTAGAACCCTGAACTGGCTGTAAGAAAGCTATAAATGAAGTATCTTGACTTGAAACTGGAGTTGTAGCAAATCCAGATCCACTCCATCTTATTGTTGGAGAAAATTGCTGAGTACCGCTAATAGCAGGAGTTTTATTTGATAAAGAGATACCAGATTGAGCATATGATGGGGTAAAAACAGGAGATCCTAAAGCATTAGTATTAACATTTAGTTTGGAAAGAGGGATATTATCACCAATAACAATATTTCCGTCTCCAGTAATCCTCATCCTTTCAGTTGCACTATTTCCAGTGAATACTAAACTTCCTGATGAATCTAGAGCTAAGGTATTGTTACTCGTACCTCCGTTAGCAGATACTAATCTTAATGAATTAATGGCGGACATAGCTGAGCCGATTCTCTTACGAGGACTGAAAATCTCTTCATACGAACCATTAGCATCAGCGTCTAATTGTAGTTCTACCCATAGAGAATCTTCATTGATAGAGCTAAGAGTTGTATTTTGACTTCCTAATAAAGTTTCAAATTTACCATCATTAATAGATATTAAAGGGGATACCAAGCCAGAATAAAGTGTGCTTCCATCCCTAATTTCTTCATATATTGATGTCCCTCCAGAAGATACATTGTATATCAAAAATTTAACCCTATATCCACCGTCAGATAACAAGGTACCATCATTCTTAATGATGGTACCTGAATATGGAATTTGAGGATTGATTCCAGTACCTGCTAATACTGTATTGTAACTTAATAAACTTAAAAAGAATCCAAATATTAAAGATAATGCTAGTTTAAAGGCCAGCTCGTATTTAATTTTTATATTTAACATATTATTTCTAGATTTAAACAAATTCATTGTCTATTAATATTTATTTAATTAACTATATATTATATATATGTATGTATAATATCATTTATAAAAAATAAATTCAATATAAAAATTGTGTATAACTTTGTATTGACAAGTTCATTTATATAAATTAATATATAATTATCATTAACATTAATCAAAAATCATATGAATGTATACTCTGATTCTCAAAGAAAAGGTTTTACCTTACTTGAGATCCTATTGGTTATAGCTGCTATAGGTATCTTAGCTGCTATCGTTCTAGTTGCTATTAACCCTAACCGTCAATTAGCTCAAGCTCGTAATGCTCAAAGAAGATCTGATGTCAATACTATTGTAAATTTTGTGTATCAGTACTCAATTGATAACAGTGGAACATTACCAACAGGTGTTGATAATACTCTTAAAAACATCATCTCAAGTGCCAGCACTACATCTTGTACAATTATAGGTTCAGTTGCCTTAGCTACTAATGTAGCTGATTTTGTAACTCAAGTTGTGCCCACCTATGTTGCTTCAATACCAAGAGACCCTTCTGTAACAAGTGCAGGATGCTCAGATTATCTTATACAAAGTTCTACTGGGAATAGAATAACTGTTTCATCTCCTAGAGCGGAACTATCAGCAACTATATCTGTTACTAAATAATATATAATATTAACTACTAATAATATGAATATATATTCTAATACTAAAAGAAAAGGCTTCACATTACTTGAAATTCTATTAGTAATTGCTGCTATAGGTATCTTAGCTGCTATAGTACTTGTTGCTATTAATCCTAATCGTCAATTAGCTCAGGCACGTAATGCTCAAAGACGTTCCGATGTTACTGCAATACTGAATGCAACATACCAAAAAATTATTGAGGAGGGTGCCTCTGGATCAACTGCAACTTTAACTGCAATTACTACAACTGCTGCTGAAATATTTAGAAGTGGAACAACAACAACAAATGCAGGTTGTGGAGCAACTACTTTAGATATGGCTGCTGTAGCAGCTGATGCTGGAGCAGACGTAGTTCCAACCTATATTCCTTCTATTCCTCAAGACCCATCTGAACCAACTTCCTCAAACTGTAGCGGATATACAATAATCAAAGATGCTAATAATAGAGTAACTGTTTCTGCACCTAATGCAAATACAGCTGCAGAATTAAATCAAACTATTCAGGTTACAAGATAATTATAGTTTTAGTTAATCTAAAGGATGGGTTATCTAACCCATCTTTTTTATACAAAGATAGTGTATATTTTATTAGAAGTCAAATGAAAACTATAGATTGGCTGATAACTATTCAGTAATTATACTTATCAACCTAGACTTAATCTCTTCCATTATAGACTCATTTTTACCTTCTACGATCAATCTTAATACGGGTTCAGTATTAGATGATCTGACTGAGAACCAAAAGTCAGGATAATCTATTCTAATTCCATCTAATTCATTTAGATTACCTTGACTAAATTCTTGTTTTATCTCAGCTAATATTTCATCCTTTGATCTCTCAATTTCAAAGTTTATTTCTCCTGAATGAGTATATATGAATAAATCTTTGGTAAGTTCATTGAGACTTAATTCATTATCAGATAATAGTTCTAAAATTTTCAAAGCCACAAAAAGTGGATTTTCAAAGTAGGCATGTTCGGATCCTTTCATCACGTCTAAATAAAAATGTCCAGAAAATTCTCCAGCAAAAAAGGCTTTCTCCTCTCGCATTTGAGCTTTTATAAAGGAATGTCCTACTCTAGTCTGAATAGGTACGCCACCTTGTCTTATAATCTCTTCAGGGGTAATATTAGATGATCTCAAATCATATAATATTTTAGATCCCTCTCTTCCTGTCAATAACATTTGTGCTAATAGGGCGGTGGTTATATCTGGTCTTATTGTTTTACCAGTATTATCTACAAATGAGACTCTATCAAAGTCTCCATCCCCTGCTATTCCAAAATCGGCACCTAGTTCTATAATTTTATTTTGTAAATCTAATAAGGTTTGTTCTTTTAAAGGATTAGCTTCATGATTAGGGAAATTACCATCAAGTTCTGGGTATAGATAGGTGACTTCTAACTGTGGTAAATTATCCAAAAAAGCCTTAATAGCCGGATATCCCATTCCATTAGCGGTATCTACAACAACATTCATTGATTTGATCTCTATTTCCTTATTACGATAGCTTAAGACATTATATATATAATCTTGTAAGGTATCAGTCTTAATAGTCTCTGATATGGATAAGTTTTGCTCTTCTAGAGTATTATTGATTACTATATCTCGCATCTTATATATACCTGTGTCTCCAGAGATTGGAATTGAATTTTTCTTTACTAATTTAAATCCGTTATATTCAGCTGGATTATGAGAGGCTGTAATGATAATTCCTCCATCTACTCTATATTCTAAAACAGCATAATACATCATTGGAGTTGAGGATAGTCCAATATTAATAATTTTTATACGCTCATCTGCTAGTCCTTGCTTAAGCTTAAGTTCCAGAGTAACTCCAGATTCTCGCATATCACGAGCTAGAATGACAGTTAATTCTTCTTTGTTTGGATATTCTTGTCTTAAAAATTGACCATAAGCTCTACCTAATTTATAAGCTGTCTCATCGGTTAGGTCAGTACCATATACACCTCTAATATCATAGGCTTTAAATATACTAGAATTTGTATGCATATTGTATTAAGTTTTAATTAAATGTGCCCCGAGTAAGACTTGCACTTACGACACCAGGTTCTTCAGACCTGTGCTCTACTACCTGAGCTATCGAGGCTATGTATTAATTATCTAATGAAACTGATGATTTGTCAATAACAATTTGTGTGTTTTTATTCTCTAGTATATCTAATACAAATTTATCAAACATATTTTGTCTATATTCAAACTCTTTTAAGGTCAAGACTGTAAACGTTATTTCTTGTGCTAATTCAGTTTCAATATCTTTAATTAAAGCTTCAAATTTTTTCTCATTTATATCATCGGCTACCAAAAACATATCTACTCTATCTTTATCTCTTTGTAGGAATGCCCCCATAGCTATACACAAATGTATATTTCCAATTTTATCAAGCTTATGGGTCAGTGTCTCAAAAAATGACTGGCTTAAGCGAAATATAACTGATTCTAAAGCTAAGACCTCCTCAATGGGATTTAGAGTATAGCTAGTTTCTTTTTTAGATTTGAATTCTTGAATAATATTATATTTTATAGCTTGTCTTAGTTCTACTTTGAGTGTATTGACTGGTATATGAGTTCTTGTATGTAATTCTTCTAAAGTTAACCCGCGGGTAGAATCTTTTAGAAATACTTTTAGAATTTTAACCTTTTCCGTTCCTAACAAATATACTAATGGACTTTTCAGATTAAGAGACATATACGGAAGAAATGTTATAATTATTTACTATGTTATATTGTACCTAAAATATAGTAAATAATCAATATTACTTATACTCAGTCTTATTTATTAGACAAATTGTATTGAATTTTATTATAAACTTGTTCTAATATGATTTTATCTTCGCTAGAGATTGATCTTAAGACAAATTCTTTAGCCTTTTGACCTATAAATCTTTCTGCTCTAATTCCAACTCTCACTCTCTTCACTGCCGGAGAAATATGCTGAAATATCGAGTCTATACCATGATGTCCTCCACTACCTCGATTAGTTTGAATTTTATATTCACCTAAAATAATATCTGAGTCATCATGAATAATGATAATCTCACTATCTTGGATATCATAATATTGCTTCACTGCTAAAACAGCATGCCCAGAGTTATTCATATAGGTATGGGGTTTAAGATAGATAATATCTCCCTGTTTATAAATTGAACCTAAAAATTGTTTTTTATAAGCAAACTCTGCTCTAATAGTAATAAAATCTAAAAATTCAAATCCTATATTATGATAGGTATTCTTATAGTTATCTCCTATATTACCAAGACCTACTATTAATTTCATAAGCTAAAATTTCAATGAATTTTCAATATATAATATTGGGACATCTTTCGTTAAACCAAGTTGTGTATCTATAGTAGATTTGAAAATATCTTGAATATAATCTTTTGATATATTATTATTTTCCATTTCTTCTTTACTATAAGGATTATCTCCTAGGTAAAATGTATTGATGTCTGGCTTACTACTTAAAGTATTAGAGTTTATTATCTTAATATTAAATCCCCTTGCTTTTAGAAATTCTTGAATATGTGTACTTTCAGTTTTGTTAATATTTTTTCCAAAAATCAATTCTAAATCAAATTTATTTTCACTTAAATTAGATAATTTTTCTTGATATGCAAAAATATCATTAATGTTAGAAATCTCCTCTTGAATTTCTAAATAATTTCTCTCCCCTATCCTTGGTTCTAAAATATACCCCCTAGCTATACCAAATTGCCTATACCCTTCCTTAATATTACCTTTTAATAAATCATTTCCTATAACTAGAGAATTGACGGTATAGTCTTTACTATCCTGATAAGTGTCATAAAATCCTTTCATATCTGTCAAAGATAAGTCTGTCTTTACTGTATCTCTTGCTATTCCTAGTAATGACACAATTTTAGGTGCATCTAAAATTGGATTGAGGCTGAATACTTTGTCTTTTATATTGCTGAGGATTTGTTGCTGTCTGCGAGAGCGGTCTAAATCACCACCAACTGAAGTATATCTAGTACGAGCATATTTAAGTGCATTTTCTCCGTCTAAAGTTTGTATACCAGATGGCAATGTAAATCTCTGATAACTATAGTTAGGTCCCGGATAATAAGGATCATCAATGGCTTCAGTTACATCTACTTCTACACCATCTATTTTATCAATTATTTTAATGAAGCCGGCAAAGTCTACTTCAGCATAATAGTTAAAAGCAATTCCTGTAATTTCAGTTAATTTATTTTGTAATTCTTTTATAGCTTCTTCTTTCGTTTTCCCTTGATTAATGGCATTAGAATAAACACTGTTAATCTTACTATAATAACCTTTATCATCAAATACTAAAAAGTCTCTTGGTATAGATATAAGATTGATTTTCTTTTCTGAATTAAGAATTTGAGCTATCATTATGGTGTCAGTTAAGTCACCTCCATCGTGTTTTTCACCACCTTTACCTAGTAATAAAATAGTTTCTTGAGCTGGCTTGTTAATAACTTTTTCTTGTTTAACAGAATTTAGATTCTGTATAATAGGTATTTTTTGTGAATTTGCAGATAAAAACCAAGCACCAGCTACAACAATTCCGGCTGATAAAGTAAAGGCTAAAAAAGCTATTCCTATGTTTGACTTAAATATATTCATTATTCTTGAGTCACTTTATATAATAATCCATTTTTTTGATCTGTAATAATCATTGCTCCATCATTATCAAAAGAGACGCCTTTTGGACTACCCCAAATAGTACCGTCTGGCAACAACCAACCCGTAATAAAGTTTTTCGCTATAGATTCTTTATTAATATCTTTAATGACGATTTTATATCCTTTGGGAATAGATCTATTCTGTCCCCCTTGATATATAAAGACATATTTATTGGCAAAATCATTGTAAAATTTATTTGGAATTAAATCAAACCCTGAAATACCATTGCTCTTTGGTAATTCAGCTATTGAAGGCTCCGCTTTATTTTCACAGAAATCAATCTGCTCTGTATATTTAGGGTCAATATTAGCAGCCCCATAGCAGTATGGCCATCCATAATCTTTACCTTCTTCTATCTGATTAATCTCAACCGTTGGTAATTGATTGCTAATGCCGGTTCTACCTATATCTGTTACTATAAATTTATCTGAATTTAAAACAATGTCAGTAACTTGTTTTAAGCCCTTTGCAAATAGTTTTTCATCTTTACCCTCTATTGAATATGAAACAATACTACCAAATTTTTTGTCTTTAGGTTGACAGGTTTCACAATTAGCTGGAATAGCTATATAAATCCTATTATTATGCACAGCTATGGTATGATATGTATTATTATTTGGTTTTGGTAGATTATCAATTATAGTTTTACGCTCTTTATAACTGCCATCAGACTGTACATCAATATATTTTATAACTTTTGTATCGGTCACTACATATACAGAATCTTTATACCACTCTAATGACATTATGCCTTTTAATTTATTATCTACAACTTTTGGTTGCTTTGGGTTCTCATTAGGAACTATCCAAAGAGTACTAGCTTCACTATCAGTAACAAAAATATTACTTTTATCATCTGCTTTCACAAATTGAGGGGTTTTAAAACCTTGAGATAAAATACTAATTTTAAAGTTTTCTGGAAGATATAAAGTATGTTTTTTATCTTGAATATTAATAATTTGAGGTTTCAGTCCATTTAATATAGGCTCTTCAATAAATTCCTTAGAAATTAAATTATTTCTCTGGATTTGTTCTTGTCTAAATTCATTTATTTGTTTTGTCTGAATAAATATAAATATAATAAGACTTATTAGTATAAATCCTATTAGGATTGGATAAATGTATTTTAATTCTATATGTAATTTCATATCCTAAATAAATATATATTATATTATACTACATATTAAATAAATTTCCAATTCAAGATTTAGTATTCACAAAATTGTGTATATATAATATACTTCATAATATATAATTTAAAATATTATGAGTAAAGTTAAAAAAAGTAGGAACTTAGACAAGCACCATATAATTTCTATACCTGATCTAGTACCTGATATTGACCCTAATAAAATTAAAGAAACTGGATTTAATTTTATTAGGGAATTTAAATCATTTGCCTTACAGGGCAATGTCATAGATTTAGCAGTGGGTATTATTATTGGAGCAGCTTTCAATTCCCTTGTTCAGTCTTTAGTCAAAGATTTAATTATGCCAATATTTGGTTGGGTTATTGGGGGAACTGACTTTTCTAGCCTTTATATATCTCTGAATGGTACATTTAATTCCCTAGCTGATGCACAAGCTGCAAAAGCCCCTATTATTATGTATGGTTTATTTATAAATCAAATAATCAATTTCTTAATTGTATCGTTTTCAATCTTCATAGTGCTTAAAGTATTCTTGAGAAGAAAATCTGAAGATTTAGTAGCTAATAAAAAATAAATATACTTAAAATTTATACATAAAAGAGTGTTCACCTATCAAGTGAATACTCTTTTATTATTTCTAATTAATCTAGAATCCCATCTAGATTCACATCATATAATATTCTTTCATTTGCAAGATTGTATTTTATTATTTCTGACTCGTTAAACCAGAGACTAATTTCTCTTTCTGCTTCTGAAACTTTATCTGAGCAATGTAGTAAGTTTCTAACAGCTCTTGATGATGAGTTAGCTAAAGAATAGGTGTCGACTGTATAATCTCCTCTTATAGTACCTACATCTGATGTTAATGGCTCAGTACCTCCAACTAATTTTTTTACTACACCTACAGATTGGTTACCCTGAACTACGAATGCTATAACTGGACCAGAAGTCATAAAATCTATATTTCCCCTCATAATATCTTTACCATATTCAATGGCTTCTTTTTCTATATCTAGTCCCTGTGCTTTTCTTGACTCTATAGCTATACTTCCCTTTTCTATAAACCAAGCATCATCTTTATTATAGTGTTTCCAAAGAGTATCCTCATTAGCTACTATCATTTTTAATGCTATAATTTTGAGACCAGTTCTTTCAATTCGAGATATGATATCTCCCACTAAACTCCTTTGTACTCCATCTGGTTTAATAATTACCAATGTTCTTTCTTTAATCATAAATATATCTTACTATTTATATAATATCATTATATATGGTATTTAAATTTTTTACAATATAAAAATTAGGAGGTTCTCCCTCCTAATCTTCATGTACTAAAAATTACTACATCATACCTGGCATTCCCATTCCTCCCATTGGAGGCATACCTTTATCGTCATCAGATTTTGGTAAATCCGTAATCACGGCTTCTGTTGTCAATAAAGTAGCAGCCGCTGAGGCAGCGTTTTGTAGTGCAGTTCTTGTAACTTTAGTAGGATCAATAATTCCTGCCTTTACCATATCCTCATATACTCCCGTAGCAGCATTATATCCAACATTAGCTTTAGCCTCTTTTACCTTTTCTACTACAACAGATCCTTCTACTCCTGCATTATTAGCAATCATTTTAACTGGCTCTTCCATTGCCACTCTTAGGATATCTAGTCCTACTTTTTGATCTCCAGTTAATTTTAATGAGGACAAAGAATCAATAGCTCTGATTAAAGCAGTTCCTCCTCCAGGAACAATTCCTTCTTCAACTGCAGCTCTAGTAGCAGCAAGAGCATCTTCTATTCTGTCTTGTACTTCTTTTTGCTCGACTTCACTAGCAGCTCCAACCTTAATAACGGCCACTCCACCAGCTAATTTACCTAATCTTTTCTTTAGATTATCTTTATCATACTCTGAGTCAGTTTGTGCAATTTGAACTTGAATTTGATCTACTCTATCTTGAATAGATTTTTCATTGTTATCTCCAGCTACAATAATTGTTTTTTCTTTCTCAGAAATAACTTTTTTAGCCTTACCTAAAGATGATAATTCAGTGGTTTCGAGTTTTAATCCAAGTTCATCAGAAATAACTTGACCTCCTGTGAGAATTGCAATATCTTTAAGTAATTCTTTACGATTATCTCCAAATCCTGGAGCTTTAATAGCAAGAGCTGAAAATCCTCCTCTCATTTTATTCAATACAAGGGTGGTTAAAGCTTCTCCATCCACATCTTCGGCGATAATTACAATTTCTTTTCTACCTGATTGAGTAATTTTTTCTAAAATAGGTAATATATCCTGAATAGATGAGATCTTTTTATCTGTTATCAAAAGATAAGCATCGTCCATCTCAGCAATCATTTTCTCAGTATTGGTTACCATATATGGAGAAATATATCCTTTCTCAAATTGCATCCCTTCTACCACCTCACTGGTAATACCAAAGGTTTGTCCCTCCTCGACCGTAATAACACCATTAGCTCCAACCTTTTCCATAGCATCAGAAATTTCTTTACCGATATGTTCGTCTCCATTAGCTGAAATTGTAGCTACTTGCTGAATGCGAGCTTTATCATCTTTTACTTGTTCAGAAGATTCTACTAGAGTCTCTACAACTTTCTTGACTCCTTTTTCAATTCCTTTTTTAATTTCCATTGGATTAGCTCCGGCAGCTACATTCTTAAATCCTTCTGCTATCATTCTTCTGGACAAAATCGTAGCAGTTGTAGTACCATCTCCAGCAATATCTGCTGTTTTAGAGGCGATATCTCTTACAATAGATGCTCCTATATTTTCTAATTTGTCTTCTAACTCTACTTCTTTAGCAACGCTTACACCATCTTTAGTAATTACTGGTACTCCGAAACCCTTGTCTAAAACTACATTTCGTCCTTTTGGCCCCAAGGTTACTTTTACTACATCAGCTATTTTATCTACTCCAACTAGTAGTTTTTTTCTAGCTTCTTCACTATATGAAATTAATTTTGCAGACATACACTTATAGGTTAATATTAATTATAATTGATAAATTTTATAAAGTGGCAAGAATATCTTCTTCTTTGACAATAAGGTAGTCCTCTGACTCTAAGCTTATTTCTGTGGGTCCATATTTGGCAAAAACAACATTTTGCCCAATTTTCACAGTATTGACATCTTTTCCAATTGCAATTACCTCTCCAATTTGAGGTTTATCTTGCTTAGCAGTGTCAGGTATATAAATACCACTTGCAGTTTTTTCTTCCGATTTTTGAGGTTTTAATAAAACTTTATCAAATAATGGTTGTATATTCATATGTTATATCTATTAAATTCTTATATTAATTTTAGCAGTTATGTTAATAGACTGCTAATAATTGAATTATAATGTAAATATATATATTTGTCAATCAGTAAAGAAAAGCTCATAAAAAAGTGGCTTTTAATACTTTATTTTTTAAGGTTTCTTGATTGTGAAATTTGTCTATAATGATGCTAATCTTATATATACTAATTTTATAACAAACTATACTGAGATTTTTTAGTGTTATCATATATAAAATTATCTAAATCATAGTTCATATCTACTTTCAATCTCAACCACCCATCTTTAGAAGGATAAATTAAATGTTGTTTGGTTATACAATATTCAAAAATATCTTTAGTTAATTTAACATCATTTAGACAATACTGTGCTAATTCCTCCAGTTTACCATCATTATATAAGGTCATTGCATTGGAACCTGTCCCAGATTTACTTGATCCCAGTGTCATACTAGCAATAGCATCTAATCCTAATCTTTTACCTGTATTTGCTCTGAACTCTCTTAGTATATCAAAAGAGGCTATACTAAAAAGATCAAATTGATAATATTTATTTAGAATTGGTGTGTCAAAATGATCATTATTAAATCCTACCAATAGATTAGCTTGTTTTAAATCTGACTCTAAATATAACAATTCTTCTAAAAAATAAGTTTTATATTCATTTTTTGCGTAATTATATACCCCAACTACAGTTATTTGCATCTCATCCACAAAGTTAGGTGATGAAATATTACCAATAGTTTCAATGTCAAACACCAATATATTAGAGAACTTGCTACTTATCATAATTTATAATATTTTTATATATTATACTCGAAAGAGAAATGACTGGCATAGCAATTATCACTCCTAATGGGCCAGACAGAACTCCCCCTATCATCAAAGCAAATACCACTAGAAGTGCATTTGTACTATTCAATGACTTGAATATAATAGGTAAAAGTAAAAACTGTTTAATTAATTGAACAGATATAATCAATGATAGGGTTATGATGCCTAGTATTGTAGACTGTAAAAATGCAATAAGTATAATTATTAGGTATATTAATACTGGTCCCAAAATAGGGATTAACTGGGATATTCCAGCCATAATTCCCAATATTGCAGCATATTGAAACTCTAAAATAGACAGCACAGTATATATAAGTGTACCCATAGTAAGAGCAATACTAGATTCTATAAATGCCCATTTTCCTATGTGATATTGTAATTTATTCACTATATTAGGAATATTATCTTTCATTCTAATTGGGACAAATAGCTTTATAAATGCATTTAATCCTGAATCGTTGATAGCGATATAAAATGATAATACAAAAATCAAAAGAGTATATGTTAAAACTTCCCCTAATCCTGATAAAACACTCAATGTTAATTGACCTAAATTAGGTATGAAATTTGAAAGCTGACTTAATCTAAAATTATCTATTGGAATACTAGTAACAATAAACCCTGACTCTATATTTTTTAATAAAATATTAATAAATTCAATAAAATCATAGCTTTCTTTAATTAATAATGGCAACAATAAGGCAATGCTAGAAATTATAATAATTATCAGGAATATAAAAATAGATATCAGACCATATTTATAAGATATATTATAAGTATCTTGTAATAATTTAGCAAAATATTTAGAGAAAGAAGCTAGTATAAATGACAATATTAAAGTTAAAACTAGGTATCTAATATATATTAAAAAAAGAAATAATACTACAAATAGAAACACTATTAATAATGATTTCTTTGATATAGATATTAAGTTTTTATTGTTTTGTTTTGACATATATTATTCTGGCCTTTCTTCCAAAGTTAGAGATAGTTTTTCATCTCTCCCATCTCTAACAACTGAAAGTTCAACTTTATCACCTATTTTATACTGTGAAACTATATCGGCTAATTGTTGTTTCAAAGATAAAGTTTTATCATTAATCTTAGTGATTACATCTCCTGTTTTAAGACCGGCTTTAGCAGCAGGAGAGTTAGGAACTATAGCAGGTGATTGATTATCTCCAACTACCAAAGCTCCATTTTCTACTCCGTATTGTTTAGCCTGATCTGATCCTGGAACGACCATATTATATCTAACTCCAATAAAGGGAACTTTCACTTTACCATATTTTTTATAATCATCAATCATTCTCACTACTACGTTAGAAGGGATAGCAAACCCGATACTTTGAGCGCCCTCTGCAGTAGCAACATTGACTCCAATTACTTTAGCATTAATATCTAATAGAGGTCCCCCTGAGTTACCTTGATTAATAGCAGCATCAGTTTGAATAACCTGGGATAATTGTTCTGAGTTACCCATTTTATCAGAAGCCACAATAGATCGTCTCAACCCAGAAATCACTCCCCTACTAACAGTATTGTCAAATTCATTCAAGGCATTGCCTATTGCTACAGCGGTCTGTCCAACTTTAAGTTTTTCTGAGTCTGAAAACTCAACTGGTTGTAAATTATCTTTATCCACTTTTATAATGGCTAAATCTTGGGTAGGATGTAAAGCTTTTACTTCAGCTTTAGCTTCTGAACCATCGTTAAATAGCACTTTATAGGTAGCACTAGAGTCTGATACAACATGTTTATTAGTGACAATTAATCCATCTGAGGCAACTACAAATCCAGTTCCCCCGCCTATAGTTTTATTAACCTCTTCATTCTGTGAGGAAGTATCTTGAGATGGAATTCCAAAAAAATAATCAAAAGGAGATGATCTTCTTAATGGAATTGGTTTGGAAATAGATATACTAACTACTGATTGATTGGACTTTTCAACTAAATCTATAATAGCTGACTGTTCTTCTGATACACTAAGGCTACTAATTTGAGTAGTAGTATTTTGCACTCTATTTATATATGAGAATGCTATTCCGCCACCCAAAAACCCAGTTAGAGATGAGGCTAAAATACTAATTAAAACTATATTGGCTATCTTTTGTTGATTTAATTCTGTAGACATATTATAAAATATATTATCTATTAATTCTATATTATACATTATAGTATAATTTTATAAATTATAAAAGTCAACCAAATATATCTTGATCATCTCTCATGAATATTGTTCCTTGTGATAGTTTGTGTTTTTGTATAGATAAAACTAACCCTATCAAAATCCAGTATACCAACATTGAACTACCTCCATAACTCATAAATGGTAGAGGAACTCCAGTAATTGGAAGAAATCCTATATTCATACCAATATTAATGATTAATTGAGTTGTTATGGATAAGGCTACACCTAATATTATTATTCTAGGAAAGCTATCTTGAGATTTAAAACCTATATATAATATTCTACCTATTATTAATAATATAAGTATAAAGTAAATGGAAACCCCTACAAACCCCCATTGTTGTGCAAAGCCCGAAAAAATAAAGTCAGTATGAACCTCTGGGACAAATACAACCTGTTCTTTTACTCCCATTAAACCTCCCGAACTGACAGATTTCATAGATTGCAATATGTTATATCCACTTTCCAAAGGATCGGCAGTAGGATCAAGAAAAGTTAAAATTCTTTGCTTTTGATAATCTTTAAAAACGAAAGCCCAAAGACTACTTACACTAATTAATCCTATTGTAAATAATATAAAAATATGCTGCAATTTAATACCTCCAAAGATAACCATACCAAGCCAAATCAATATTAAAATAGCGGCTGTCCCAAAATCAGGTTGTAGTAAAATTAAAAAAACTATTATCATAACTGGTAATAATGATAGGATAATTGATGTAAAACTATTAATTTTATGGTGATATCTAGAAAAATAGTGTGAAATAATCAAAACCAATACGATTTTGGCAAACTCTGCCGGTTGTAGATTAAATACCCCTATATAAAACCAGCTTTTAGCTCCATTTATCCTTGTCCCAAATATCAAAACTAGTATTAATAAAGTAGTAATTCCAAAAAATAAGTGCTGAATTAAAGTGGAAAATCCACGATAGTCAATTTGTGAAATGGTAATGGCTACAATTAAACCAATTATAATGGATGCTATGTGTTTAAAAATTAAATTTTGACTTACTATAGATAACCCATTAATATTGAGCCCAATAAGTACAATTGATCCCATAATAGTAAGGGCTAATACTGGTAAAATAGTTAACCAATCTATTGATAATAGAAACTTTTTCATAAACTTTTATCTCTCAAATATCGGTTTCTGTTGTAGTTTAATTAATAATTCTTTATTACCTAAAACATTGCTTTGAGCATATATTTTGATATTATCTTTAGCGATACCAATAAATTCTTCTCTCCAAATCATTTCAAAGTCTCTTGAATCTAAAGTTAAAACATCTCTAATTAAAGTTTGATTTACTCCTATTATATTTGAGTTTTCATCTGTTATAATAGCTATTACTTGTATATTCTTTAAGTTAATCGGACTAGCATTGGTAAGTATGCCCATGACTGTAAAAGCATTACCAGCTTTAGTTGAAATACCTAAACTTATATTTCTAGTTACTAATTCTGGCAAACTAGATTTTGATAATTTAGACCATTCTGGATCTTTCCTGATCTCAAAATTTTGTAATTCATATTCTGATGATACATCCAATAAAAGTATGTATCTTTTCTTATCCCCAGGTAATATGAATGTATCTCCATTTTTTCTTGATTCAGCACCATTAGAGTTATTTAAAATAAAACTATATTCTAATTTAGAAACTCCATAATCATCATTAGGATTACTAATTTCAACCCAAAAATCAGCTTTCCCGTCACCTAAATCAATTTTTCCAGACTTTATAATTTTTAGTGACTGTGTAAAAGGCTTATTTTCAACAACCACTGGAGTAGATGGGAATAAAGTGATTACAATTAAAAAAACACCAGTAGCTGCGACCAATAAATATCCTGATGCAATAATAATTTGTTTTATTCTTCTCTGAGAGGTTGTCATATTAATTTATAAAATATTATCTCATTTTAGTATATCAGAAATTTTATTTTTATGATATAATTATGGTATATTCAATAAATATTAAAATATTATATGTACAAATCTGGATATAGCGTATTGTTGCTCACAATAATTATATCAACTATAGGAGTGGCTTTGGCTGTGAGTGCACTAAGTAATAGTACTCAGATTGCAAAGACAAATATAAATATTACTGATGCTGTTCTGAACCAATCTAAATCTTCTAGTTGTGTGGAAAAAGTTTTTACTAAATTAAAATCTTATAGATTTTATGGAGGCGATGAGACATTTGAAAATGGATGTCGAGTTTATACCATCTCTGGGATTGGTAATAGTGAGAGAGTTATTCACACCAAGGTAGAATCTTCTATTCTGGAAACAAAAATTAAACAAATTAACCCAAATATAATAATTGACTATCAAAAACAAATCACTAATGAAGAGTTAATTCAAGCACAAGTGCATAACCCATATGTAATCGACCCTAAAGCTCTAAGATTGTGGCTAAAGGCAGATAGAGCTGAGGCTAACAACAATAATCCTGTATTTAGTATTAAAAACTCCACTGATGATTTAATTGACTTTGCTCAACTTACAAATACCCCAAATTTAGCTCCAAAATTAATTACTAATGCTATTAATAATCGTCCTGTCTTGAGATTTGATGGAATAGATGATTTTATTACCAGTACCACTACTTCTATACATACTAATAATGGATTGAGTATAATTGTAATAGGAAAAACTAATAATATCGATAATATTGATCAGACCTATATAGCAAAATTCGATACAGTCAATAATGAAAGAGAATGGAGATTACAAAATGATGAATTTAATATTGAAACCAATACATTGTCTTTTTCAAACAATAATACTAACTTCAATATTTTATCTGCACTATGGTCACCAACTGCTCCTCAATTAAACTTAACCATAAACAATAATCCAGCAACCCCTGCTACTGGTGCCGCTAGTATAAGTAATACTACCGAGCCAATTATAGTCGGGGCTAACCTACAAGGTAGTACTGGGTTTTTAAATGGGGATATAGCTGAGATTTTAGTTTACAATAAAAAATTAAGTGACAGTGAATTATCAAAAATTAGAACCTATATGAACTCTAAATATAAAATTTATCCTTAAAAAATATGAGAAACTACTCAGGATTTACCTTACTAGAAGTATTATTATATGTAGTTATTGGAGGAGTTACTTTAGCTATAGCTGTATTCTCATTTGCACAACTAAATAGATTATCGACCTCTTTTAAAGTAAACAATGAATTAAATCAAACTGGGAACTCCATTATTGAACAAGTCCAAAATATAGTAAATGAAGCTGACACTATTGTCAGTCCTAAATTAGGAGATAATTCTAATAATACTCTTGTATTAAGAAAAGGTAATACAGATACAACAATTACGCAGTCAGCCAATAATATAGTAGTATCCTATAGTGATAGTACTCCATCCTTCAATCTCAATCCAACTGGAATATTAGCTGTAAATACACCATCACCCACTCTATCATTCGAACAAATTGACACTCAAGAGAATGAAAACAAAACCAATATATCTCAAGCTATAAAGCTCAAATTTACTCTCAGATATAATAAACCTGCCTTTAGTAGTTATGAATATGAGGCTGAGAAAGCTTTTGAAACTACTCTACAATTATCTAAAAAAACTGCTACTTTTGAGCCTATTCTTAATAAATATCCAACTGGAGCTAATGGAGTCGCTTATGGATTAAGAAAATTAGCAGGTTTTAATACTAATACAAATGTCTTGTCTTCTGCCTATAATGGACCTGCAATTAGAGTAAGACGAGATGCTGGATTAGACCAAAGTGAAATGGATATAGGCTTTAATTCTAGAGGAGAATTAGACACAGTAGCTTTACAAAATTTTGTAGGTTATCAAAACCTTTTTAACTACTCCGAAGATATAACTAGTCCTGCTGGTGGATGGAATCTTACTAATATAACAACTATATCAGATAATACTATAGCCCCTGATGGGACTACTACCGCTGAAACTGTTAACCTTGATTTAAATAATACACGAAGATTTATCATCAAAGACACAAACTTAGTTAGTGGTACTATATATACAGATTCGTATTACGTCAAGGCCAATAATGGTTACAACTTTGTTCAGATAGCTACTAGTACTGGATTTACTATGGGTCCATATCAGAACTATAATTTAAGTAATGGGACATTAGGGAGTTCTTCTGGTATAAGTGAAGGGCAAGCTAATATACAATCTGTTGGAAATGGTTGGTATCGTATATCTCTCTCAGCTATGGCTAATACATCTGGTTCTGGTAGGATGGCTTTAGGTATTGTTAATTCAGCTACCTCTGCAAGATTAGACAACCTTAATGTAGCTAATGCTACAGACTCTATATTTGTCTGGGGAGGTATGAGACATATTGGAAATATACTAAAGCCGTATCAAAAAACTAATATCAATGCTAATACCGGAGATGGGTATATAACAATTTGGTATGACCAATCTAGTAATACAAACAATGCTTTGCAGCCAAACACATCAGCTCAGCCTAAAATTATAGATGGAGTGACAGGGATAGTATTAAAGAATAACAAGCCTTCCATTAAATTCGATGGTTCTAATGATCAATTAATAAGTACATCTTTTAATAATGCTAACAACTCTACCGCCTTCTTTATAGCTAGTAGACTAGCTAATAATCAATCTTTTATGGAACGGGCTACTAATTATGCTACTCTGGGAGCTACAGATTTATTTAATACATATTTTTTGAATAAATCTACCACAGATGCAACATATGGATCAGATACAAATAACTCTCTAAACCTATATACAGCAATTAGAAACTCCGCTATTAATAGTACTCTCAATATAGGATCTGGAAGTGAAGGGAATTTTTTAAACGGACATATATCTGAGTTAATTATATATGATGGAAATAAATTAGCTAATAAATTAGATATTGAGAATAATCTTTCAGATTATTCTGAGACTCCATAATTTTATTTTGTAGATGTAAATTAATAATTTAAAAAAGGTGGCACGAATTATTACAAATAGCCGCACTTGCAAATTACAATTCAATATTCATACTTTATAATGATAAATATATCAAGCCATCGTCTTTCAGAATAGCCCTCCAAAATGTAGATAATAATTAACTATAATCCAAACCTTACTTTAACAGCATTGAAGTTTTGTTGTATTTCAGCAGCAGTTAGAACTCTATTATATACCTTTACATTATAGATAGTTGCATTTGAGGGGCCTTCAAATGGAGCCATACTTCTACCTAATTTTAAAGTTCTACTTGAAGGTATATCAAGTACATGTGTTATATTAGTTGTATTTTCTAAATTTCCATTTACATAAATTTTTATAGAATCATTAGATTTAAAGGTTCCTACTACATGGTAAATGGTTCCATAAGTTGCAACCGTAGAAGAGAATGCTGTTGCTTGTGGAATCCCTGAAGATGGAGTGCTACCTATATTAAAAATATTATTAGCTTGGCTAAAAACAATTTGAAATCCTTCATTATTACCTGTTCTACTATTTCTTCTAAAAATTAAATACTGCCCCCCCCCAATTATTAGTTGATGTTGTTGTAATGCCATTAATCCTGACAAATAACTCAGCTGTAATTTCAGAGGAATTAGCTATATTTTGTTCTGAAATAACATCAACATAGTCATTTACACCATCAAAGTCTAACCCTCCTATATTATTAAAGATACTATAACTAGGAGTGGACGGTGATGGTCCAAGTAGTCCATGATTATTATTTCCACTCAAATCTGTCCAAATTGTACCAGAAACTGGATAACTTGCTATATTACCTGCATCAAAATGTAATACTAATCCATCATTTACAATAGAAGGTGCAATTGTATCAGATACTGGATCTGTGAGAGATTCTTTATCGATTACTCCTGATTTATTGATTAAAAGTGATTTACTAAATTCTCCTCCATTCAAATTAAGTCTAATAAAATTATTTGTATAGTCTAATTCTCCAGTAATTGGTTTAAAGGCAATGTCTAAAGTTTGATTAGAACTAATATTTATACTAGAGCTAATTTTTATAGTTTCTGAATACTTAGTAGCAGTACAAGTACCAGCTGCTATAGTATATGTTTTAGCAGTATTATCTATACAAACTCGCCATTGAGAGTTTTTGTATTGATTTTTGGATAATTGTTGGGCTCTTAATAAAGCATTGTATAAAGATTCATGAGAGGATCCTAGATCATTACGAATTACTACACTAGATACTAAAGGAGTAGTTATAAGTAATAAAATTGATATTAAAACAATTACCAAAGTTATTTCTATCAATGTAAAGCCTTTGTATTTACTCTTCATATTTTGATTTAAGCTTGGAAATTACCAACTAAACTATAAATTGGAAGTAAAATAGCCACAGCTAGAAAAACAACTCCCACCCAAACCACAATTAATAAAGCTGGTTCTAGTAGAACTGCTATATTCTTAGCAATTTGTTCTGATTCCTGCTCATATCTCTCTCCTAACTGCTCCAATACCTCTGGTAATTTACCTGATTCTTCCCCAGCTGTTATAATCTCTTGAACTGCAAAAGGAAGTAGAGAATTTGTTTTTTTCTTATTAATATCAAATATATTATGAAAACTTTTACCACTTTGAATATAATTAGCTAAAAACTAAGTGTAATCTTTATACATATAGTAATCATGTATTTTTGATAGAGACAATAATGATTTAGTAATTGGAATGCCTGAATTCAATAACATTGCAAGATTATAAGCAAATCTAGAAACTTCAGTCTTTACAATTAAATCATTGAATACAGGTAGATGAAATAATAGCCATTGCCCAGATTTTCTTGTTATTGGGAATACAAAGAGTAACAATATAGAGGATGTTAATATTCCCAATATTAAAGGTATAATAATATACCAATAATTAGACATAAACTCTCCAATATTGATTAATATTCTTGTCATCACTGGTAACTTTACATTCATATTTGAAAAAACTTGTCCTATTCTAGGTAAGATAAATGTTGACACTCCTATACCTAGGACAATAACTAAAGTAAGTACAAATAATGGATAGAATAAAGCCGACCTTAGTTGTGCTCTACGTCTTTGATCTTTGTCTATTGATATAACAGTCCTTTTGATCTTATCGGCCAAATTACCTGACTCTTCACCAATTCTAATTAAGGATATCAAAAAGTCTGGTATAAAGTTGTGATCTTGCATTGTTTGTGACAAGCTACTACCACTTTCAACACTACTTAACATTGAGTTAAGTGCTTTTTTTAAAGATGGATCTTGAGTATTTTTATATAGTATCCTCAAGGAGGTATTGACCCCCATACCAGATCCTACCAATAAGGCTAGGTTATCTAAAAAGGTTTTTTTTGCTTTATTTACTTTACTGCTGCCTCGTTTAACTTTAGTACGAACTGGGGTTTGATTTTGCAGTGATTGCTTTTCATATAACTGTTCGATTTCAGTAAACACTGATTTATTATCAGGATCTATATTGGCATCAGTGTCTTGATTTATAGGTATATAATTAGAGCTAACAACTTGATCTGCTACTGTATTGAAATCATTAATCTCGTTATTAGATGTATTGTTTTTCTTAAACAACATATATTTTAATTATATTCCTCTGGTATTTGAGCAACTCTCATAACCTCATCTAAAGTAGTAACTCCTATTTTTACTTTTTCTATCCCGTCTTCAAATAAGGATATAGATCCCTGTTTACGCGCTACCTTAGCTATTATGTCAGAAGTAGGTTTATGCAAAACTAGCTCTCTTAATTCTTCTGACATTTCTATAAGTTGATAAATACCACTTCGTCCCTTATAGCCTGTAAACCCACAGTTTGAGCAACCCTTACCCCTATATAGTGTCAATGTTTCTTCTGTAAAAAATCTGTCTAAAGATTCACCTACTGTTTCTTCTAACTCTACTCTATTTACTGTATATGTATATACACATGCAGGACATATTTTACGAACTAATCTCTGAGCTACGATTAACTGTAAAGTAGTAGATAATAGAAATGGGTCAATGTCCATATTAAGTAATCTTGGTAATGTACTTTCTCCGTCATTGGCATGAACGGTTGAAAATAACAAATGTCCAGTTAAAGCTGCATTAATTGCAATTTGAGCTGTTTCATCGTCTCTTATTTCTCCTACTAGAATTATATTAGGATCTTGTCTTAAAATGGATCTCAAACCACGAGCAAAGGACAAGTCTGTTTCTTTATTCACTTGTATATGATTAACTCCTTCAATTTTATATTCCACAGGATCTTCAATAGTAGTTATATTTCTACCTTCGTCATTAACTGTCTTCAATATAGAATAAAGTGTTGTAGACTTTCCCGAACCGGTAGGTCCCGTAACCAATACCATACCAAATGGTTTTTGAGATGCCTTTCTTAATGTTTTGATATTTCTTTCATTTAATCCTAATGTATCTAAAGTTATATTAGATAATGTATTTGTCAAAACTCTAAGTGCAATTTTTTCTCCATACACAGTTGGTAAAATGGAAACACGAACATCTGTGACAGAGTTATTTTTTTGGAAACGAATCGCTCCATCCTGAGGAATAAAATGTTCATCTGTTCTTAGTTGAGAATTAACTTTAATTAAATTAAGTATATTTTCATAATATGAAAATGGGATAGTACCGACTTCTTGCAACATACCATCTACCCTAAATCTAATCCTAACACTTTTATTATACTGTGGTTCAAAATGTATATCTGAGACTCTTTCTTCCAAAGCTTCCTCTATAATTTCTTCTACAATTTCTGGAGCAACTGTATCAAATTTGTTCATTATAGATATAAATCTAGACGATAATGGAGCCTTATAATTTAATAAAGATTTATCTATATCTTGAGTCAAAGAGTACCCAAACTCTATATGCTTTTGAAATAGTTTAGTAAGCTCTTGTTCTAAATCTTTTTCTTCTATAATCTCTTTTTTCCCACCAATGAATCCAGTTTTCTCTTCTCTTTTAATAATCAACTTAGCAGTACCTTGCAAAACAACTGGGTTATCTGATGAAATTTGTATTTTATCAGATAAATCTTTAAAATAGACTAATCTTAACTCACGAGCTACAGACTCTGGTATTTTTATAACATCATCTTTAGATGGAATGAAAGTATTTAAATCAAAGTAAGGTACACCCCAACTCTCTGCTAAAGCCTGACCTATAATATCATAGGTAATGAGATTATTTTGAACTAAATAATCTATAGCAATAGCAGGATCATTATTAGTGCTAGAGAGTGCTAATTTACAATCATCTAATGTTATATATTGTGTGTTTACTAATAAATCTAATATTTGTTTTGGCTCCATAATATATTTTTTAATTTTATTATTCTAATTATATCATAAAATATAATTTATGTCATTAGAATTTGTTTTACAGATTCAGCTAATTGACTAATTGAAACTTCTGATTTAACATAATATGCTGATATACCTAACTTTTCTACACGAACTCTATCTTCATGTTGTCCTAAATTAGTCATAATAATAACTTTAGTTGACTGACTTTTTTTTCTAATAGACTCTAATATTGTAAACCCATCAGCTCCTGGTAATATTAAGTCCAATAAAATACAGTCAAAGTCTTCTTTATTTATGATGTCCAAAGCTAAACTACCATCATTAAGTAAAGTAGTATCTATACCAATTTGTTTTAATTTTAAATCTAAAACTCTAGCTATAGCTGGCTCATCTTCTACAATTAAAACTTTATATGACATGATTTTGAATATATTTATATTTATAATATCATATCTGACTTTTTATAGCAATTGGCAATTCCAAATAGAAGGTAGTGCCTTGATTTTCTTTTGATTCAAACCAAACCGCACCATTCATCAATTCAATTAATTTTTTCACTACATAGAGTCCAAGTCCATTACCATCAGGCTGGCAATTTTTAGCATTATCTGCTCTAAACAATCTACCGAAAATTTGTGATTGTTGTGATTCTGGGATGCCTATTCCTGTGTCTGAAATTATTATAATTAATTTATCCATATCTGGGATAGAATCAATTTTTAATCTCACTTTACCATTTTTATTGCTATATTTAATACTATTATGTAATATATTTAAAAATATTACATCTAAATATATTGGATCATTCTTGATTGACTGTGTAAAAAGTATATCTGTTTCAAACGTTAAATTTTTTAAATCAATTTCTGATTGTAATGTCTTTAATAATGATTCTATGTATTTGATTAAATCTATTTCCTGAATACTAAATTGAATTTTTCCTAAATCAATTCTAGACAGATTTAATAATGAGTTTACTAACTTTTCCATTCTAGTCCCTTCCTTATATATATCATTAGCTGCAATACGAACTTCGTTATCAATAGAATTATTGGACAAAATGATTTCTGAATTCCATTTAATAGAGGTTATAGGAGTTCTCAACTGATGAGATGCAAGTGATACAAACTCTTTCTGAGCTCTCTCTGTTGTACGTTCTTGAGTAGTATCCCGAAGTATATATACAGAACCCAATATATCATTACCTGATATTATAGGGTTTGATGTGTTTTCTAAAATTATATTTTTTTTCTTATTATTGGATATATAATTAACAATGCTTGTATATCTATTTTTAGAATTAATTAAAGATAAATCTTGATCATATAAAACAGATTTATCCTCATTTAATTGAATTTCTGGTAAAACATTATATATAAATTTACCAAGTATGTCATTAACTCTTAAATCTAAAATGTTTTCTAATTCTCTATTGACTAGAAATATATTTCCGTCTTTACTTGTCACTACAAGTCCATTGGGAATCGAATCAATAATAGCATTTGTTTTAGCCTTTTCTAATTCTAATAATTTTTGTTGACCTTCTAGCTGTTGCACTAAGTTAGCCAATTCTTGTTTAGAGTTAGCCAATTCTTGATTTTGCTTCATTAACTCACTTAGTTTATTTATATAACTCTCAGTATTTAAAGATAAGTTAATTTTATTAGTTAATGAAGATCTATTGAGCTGAGATAATGAGTTGTTAACAAATTCATTCAAATATATCACCTGTGCTTTATCTATTGAATCTTTATTCACTAAATTAGACACTGTTTCTGAAATAATATTTAATGTTTCATAAACTGGCTTAATTATACCCATATATAATGTATAAGAAAAGAACCAACCTATTACAAATAACAATATCACTATACCTATTAATAAATGCGTAACAGTATCTGTGTATATTATATCTATACCCCAAGCATACTGCAAATAAGTTAATCCTATAATAATAATATACAGGATACTAGTAAACAACAATACTAATGCAGTAAACACACGAAACATTACCGATTTAATTAGTGGATTAACTGTATTATTCATAATTTTGATTATTCTAAAGTATTAATTGTATTTCCATTTTCAGCTAAAGGAGCTGAAACTATTACCCTGCCCTGAATATTTACATATATAGTATAGCCAGTAATATCTTCTCCTAATTGCTGAGGATCTACAGGAATTTCACCAAAAGCAATGTATGACTCTAAATCCGTACTAATATCTACTTTATTTGTATCAACAGCACACCCTGGTTGACATATATCTTTTTCTGTTGTATCTATACCTGCTGGTAAATTTCCAGCATTCATATCCCTATATTGATTTATTGATGTATAAATAGTCATTACATCAACTTGCCTTTGAGAATTATTAACATCTGCAATTTGTTGTCCCGGATTAATAACTCTAATTAAACTTGTTATTAATATACTAATTAAAGTTATTACTAATAATATTTCTAATAATGTAAAGGCTTTTTTATTCATATTATGGTGTTTGTACTTTAAGATCATTATCTTTTATATCTCCAAGATTATCATCAACTAATCTATAATTAGCACTCTCAGAGCTCACTCCTGTTGGATTTTTAGACATATTAATCAATGTCTCAGATAATTCTATCCCAGCAGTATCACCTTCTGGATTAATTTGATACTCTACCGTCACCGTTACCAATTTAGCTCCTGGGGTAGCATCGTTCTCAATTTTCACTCTACGAGTACGGACTGGATTATCTAATTTATCTTGTCCTGTATTGGGAGAAAAAATAAGATTCCATTCACCATTTTCAAATGATAGACCAAACTCTGTTCCACTAGGATTATTATTAAGATCATTTGTATTAATTAATAAAGAATAATCTCTATCTCTAATTGATTTTAGTGCTATAATCCCTTCTTGAGCCATTGATAAAGCTTGACTTTGCGCAATACTAGATTGGTTATTTCGCTGTGCTATAAGCATAGATCCAACTATGCCAGCTATAGCTAATGCTAAAATTGAACCTGCTAGTAGAACTTCTATAATACTATAACCTTTTTTGTATGCCATATTTATTTTATAACGTATTTATTGAATATATAATATCATCTTTTAGTGTTTTTGACAATAAATTTGGTTATAGAAAAAGAAAGAACAATTAAAGATACCATACCAATAAAAAATACAGTTAATTTACCTCTAGTTTCTAATGTTAAAGCAGATATGCCAAACAATATGCTAATTAAATACATAATTATAACTGATGTTTTCTGACTCAATCCAGCTTGCAGTAGTTTGTGATGGAAATGCCTATTATCCGCCTCAAATATAGATTTTTGATTCCAAACTCTCTGAGTAACAACCACAATAGCATCTATAATTGGGAAAGCTAAAACTAAAGCTGAGGTAGCTATTTTGCCGCCACTAATTAACGATAATATTGCCAACATATAACCTAAAAACATACTTCCGTAAGTTCCTAAAAATATTTTAGAAGGAGCCCAGTTAAATTTTAAAAAGCCTAAATACATAGCTATTAATATTATAGAAATAAGAGCAATGTGAGGCTGATTTACGAATAAAGTTAAAGATAATAAAAATAAAGTTAAAAATCCAATTACACCAACTCCTCCAGCCAAGCCATCTATACCATCTAGCCAATTCACTACATTCATAAGCCCTACAATCCAAAATGCTGTAATTATATCTTGAGGGAATACAATTCCAAGAAATTTATAGCTATCTATAAACCATAAATTTCCATTTGGTAAATTAATAGCTTGGATACCGACTCCAGATAAAATAACAATACCAGCTATACCAAATTGCCAAATAAATTGACTACTCCAATGTAAATCCAATTTTTCATCTATATAACCATAAATCAAGATTCCAATAGATCCTAATATCACTCCCCAAAACTCATTCTGCCAGGATAAAAGTCCTGCACCTAAAAGAATCAGAATTGTTAAGATGAAAATAGGTATAATCACTAAGCCACCAATTTTAGGTTTAATTCCACTATGGATATCTCTATCTCTAATATTATTATTAAAAATATATTGTATCCATTTTTGTCTTAATATTAACTTAAAACTACAAAGTGTTACAAAATACACTGCATTAAGAACTCCAATATATATCCATATATTAGTCCACTCCATATTAGGAAGCTACTTTAACACGAGCAGAACGAATTAAACTACCATTTAACTTATAACCTACTTGTAAAACCTCTATAATAGTGTTTTGTTTAGAGCTATCTTCTAGCTCTATACTATCAACAGCTTCGTGTATATTAGGGTCAAATGTCTCTCCAACTGGATCAATGATATCAACTCCCTCATTAATTAAAATATCTTTTAGTTGTTTATGAATATATACTATACCTTGAACCCAATTATTATCCTGCAATTCTATAGGTAAATGCTTGATAGCTAAGGCAAAGTTATCAAATACTGGTATTAGATTTTCTATTAAACCCTTATTAGCTAATTTAATACTATCTACTTTAGCTTTATCTGATTCTTTTTTTAGGTTCTGATAATCTGCTTGAGCTCTCTGCCAACCAGATAGGTTATATAAAGATTCTTCTTTTATTTTTTCAATTAATTGTTCTAGATCTAAATTATCTTTAGATGGATTATTAATTTCTTCTATTTGATTATCTTTCTTCTTCATAATTATTACTATTAAGCATATACTCTACTAAGGCTATATTCTTTGCATATTGCATACCTTTTGGCCCCACTACAACTATTGTACCATCATCCGAGTCAATTGAGAACTTACCAACTATAACAGAATATTTGTGCATAGAAGTATGTGGGCTTTCTTCTCCAATATATAATCTATAACTTCCATGCCCAACATCTTTACCTATTTCATCTATATGAGACTTAATCTCTTCTAAATCCTCAATTGCATCTCTAATAAATGCTACCGATGAAAATCCAGGTTGTGTCAAAAAATTAGATACACCTTCTTCAAAAATTAAATCTGATGATAGTTTTCCCATAGCTACATTGCCCGATTCATGTGCAAAAGATAATAAGAGTTTTTTTAGCTTAAGATGAATTTCACTCATCTTATTCATATCATTCAATAGTTTATGAGTGACCGATGCATACTGACGTAAGATTTCTTGTCTTCCTAATAGTCTATTTACATAATATCGATAGCCTTGATCTGTTGGAATTCTACCAGATGACGTGTGGACTTGAGTCAAATAACCATCTTCTTCTAGTTCAGCTAATTTATTTCTGATTGTAGCACTAGAATATGGTAATTGATACTTTTTCTGAATAGTAAAAGAAGATACTGGCTGAGCTGTGTCAATATAATCAAGAATTACATACTCTAAAAATTGTTCTTTTCTACTATCCATATAAATAAATTATAGCATATAATAAACATTTTTCAATATTTTAGTTTAGTTTTTACTTATAATGTCACTTAATTTAACTTGTATCATATCTCCTCTTTTAATTGAATGTATTAAAATATAATCAGCTAAATATGTCTCCAGAATTGATGCAATGGTACGCTCTAATTCACGAGCACCAAAGTCTATACTATAGCCTTTTTCTGCTAAATATCTAATAGCCTCATTATCTACCTCAAGCTTAACACCCCTTTCCTCATCAAATCTTTTAATCATATCTTCTATTATTTTACTAGTTATCTCACTTACAGTATCTACATCTAATGGATAGTACACTATGACATCAGTAAATCTATTAATAAATTCTGGAGCAAATTCTTTTCCTTCTATGATAGTATCTATTAATTCTTGCTTAAATACAGATTGATCAAATTCAGGATGATTTTTTATAAATTCTCTTAAAAATAAAGAACCTGCATTTGATGTAGCAATAATAATTGAATTCCTAAAATCAGTTCTAATACCTCTATTATCTGTTAAAAATCCTTCGTCTAAAATTTGTAAAAATATATTCAAAACTTGTCTGTTAGCCTTTTCTATTTCATCTAATAATATAAGGGAGAAAGGCTTGTCTTGTATGCTCTTAGTTAAGAAACCTTCTTGAAAGAGACTAGTTTCTCTTGCTGGAGCTCCTAGAATACCATAAACTGAGTCCTCACTTCCAAATTCATTCATATCTAGTCTAATCATTCTGTCACTTGATCCAAAATAATGCTTAGCCAAGGCTTTAGCAGTTTCAGTTTTACCGACTCCAGTTGGACCTAGAAAAAGAAATGTACCTATTGGCTTATCTCTTGCCTTCACATCCAATTGTGATCTTTTCAGAGCATTAACTAAAGCGGTTAGTCCTTTTGGTTGACCTTTAATTTCAGATTTTAATTTTGATTCTAGAGATAGTAAAATATCTTTTTCGTCGTTTTGCAAAGTATTAACATTAATATTAACCCTTTCTGAGACAACTTTTCTAATATGACTTTCGAGTACAAAAGGATTACTCTCGATATTAGCTTGATTCACCGCATCTGATAATATCTCGACTGCTTTACCAGGGAAACCACCCTTACTAACATATCTTTCTGAAAAATTCATAACTGCTCTTAATGATTGATAAGTAATA